>Ga0299915_10002980_pt1 | contig 12273 bp, 12 predicted proteins | sample RVTome_13_FD_200263 | JGI IMG/M metagenome (GOLD analysis project Ga0299915, IMG submission 200263) | Soil microbial communities from uranium-contaminated site in the Upper Colorado River Basin, Wyoming, United States - RVT92D227 (version 2) ...
CCGTCATCCGTCTTAAGTACTGACGGACGTAAGACGGATGACCGGTGAATCCAGTGCCTTTCTCTGGATTGCCCGATCAAGTCGGGCAATGACAGTCATGTATCCTTACTTATAGCCGTCTTAGTAAATATCAACAATATTGAGGAAATTTTATTCCCTCCCCTCTGTGTCCTCTGATATGCTTTCTCTATTTGGATTTTCCTTCTCTTAATTTCCCTCTTTTCTTTATTGTAATGACCAGAATTCTATTATCCTACCATGGCCCTCACCTTGAAAAGCAGGGTAACCCTGTCTGAAGTTCTTTTCTTGAGAACACAGAGTATTCCTCTGTGCTCTCTGTGGTTTCATATTTTTCCCTCTTTTTTCATAAAACTTTTGACATTATCATATTCTTTGTCATTTCGGCTTGTCCGAAATCCTTCTTTTTCGGAAAGATTCTCGCCTCAGGCGGACAAGCTGGGATGACATGTATAAGTGCAATATTTATATATAATACCCCATCTTATCTGTCTGACGTCATGTTTTTTATGCAATTTTCAAGTTAAACAGGTAAAATTTCAAGATGAAAAATGTAAGATTGTTATTGACACTCCTGATTTTATTTCTGAGTCTGTTATCACCTGTATCGGCACTCTCTGCCGGACCTCCGGAGCGGATAATATCCCTTGCGCCGAACGTAACCGAGATACTCTTTGCAATAGGTCTGGGAGAGAGGAAATGGCCGCATGTCTAAAATAAAAATAGCTTCTCTCATATCTGTCTCGATTGTGATCTTTTTCATATCACTTTTTCTCGGACCGAATACTATCAATCCTTTCCATATGAATGACATTGAAAAAGAGATTCTGGTTTCAATAAGACTCCCGCGTATCATTGTTGCAGCCCTCATGGGCATGGCACTTGGGGCCTCGGGCGCTGTTCTTCAGGGCATACTGAGAAACCCCCTTGCAGACCCCTATATCCTGGGCATTTCAAGCGGTTCAGCACTTACCGCAGCATTCGGTCTCCTGTTCGGCCTGTATATCTTCGGCAAGTTCACCATACCGTTAACAGCCTTTTTCGGTGCCTCTATCGTCAGCGTCATGGTAGGTGCTTTCGGATGGAAACAGGGCAGACTCATCCCTGAAAGGCTCCTGCTTGCAGGCGTTGGTCTTAGCTTCCTTTTTTATGCAATCCTGATGCTCCTCATCAGCGTCTCTTCATATGAAGGTATCAGGAGAGCAGTACTCTGGATTTTTGGGGACCTCTCGATTGCAGACTGGTCATTGATCCCTTATGGACTGGTATTCATTATTGCAGGTCTTTACATTTCCATTTCCAGGGCAAAAGCACTGAATGCATTGATGCTTGGAGATGAACTCGCCCACAGTCTCGGATTTTCCGTACATCAGGAAAGGCTTTTGCTTTTTGTCGCTGTTTCGCTCATGACCTCCGCATCAGTATCTCTTGGAGGCACAATCGGGTTTATCGGTCTTCTTATACCTCATATCGTACGGTTCATTGTTGGCGCTGACAACAGAATCTTAATACCGGTATCAGCTTTTTGCGGTGGAGCATTTCTGTGCCTGGCAGACCTGATCGGCAGGTCTGTTATGCCTCCCATGGAAATCCCGTCCGGTATCATAACCGCAATCATTGGATCACCGTATTTTCTTTATTTATTGAGGAAGAGAGATGTCCTCAGCACATAAACACCTTATCCTTGAACTTCAGAATATCGGCTTCAGATATTACAGGGACAGACCGTTTATTGAAACCCTTACATTTCATGTAGATGATGGAGAATTCATCGGCCTCCTCGGCGCAAACGGTTCCGGAAAATCTACAATCCTCAGACTCGCAAGCGGATTACTCAAGCCAACAGACGGCAGTATAAAACTTTGGGGTAAACCGCTCGATTCATACAGGAATAAGGATCGGGCGAAGCTTCTCTGTTATCTTCCTCAGCTCCTCGACATAACTATGCCTTTTAAGGTCAGAGAGCTCGTAACCATGGGGCTTTATCCATATGAGATACTCCCTGAATTGACAGTCGATGAGGCACTCGAGATGGTCGGCCTTCAGGAAAAATCAGAATCCTATATAGCGACCCTGAGCGGTGGTGAAAGGAGAAGAGCTTTTATAGCGATGACATTGCTTCAGGGAGCGGGGCTTTTGCTCCTTGATGAACCCATGGCAAATCTTGACATAAAATACCAGATGGAGATCCAGAGACTTCTGAGGGAACTGAAGGAGAAGAAAAATATTTCGATCATCATGGCGCTTCACGATATAAATATTGCATTACAGTTTGAAAAGGTAATGCTGATCAAAGACGGCAGGATCCTCGGTATCGGAAGCCCCGAAGAAGTATTGACAGGCAGACTGTTGAAAGAGGCCTTTGATGTAAGTATTGAAGTACAAAAGGATTCAGAAGGGGCCTACATACGATACGAAAATAATCCTTATAAGGGCGAAAAATCGGACAGAACATCTGATTCATCGCCCTTGATATAGTTCTTTATTATAAAATCTTTTTCTTTACAGCTTTTACCGTCTTGGCAATCTTTTTTTCTACTTTCTTTGCCTTTTTGGCAACTGTTTTCTTTACCGACTTAGCCTTCTTCGTAACCGTTTTCTTGACAGCCTTTGCCTTCTTAGCAACTTTCTTCGTCATTTTTGCCGCCATTCTTTCCTCCTTGAATAACATTACATCATAAAAATATCATTAATACTTTTATGATTTCAAAAATCCTAACAGACATCACCCGTGATGTCAATCAAAATTTCTTTCAGGCAGAATTACAAAACCATTCAGGAAAGCCTTAATATATTTATACACAACGTCATAAATAACGACAATTACGTCATTCCCCGTCCGTCAATACGTAAGACGGATGATCGGGGAATCCAGGAAACAATGGATTGTCCGGTCAAGCCGGACAATGACAAGCTGTTTAAGACTTCCGTCGTTGTGTATATATCACCGGATACCGGTAAGCTTCCTGAATTCTTCAAACGACTTTTTATCGATCTCCTTATGGAGACTTTTGCCGTGAGCATCCATTGTCACAACCGCAGGGAAATTTTCTACATCCAGCAACCACATCGCCTCGGACATGCCGAAATCATCGAGCTTCCAGACGTCAACTACCCTCTTCACCCTTCCGGCAAGATATACTGCAGCGCCGCCTATGGCATGCAGATATACGCATCCTTCGTCCTTAAGCGCTTTCAGCGTCTGTTTACCCATGCCTCCTTTTCCCATAACGCCTTTTAAGCCGTATTCAGAGATGAGACTATGTTCATACATCTCAAGCCGGATGCTTGTTGTCGGACCAGCTGCAATGCACTCAAACCCTTTGCGTGTCTTCCTGATAATAGGACCGCAGTGGTAAATGATTGTACCTTCAAGAGCAAACGGTATCTGTTCCTTGGGCGGCATTTGACTGAATAAAAATTTATGGATTTTGTCCCTGCCTGTTACAATCTGTCCGTTTATCAGAACCACATCTCCAACCTTCAACTCCAGGACTTTTTCTTTTGTTAAAGGCAAGGTGATTATTTTTTCTTTATCAACTTTTGTCTTTGAACTTTTCCTTTTCATTTTTTTATCTGCCATACCAGCCTTGCCCTTCTGTCTGCCCAGCATGACACCGAAACGTCAACAAAATATGATGCCGGATGCCTGTGATTCACACCGATTTTAATACCGACAGCGGTTGTCTTTCCTCCAAACCCGAGGGGTCCTATTCCGAGCTGATTGATATCGTTCAAAAGACTTCTTTCAAGCTTCAATAAGACCCCATGCTCATTTGTATCTTCAAGATTCCTCAGGAGCTGCTCCTTGGAAAGCTTTGTCACCTGATCTTTTGTTGCACCTATCCCTACGCCGATGATATACGGCGGACATCCCCTGCCCTGTGCTTTATAGACAGTATCAAGAACACATTTCCTTACACCATCAAGGTCCCTTTCGGCCTCCAGTTCTGCTGATGGCAACCTGTACAGCTGGCCGATATTTTCCGATCCCGAGCCCTTCAGCATGAGGTCGATAGTAAGTTGTTTGTTCTTTGTCTCCTCAAGATATATCACCGGGAAACCGGTTCCCGTGTTGTCGCCGGAATTTCTTTCAGTAAGTATGTCGACGGCATTAGGTCTTAGAGGAATCTCTTTAGTGGCGATGCGTGTTGCCTTGATAATATTGTCTTTTACTTCAAGATGGCTCAGTCCAGCTGGTATCTTTATGAAAAAGACAGGGACTCCGGTGTCCTGGCATATCGGTCGTGCAGTCTCTCTGGCAATCTGTATATTCTCAAGAATAGTCGACAGTGCAGCCCCGGCATTCGAACCTTTTTTTTCTTTGCTGCAGGCTTTCTTTAAGGCCTTCTCAACATCCGGAGGCAATGAAGTTGCGGCATCCATGTAAAGAGCAACTATTGCTTGGCGAAGAGTAAGCATGATGTATTATTTCATATTCATTAAATTAAGGGAACCTTTTGTTAGATTAAGGCCTCGTTACCCCCTTCATTCCCCTCTTGGTAAGGGGGAACTGGAGTGACTACGAAAAGATCCTGAACAGGAGAAAAGTCACAGAAGCTCCCATGAGACTGCCGAGGATCACTTCCCATATCGTATGAGCCCTGGTGACTACCCTGCTCTGTGCAATTAAGACAGCAACAATAAAAGTAAGAATAGAGACAATAAAATGCTCTGTCATAAACGTTGTCGCAACCCATACCGAAAATGCCAATGCAGCATGCCCGCTCGGCATGCCCCCTTTCAAAGGGAGTCCCCTCCCGAAATACGCCTTGGTTATCACGACAAGGATGATCACAATAATAAATGCGATGAGAGCGATTTCTTCTTTGGAGTGCTTTGTAATGTAGAGCCCTCTTTGGAAACTGTCCTGCAGATAAGGGAAAAGTATTATATACCCTATGACTGCAACCCCGAAGACGGTTATCAATACTGCTCCCGCTGCTATGTCCTTTGCCACACGCGCCTTCTCGCTGTGCTTCGGTGATATGATGTCCACTATGACTTCAATTGCCGTATTGAACATTTCTGCGAGAAGCACGGCTATTACAGACAGGGTAATGATGAGGAACTCTATGCGTGATACTCCAAGGACATAACTCATGAAGATTACAGCAGCAGCAATGAGGAGATGGTATCTTACGTGTCTCTGTGTCTTTGCTGCGTGCAGTATGCCTTCTATCGCAAAATTAGCGCTTTTCAACCACTGTCTGATTAGCATGGTACATTAACCCCGGGCATCATTAATAATTGTTGAAATACCGTTACAGACGATTTTTTCAGCAACCTCCCCTGAGCCTTCCAGAAAGGTAATGAACGGTTATCACTTGTTTATCCGATCACTGTCCGGATTTTCAGTATTAGTTTTTTGTTTCTGTATAATCTGTGTCAGCTCCTTAATTAAAATTGCATTTTCCTTATGTGATTTTACAGAGATCCTCAGATACGTTCTGTCAAGTCCTCTGAAATCCGAGCAGTCTCTGACAAGCATACCCTTTAATTGCAGTCCATCTGATATCTCGTCCGCATTACTGATCTTCAGAAGATAGAAATTGGTATCCGAAGGGAAAAATTCTATTCCCAGCTTTTTGATATTTTTCTCAAGAAAACGTTTTTCCTGTCTCAGCAGGGTAAATGTCTCTTTTTTGTATGTTTTGTCTCTTATTGCCACAGCAGCTGCCCTCTGAGCAAGACTGCTCACCGTCCATGGTTCCTTATATCCCTTCAGTCTTTCGACAAGATCCTGGGGGAAGACACCATATCCTATCCGCAATCCTGCGAGCGCATAAAAATTTGTCATGCTTCTCAGTACAATCAGGTATGGGTTAGATTCGACATATTTGATAATCGTCTCTTCGGGGCAGAAATCCATAAAGGCTTCATCCACAATCAGATAACATCGCAAATCTCTTGCAGCACCTGCAATCTTTATGACATCCTCTCTTCTCAGTAACCTTCCTGTCGGATTATTGGGATTGCACAGAAAAGCCATGTCAAAAGAATGTGAGGAGTGAGGAGCGATAGGTGAGGGGTCTCTTTCACCTTTAAGATCAGTGATAAATTCATCAGGGTTTATCTCAAAACCGTTTTTCTCTTTAAGGATGTAAAATTCTATCTCTGCTCTTCGCTCTTTGTTCTCTGCTGTTAGTACTGCCCTTTCATATTCTGAAAATGTCGGTACAGGGATGAGAACCTTTCTTGGCTTCAAAGCCCTCGTTATCAGATAGATAAGCTCCGTGCTTCCGTTACCGCAGAGAATCGTCTCAGGATTGATACCATGATATTGTGCAAGCCTTTTTCGCAGTTTTTTTGCTTCGGGATCCGGATAATGAGGGAGATACTTGAGGTGCCTCCGTATTTCAGCCTTTATCTGTTTCGAGACGCCGAGAGGATTTACGGAAGCACTAAAATCGACTACTTTTCTCTCCTGTATCCCGAGTTTTTCCGCAAGCCGGTAGATATTCCCTCCGTGTCCTGACTCACCCCGGATATTTTCAATCTGTTCTGCCATCGAATTTCCTCTCATTTAGTATACCCTAACACACCATTGTGTTAAACTATCGAAACGATTTCCTTCGTAAACCATCGGACCGTATGCTCAATTTCAGAGACAATAAACAAATGATCGACCAGTTACATAAAATCTACAGAACCAGAAAAGGAGAGATCGTATCACGGATCAGGGAATTCCAGAAATTTCAGCCCTATAAGAATGACGAAGAGATTTTCTACGAACTCACATTCTGTATTTTAACTCCCCAATCCAAAGCACAATGCTGCTGGGATGCGGTTTTAGCCATCAAACAGCATAACCTCTTATTCAATGGAACCGCCGAACAGATTAAGCGCAGGCTCCACCGCGTCAGGTTCCATAATAAAAAAGCCGGGTATGTGGTAGAAGCCAGAACGTTATTTACAAAAGGCGGCAGGATTTCCATAAAGCCGTTAATCAGCAAATTTACCGGTAGTCATGAAATCAGGGAATGGCTGGTAAAGAATATCAAAGGCCTGGGTTATAAGGAAGCAAGCCATTTCCTGAGGAACATAGGACTTGGGGAAAAGATTGCAATCCTAGACAGGCATATCCTCAGGAATTTACATCTACTTGGCGTAATAGAAGAGATTCCGGATTCCCTGAGCAGGTCAAAATACCTGCAGATAGAGGAAAGAATGGCTGAGTTTTCAAAACAGGTAAACATCCCGCTCTCACACCTTGACCTCCTCCTGTGGTACAAGGAGACGGGCCAAATATTCAAATGATTTACTAAGGAGTGCATAAGTAAGACCTCATTATTTGTCATTCCAGCTTGTCTGGAATCCTTCTTCGTCCCCTCTTGAGAGGGGTGTAGGGGTGTGTAGTTTATTTGATTAATAACAACCCCCTTATTAACCCCCTTTACTAAGGGGGAATCAGAAAGATTCCCGATCCCGAAAGCATTCGGGAGGAATGACAGATGTGGCTTTAATTACGGTCTTATTAATATATCTCTGCAGATTCAAATAGTACCGTTCAGGATAAATTCCCTGTAACCTGTCAGAAATACTTTTCTCATCACCTTGACGGTTATTTTTTCTCCCCTCTTTTTGTCCAGCATAAAAATTTTGACATCAGCGATATCTTCTATCTTCCAGTCATCCAGCGATACAATGATGTCATCTTCTTTAATTCCTACACTCTTTGCAACACTGCCGGGCACAATCTTATCGACCAAAACCTTCCCGTTTTTTTCCTTCAGGACAACACCTAATTTCAAGGCAGAAGGTGGAGGTAAACTTTCAGCCAAATACAGGTAATCCCCCAGGTCTTCATCAACGGATCCAGTACCGGATACAATTGTCACATAGTCCTTTCCATTTAATCTGTGTGTCCTTTTCGGTATACCGTAGCCATACATGACATGCCCTGTCCCTGCCAGGACAACCATCTGTGAATCAGGGTTCTTTTTCAGGAATTCATCTATGGAATGGGCCATTGTTTCATCCCAGAGAATCTGGGCCTGGTAGAAGTTATCAAAGTTCCTGCCCTCCATATTCGAATGCTGATGCTGCCTGAATATCTCTCTGAGCTTTTCCCTGTAATCTTCATCAGACATGTCCATTGATTCAGGGATCTCACCTCTCTCAACATCAGTCAGTGAATCAAGGCCTTCGGATGAAACCTTTTTGATAATTTCCGACCTGAGATTAAGTGCAATCACAGGAATATTTTTCGCTTTGGCATATTCGATAATCTCCCGGTAAAGATTGAAGTCAAACTGCCATCTTTTGAAATACTGCGTGTTTTTCAGAAACTCCTTTTCGCTGATTGCACCTCCAAGGTAATCATTAATGAACCTCTGAAAAGGCATCTGCAACATTTCCATGCCTATGGCAAACTTGCGCCCTTTTTCATGGAGACTCATGATGACCTTCAACTGGACCTTATGATCTTCATAATTGGTATGCTGCTCTCCGATATAGATAATGGGTTTATGAAGAATCTTAGGGATAATCTCGTTAATCTTAACTATCTTCTGGGGCTGAATCACGAGCACAGGTTCGTCCAGGCCGACAACTATTCCCTGCTCAGTTACGTCTGTCTGCTTCTGAACATTTTTGCCATTCTTAAACCGTACGAAGGAATATTTTCCGTAGTTGAGAATTTCTCCTGCTGAGAGGTCGACTTCATTCTTCGCATTCGCTGAGGCGATTGCTATGACCTTTGAAGTGTTCAGTGGATTTTTCCGTATCTCCATGGAGAATCCATCCCCGACCTTTCTATCGTCTCCGAAGAGTCTCCGGAGAACAGGTCCACCATAACCGAATACGAGCAATGAATTTGTCTTTATGTCTTCATCCCTGATGTCGTATTCATCTTTTACAACAGCGTCTTTCATGGCATTCATCAGTTCACTATACTTTTCCTTATCTTCATCAGATACAAGGACGAGCCTTTTTTCATCTCCCAGCAGTCTTGATATGACCGGAGGATATTCTTCCTTCGAAAGTTTCCGCATGATGTCATAGTTGCCGTCGATAATCATCCTCAAGGGGTTCCCTTCCACGGGAATTTCAAATGTCTCTTTTCCATTTTCAACCTTCAGCTTCTCAGTAATTTCAGCCTTATCAGTCTTTATATTTACTGTCAGATCCAGGATATAGGGGTCGCCATCCTGCACGATATCAAAAACAACCGTAGGGACACCCTTCAGAACAAGCACTTTCGGATCATTTATTATTATTAATGGAACTCCTGTACGGCTTAGCCACTGGTCAAAAAACCCTTCGAGGTTTTTGCCGGTTGCTATTTCAAAAGTATTTCTCAAATCATCCCACGAGGCCCCCCGGAAACTATTCTCCTTGATGAAACTCTTTAGCGCGCTGGAAAAAACATCCCCTCCTGCATGATTCTTCAGCATGTGGAACAACATCGCACCTTTTCCGTAACCGATGGCTTTTGATAAAGAATCAATAGGAGCTGTAAACTCCTTGAGAGGAAATTCTTTTTTCGGGTTCACATAATTCGCATAATCTGTCAATGCCTGCTTCCTGTACTGCCATCCATGACCTCCCTGCTCTTCGCGAAGCTGTTCAGAAAGGTATGCAATCAATCCCTCCGACCAGTCACCTTTTTGATGGTCTACGTAAATGAAGTTTCCGAACCACTGGTAGAGTAACTCGCGTCCAAAGGATGTTTCTGCTGAGGAGGGCTTTCGGACAGCATCCTGATCCAGAAGCGTATACGTCGGTCTCGAATATCCGTCAGGGAGAAAGTTTTCAACAATAGAGAACCGTTTGTAGGGATAAGGGATCAGAAGCTTACCATACATCTTAAGGTATTTCTTCACGTATCCGAAATATGTTTTCGCAAGTGAGATGTTCTCCGGGGAAAAATATCCGTAGATGTCTGTTCCGCCGAAGGTTTCCTTCAGTTCCCTATATCTGCCTGCAATAAGGGTTATTCCATCCGTCGGATGTGGAAAACTGAACGAATATTCTTTTCCGTACGCCGTATCAAGTACTGTAACCTCTTCAGCTTCGGATACTGCACGAAAACCATCAGGGAGCAGCGCTTTCAGGCTGTAAAATGCCATACCTTCAACAGACGGATACCACCTGCCTGTCAAATAAATCCCTTTATCGCCGATAACCTTCCCCGCTGACGGGTCTTTATTTTCTGGTTTTTCCATGAATATGCCCTCAAAGACTATTGCAAGAGTACCTGCGGGACCTGCCCTGAACACCCCGTCCTTTATTTCGGGGTTCAGAGGCTGCCCATTGCGCTGGACAGATATAATCTTAAGATCTCCGGTATAAATATCCGCAGGTTTCCCTTCCGGGAGGACTATGACCGATGTGCCCTTGATGAGATTCTTCCCGATGTCGAATGATACGGAAATGTTCTGAACCGGGATTGCTTCAGATGCCTCTACTTCTGGACACGAAGAAAACAAGGCGACAAGAATTGTGAAGAGAAAAAAAATGTTCATATGTTTATATTACCCGTTGTCTGTTCATATTGACAATGTTTCAAAATGAGTTACAATAAAACTATGAAAAGATACCGGCTGACAATCATTGCTCTCATACTTTCCTTGACCGTATTTTCCTGTGCTCCGGTCCTCAGAAAAGATATCATGGATGCCGCCCTCAGGGATGTTCCCCTGTCCGACCTGAAGCAGAATCCGGAGAAATACAAAGGAAGGCTTTTTGTCCTCGGCGGAATCATTGTGAATACAAAGGTAACAGGAGAAGGTTCTCTAATCGAAGCTCTTTATGTCCCGGTTGATTCAAGAGGCTATCTGAAAGAAATCGGGATATCATACGGCAGGTTCTATGCGCTGCTTGCGAAGGAAAGCGGTCTTTTAGACCCGATGATTTTCAGGCGAGAGAGAGAAATAACATTTGCCGGTGAATTTCTCGGAATAAGACAGGGGAAGATAGACGAAATGGACTACGGCTATCCTTTCTTTCAGATAAAAGAGCTTTATCTATGGGAGGAGAGAATTATCTGCTACGTACCTTCACCGTATTACGATCCGTATCTATTCTGGTGGGATTACCCTTACTGGTGGAGGGGGCATCCCTATGGGTGGAGGTATCATGGATTGGGACCACCACCGCCATACTGGTGGTAATTACCATTGTTCGTTTTACTTTGAATTGGACGAAAGAGGTCAAGAAGGGTGTAACCCTGATGGAAGCGCTCAAGAAAAGTCTCAAAAAAAATCCTGAGAAGAAGGCTGGATGAAAAGGAGGGAATATATGGCACGGGTTTATATGCTGGCAAATATCACTGCGGGGAAGGAAAGGTTCGTAAGGGATACCCTGCGCGGGAAAAAGGGAGTAGAAAGCGCGGATATCATAACAGGAGCTTATGATCTCATAGCAACCCTTGAGGCAAAGGACATGAATGACATATTCAACAAGATACTGAAAGACCTAAGAAAAATTAAGGGTCTCACAAGGACAGAAACGTTTGTTGCAGTGGAATAGGCGAAGCAAACAGGTTGTCTGACAGTTATTAAGGGTCTCACAATTGAATTTACATAAATCAGAAAATCTCCCCTTCCGTCTTACTTATTGACGAACCTTACCCCTTCCGTCCTCCGTCTTACGTATTGACGGATTGGACGGACCAAAGAGGGGTATAAATCCTCCCTTTGGTAAAGGGAGGTTAGGAGGGATTTTATAAATAATGTTGTCATTATTATGAAACTGTTAATAAAGGTTGCGGCTACACTATATCGAGGTATTCATAATTTGAATCTGCCTGATAACGAATCACCCATTAACCCTCCAGTTGCAAAACAGTTTCTGCATTTATGATGCAGATGTGCTGGAAAAGCTCTGCCAGCAACACATTATAGGCCTATAGCCTGGCCAGCCAGCCTTTATCCAAAAAGCACTAAAGGTTAAATGTACAGTCATGTGTTTCATAATCAAATCTCGTTGCTTTGCAGAGGTTTTTCAGTATGTCTGCATCTTATTTTATGCAACATTTAGGTTAACTTAAAAAGATTTCTGATAATTCCCGTATCGATTTTTTTTGGTCTTATAAAAGGGGATATGCGTTTTTGATGCAACAGATTTTCCGATATCAGCTGTCTTTTTAGTATCCTTTCTGTCAATGGTCTTAAATAAATGAACAGGTTTATTGTTTTTATGCTTTTCTTCTACAGGTTTCTCCTTGATCTCACCATATGCGGCACATAATGCTGCTGCTGCAATATCGGGGAATCCGTAGTCATTTGATAATTCCTTAATTGCCTGAAT
>Ga0299915_10002981_pt1 | contig 12267 bp, 11 predicted proteins | sample RVTome_13_FD_200263 | JGI IMG/M metagenome (GOLD analysis project Ga0299915, IMG submission 200263) | Soil microbial communities from uranium-contaminated site in the Upper Colorado River Basin, Wyoming, United States - RVT92D227 (version 2) ...
GCGGCTGCGCCCGCGCGAAGTGGTCAGCGAATTCGAAAAGCATCTGGCCGATGAACTCGACCTGATGCGCGAGGCCGCCAACTGCTCGCAGCTGCGACGCAATTTCAAGAATTCGCCGTTGCTGATGGTGCCCGAAGTGTACTGGGACTACTGCGGCCGCGACGTCATGGTGATGGACCGCATGGACGGCATCCCGGTGAGCCAGATCGAGCGCCTGCGCGAATCCGGCGTCAATATTCCGAAGCTCGCCGCCACCGGGGTGGAAATCTTCTTCACCCAGGTGTTCCGCGACGGCTTCTTCCACGCCGACATGCACCCCGGCAACATCCTGGTGCGCCCGGGTTCCGAACAGTACATCGCGCTCGACTTCGGCATCATGGGCACGTTGACCGAGGTCGACAAGCAGTACCTCGCACGCAACTTCCTCGCCTTCTTCCGCCGCGACTACAAGGGCGTGGCGCTGGCGCACCTGGAATCCGGCTGGGTGCCGGCCGACACCCGCATCGACGAACTTGAAGCGGCGGTGCGCGCGGTGTGCGAGCCAGTGTTCGACCGCCCGCTGAAGGACATCTCCTTCGGCCGCGTACTGCTGCAGCTGTTCCAGGCGTCGCGCCGCTTCAACGTGGAAATCCAGCCGCAGCTGGTGCTGCTGCAGAAAACCCTGCTGAATATCGAAGGCCTCGGGCGCCAGCTCGATCCTGATCTCGATCTATGGAAAACCGCCAAACCGTTTCTGGAACGCTGGATGAATGAACAGATGGGTTGGCGTGCCCTGGTGAAGCATCTGCAAACCGAGGCGCCGAAATGGGCGGTGCTGTTGCCGCAACTGCCGCGGCTCACCCATGCCTACCTCTCGCGCGACGACGCCTGGAACACGCTCGAAGCCCGGCTGGAACAGATTGCCACCAGGCAGGTTCGCGCCACCTGGCTGCTGGCCGTCACGGCCGGGCTGGCCGCTCTGGCACTGGTGGCGGCCCTGCTCAGATAAGGCAGCCGGTCAGCGCCTTTTCGCTCAGGGAATCACCCTGTCGATATTGACCTGGATATTCTGTGTGCCTGGTTTGAGCGGGCCGACGCTGCCTTCCAGGTCGCCGCTTTGTGCGCTGGCGTTGCCGCTTTTCGAAATGCGGGCAACGACCATGACTGAGGGGAAGGACGACAAATTCATTCCCGGCGCCATGGCATTGGAGTCATCCAGGCTGAAGCGTGCCGGCAACTCGCCCGCCTTCAGGCTGAGGATGGCCAGCGGCATGCGCGGGCCCTGTTCGGCACGGGCGAAGATGAACAGGGTATCCCCCGGTGCCACTTTACCGGCCAGCGCCGGCGCCAGTTTGACCTGGCCGCTGACCTGGCCCCCATTGGCGGCAGCCGGTGCCGCAGCCTCCAGCGCGGTAGGCATGATGTTCGGCAGCGCAGCGGGCGGGCTACGCCCCTCCGCCAGGGCGCGTGCCTCGTCCAGACTGGCTTGCAGCGACTGGGTGAATTCCGAGTCAGCCGGGGCCGTCCTGATCACCTTTTCCCAGTAGGCGATCGCCCCCTTGTAGTCCTTGCGGTCGAAGGCGGCGGTCCCCATCAGCGCCAGCGCCTTGAAGTTGGCCGGGTCTATTTTCAGGGCGCGCTGCAGGATGGCCAGCGGCTCGCCATCGAGTTTCTGCCCCTGCGACATGGCCAGTGCGTCGGCGTAGTCGGCCAGCAGTTGTGCGTCGGATGGCAACAGCTTTACGGCCCGGGCATAGGCATCCGCGGCTTCGGGGAAGCGGCCCAGCACGTTGTAGGAACGCGCCAGCATGGCCCAGCCTGCGCCATCGTCCGGGTTGTCCTTCAGGCGGGCCGCGAGCTGCTCGGCCATTGCCCGGATGGCGTCGAAGGAGGTGCTGTGCGGGCTGGCCTCCGCGTTGGCCGATGCGGCCATTGCCTGCGGCGCCGCTGCCTGGGGCGCGATGGCCGCGGGTGCGCCGATCTTGAGGTACAAGCCCACGGCGGCGACGGGAATCAGCACCGCCAGCGCAACCGGAGCCCAGCGTCCCCGCCCGGACTGAACAGGCATAGCTTCATTGACTGCGGCCAGTGTGTCTTCCAGCGCGCGCTTTTCCAGCTCGCGCCGGCCGGCGGCATGTTGCTCCGCGCCGATCGTGCCATTGCCGAGATCCGCGTCCAGTTCGTTGAGCTGGTCGCGAAAGATCAGCACGTTGGCCTGCGCGCGCGAGGTCTTGTCGTCCTCGCCCCGCTGTTTCACCAGCGCGGGCAGCACAAAGGCCAGCCCCAGCGCGATAAGTACGCCCATAACAATGAGAAAGCCGGTCATAGTGATTCCTTGGTTTTGTCGGGTTGCAGCAGGGATTCCGCCAGCGCCTGATCGTCGCGGCTCAATTCCGCTTCGGCCACCGTTTGCCGGCGCCGCCGCAGGTTGTAAAACAGGACGCCGCCGCCCACCGCCAGCAGCAGGAAGGGGCCGACCCAGAGGGCGAGTGTGGTGGCCTTGACGGGCGGACGATACAGCACGAAATCGCCGTAGCGGGCGACCATGAAATCCTTGATCTCGGCATCGCTCATGCCGGTCTGTATCTTTTCGCGGATTTCATTGCGCAGGTCGACCGCCAGTTCGGCATTCGAATCGGCAATCGTCTGGTTCTGGCACACCAGGCAGCGCAATTCACTGGAGAGCGTCATCAGGCGGGCCTCGGCCGCCGGGTCGGCCGCGGCTGGCGCGGCTTCGCGGGCGAACGCCGGCGCGAGCATCGCCGCGAGCAGCAGCGGGGAAAGGAATTTAAGCAGCATTGAGTTTCCTCACCAGCGGAAGAATCGTTTCTTGCAGGGCCTTCGGGGTAATCGGGCCGATCTGCTTGTAGCGAATGACCCCGGCCTTGTCGATGACGAAGGTTTCCGGCACGCCGTACACACCGTACTCGATTCCCGTCCGGCCGTCCGGATCGGACACGGTGGCCGTGTAGGGATTGCCAAAGTCCGTCAGCCAGCGGCGCGCATCGCCCGGCTGGTCCTTGTAGTCCAGACCGTAGATCGGTACGGCGCGGGTTTTGGCAAGCTCGACCAGGACCGGATGTTCCTCGCGGCAGCCGCCGCACCATGATGCCCACACATTGAGCAGCCAGACCTGGCCGCGCATTTCGTCGGCAGCCAGCTGACGGGCAGGCGCATCGAGGGTTTGCAGGCGAAACACCGGCGCAGGCTTGTCGATGAGCGGCGAAGGCACCTCGCGCGGGTCAAGCTTGAGGCCCACGCCCAGGAAGCCCAGCATGGCGATGAAAATCGCCAGCGGAACCAGGTAGCGCGCCTTCATGCAGCCTCCGGCGCCAGTGCAGCCGATGCCGGCGCGGCCGCCTTGCGCCGGGCCAGGCGGTAGCGGCGATCGGACAGCGCAACCACGCCGCCCAGCGCCATCACCAGGCAGCCGCCCCAGATCCAGTCGACGAAGGGTTTGACGTACACGCGCACGACCCAGGCGCCGTTGTCGACCGGCTCGCCCAGCGAGACATACAGATCGCGGGTGAAGCCGGTGTCGATGGCCGCCTCGGTCATTGGCATCTGGGTGGCGAAGTAGGTGCGCTTCTCCGGCGCCAGGGTGCGCTCGAGCTGGCCGTTCTTCAGCACGTCGATACTGCCCCGCGACGCCATGTAGTTGGGGCCGGGCGTGTCGGTCACGCCCTTGAACACGAACTGCCAGGCGCCGATGGTGGCCGTGTCGCCGACTTCCATGCGCACGTCCTTCTCGGTCTCGTAGCCCTTGACCAGGGTCACGCCGACGATGAACACGCCGACACCGAGGTGCGCCAGCAGCATGCCGTAATAACTTCTCGACTGGCTGCCGAGACGCTGACGCAGCGAGGCGCCCGCTACGGGCTTGACCCGGTTCCACAGGTTGAGCGCGGTGGAGGTGAACACCCAGAGGGCGAGCAGCAGGCCGAAGCTGATCATCGGCGACCACGCTCCCAGCGCGAAAGGCAGCAGCAAGGCGCTTACCAAGCTGACCCCGAACGCCCAGCGCAGACGCACTGCCAGTTCCGGCAGGCTGGCCGATTTCCAGCGGGCCAGCGGACCGACGCCCATGAGGAAAATGGCGGGCGCCATGAGCGGCGCGAACACGCTGTTGAAGTAAGGCGGGCCGACCGATATCTTGCCCAGCCCCAGCGCGTCGAGCACCAAGGGATACAGCGTGCCCAGCAGCACCGAGCCGGCGGCCACGACCAGGATGACGTTGTTGGCGAGCAGCATGGATTCGCGCGACACCAGATCGAAGCGCCCGCCCAGGCCGACCTTGGCGGCACGCCAGGCGAACAGCAGCAGCGAGCCCCCCGTCACGATGGCGAGGAAGCCGAGGATGAACACCCCCCGCTTGGGATCGGTGGCGAAGGCATGGACCGACGTCAGCACGCCGGAACGCACGAGGAAGGTGCCCAGGAGCGACAGGGAGAAGGCGAAGATGGCGAGCAGCACGGTCCAGTTCTTGAAGCTGCCGCGCTTCTCGGTGACGGCGAGCGAATGGATCAGCGCAGTGCCCACCAGCCAGGGCATGAAGGAGGCGTTTTCCACCGGATCCCAGAACCACCAGCCGCCCCAGCCCAGCTCGTAATAAGCCCAGGCGCTGCCGAGGGCGATACCCACGGTAAGAAACACCCAGGCCACCAGCGTCCACGGCCGCGACCAGCGCGCCCAGGCCGCATCCAGATTGCCGCCCAGCAGCGCGGCGATGGCAAAGGCGAAGGCCACGGAAAAGCCCACATAGCCCATGTACAGCATGGGCGGATGGAAGATCATGCCGGGATCCTGCAGCAGCGGATTGAGATCGCGGCCATCGGGTGCGGCGGGCAGCAGGCGGTCGAAGGGGTTGGAGGTCAGCAGCATGAACAGCAGGAAGCCGATGCTGATGAAGCCCATCACGCCGAGGATGCGCGCCACCATTTCGCGCGGCAGATGGCGGCTGAACAGCGACACGGCGACCATCCACAGCGTGAGCATGAACACCCACAGCAATATCGAGCCTTCGTGGCCGCCCCACACCGCAGCCAGCCGATATTGCAGCGGCAGCATGGAGTTGGAGTTGGTGGCGACATACAGCACGGAGAAATCGTTGACGGCAAAGGAATAGGCCAGACAGGCCATGGCCAGGGTGACGAACACGAACAGCCCCTGTGCGGCGGGCCGCGCCATGGCCATCCAGGACGGAATGCCGCGCTGCGCGCCGACAAGGGGGAAGACCGTCAGCGCAATGGCGATCAGGAGCGCGACGATGAGCGCGAAGTGGCCGATTTCGGGAATCATTGGGTGACCCTTTCCGTGTCCATGACCAGCGTCTTGCCGGTGCTGTCACTCGAAGCCTGGGCGCGTTTGAGCGCTTCGGCCGCCTCGGGCGGCATGTAGTTCTCGTCGTGCTTGGCCAGCACTTCGGAGGCCTGGAACACGCCATCGCTGCCCAGTTCGCCCTGAGCGACCACACCTTTTCCTTCCTTGAACAGGTCGGGCAGGATGCCGGTATACAACACCGGGATCGAATGAGCGGTATCGGTTACGGTGAAATGCACCTTGATGCCTTCGCGCCGGATACTGCCGGTTTCCACCAGCCCGCCAATGCGCAAACCGCGGCCGACGGGCGCTTCGTTGTCGGCGATCTGGCTGGGCGTGAAGAAAAACACCAGATTGCTGCGAAAGGCGTTCAGCACCAGGGCGGAGGCAATGCCCAGGGCCGCCAGCCCGGCGGCAATCAGGGCCATGCGTTTATGTCGTGGTTTCATGTTTCACCTGCTCGGATAAGTACAGTTGCGCCTGGCGGGTCTTTTCCACGGCACGCCGGCGCGCGCGCAGCATAAGAATTTCGCCCATGATGATGACGGCCGTGACAAGGTAAGAACCCCACACATAAAAGCCATAGCCGCCCATGGCGATGAAGTCATCCAGACTCTTCCAGATCATGTTGGTTCCTTAGCGAGATTCGCGATCCACTCGGCCTGCTGTTCACGCTCGAGAATGATGCAGCGCACGCGCGCCAGCGCGGCGGCAATGCTGTACATCCAGCAGGCCAGCGCCATGACGAGCATGCCCAGCAGCATGGTGGCGGCCATCTTGGGCGCCATGGTCATGCTGACCGAGGCGCCCTGATGCAGGGTGTTCCACCACTTGACCGAGAAATAAATGATGGGGACGTTGACCACGCCGACCAGTGCCAGCACCGCGCCGGCGCGGTCGGCACGGCGCGGATCGTCGATCGAAGCGTGCAGCGCCAGGAAGCCCAGATACAGGAACAGCAGGATCAACTCGGAGGTCAGCCGGGCATCCCACACCCACCAGGCGCCCCAGGTCGGTTTGCCCCAGAGCGCGCCGGTCCACAGGGCGATGAAGGTGAACAGGGCACCGGTCGGCGCGAGCGCGCTTGCCATCATCGACGACAGGCGCGTGTTGAAAATCAATCCGGCCGCCGCCCAGCCGGCCATCACGATGTAGATGAACATCGACATCCAGGCCGCGGGCACGTGGATGAAAATGATGCGGTACGACTCACCTTGCTGGAAATCCGTGGGGGCGACAAAAAAACCGAGATAGAGGCCCGCGATCATGAGAACGGCCGCAGACAGCGCAAACCAGGGGATCAGTTTTCCCGCCAGCGGATAAAACGTGGCAGGAGCGGCGTACTTGAACCAGTTCAGTTTCATGCGGGTGAGTTCCTTGTAATCCGTCCGTCAAACAGGCGTCTCGGCCATCATTCCAGCGATATCCGCAGGGCGGCCGCGGTTGCCCAGGGCGCCAGCACCATCCCCAGCAGCAGCAGCGCACCGAGTATGGACAGATGGCCGCCAGCATCCAGGCCGCTGGCGCTGGCATCCACCGCGCCCGCGCCAAAAATCAGCACCGGCACATACAAGGGCAGCACCAGCAGCGAGACCAGCACGCCACCGCCGCGCACCCCAACCGTCAGGGCCGCGCCGATTGCACCGATCAGGCTCAGCAGGGGCGTACCCAGCAGCAGCGCCAGCAGCAGGGTGACAATGGCTGCAGCCGGCAAGTCGAACTGCAACGCGATCACCGGCGAAATCAATACCAGCGGCAAGCCCGAAACCAGCCAGTGGGCCATGACCTTGCCGATGACCACCACGGCCAGCGGATCGGGTGCCAGCACCAGTTGTTCCAGACTGCCATCCGCGTAATCCGCGGCAAACAACCGCCCCAGCGACAACATGGAGGCCAGCAATGCCGACACCCACAGGATCCCGGGCGCCATGGCACGCAGCAGCTTGGGTTCCGGGCCCACGCCCAGTGGAAACAGGCTCGCGACAATGACGAAAAAGAACAGCGTGGTTGCCACATCGGCGCGCCGCCGCATGGCAAGCAGCACATCGCGGGAAATCATGTAACGCAGTGTCTGCATCATCCGGCGACCTCCTCGTCCAGCCGTAGCGTCTGGGCGTCGGCCGCCCGGATGGCCACATCCTGGTGGGTGGTCAGGGCGATCATGCCCCCCTGGGCCAGATGGTTCTCCATGATTTTCCCCATGTCTGCAACCGCATGGGTATCCAGCGCATTAAAGGGCTCGTCCAGCAGCCAGAGTGTGCGTGGGTGGGCAAGCCGCAGCCGGGCCAGCGCGGCGCGACGGCGCTGCCCCTGGGACAGGAATTTGACCGGCAGATGCTCGCGCCCCGCCAAGCCAATTCCATGCAAAGCCCCGGCAGCCTCTGCACGGCTCACCGGCTGGCCGGCAAGGTGCGCAGCGACAAGCAGGTTTTCCTGGGCGCTGAGGTCTTCCTTCAGGCCATTGGCATGGCCGATATAAGTCAGCTCGCGCCGGTAATCCTCACCCAAGGTCTGGATGGGCTCGCCTCCCCAGCGCACCTCACCCGCCATGGCATGGGTCAGCCCGCACAGGGTACGCAACAAAGTGGTCTTGCCGCTGCCGTTGCCGCCCTGGATCCAGATCAATCCACCGGGTTTAAGCGTAAACGACACGCCGGCAAACAGGCGGCGCTCACCGCGCAGGCAACCGATCCCGCTTACTTCCAGCACGCAACGTCCCTCACAGCTATCCGGCAATCAAATGTCCCAGCGATAGCCCACATAGAAAAAATGCTGCTCACTGACCTCATGGTTGCCTGGGCTGTCGGTGGTTGAATGTTCATAGGTGTAAGCGGCTTCCAGTGACAGATTGTCCTTCCACTGATAAACCACATGGATCTCGGGCGTCCAGCGTTCCAGATCGGTATTGGGATCGGTGTCCTGCTGGTAGTACTTCAGCGAGGGCTCAAGCGTCCAGCGACCCAGCCGGGTGGCGTTGTTGTAGGCAAGGAGTTCGCCTTGAAAAGTGTCGCCCCTGTTCAGGGACAAGGTAAACACGTTGACGTCATTCTCCCGCAGAAGGCTGGAGCCGATGGCGCGCAGGGAATACGTGTAAATATTGCCAGTGGCCGGGGTGGGCGGCAGAACGGTGCCATCGTCCAGGGTCTGGCCGGGCAGGGCGCCAGTGTTGGTCAAATTGAAATCCCCTCCCACCTGCCAGGTTGCATTCAGCGGTGTCAGGAACCCTACTGCGGCCAGCTTTGAGACGGCGCTGCTGTCTTTGGCCAGCGCTCGAATCTCGTCTTCCGTACTGGTCGCGAGTAATTGCTTGATGCTGGTGGGAAGCGGCGTCATGCTTGTCACCGCTGCGTTATACAGCGCGTTGGAGGTGGCAAGCGGCGGCGAGCGGCGCTGCTCCAGCAGGAAATTGAGAATGCTTCCTCCCTCGCTCTGCCAGTTGCCCTGCAAGGAGCCGATGTTGAGGATGTTATAACTCACATCGTAATCCACCAGTGCGTTGACCGAGCCACGCGCGTCATAGAACCCCAGTTCCAGGCCCACCGCGCGCCGGTCCAGAATGCCATCGGCAGTCTGGTTGATAAAGTAGGTCTTGCCGCGCAGGCGCTCGGTCAGTTCGTCCGCATCCAGGCTCACCCCCCAGAATATCCGGTCGGAGCCCAGAGATGGGAACTCGACCGGCTTGCCCGCAACCGCGTTGACGCGCCATTTGGGCGCGAAGTAGTAACCCACCTGTGCCCCGTCGAAACGACCGAGCACCCCTCCGGAGGCTCCGATCTGACGACCCAGGGTAGCGCTGAATCCATTCTGTAAGCCCTTGTAACTGTAATAGGCGGCGAGGACGCGGTTCTGGCTGGGGCGCTCGTCGAGAAAACTGCGGGTGTTGTCGTCGCGGAACACCAGCTTCTGATCCGCATCGGAATTCCGGTAGCGGCCCGTGAGGTCGAGATGGCTTTTCAGTTCGGACTGGTCAACAGACGAAAGGCTGGACGTCCCAGCCGTTGTGGGGGTATTGAAGGCGGTTTGCGTCTGGGTTTGTCCGCCGAAATAGAACTGTGAAAAGCTGCCGGTAACGGTCTTGATGACCGGTTCGTCCCCCCTGGGTTTCGCTTTGGCGGCACGCTTGGAGGGCACCTCGAGTTGAGCCAGTTGCTGGCGTACCCGGTCGGCGCCCGGCCCTTCCGGGAACAACTTCAGGTACAGATCATATTCGGCCTTGGCCTTGGCAAGCTCGCCATTGCGTTCGCGCGCCACGCCGATCAATTCTTGTGCTTCCTGCGAATTTTTGTTCGGGGGCAATAACAACACCTGGTTGAAACTGTTGACGGCCAGTTCGTAATTCCCCGCATTGAGGGCGTCCTGCGCCTTGGGCATGAGTGCGGCGGCCTGGTCCTCCACTTCGGGCAGCGGAGCCTGCGCCTGAACAAAATCGGGTTTTGTCCTGGCGGAGGCGGCACTGAGCATGTCCTGCCTGCGCCTGACCAGATCGACCACGGCAGCATCCGGGAACTGGGCCAGTAGTCTGGCGCGAACCTTTTCCGCCTCCTCGGGCGTGGAGAAGTAGCCCATGTTCAACTCGTGCAGCGTCGTGCCATCCCGGGCCTGCTGCGAAGTAAAAACATCGTAGTCCTGGAATTCGCGAGGAATGACCTTGCTGCTCAACTCGTTCATCGAGGCTGCACTCGAGAGCGTCAGGGCGTAGCGCTTGTCATCCGAAACAGCCGGGTGCGTTTTGAGCTTGTCGCCAAAGATGATGTCCACACTACGGCCGTTCGCACCGGCACGCACCGTGACTTTGACCGGCTTTTTGTCCCCGATTTGCAGGGTCAGCTTCTTGACCTGGGTAGTTTGGGGAGGGTAGGACACGGTGACCGCGGGAAGCCGCTCGAAAGGCTTGGATTTGAGCGTTTCAACCGTCTTTATTTCTAAATCTTCGCTTTGCACGAGCTGGAAATACACCTGGATGGTGTTGGTTTTCCCGACTGTGACGGCACGCAAGAACTGGATCCGGGCATTGAATTGCAGCCTCACGACATTCTCGAAATTGTCTGGCTGCACCTGGATTTCGTCCAGAATCTGCGCCATCGCCGATTGCGGGTTGATAGCCAGAACACCGCACCCGATTAACGCCGCCACCAGCCTGCTCCTGAATGTGAAAAGCATACGTATCCCGTTGTGATTGCTGAAAGGTGCCCGGGGAAGCCGGTCTGGCCACCCCCCCGGGCAGTTCGCTAAAGATAAAACAATTATGCTGCAAGCTTAATCCCATTCGACATAGGCCACCCCCTTGTTACCCAAGGGCCTGTGGCAGCCGGACTCGGAACAGTCCGTGGCCGTACTTGATTCGTGCGTCACGTTCTCTTTCTCCATGCTGCCCAGGTAACTGGTGCCTTTGGCATGACAGGTTTTGCATCCGGTCACTATATTGTTGTGATCCATCTTCATGCTCCCCCAGCTGGCCGTGTTGGTGTGACAAGCCTTGCAGTCCTTGCCTCCCACCAAAGCAGTTGGGATGTGACTGGTCGGCTTGGCCTCGGCCCCGTATGACGTGTACGCCCCGCCATGACAAGACTCACAGGTGCTGCTTATGACCGCCGTGTGATTCATGGTCGCACTGGTCCAGGGCGTCGATGTCTTGTGGCAGGAATCGCAGGCGGCCGTGGTCGGGATGTGTCCTCCCGGTTTGCCGGTGGCAGTGGTGCCATTGTGGCAAGTCAAGCAGGTGCCCGGCGCCACGCCAGTGTGGCTGAAGGTGGCGGGTGTCCAGGCCGTCGTCTTGTGGCACGTATCACAGGAGGCGGTAGTCGGGATGTGGCTACCCGGCTTGCCGGTGGCCGTCGTGCCGTTGTGGCAGGTCATGCAGGTGCCGGGCGCCACGCCGGTATGCGTAAACGTTGCCGGGGTCCAGGCCGTCGTCTTGTGGCACGTATCACAGGAGGCGGTAGTCGGGATGTGGCTACCCGGCTTGCCGGTGGCCGTCGTGCCGTTGTGGCAGGTCAAGCAAGTGCCGGGAGCAACACCGATATGGCTGAAGGTTGCGGGCGTCCAGGCAGAAGTCTTGTGGCACGTATCGCAGGACTGGGTGGTCGGGATGTGACTGCCTGGCTTGCCGGTTGCCATGGTGCCGTTGTGGCAGGTCGAGCAAGTGCCCGGGGCTACGCCGGTGTGGCTGAAGGTCGCCGGCGTCCAGGCCGTCGTCTTATGGCACGTATCGCAAGACGCCGTGGTCGGGATGTGACTGCCCGGCTTGCCGGTTGCCATGGTGCCGTTGTGGCAGGTCGAACAAGTGCCAGGTGCTACACCGGTGTGGCTGAAGGTAGCAGGCGTCCAGGCAGAAGTCTTGTGGCACGTATCACAGGACTGTGTGGTCGGGATGTGACTGCCCGGCTTGCCCGTTGCCATGGTGCCGTTGTGGCAGGTCGAGCAAGTGCCTGGAGCTACGCCAGTATGACTGAAGGTCGCCGGCGTCCAGGCGCTGGTCTTGTGACAGGTGTCACAGGACTGTGCGGTCGGGATGTGGCTACTCGGCTTGCCCTTGGCCGTCGTTCCGTTGTGACAGGTCGAGCAAGTGCCAGGGGCAACACCTGTGTGACTGAAGGTCGCAGGCGTCCAGGCAGAAGTCTTGTGGCACGTATCGCAAGACGCTGTGGTCGGGATGTGGCTGCCCGACTTGCCCGTTGCCATGGTGCCGTTGTGGCAGGTCGAGCAAGTTCCGGGAGCAACACCCGTGTGACTGAAGGTGGCGGGCGTCCAGGCGCTGGTCTTGTGACAGGTGTCACAGGACTGTGTGGTCGGGATGTGGCTGCTCGGCTTGCCCTTGGCCGTCGTTCCGTTGTGGCAGGTCGAGCAGGTGCCAGGGGCTACGCCGGTATGCGTAAACGTTGCCGGTGTCCAGGCAGAAGTCTTGTGACACGTATCACAGGACTGTGTAGTCGGGATGTGACTGCCTGACTTGCCCTTGGCCGTCGTTCC
>Ga0299915_10002982_pt1 | contig 12266 bp, 14 predicted proteins | sample RVTome_13_FD_200263 | JGI IMG/M metagenome (GOLD analysis project Ga0299915, IMG submission 200263) | Soil microbial communities from uranium-contaminated site in the Upper Colorado River Basin, Wyoming, United States - RVT92D227 (version 2) ...
GCGATAAGCCGAGTCGGCGATTTCCCTGTGAAAGAAGCCAGCTTCCATAGCCGGTATAACACCACCCAGTGAATCTATCTTGGCAAAATACTCATAGACATCTTTCTCAGTTTTATTAGTCAGATATTCAATGAAATAGCTGCCGCCGAGCGGGTCAATAGTATTAGCCACCCCACTTTCGTAGGCTATAATCTGTTGAGTACGCAGAGCAATGGTTACCGCTTTCTCCGAAGGCAGCGCCAGCGCCTCGTCCATAGAGTTGGTATGCAGCGATTGTGTACCGCCTAGAGTCGCAGCCAGCGCTTGAATAGTCGTGCGGACAATGTTGTTTTCCGGCTGCTGAGCACTGAGTGAGCAGCCGGCTGTCTGAGTATGAAAGCGAAGCCATTGCGAGCGCTCTCCGCCGCTGAATCTCTCTTTTATTTCCCGCGCCCAGATGCGGCGCGCGGCACGGAACTTGGCTATCTCCTCAAAGAAATCACTATGACAATTGAAGAAAAAACTGAGCCTGGGAGCAAAATCATCTACTTTCAGTCCGCGGTCAATGCCCGCCTGAACATATGCCAGACCATCGGCTAACGTGAAAGCCAGTTCCTGAACGGCGGTAGCGCCGGCTTCACGTATGTGGTAGCCGCTGATGCTGACTGTATTCCAGCGCGGTACCTGTCTCATACCGAATTCGAAAGTGTCGACAATAAGGCGCATAGAAGGCTTGGGTGGGAATATGAAAGCGTTCTGCGCCATATATTCCTTAAGTATATCGTTCTGTATAGTCCCGCCCAGCTTGTCCAGCGGGATGGCTCGTCTCTGAGCATTAGCCAGATACATAGCCCAGATAACCGCCGCCGGCCCGTTTATGGTCATAGAAGTGGTTATCTCGTCCACTGGAATGCCGGCGAACAATATCTCCATGTCGGCTAAGGAAGAGATACCCACACCGCACTTACCAAATTCCCCTCTGGCTTCACGGTCGTCGCTATCGTAGCCATTCAAAGTGGGAAAATCGAAGGCAACGCTCAGGCCGGTTTCGCCATGCTCCAGTAGATACTTGTAACGGGCATTGGTCTCTTCGGCGCAGCCAAAGCCGGCAAACATGCGCATCGTCCACAGTTTGCCCCTATAACCGGTGTTGTGAACACCGCGGGTATATGGATATTCCCCGGGGAAGCCCAGGTCCCGCATATAGTCTATATCAGCGACGTCAACTGGCGTATAAAGACGTTCCACAGGAACGCCTGAGATAGTGGTAAAAGAATTCTGCCGCTCCGAAGACCGTTGAGTTTTGGCATGCCACCGGCTGGCTTTTTCCTCTATTTTTTCTGATTTCTTCGGCTCCGCTTTGCCCATATTCGTTGACCTCTAGTATTCAATGCCCTTACGGGACAGTATCCCTTTGTCAAACGGATGTTTTACCTTGACCATATCGGTAACCAGGTCAGCTAACTCAATTAGCTTCGGGTCAGCGTAGCGGCCGGTGAGAATAAGCTCTACGTTTTCCGGCTTGTCTTGTATCAGCTTCATGACATCATCCACGTCAATCAACTTCCAGGCAACAGCCACGTTCACCTCATCGAGAATAACTATATCGTATTTCCGGCTGAGCATAGCTTTTCGTCCGGCTTCCAGAGCTTTTCGCGCTTCCTCTTTTTCCTCCGGTCTAATACTAGCGGGGTCAACAAAATCCTGAAACCCGAACCGTTCCACAGTGCAATTTGATATTTCGGATAGGATTTTTTGCTCCCCGTAGGGAAAGTCGCCCTTCATGAAGAAAACGATATGGACTCGCAGACCATGCCCCAGAGCACGGAGAGCTACCCCTAGAGCTGCTGATGTTTTGCCTTTGCCGTCGCCGGTAAAAATCTCGACCAGGCCCCTGGTTGAAGTTGTAGCAGATAAGGTCTCGGCTGATTCCTTGGCCACCCCGATGCAGTTTAACAAAAAGCCAGATATGGAGTCAAACGAGATTTACATCATGATTTGCGTATTTAGAGAACGCTGTGATAGCAAGATTGACAACCAAGACAGTAACGGTATAATAATCTGGTTATCTCATTTGTTAACTTTGCGTTATATTTTTGTTCAGGAGGTAAATTATGCGCGGTGGCTATATGGGCAAAATCCTCTTTGTTGACCTGACCAGTCGCAAAATCTCTGAGGAGTTGGCGGTAGACGACCTGTATCAAAATTTCTTCGGTGGCTACGGCATTGGTGCCAGGATTCTATTCAGTCGGCAGAAGGCGAAGGTTGACCCCCTGGGACCGGATGCTACGCTCGGATTCGTCGCTGGCCTCCTCACCGGCACACCCACACTGTTCGGAGCCAGATACGTGGTAGTAGGCAAATCGCCGCTAACGGGAACATGGGGAGATGCCAACTCGGGAGGCGATTTCGGTCCATATATGAAGTTTTCCGGCTATGACGCCATTTTCTTCACCGGCATATCGACCAGTCCAGTTTATCTCTCCATCGATAACTGCAAGGCCGAGCTGAGGTCGGCAGAAAAATTATGGGGCAAGGACACCTGGGAAACGGAATCACTGCTAACAACAGGGGGCGAGCCGCCGGCCGTTCCGGACTGGGTGCCTTGATGGGTTCCAAGAAGCTTAAGGCAATTGCCGTTCAAGGAAACCAAACTGTCCCCCTCGCCCACGAGCCAGACATGAAAGCAGCGCGTACCAGGCACCTTGGTCAACTGGGCGGCGCTGTTGATGCGTTTCGCAAATTCGGCACTTGCGCCGGCATGAATGTATTAGTCCAAGCAGGAGATACCCCGGTCAGGAACTGGAAGGGAACAGCGTTAGACTTCACCACTGCCGCTGCCATCAGCGACCAGAGAGTAATCGATTTGCAGGAGCGCCGATATGGTTGCTGGCGCTGTCCCGCTGCTTGCGGCGGGCTGATGAAACCCAGCACAGGACAGTATAGCTACCCGGCACTGGTGCATAAGCCGGAATACGAAACGCTGGCAGCCTTCGGCTCTATGTGCCTGAACGACAACCTCGAGTCCATAATAAAGGTCAATGATATCTGTAATCGCTACGGACTGGATACAATATCAGCCGGTTCTATAATAGCCTTCGCCATAGAATGCTACGAAAATGGTTTAATCGGCAATAAAGACACCGATGGCATTGAGCTCAGATGGGGCAATCACAAAGCCATCGTAGACATGACTGAGAAGCTGGCTAAGCGGCAGGGCTTCGGTGGGGTACTTGCCGACGGCGTCAAACGGGCAGCCGAGCAAATAGGCAAAGGAGCCGAAGAATTTGCCGTCCACATACATGGCGAGGAAGTGCCCATGCACGACCCCAAACGATACCTGAATTACGCCACTTCTTATATCGATTCAACACCTGCGCGCCATACGCAGGGCAACTACACCACCAAACCAGCCAGCGGCCTGGAATTCCCAGCGTACGATCGTAAATCTACTGCAGGACGTGGCGAGGCGAATAAGATGGGCAGCGACCTGATGCACGCCATAAGCTGTGCCGGCTTATGCCAGTTTGGCTACGGTTTCATGGATGCCAGCGCGCTAACCGACTTCGTAAATCTGACCACCGGTTGGGACTACAGCATCGACGACCTGCTAAAGGTGGGAGATAGAGTCGCTACCATCAGGCAGGCATTCAACACCCGCGAAGGCATTAGCACATTTGACTTCAAAGTTCCGGGCAGGGTGGCAGGTAATCCACCACCGGAAACCGGCCCCACTGCCGGCAGGACCGTGGATTTCAATACCTTGCTTAAAGACTATTTCGTTGTTCGCGGCTGGGACGCCGAAACCGGCACGCCGAGCAAAGATAAGCTGCTTGAACTCGGTCTGGAAGATGTAGCTCAGGCTCTATGGGGTTGAACTTCTTACCAGAATGGATTTGACATTCAACCACCTAATCTGGTAAATTATCTTTCGCTTTGAAAATGACACAGAATTACGCTATTGTCGAAACCGGCGGCAAGCAATACAAAGTAGCACCGGGACAAAAAATCGATGTCGACCGCCTGGCTGTTGCCGAAGGTGAGGATATCGAGCTGTCCAGGGTACTGCTTATCGCCGACGGCAAGGATACCGTCGTAGGTAATCCCACAATTGATGGCGCCAAGGTAGTTGCCACCTGCCTAAGTGAAGGGAAGGGCGACAAGGTTATCGTTTTCAAATATAAGCCCAAGGTACGCTATCGCCGGAAAAAAGGCCACCGCCAGCTCTACGCTAAGTTGGAAATTAAGGAAATCGTTAAACCGGGCCAGGAGGCAGCGCTAAAGAAGACTACAAAGAAAAAGGTGCTACCGGAGGTAAAAGCTAATGGCTCATAAGAAGGGTGGAGGCAGTACACGCTATGGACGTGACAGCCAATCAAAGCGATTGGGTGTAAAAAGATACGGCGGTCAAAAGGTTAATGCCGGCACTATACTGGTAAGACAGCGAGGCACTCGTATTCAGCCGGGTAACAATGTCGGCGTGGGCAGAGACCATACACTATTCGCACTTATCGATGGCAATGTCAAATATGAACCGGCAACCAAGGACCGTAGGAAAGTCAGCGTTTATACCGAGCAAGTTAAATGAGACCTAAAATACATCCTGAATACTACACCGATGCCAAGGTAATCTGCTCCTGCGGCAACACCTTTACAACCGGCTCCACTAAGAAGCAGCTCAGAGTGGAGCTGTGTAGCAAGTGCCATCCTTTCTTCACCGGCGAGCAGAAGATAGTTGATACGGCCGGCAGAGTGGAACGTTTCAAGCGTCGCTACAAGATAAAGGAATAGTTTCACTGCCCCCGACAGTCCCTCCACCAAAATCTAAAATACCAAATCACAAGCATCAAAATTTAGGATTTTGGATTTCGAATTTGTTTGGGATTTGGAAATTGGAATTTAATGAAGCAGCCAGAGTATAAAACGGAAAAACCAGCGCCATTCTATTACGGTGGCCAGGCAGTAATGGAGGGTGTCATGATGCGAGGGCGAAAAAGCGTAGCCGTCGCAGTCCGCCGTCCTAGTGGTGAGATCAGTCTGACCAGCCAACCTCTTCCCAGCCTTTATAAAGGCCGCGCTAGAAACTGGCCTTTCGTCCGGGGTATCATCGTACTTATTGAAACTCTGGCTCTCGGGACTCAATCCCTACTTCATTCTGCCCAAATTGCCGCCTCCGAAGAGGAAGAGCGCATATCTCCGGCGCTGCTTTGGGGGAGCGTGGCTATAGCCGTTGCCTTCGCTGTAGCTCTTTTCTTTGTCGCTCCGCTGCTTCTTACTCGCTATTTGCTCGACCCCTATATCGCTTCATCCCTGGTTAGCAACCTTATCGAAGGCGTTATCCGCATCGGCATCTTCATCGCCTATCTGAAAATCATAAGCTTGATGCCGGAAGTGAAAAGACTTTTTTCTTATCATGGAGCCGAACACAAGGTGGTCAATGCCTACGAAGCTGGAATGCCCCTGGAGCTGGACTACGTCAAAAACTACTCCACAGCGCACACCCGCTGTGGCACCAGTTTCCTGCTGGCAGTTATGGTTATCTCTATAATTGTTTTCGCCCTGCTCGGTCGTCCGTCGATATGGCTTAGTATTCTGTCCCGCATAGTCCTCATACCGGTTATCGCTGCTATCGGCTACGAATTCGTTCGCTTTGGGGCGGCCCACTACCGGAATGTTATCGTTCGCAGCCTCCTGGCTCCAGGATTAATGCTGCAGTCAATGACTACAGGAGAACCGAACGACAGCCAGTTGGAAACAGCCTTATCAGCCATGAAAAAAGTCGTCGAAACCGACAGCAGCCAGCCGCTAATCTCTACTCAGCCTGTAGGGACGGACCTTTAGGTCCGTCCGCCTGGGTGTATTTAATCCACATCTTCCTTGTCGAGTTTTTGAAAGAAGCAGCTTTGGTTGCCTGTGTGGCATGCTGGGCCGGCCGGCTCAGCACGAATCAGTATCGTGTCGCTGTCGCAGTCTTTGGCTATTGACTTGACTTTTAGAATGCTCCCCGAGGTAGCCCCTTTGTGCCATAGTTCTTGGCGGCTTCGGCTGTAGAACCACACCTCTCCGCTGTCCAGAGTCCGCTTTAGCGATTCCTTATCTGCATAGGCTAGCATTAAAACTTCGCCGTTGTCAGCGTCCTGAACTATAACCGGAATCAAACCCTTATCATTAAACTTTAACATTGCACACCTCGTTTATCGATAGTATTACACCCTGTAGGGGCGGACCTTTAGGTCTACCCGCCATCACTATGCATCCTTTACGGCTACCAGAGCCTCTCCCAATTTTATATCCCCGGTATAAAGTGCTTTGCCCAAAATAGCCCCTTCTGCCCCCAGTTCCTTGAGTTTCCTCAAATGGCTTAACTTTGAAATACCACCGGCGGCAATGATGGGCAGGTTCACACCCTTCACCATTTGGGCTATGGCTTCAAATCCGGGCTCGGTAAGCGTGCCGTCGCGCTTTATATCGGTATAGATTATACGCTTTACTCCCGTAGCCGCCATCTGCAACCCCAGCTCCAAAGCCTTAATTTCAGTCTCCTCAACCCAGCCGCGAGTGGCTACATACCCGTCACGTGCATCGATGCCAACGACTATCGCCTCACCATACTTCCGACACAAACTTTTTACTAACTTCGGATTCTCCACAGCAACCGTTCCTAAAATCACCCGGTCGACACCTATGTCCAGCAGCTTCGCCACGGTAGCCTCATCTCTTACACCACCTCCAACCTGCACGGGTAAGTTCACCCGCTTTACAATAGCTTCGACAACCGCAATATTCCGCAGTTCGCCGCTGGCAGCGCCATCGAGGTCAACCACGTGCAGCCTACCAGCTCCCTGAGCCACCCAGCCCATGGCGACGTCTACCGGATTCTCAGAGAAAACCGTCTCCTTCAGGTAATCTCCTTGATATAGCCGGACACACTTGCCCCCTTTTATGTCGACTGCCGGAATTACTTCCATATCAAACTTACCATGCGAACGTTTAAATTTCCCCAAATTTGCTATACAATATTAAAGCTTTAGCTCATTACTTTCAAATACAAGGAGGATAAATAAAAATGGACTTCGAGCTTTCCGAAGAACACAAAATGTTCCAGGAAGCCATCTGCAACTTTGCGGAGAAAGAAATTGCCCCGCTCGTTGAGGAAGCCGAAAAAACTGCTACCTTCCCACTACAGTTATTTCCAAAGATGGGGAAATTAGGCTATCTCTGCGTCAGATACCCGGCTAAGTACGGTGGCGCCGAGATGGGCAAAATAGGCGACTGTATTTCAGTCGAGCAGGTTGCCTACCAGAGCGTGGGCATATGTGCCGGTATCATGGTCCAGAGCGGCATCGGCACCACAGCCGTATACACTCGTGGCAACGAGGAACAGAAGAAGAAATACCTGGTACCAGCCATAAAAGGCGAGAAAATAGCCGCTTTCGGGCTTACAGAGCCTAATGCCGGCTCTGACGCCGCATCCATACAAACCACGGCTACTAAAAAGAACGGCAACTATATACTCAACGGTACGAAAATCTTCATCACCAATGGCAATATCTGCGACTTTGTCCTGGCTGCTGCTTATACGGATAAAAGCAAAGGGTCTAGAGGCGGGGTTAGTTTATTCATCGTCGAGAAAGGCACCCCCGGATTTAATCGGGCAAAGCTTCACAAGTTTTGTGGCCGTTCCGGTGAAACGGGTGAGCTGACTTTTGAGGACTGCGCTGTGCCCGAAGCGAACCTGATAGGTGAAGAGGGCAAAGGCTTCCCTTATGTAATGGAATCGCTGATGGGTGGCAGAATCTCACATGCCTCCAGAAGTTTGGGGTTATCTCGTGCAGCTTATGATGCCACGCTGAAATATGCACAGGAAAGGGTGCAGTTCGGGCAGCCTATAGCCAAATTTCAGACCAATGCCTTTAAATTGGCACGCATGGCACTGGACATCGAGGCAGCCCGCTGGCTGATATTCTACGCTGCCTGGCTCTATGACCAGAATAAGCCTCACATTAAAGAAGCAGCTATGGCCAAGCTCTTCGCCAGCGAGGTTGCCGTCAGGGTAACCACCGAAGCCATGCAGATTCACGGCGGCTACGGCCTGGTTGAAGAGTCAGTGGTCCAGCGTTACTTCCGCGACTCGCGGATGTCCACCATCACCGAGGGCACCTCCGAAATCCAGCAGCTAGTCATCTCGCGAGAAATCGGCATCCGTTAGAGATAGAAATAATCTGTTGCACTGCACTGAGGCGTTGAGCTAATCGATGAGCCAGAAGTGAAAGGTGATACACCATGTCAAACACAAAAGAGATAATCGAGAAATATAAGACAAAACGAGAAAAAATAAAGCAGATGGACCCCAAAGCCATTGAACAGCGCCATAAAGCCGGGCAATGGTCAGCGCGGGAAAGGATTGATTATTTCTTTGACCCTGGCACTTTCACCGAAATTGGGCTTTTCGTCAAGCACCGGACCATAAATTTCGGAATGGACAAAAGGGAGGTGCCGGCTGAAGGCGTAATAACCGGCTACGGACGAGTAAACGGCCGCCCTGTGGTGGCTATCGCCGAGGACTTTACCGCCATGGCAGGAACTTTCGGCGAATACCACGGCAAGAAATTTGCCCGGGCACTTGAATTTGCCAAGGACATGGGCTGGCCCTGCATCAGCATGAACGATTCCGGTGGAGCTCGTCTTCAAGAGGGCATGGATACTCTTGAAGCCTATGGTTGGCTATTCAGAGCTCAAATACTGGCTTCCGGTATAGTGCCTCAGATATCTCTGCTCATGGGTCCATGCTTGGGCGGACAGGCTTATCACCCGGTAATGCAGGACTTCCTCATCCAGTGCCGCCATACCGGCTTCATGGGCATCGCCGGCCCGGCCTTCGTAAAAACTCAGGTCGGTGAGGAAATCACCCTCGAAGAGCTTTCCGGCTGGAAAGCTCACGCCGTGAAATCAGGACAAACGCATGTGGTGGTTGATAATGACAAAGAAGCCCTGGATACTTGCAAGCAACTTCTCCACTTCCTCCCGTCGAATAATAAAGAAAAACCGCCTTGTATAAATACCCAGGATGAAGCGGATAGGACGGTTCCGGAACTGGATACCATAATTCCAGACCGTCCAAACCAGTCCTTCGATATGCTTAAAGTAATTAAGCTGGTGGTAGATGACGGCTACTTTTTTGAGCTGCTGAAAGACTTCGCCAGGAACTGCATTATCGGCTTCGCCCGGTTCAATGGTCGTCCGGCAGGTATAGTCGCCAACCGCCCGGAGCATATCGGTGGTGTTATCGATGTTGACGCCGCAGATAAAATGGCCAGATTTATCAGGTTCTGTGACCTGTTTAACATTCCGCTGATTAGCTTCCAGGATTGTCCCGGTTACATGATAGGTTCCGAGCAAGATTGGAAGGGCATTCTCCGCCACGGAGCCAAATTGCTTTACTCCTGGGCTGATGCCACCGTCCCGCTCATTTCAATCATAGTCAGAAAATCTTATGCCGGCGCTCATTACGGCATGCTGGACAAATCCATCGGCGCCGACCTCGTGTTTGCCTGGCCTACAGCCCTGGTTACCATTGTCGGTGCTGAGACCGCAGCCAGTGTCATCTTCGCCAAGGAGATAAAAGAGGCAGAAAATCCCAAAGAGGTGAAAGCCAAACGAGTACAGGAGTACAAGGAGCTATACGAGAATCCTTACATGGGCGCCGAACGAGGCTATATCGACGATATCATAATGCCCAGCGATACCAGGAAGATGATAAATAGAGCCCTCGACGCCCTGGAAAATAAGACCGTAGCCAGACCGTGGAGAAAGTACTCCAACATCAACCTATGACAAGAAGAAGCGCAGACGTCAACTACGCGGACATTTCAAAAATATACGACGACTACCGCTCTTATCCAGAAGCTCTGATAAAAAGGATGATTGAACTGGCTGGGATTAGCCGGGGAAAGAAGGTTCTAGACCTCGGCTGCGGTACCGGAAATATAGCCTACCAAATCAAAAACACAATTGACGCTGACTTAATCGGCGTCGATGCATCGCTCGCTATGTTGAAGGTCGCCAAAAACAAATCCCTTGAAGTTTTATGCACCGATATAGATAATCAGCGGTTGCCATTCCATGATGGTTCTTTTGACGCCATAATTGGAGCTTACGTTATCCACCAATTAAAAAACCTGGATTTCTTGCTCTCGGAATGTTATCGCGTGTTGCGGAATGGCCCACTGGTGCTATTAACTTCCAGCCATAAACAAATCGAAGACCAGCATCCGATTATTAATGATTTTTTCCCCAGCTATGTCGATATCGACAAAGGCAGATTTCCGGATATTGACCGGATAGATTTCCTATTGGAGTCTCTCGCCTTCAAGGATATTAAACACGAAGAGGTAACTGTAGCCAACATTCCTATAGACAGTGAATACCTGCAAAAAGTAAAGGACAAATACGTCTCTACCTACCACCTCATGCCGGATAGAGAGTTCGAGAATGGCGTTGCTAAATTAGAAGCGTTTATTATGAAAAATCGCCAGCCGGAATTAAGAGACTGGCATGCTACGATAATAAGTGGACTCAAGACTATCAAATAAAGGAGGAATAAAATGGAATTAGTAAATCCATGGCCAATGCCGATGTGGTTCGCATGGGCTATGTTAGCAGTCGCCCTCTGGGTAACGCCGTGGAAAGGCGTAGCCCTGTGGAGAGCCGCCGGCAACAAGCAGCTAGCGTGGTTTGTCTGTCTCCTTATCTTTAATACACTGGCTATACTGGAGATAATTTACATCTTCGGATTCAGCAAGAAAAAAACATAACCGCGCTAATTTTTAATGGGTAGGGTTGAGCATCTGCCCCAGCGGGCGGACCTAAAGGTTCGCCCCTACTTCTTCTCCCTGTCATTGCGAGCGAAGCGTGGCAATCTCATCTCCACCACCGACCAAGATTGCCACGTCGCCCTTCCATTGGAAGGGCTCCTCGCAATGACAAACAGCCACCACCCTGTAGACACGGCATTTGCCTGTTTGCTATACTCAAAACCTCGTGAAGCTAAAAATATGGTTCCTTGAGACCAGGCCGCAGTTCTTACTGCTTTCTGTGGTGCTGGCTTTTTTGGGCACCTCTATCGCCTGGTATGACGGCGCTTTTCATCTGGGCCACGCTGTACTGGCTTTCATCGGCCTTCTGTTGTGCCATATCAGCGTCAATGTCTTAAATGACTACTACGATTACATAAGCGGCATCGACCTGAAGACCAGAAGGACGCCGTTCAGCGGCGGCAGCGGTTTTCTACCCGCCGCCTCTCTCAATCCCAGGCATGTCCTCTGGTTCGGCCTGACTTGCTTCTTGCTGGCGGTGCCCATAGGCATTTACTTCGTGCTAGTCAGCGGCTGGCCGCTGCTGCCTTTGCTCATTATCGCGACCATATGCATTCTCCTCTATACGCCACTATTAACCAAACTGGGCTGGCCTGAGTGGGCGCCAGGCATCGGCTTGGGTGCATTGCCCATTCTCGGAGCTTACTTCATCCAGACAGGCGAATACACGCTTCCTGCCGTCGTAGCCTCAATACCATCCGGCATATTAGTGCACAACCTGCTCTTGTTGAACGAATTCCCCGACGCCGAAGCCGACAAAACAGCGGGCAGAAAAACGCTGCCCATAACTATGGGCGGGAGAGGAGCCGGTATAGTCTATTCGGTGCTAACTGTAATACTGTATTTATGGATAATCGCCTGGGTGGCAGCCGGGCTGATGCCGGTTTTCTGCCTGATAGCACTAGCAACGCTGCCCTTCGCCGTCAGAGCAATTCGAGGTGCCCTTAGTTACCAGGACGAAAGCAAATTGATGCCGGCCATGGCCAACAACGTACTGGTCGTTTTACTTACCCAGCTACTGCTTGGCATCGGCTATATTCTGGCAGGAGTTTTCTAAGTTAAAATAACCTATCATCGCGAGGAGCATCAGCCCCGTGGCGATTTCAGTACCCACCCCTGTCATTCTGAGGGAGTGTAGCGACCGAAGAATCTCGGTAGGGAAGGATTTTTAAATCGCCACGCGGAGTTTATCGTGAGCTATTTGAGATTCTTCGCTTCGCTCAGAATGACATAAGGAGAAGGACTCGCAATGACGAACAAGGTATACCATGCCAATTGACCTGATTCTACTGCATGCGCCCAGCGTATATGATTTCCGTAAAAAGACCATACTCTACGGACCTGTCAGCGACCTAATCCCGCCTTCTTATGCCTTCGAGATGTACCCCATCGGGCTTACCAGCATCGCTGAAT
>Ga0299915_10002983_pt1 | contig 12264 bp, 9 predicted proteins | sample RVTome_13_FD_200263 | JGI IMG/M metagenome (GOLD analysis project Ga0299915, IMG submission 200263) | Soil microbial communities from uranium-contaminated site in the Upper Colorado River Basin, Wyoming, United States - RVT92D227 (version 2) ...
TATTCTTTCTGGAAATCCTGTTTTCCTACCCCGTGAAACACGGCAGTTTTTGCAGCAGCCTTTCCCATAATATAGGCAGCACCCAAACCGTCCTTGAAGAGCCTTGTCGAACCGGCATCACCGCATATAACCACTCTGTCAGTGAAGGGTATTGCCGGTGCTCTGACATTCATCAATGGTAAACAGCGGCAATCTATAGTATATTTTTCTTTTTCCGGCAGAACAGACCTGACAACCGGATGGTTCATGAATTCATTTACCGTCTCGGGTTTCAGGTTTTTTCCTAATATGCATACCGTCACATAAGTACCTTTCGGGATCATGGCAGCGAATTTTATATGCCGGACCGGGAGCAGAAAGAGATTAACTGAATTTCCGAAATACTCTGATATGGTTGCCTTGTCCATGCTGATCTCTGCTATCGCTGCCGTAATCATACTTGGCCTTCTGTATCCGAATTCCATTTCTTCCAGGATTTTAGACGTCTTGCTTTTAATCCCGATTGCACCGACAACGAGATCCGGCTCGTGAATCTTCTGTTCTTTGGAAAACAGGACAGGCCTCTTTTGTTCGTATTGAATATGGTCGATCTTTATGGCTTTATGAACCGCCCCCTCCTTGATGGCAAGGTCCAGAAGGAATTTATCAAAACTTTCTTTATCCTTTCCTACTATCCCTTTGGGACCACCACCGCGATAGATCGTAGCAATTGTCTTTTCATGAGCCGGCGTTGCAATATAGACAGATCCTTGCTTTGTGTGTAATCTGTAAGAATTGATGCCTCTCTGCACAAGAGAATCCGGGAGATTGATACCTTCAACAGCTAGCGTCTGGACAAGGAGTTCGGAGATTATTCCGCCGCATCGGTTACATCCTAATGGACCGTCTTTCGTAAAATCTTTAGGTTCGAAGACTGTTACATTTATTTCTTTCCCGATCATCTTTGCCATCTTGAGGGCAAAGATGCTGAAAAAGGAGCCTGTCGGACCTCCACCGATAACAGCTATATGTGCACCGTCTTCCAGTATATATGGATCGGCCTTCATGTCTCCCCCCGGAGAAGATTTGTTACTTTTTCTTTATTTACTTAATTTACTTATAAAGGACTATTCTTTGTCAAGCGACATCTTCCGAATCTGTAAGAAAAAATGTTAAAAGGAATGACTTGATGGTAAAATATCATCTACAGGAGGGGTACCTGACTTGAAAATAGCTTATTTTGACTGTTTTTCGGGAATCAGCGGCGATATGTGCCTTGGTGCATTAATTGATGCAGGTGTATCAATAAAGGATTTAGACAGGGAACTTAAGAAAATTCCTGTCAGAGGGTTTCGATTAATCACTAAAAAGGTAAAACGATCACACTTTCTCGCTACCAAAGTCGATGTTATCCTTCAGTCAACAGTCAAAAGTAAGCAGCCGAAAATTAAAAGATGGGAAGATATCGAAAAGATAATTCATAGTTCCTCACTCTCAGAGGATACGAAATACAAGGTGCTCAAGATTTTTAAAAGACTCTTTAAGGCAGAGGCAAAGGTTCATGGTAAGACGTTCAATACTGTTCACCTGCATGAACTCGGTGCTGTTGACTGTATAGCAGATGTTTTCGGAACTGTTATCGGATTAAATATGCTCGGGATAGAGAGGGTTTATGCATCTCCTGTTAATCTTGGGAGTGGCGTTGTGAAATCAGAAAACGCTATTCTCCCGGTTCCTGCCCCTGCTACTGCTGATATTTTGAGAAAAATACCCGTGTATTCCAAATCAGTCCCGTTTGAGCTTACTACCCCGACAGGTGCAGCAATAATCAGAGAACTTGTTTCAGAATTTGGTGATATTCCTTATATGGATATCGAAAGGATAGGTTTGGGCGCGGGGAATAAAGATTTTAGTAATTGGCCTAATGTACTGAGAATATTGATAGGTAAAGAATGGCCTTTAGGGGATAATAAGAAAGATGACAGTGTAATAGTCATCGAGACCAATATTGATGACATGAACCCCCAGATTTTCGACTATGTCATGGAAAAGCTTTACAAAGCGGGTGCCCTTGATGTCTTTCTTACTCAGGTCATTATGAAGAAAGGCAGACCCGGCGTAAAATTAACGGTTCTCTGTGACAGAGAACGTCAAGATGAGATGATAAAAATCATTCTCACGGAAACGACTACAATAGGGCTGAGATATTATGAAACGAAAAGAAAGGTTCTGAAGCGTGAGATCAAAGCTATTGATACCGATTTCGGGAAGATAAGGTTTAAATTTTCGGGGGATGGAAAAGAAATTCTTAAGGCTTGTCCTGAATATGAGGATTGCAAGAAGGCAGCCAGGAGATTACGGATCCCGCTTATAGATCTCATGAAAAAATCAAATGTTAAAAGAAATTAAACGAAGTTATATGAATTTCATTCCTAGTCTGTAAACATCCTCTTCAGGCTTGATCCAGCATACCAGTGCCGTTTGAGAAGGAAAATACATAAGGCTCCTAATCGTTATTTCCTGCCCTTCATGCAGCGGGGTTGAGGTGATAAGGCAGAATCCGGCTTCACTGATATTGTCGATAATGCCCTCAAAAGTTTCGTCAGACATCAGATCTAAAACGAACTCAATCCTGCAATCCAGAAATACACGCTCATATTTATTTGTATAAAATGATGTCATCTTCTCAAATCAATAAAAATAGATATTTTTATATTTTTTATACATCGATGAGAGATTTAAAGATGTGATTCATATCACAAAATGCATATTTCCTGTACATACCTGCATCTTCTAATTATCATTTCTTAACCCGGAAAATGCATTTGATACATGATAATAGCAGTCATATGCGCAAAAAAACCTTTACAAAGCAGGATTGAGCAATTCATGGTTATCAATTCGTGATACATGAAAATATGAACTCCATTGAATAGCAAATGTCTTACAACGGTGCTGCTGATAAAGCTTTTTCTGCGCATATGACTACTTACTAAGACGGCTATAAGTAAGGATACATTCTTGTCATTCTCCGGCTTGACCGGGGAATCCAGAAAACCTCTGGATGCCCGCTTACAACCTGCGGGCATGACGACAAAATTAAGTTGCATGTGTCCTTATTAATGACCGCATTAGTATATTGCATTTTCCGGGTTGAGAAGATTTAAAGAGGACGCTGGAAAAGAACTGATTGACATCCCCTGTATCCCCTCCCAATTTTTTGGGGAGAGGGGATACAGGGTTCCCGGCAGCAGACTTGAATCAAGAACAGATTTGACTTTATGTTTTACGTACACGCAGATTCCATTTTTTATCTTTTTTCATCAAATCAACCAGCTCTGTGTACATCTGTGTGATACCTAATTTGCATGACACACAAATGCTGTCTTTCTGGTGGGTTTGATTGTCACAGTGCATACATTTATGAGCTTTCATGTTATTTATCACCACCCTTTACAATTTTTTTGTTCTTGCCCTGTCCGATGACATCGTCATTACCTGGATGACAAAGTTATATAGAAGGCTGAATTTTGCCTGAATACCAGAAGTAGTATGTCATCGGCAGGCTTAATCCTCGATACTGCTTCCTCGTAGTCCTTTGTGTTATTGATATTGTTCCTGTTAATTTCCATAATTACATCATTTTTTTTAAGAATACCTTCAGCAGGGCTTTCCTCGTCCACATCGGTTATCACAACTCCTTTAATACGACCCGGAATATCGAGACTCTTCTTCAAATCAGGAGTGATATTCTGGACATAGACCCCCTTCAGTTGATTGTCAAATGTCTTCGAGAATGCTTGAGCTTCAGTGGTCATCTCCAAAATTTTCACCCTGATTGTTTCTGTCTTTCCATTCCGCATCAGTTTAATAGAGACTTCTTGGTTTGGTACTGTACCGGCAACCATATTCCTGAGACTTATAGCATCCTCGACTTTCTTGCTATTGTATTCCAGAATAACATCTCCTCTCTGAATCCCTGCCTTTTCAGCCGGACCACCTTCTGTTACATCACCCACTAAAACACCTTGTTCATCCTTAAGGTTAAACTGTTTCGCAAGATCCGTCGTTAAAGGCTGTATCGTAACACCAAGCCATCCCCTTACCACTTTTCCGTTTTTTATAAGGCTGTTCATTACATCTTGTGCCATATTGCTCGGTATTGCAAACCCAATTCCCTGATATCCACCCGTTGTGCTGAATATGGCGGTATTGATCCCTACAAGCTCCCCCCTTATATTCACGAGAGCACCGCCGGAATTGCCCGGATTGATGGGAGCATCGGTCTGTATAAAATCCTCGTAATCCGCAATCCCCACGTTTGCCCTTCCCGTCGCACTCACAATCCCGGAGGTAACAGTATGGCTCAGACCAAAAGGATTCCCGATGGCTAAAACCATCTCTCCTACCTTCAGTTTTTCAGAATCGCCCAGTTTGATGACAGGCAGGTTATGAGAATCTATCTTAATGACGGCAAGGTCTGTTTTTTGATCTGATCCTATAACTTTGCCCTTGAATTCCCTTTTATCCGACAAAGTTACCTTTATTTCTTCAGCACCCTTCACTACATGGTTATTGGTAAGGATATATCCGTCCTTTTCCACAATGACTCCGGAACCCAAACCTGACTGCTTATATTCTCTCGGCTTCTCGGAAAAGCCGAATTCATTCCCGAAGAATCGTTTTAAAAAAGAGTCATTGAAAAATGGAGAAGATATTTCCCCTCCTCTTATCGTTTTTGTTGATGAAATATTTACTACTGCCGGCTTTACTGCAGCAACAATTTCTGCCATCGCCTGATTTGTTTTCGACAGTAATTCAATGGATTCCTCTGAAATTTTCAGGTCGTCAGTATATCCCTTTGAATGGAAGTTAAAATTTGACGAGATGCCAAGTCCTATAATGAGGCCTAAAATTGTAAATACTGCTGCAATAACCAATGGCTTTTTTCTGAGTATCATTGTTCTCCTTTCTCCGTAACTGAACTTTCTATTTAAGATACCTGAACATTATGAAGAAATTGCGAAGAGAATATGAAAAAGTTATGAAGAGTTATTTCCTTCTAAATCAATGCATTGCAGAGTATTATATTATTTAGGGGAATCCTTTTACAATATAAAGTCTAACTACCTTTATAATAGATTACTCTAATTCTACCCTACTGCCCCTATCCGCGGTCATCTTTTTTGTCTCAGTCCTTTCCTTCAGAAGTCCATCAACTATTTCCCTGAAAGTGTTATGAAGATAGACGAGCCACCTCTGAATACGAGGAGCAGGATATCTGACTCCGTTGTTATCTTTGATACTATTTTCTCATATTCCTTAACGCCCGCTATTTTCTGCCTGTTGATCTCCTGGATTACATCTCCCTGCATCAGTACCATGGCAGCAGGGCTTTCCTCGTCCACATCAGTAACGACAACGCCTTTGATCCTCTTGGGAAGATTGAGTCTGGCGGAGATTTCAGGTGAAATGTCCTGCACATATACTCCGTTCAGGAGGTTGTTATATTCTCCTTTTGAAGGTTTCTGCATATCAGCCGGTAATTCAGAGATAGTCACCTTTTTCACTTGTGTCTTATTTTCCCTGATAATCTTTAACGTTACTTCCTTGCCCGGCAGGGTGTTGGCGACCATATTGCGCAACTGATTAGGCTCTCCTATCTTTTTGCCCTCGAACTCCACAATAACATCTCCTCTTTGTATGCCGCCTTTTTCAGCAGGACCGCCTTCTACAACATCTCCAACCAATACGCCACTTTCCTCCTTAAGGCCGAATTGCTGTGCAAGCTCCGGTGTTAATAACTGGATTGTCATTCCAAACCAGCCCCTGACAACCTTTCCTTTGCTGATAAGGCTGTCCATAACTGATTTTGCCATGCTCGTAGGAACGGCAAAACCTATGCCCTGATAACCTCCGCTTGTGCTGAAAATAGCGGTATTAATCCCGACAAGTTCACCCCTGACATTTACTAATGCCCCACCTGAATTGCCCGGGTTGATCGCAGCATCTGTCTGAATGAAGTCCTCATAATCAGCAATCCCAACATTTGCCCTTCCAACAGCGCTTACAATGCCCATAGTTACCGTCTGGCTTAATCCGTAAGGGCTTCCAATTGCAAGCACGGTCTCCCCAACTTTCAGTTTTTCAGAGTCACCCCATTTTATTGCAGGAAGGTTTTCTGCATCTATTTTTATTATTCCGACATCTGTCATTGCATCATTTCCGACTATCTTTCCCTTGAATTCCCGTTTATCCGAAAGCGTCACCTTTATCTCATCTGCCCCCTGAATGACATGATTGGCTGTTAATATATATCCCTTTGAATCGACGATAACTCCTGATCCGAGATTTGCAGACTTGCGTTCTTTAGGCGCTTTGAACTGGTCTCCGAAGAACCTTCTGAAGAACGGGTCGTCAAGTAATGGGCTATGACTGCCCGGCATCGTTACAGTCCTCATCGTCGATATGTTCACTACCGTTGGTCTGACAGCTTCTACAATCTCAGCTGTAGCCTCTCCAATTTTTGAGAGGATATCTGCTGACTGCCCGGATATTTTTACATCACCGGCATATGTATACGAATATGCACCGCAAGTGAATGAACATATTAATCCCAACAAAAGCACTATTCTGACAGATGTCATGAATATGCGTATATAGTTCCTCTTGAAAATCATTTTTCCTCCTGTTTTAACATTGGTGTATTATATATTAATATAACACGTACGCAGGATTTATCAAGAAAGGATGATTCTTTTTTGCAATTGTGTCTGATTTGAAATAATCTAACCCGATAAGAATAGGAAAGCAGATTGAAAATAGCAATTATCGGATTATCGAATACCGGGAAGACGACGATTTTTAATGCACTCACCGGCCAGAACATTGAGACCACCGTTTATCCGACGACCTCCGGAGAACCTCACTTTGGCATAGTAAAAGTGCCTGACCTGAGACTTGAGAGACTCTCAGAGATATTCAGACCGAAAAAAACTACCCATGCTACGATTGAATATATCGATTATATTGGGCTGACGAGAGGTGATGTGAAACAGAATAAGAAGGTTTTTGATTTAATAAAGGACGTTGATGCAATAGTCCACGTTGTAAGAGCATTTCATGATGATGCTGTTGTGCATCCACTGGGAGCCGTTGATCCCCTGAGGGATATAGATACTGTTGAACTTGAGCTGATCTTCGGAGACATTGAGCTTGTCGAGAAACGCCTCAAAAAAATGGAAGAAGAAAAAAAGCGCGGGCAGATACCTGATGAGTCAGAAAAGAAGTTGTTGCTAAAGTGCAAAGACTCTCTCTTGAAAGAGAGTGCATTAAGAAATGTGTTATTTAATGAAGAAGAATTCAGAACAATGAGGCATCTTCAATTTATATCGACTGTGCCCATGGTTTGCGTTTTGAATGTTGGAGAACATAACCTGAATACAGGTGAGACTGAGAATTTATGTTCAACAATTCGCTCCCGTTATCCTTCAGTTTCAGTTTTAGTTTTATGCGGTAAGATAGAAATGGAGATTTCACAGCTGTCAACTGACGACAAAAAATTGTTTCTTGATGATTTGGGGCTCGATGAACCTGCATCTAACAAACTTATTCATGCATGTTACAGCATTCTCGGTTTTATTTCATTCTTTACATACGCAGGTGATGAAGTGAAAGCATGGACAATAAAAAAAGGCACAAATGCACAAAAGGCAGCAGGTAAGGTTCATTCTGACATTGAAAGGGGATTTATAAGGGCAGAGGCAATTTCATTTGAGAATTTTATCTCTTCAGGCAGCATACACGCTGCAAGGGAAAAAGGCTTGTTGCGGCTTGAAGGAAAAACTTATGAAGTCAAGGACGGAGATATTATAAATTTCAGGTTTAATATATAGAGTGGAAAGCCTGCGGCTACATTATCGGACAGTCAGCTTGGCGGGGTAGTTCATTTCATGACTTGGCTTCTTCCCTGTCCGAAAGTTCTCTATAAATAAAAGGCTTTGTGCTTTTCGGCACTTCAGGTGCGGCATACAGATCCTTGAGATCAGTTGTTTTCATATTTTTAAGGAAATGTACTACTCTTGACAGTGGTGCATGGCTATTACGGATAAGCGACCATTTTACGTCATACCTTAAGGTCCACTTCGGATGCTCTGAAATTAACCGAACAACTTGTGACGCTATTCTTTTCATGTTCAGGACCTTGCATATAATCGCCTCTGTCATATAGGGACTGTTCAGGCATGATGAAACAACATCTTTCATTCCGTCCTCAATCAGTCTCATGAGAACATTGCCGCTCGCCCTTTTAGCAAGTGCCTTTTTAATGCCGAGCGGCATAGCCAACACTTTTTCATTAATATGAGCCTCTGCCTTCATTCTCACGTTAACAGGTATCTGCTGGTTTCTGGTCAAATCAGCGAGGTCGAATACCCTCAAGGATTTCAAAAGCGCAAGGGAAATATTCTGCGGAGTCTTTGGGTTTTTACACAGTGCAAGCATGATACGGTAGGATTCCCTCCATCTTTTATTTATATATAGAGATTCGATAATCTCAGCATCTATATTTTTCCTGTTTGCAATGATAAGAACGAGGTCTTCCGTAAGATTCTTATTGAGTAAAATCCTGGATACTACCTTCAAGGAAGAGTGATAGACGAGATACCTTAATTCTTCTTCGTTGCCTGAGGAGGCAAGCTGCAGGTCTTTCTCCATATCGTTCATCTGTCTTTATTTTACCTGAATGCAATGGTGATTTTTCTGACAATGGTTTTATGAAGCTATCAACTAAACAGACAGCTTCTTATTATAGAAATTTACTATATTTCCCGGGATATTTATCGAAATTAGATATTGGATTAAGTGTTTTTAAAAGATTATTATATTTTTGTATAGAAAATATTTTATTTAATGCATCCTGCATTTTTAATTCGATAATTTCTTAAGAGAGGAAAAGCATATGAAAGTTGCATACATTTTTTCTACAAATCTTGCTCATTATATCCTGAGCAATATGATCATCCCACAACTTGAAAAAGGAACACATGGTGTCGATGTAGCAGGTTTGTTTTTCTTTGTTGATAATGCCTTTCTTCTGGTGAGAGGCAATGACGTCGGTGAGCGTCTCTCGAACATTGCAAAAGATACAGGCATGCTCCTGATGGCATGTGACCGCTGTGCAATTGAACGCAAGATCGATAACGACCTTGTAGATGGAGCAGTCATTGGCTGTTTTCCTGATTTATATAAGGCCTTGGGCGAAGTTGGCATAGATCAGGCGATTACACTTTAAATCGATAAAGGAAATATGTCTGTAAAGAAATTAGCAGAAAAAGACTTCTCGAGTTTGAATGTTAGTCCGGCTCTCAGGGAGCAGTTGCAGATCATGTCTGTAAAGTGCATTAATTGCAAGCTCTGTCAAAAGGAGTGTGAGTTCCTGAGAAAGTTCGGCAAGCCGAAAAATATTGCTGATTCGTATGACCCAACCGATAAGGTTCATCAGGGAATGCCCTTTGAATGCAGTCTCTGCCAGCTCTGTGCTGCTGTATGTCCTGTAAAGATCAATCCCGCTGAAATGTTCCTTGAGATGCGGCGTGAGACCGTAACAATGGGGAATGGAGACTATCCTGAACATGCTGTTATTCTGGGTTATGAAAAGCGTGGAACTTCAAAGCGTTACACTTATTATGCTCTTCCTGAAGGTTGCGATACTGTCTTCTTTCCCGGCTGTACCCTTCCAGGGACACGTCCAGATAAGGTAATAAAACTCTATGAGCATCTGAAAAAATCAGTCCCCTCGCTTGGGATTGTGCTTGACTGCTGCACCAAACCATCACATGACCTCGGGAGGGAAAAGCATTTTTCTGCCATGTTTGAAGAGATGAAACATTTTTTTGTAAATAACGGCATTCGTAATGTTATCGTTGCCTGCCCTAACTGTTATAAAATTTTCAATCAGTATGGGGGTGAACTGTCTGTATTAACTGCCTATGAATTCATGTCAAGCAACGGTCTGCCGGAAACCGGACAGATCAACGATACTATCACTATTCATGATCCATGTTCGCTCAGATATGCAGAATCGGTTCAATCCGCTGTCAGGGATCTTTCCAAAAAAAAAGGTCTTAGTATTATCGAGATGAAGCATAGTGATAGAAAAACACTCTGCTGTGGCGAGGGTGGCTCAGTCGGCTCTTTGGCACCTGACCTTTCAAGGAATTGGGGGTTACTCAGAAAGAAGGAGGCTAACGGAAGGAGAATTATCACCTACTGTGCAGGTTGCGCGAATTTTTTAGGCTCATTAACTCCTACCAGTCATATCCTCGATATTATTTTTGAACCAGAAGCAACCATGGCTGGAACAGTGAAGGTTTCGAAAGCACCTTTTACTTATCTGAACCGGATAAAACTCAAAAATAAATTGAAAAATCTTGTTAATGCATCAGTAACCCGTGAGAGAACATTTACAGCAGGAGAAGAGAGTAAAAAAGGAGGCATGGTAAAACGCATTATATTCCTTGCGTTTGCTATTGCTGCGATCTTTGCTATACGTTTTACAGACGCAACCCGCTATCTGGAGCAGGAAACTCTCAGGGGCTTGATTCAGGGCTATGGTACCCTTGCTCCATTCATTTATATGTTAATTTATACAGTAGCACCAGCGTTGTTCTTACCAGGTCTTCCTATAACCATCGTGGGAGGGATCCTTTTTGGTCCATTCTGGGGTGTTATCTATACGATAACAAGCGCCTCAATAGGCGCTTGCGCAGCGTTTCTCATTTCCCGATACATTGCCAGGGATTGGGTAGAAAAAAAGCTGAAGAGTCCGCGGTGGAGACGTCTTGATCAGGGGGTCGAGAAACATGGATGGAAGATAGTGGCATTTACACGTCTCATCCCCCTGTTCCCTTTTAATCTGCTTAACTACGCCTTCGGCCTCACGAAAATAAAATTCATTCATTATGCTATAACAACCTTTATCTGTATGCTTCCTGCCTGCATTGCTTTTATCGTTTTTTCAAGCTCTCTCCTGGATCTCATCAGAGGAAAAGTATCGCCAACATTTATTATCGGTTTAGGTCTGGTAATTTTAGTTTCACTGATACCTCTGTTCTATAACCATTATAAGGCAAAGAGAGGAACAGCGGATCCTTTGTAATATATTCGATTTCATAAATCCCTTAACCCGAAAAATGCAATATAAGTAGTCATATGCGCAGAAAAAGCTTTATCAGCAGCACCGTTGTAACACATTTGCTATTCAATGGAGTTCATATTTTCATGTATCACGAATTGATAACCATGAATTGCTCAATCCTGCTTTGTAAAGGTTTTTCTGCGCATGTGACTGCTATTATCATGTATCAAATGCATTTTTCGGGTTAGCAATGAATATTTCTAAAAGAGACAACTCAACAAGAAAGTCGGTAATTCTTAAAAAAATTATCGTTCTTTTCGTTATTTCCGTGTTTGCAATCGCCGCAGTCCTTGCTGTTCGTCATTATTTCTATATCCTTGATTCCTATTATTATACAGCCGAATTCCATGTGCTCTTCATGCAGAATAATCTGAAAAATGCGAATACTGAATTATATGCAGAATATTTTCTATCCATGAAAACTCTGGGAAAGGTGTTTCCGATGCTTCTGCTATCTTATCTCGTTCAAAACTATTGTCTGCTTTTTACCAAACCCATACTCGTTGCGGCCGTGACATCAGCCTTCGGTATCATACAGGGTGCATTGCTCAGTTATGCAAGTTTACTTGTTACAGGACTCATTTGTTTCAGCATAGGTATCTTTTTTCTTGGAGATATTGTTCCTTTGTTTCAGAATAAATTTGTATTGATAAATTCACTTAATTCCCGAATATTCATAACAGGAAGCCTTTTTGGAGTTCTCTTTGCCGTTCCTTTTGTACCAATTGCTATTCCTGCCACATTGAGCGCTTTCATCAGGATACCGTTCAAACATATTTTGGTTATAATGACCATCGGTTTTATGATAAGGGTCATATGGCTCATCTCCGCACCGGAGATATCTTTTATCGGCATAGGCAAAACTATTTAGTGTCTGTCCATAAACTGACAGATTCGTAAAAAAGTGTCATTCCCGTGAAAACGGGAATCCAGTGTTTTCAATGCCTTCTGGATCCCCCGGTCAAGAGGCTGTGTCGCAATTAGTGCGCATAGTAGATTGTCATTCTGAACTTGATTCAGAATCTCGTAGTTTTGGACAGTTATAAACGCATGAGACCCTGAAAGAAGCTCAGGGTGAAAATTGCGGA
>Ga0299915_10002984_pt1 | contig 12264 bp, 13 predicted proteins | sample RVTome_13_FD_200263 | JGI IMG/M metagenome (GOLD analysis project Ga0299915, IMG submission 200263) | Soil microbial communities from uranium-contaminated site in the Upper Colorado River Basin, Wyoming, United States - RVT92D227 (version 2) ...
AATCCTCGACAAAGAGCCAGTCGCGGACATTCGTCCCCGCCCCGTAGAGCGGCAGCGTCCGGCCCTCGAGGGCGTTCGTCGTGAAGAGCGGGATGAATTTTTCGGGGTACTGGTAGGGCCCGAAGTTATTCGACGGCCGCAGGATGACGACCGGCAGGCCGTACGTGACCCAGTAGGCGTGGACCAAACGGTCGGCTCCGGCCTTGCTCGCGGCGTACGGGGACGAGGGATTGAGCGCGTCGTTTTCGGAGAAGGCTCCCTCGTCGCGGCTCCCGTAGACTTCGTCCGTCGAGATGTGGACGAAAGCCTCGACCTGAGGGTGGGCCCGCAGCGCCTCGAGGAGGACATAGGTCCCAAAGACGTCGGTCAGGACGAATTCCCCCGCGTCCACGATGCTCCGGTCGACGTGCGTCTCGGCCGCGAAATGGACGACCGCCTGGACGCGAGGAAAGACCCGGGCGACGAGGTCCCGGTCGCGGATATCACCGTGGACGAATTCATAGCGCGGGTCGGACTCGACGTCGCGCAGGTTATCGAGGTTGCCGGCGTAGGTCAGCTTGTCGAGGTTGACGATGCGCAGGTCGGTGTCGGGCCGCAGGAGGAAGCGGATGAAATTGCTGCCGATGAAACCCGCCCCGCCCGTGACGAGAAGGGTTTTTCCGCGCAGGCTTCGGTCCTGGGCCATCCGTCCTCTTCGCTAGCCGTCCCGGCGGTCCCAGTCGTAGGGGATGGCTTCCCCGCGCGGGTCGAGACGCTGCTCGTCGGGGTGCGTCCGGTCGTAGGGCCGGGTGGGGATGTTGACGACCAGCGCTTCCTTGGGGCTGATGCACATCCAGCCGTGCCAGATGCCCGGCGGGATATGGACGAGCGTCGGCTGGTGGACGCCGAGATAGAACTGGTTGACCTCGCCGGAGGTGGTCGATCCCTCCCGGCCGTCGTAGAGGACGAGCTTCAGCATCCCGTGGACGCAGCAGATGTTGTCGCTCTGTTTTTCGTGCTTGTGCCAGGCTTTGACCACCCCGGGGTAGGTCGACGTCAGGTAGACCTGACCGAAACTTTCGAAGACCTCGTCGTCCTGGCGCAGGATCTCCATCAGCCGGCCGCGCTCGTCCGGGATGACCTTCAGGTGCTTGACCTTGACGCCGTCGATCATGGCTCGCCCCTTTCCCTATTTGACGCCGACTTCGCTCTTGTCGCCGAGGACGAAGCGGTAGGCGCTCGGCCGCGGCGGGCCCTTGGTGATCTTGACCTCCCGCCCGATCAGGCTTTCGTCGATCCGGGCGCCGACGGACAGGATCTCGCTGCCCTCGAGGACGATGCTGTGCTCGATCTCGGTGTGGACGATGCGGCAGCGCGGGCCGATGGCCGTGAACGGGCCGATGTAGGCGTCGGAAAGCTCCGTCCCCTCACCGATGATCGCGGGTCCGCGGATCGTCGTTCGCCGGACGACGGCGCCCGCCTCGATGACGACGTTCCCGTTGAGCCGCGAGTCCGCGTCGACGTCCCCCTCGATGCGGCTCGGCAGGCCCTCCAGGATGAGCCGGTTGGCCTCCAGGATGTCCTCGACCTTGCCCGTGTCCTTCCACCACCCGCTGACGAGGTGGGGCTGGACCTCGGCCCCGCCGTCGACGAGGTACTGGATGGCGTCCGTGATCTCGAGCTCGTCGCGCCAGCTCGGCTTGATGGCCTTGACGGCCTCGAAGACGCGGCCGTCGAACATGTAAACGCCGACCAGCGCCAGGTTGCTTCGCGGCTCCTTCGGCTTCTCGACGAGGCGCACGACCCGGCCCTCGTGGAGCTCGGCCACCCCGAACAGGCTCGGCTCGCTAACGGGCGTCAGGAGGATGAGGGAGTTGGGCCGTTTGGTCTTGAACTCCTCGACGAGCGAGGTGATGCCGCTCTTCAGGATGTTATCGCCGAGATACATGACGAACGAGTCGTCGGCGTCGGGGCCCCGGCGGAGGAAGTCCTCGCTGATGAGGACGGCGTGGGCCAGGCCGAGCGGCTCGGGCTGCTCGATGTAGGTGAGGCGGACGCCCCAGCGGCTCCCGTCCCCGCAGGCCTCCCGGATCTCATCGCGCGTTTCCCCGACGACGAGGCCGATCTCGCGGAGGCCCGCGTCGCGCAGGGCTTCGAGGCCGTAGAAGAGGACGGGCTTGTTGGCGACCGGGATGAGCTGCTTGGCCTGGGTGAAGGTCAGGGGCCGCATCCGGGTCCCTTTTCCGCCGCTCAGGATCAAACCTTTCATCCGCTTCGCCTCGCGCCCCGCCGCGGCACCTTTAGAAACCGAGGCCGCTCAGAAAATCCGAGGACGGGGTGACGTTCCCGAGCCCGAGCGAGAACTTGAACTGCGCTTCGGGCCGGGCGCGGAAGTAAAATACTCTCACCTCCGCCGTGAAGTCAAGACACTGGTAGTGGTAGACGGCCCGGCCGGCCGTATAGAGGAGCTGACGTTCCTGGATGTTGAAATCGATGTCGCCCATGAGGTCCACATTGAGGGCCGGCAGCCGCAACTGACCCCAGACGGCGACCTGGTGCCGGTTATAGAGGTCCCGGAGCTCGGGGGGAATGTTCTCCACCCAGGCGTTCAGACTCTTGAACCAGCTCACCGACATCGAGGTCCCCGACTCGTAACGTCCCAGGCCGGCGCTCAGGCGGATCATGGAGAGGGCCTTTTGGTAGGGATTATAGGCCATCCCGAAATCGACGTTATAACCGCGGCCCGGGTCAACCCGGATGCGGCCGTTGAGCTCGCTCGACCGCGGGGTGCGTCCGTCCACCTTGAACTGGCTGAGGGGTCCGTCCTCGGGCGAGAGGTAGGTCGTCTGCTCCGCCTCGACCTGGACGACGGAGCGGGGCATGCCGTTGACGCGGGCCAGGAAATGGTTGGTCATCCCGTAGCGAACCTGGTGGTAGCGATAGAAGCCGTAGGGGGTCACGACCCGGGACGATTGGTCCACCGGACTGTCGTAACTGTATTGGACGAAGGGCTCGATGACATGTTTGAGCTTGGCCTCACCGTCCGCGCCGTAGAACAGGCGGTAGAGCTTCGGCCCCCGGATCTCGACGTTGGCCGAGTAGCGCGGGACGAAGATCGGTTCCGATGTCACCCGCTTCGTGTTCGGCTGATAGCTCTGTCCGTAGTACTGGAGGTTGGCCGCGACGGATGTCACGACGTCAAGCCAGGGCAGACCCCGGAGAGGGAGGCTCAGGACGGGACTCAGGTTGAGACTCGTGCTTTTCCGCTGGACGCCCTCGGCGAAAGCGGCGCTCCATCCGTACTCCCAGCTCGTCAGGGACGACCCCAAGGTGAAGAAGACCGGAGACCCCCGCCAGAGGGGCATGCTCGAAAGGCTGAAGTTGACCTGGGGGAGGTAGGTCATGACGATGGAATTGTCGACCTGCCGGAAATAGGTTTCAAAGCGCGACGCCCGGGCGCTCAACGACGCGTTGCCCCATGAGCGGGCCACGTAGACCTCCGAACGGCGGTTGGAGACGACCGCCCGCCGGAAGTTGTTGTCGAACTCGCGCAGGAACTCGAACGAGCTCTGGTAGTCCACGTTGGCCACCAGCCGAAATCCCGCCGGGAGCGGCTGGTTGTGGTTCAAGCGCAGGATATAGGCATTGTCGGGCTGCAGGCCGAACTCGTCGCGGCGGAACCGGAACAGATAAACCCGGGCCTCGCCGCCCGTCCCGCCGGGGAGCAGATAGCGGTACTCGAGGCCGCCGCCGACCCCGCGGGCCGAGTAGATATCGGCCGTCAGGGTGAGGTCCATGTTCCGGGCGAACGCCCAATAGAAGGACTGGCTCAGTGTGAAGCCTTTGTGCTCGGTGTAGCCGATCTCGGGGCTGAGGAAGCCCGTCGTCCGCTCCCTCTCGAGGGGGTAGCGCATGTAGGGGAGATAGAACACGGGCACGTTCTTCAGCCGAAAGAGAGCTCCCCACATCGAGATATGGTCACCCTTGACGAGCTCGGCCCGCCGGAAAGAGAACTCCCAGCGGGGAACGGTCTGGCTGCAGGTGGTCAGACGCGCCTCGCGGAGGGCGTAGAGATTGGGTTCCTTCCTTTCGACCTCCCGGGCCCGGTAGAAGATGGTAGGCTGGAGCATTCCGGAGGCCCGCTCGATCCGGAACATCCGCGTCTCGAGGTTCCCGACCGCCCGTTCGGCCGAGATGACCTCCTTGGGCATCCGGATAACGACATTCCCCTCGGCCAGGACGTCCTTCGTCTTGGAATTGTACTCGACCCGGTCGGCGAACAGCTCGAGGTCCCCGTACCGGATCTCAACGTCTTTTTCGGCGATGACGAGGTCCTTTTCCCTCCTCATGTTGCCGACGATGATCCGCACTTCTTGGTCGCGGCCCTGCTTCGCGGCCGGAGGCGGCTCCTGCCCGGAGACCGGCGGGAGGAGGCCGACGAGGCCCGCCAGGAGGACCAGGCCCAGGACGGCGACGCGGTGGCGGCTCATTTTCCTGATTCTATCCCAAGCGCCCGGCCCTGGCAATCGGGCCCGGGGTTCCAATCCGGTCCGCGTTCAAGTAGAATAGGCCCAGGTAAGCGCGGGGATCGTGACACTCGCATGCCGACACCCGACGTTCTCAGCTTGGCCCCGGGGCCGATGAGCGGAGGTTCCCGGTGATCGCAGAGGCCCGCCGAACGCTTTTCGGCGTCGGCGTGGACAATCTGACAATGGGCGAGGCTGCCGCGGCGATCGAGCGGCTAGTCGAGCTCAGACGGCCTTCGCTCGTCGTTACGCCCAATACCCAGCACATCGTTCTGCTGCAGGAACCCGGCGACCTGCGGAGCGCCTATCGTTCCGCCGCCCTGGTTCTGGCCGACAGCGTCCCCCTCGTCAGGGTCTCGCGCCTGCTCGGCGTTCCCCTCAAGGAGCGCGTCGCGGGCGCAGACGTCATGCCGGCCCTCTGCCGGGTCGCGGCCGAAAAACGTTATCGGGTCTTCCTGCTCGGCGCTGCGCCCGGTGTCGCGGAGAAGGCGGCCGCTATTTTGAAGGCCGCCCACCCGAACCTCCTCATCGCCGGGACATATTGCCCGCCGTGGGGCTTCGAGGCCGACCCCGAGGCCAACGCGGCCGCGGTCCGCGCCGTCCGGGCCACGGCCCCGGACGTGCTCTTCGTGGCCTTGGGCACGCCGAAGGGAGAGGTCTGGGCCTGGAAGAACCTCGCCGGTTTGAACGTCCCCGCTACGCTCTGTGTCGGGGCCTCCCTCGATTTCATCGCCGGCGTCCAGAAGCGGGCCCCCCGCTGGGTCCAAGAGGCGGGTTTCGAATGGGCGTTCCGGCTCGCCCACGACCCCCGCCGGCTGTGGAAGAGGTATCTCTACGGCAATACGCGGTTTCTCGTCCTGACCGTGCGCGCCCTCCTCGGCCTGGATCGCCGCCGCGGCTTCTAATAGCCGCCGTCCCGTGCTAGAATACCAGCCGCTAGGTTATTCATGGTCAGGCGTTTATCCCGGCTCCTCCAGAGCGCCTTCTTTATGTCCCTCCTTGCCCTGACGGACGTGGCCTCCTTCCTGGCCGCCATCGCCGTCGCCTCGGTCCTCCGCAGCCAGGTTTTCATCCATTTGAAGTGGTTCCGGATGGAACCCGTCCCGCTCGGCGAGCAGCTCCGGGCAGGGGGCCCGGGGGCCGTCGTCCTCCTGCTCATCATTTTGGCCTTCGAACAGCTCTACACGAGACGGCGGACTTTCTGGGAGGAGGCGCGGGCGCTTATCAGGGGCGTGACCCTGACCTTCGTCCTGATCATGACCCTGGTTTTCCTCACCCGCTCCTACACCTTCTTCTCCCGGGCCACGATCGTCCTGGCCTGGGGTCTCAGCCTTTTCTTCCTTCCTTTCGGACGACTGGCTCTGAAAAAAGTCCTGAGGTCGTCCCGGGTGGGCCGGAAGAGCGTCCTCATCATCGGCACGAACAGCGTCGCCCAGCTCCTGGCCAAAGAGATCGAAAAAAACGATTACCTTGGCTATCGGGTCGCGGGCTTCCTGGGCGCCGAGGCGCTCGGGGATGTGCGGGCCGTGGAGGAAGCCTCCGTCGTCGGCGACCTCACTGAGCTTCCCGCAGTCGTCAACCGCCTGGAGGTCCGGGACGTTTTCATCGCCCTTCCCAATCTCAGCGAACGGGACACCTTATCGACCATCAAGCAGTGCGAGAAGGTCGCGGAGAGGATCCGGATCGTTTCCCGCGTCGGGAGCCTCTATTTTATGGGACTCGAGGTGGAAATTCTGGGCGACGTGACCTCGCTCGCGGTCGCCTGCAATATGGCCAAGTCCGGAAACGTCCGCATCAAGCATGTCCTCTCGTTCTTGGCGGCGCTTGTTCTGACCGTGGGACTGGCCCCGTTCGGCCTCCTCATCGCTTTGGCCATCCGCCTGGACTCGCGGGGGCCCATCCTGTTCCGCCAGGAGCGTCTCGGAAAAAACGGCGCCGTCTTCGGCTTCCTCAAGTTCAGGTCGATGCACGTCGACGCCGACCGCCTGCTCACGGCCCACCTGGAGGCCCACCCGGAAGCCAGAGAGCAATGGAGCCGTTTCCAGAAGCTCAAGGGGTTCGACCCGCGCGTCACCCGCGTCGGCCGCCTCCTCCGCAAGCTCAGCCTCGACGAGCTGCCCCAGCTGCTCAACATCCTGGCCGGGGATATGGACCTCGTCGGCCCCCGGCCCTATCTGCCGCGGGAACAAGAGCTCATGGGGATGGCCTCACCGATCATCTCCCGCGTCCGGCCCGGCATCTCCGGCCTCTGGCAGGTCCGCGGCCGCAACCTGCTCTCCTTCGACCAACGCCTCGTCCTCGACGAATACTATATCCGGAACTGGTCGCTGTGGCTGGATGTTGTCATCCTGATGAAGACGCTGCGCGTTACGGCGCGGCGGGAAGGGGCTTTCTAGGTGCCGGCCGGCGGTCGAGATAAATGAAGGAGCCCCGTAAAGCCGACCTGAGGCGCCTGGCCGAGCTGAGTTCCGTGGGCCTGGTCTTGCCTTCGGGGATCGCCGTGGGCTTCTTGTTCGGCTATCTCCTCGACAAATGGCTGGGCACCCGGCCTTGGCTGCTTCTCGTATTCACCGTCCTCGGGATCATCTCCGGCCTGCTGAGCCTCATCCGGGGCATCAGGAAGTATTTTTAGGGACCTCAGGAACCAATCCCCAAGGGGGCCGGCGGCGTCGGTTGTGGGGACGTTCATCTCGGGAATCTGCCCCCAATGGGGCCGGCGGCATCGGTTTTGGGGGCCCGCACCTCAGGATCGAGCCCCCAAGTGGGCCGGAGGCATCGGTTTTGGGGGTGGTTGCGCCACCGGGCTTGGCGTATAATGAGGGTTCTCAAAGGGACAAACGATGCCTGAGAGCGATTCCGCCCCCGCCGCTAGCGGCCCGGCACCCCTCCTCGGAGACGATGCCGCGCTCCGGCGCATGCCCCTGGAGATCGTAGCCGTCGCCGCTGTCCTGGCCCTGGGCGGCGGCATCCTCTTCGGCTGGCGGACGGGCGTCTTCGTCCTGGCCGGGGGAGGGCTCTCGGCCCTGGCCTTCGCCTGGCTCAAGACCGCCGTGACCCGCTTTCTCCAGCAGGAACGCCGGGGAGCCCTGCGCCGGGGAGTCGCTCTCTACCTCCTCCGCCTCGGGTTGATTTGCCTGGCCTTTTTGATTATAATCCTGCTTTTTCCAAAGCAGATTTTCGCTTTCGCGGCCGGCTTCTCGGCCGTGGTCCTGGTTCTCCTCCGGGAGGGCTGGCGGGCGATGTCGCTCCTGAAGACATGGAAAAACTAGAACACAGCCTGGCCGTGGTCGAGTTCTTCAACCGGGCGTTCGGGAAGCCCCTGGCCGCCCTGCTCGGGCTCGTCGGGGTCAAGGTCGACGACCCGGCCCACCTCGTTCCCGACCACGTCGTCATGTGCCTCATCCTCGTCCTGGGCCTCTGCCTGACCTTCGCCCTGCTGGCCCGCGGACTTCGTCTGGTTCCCTCGAAGCGCCAGTCCGTGCTGGAGCTCATCGTCGGCACGTTCGAAGGCCTGGTCACGGACTTCATCGGCGAGCAAGGCCGCCGCTACGTCCCGGTCGTCGGCTCGGTCGGGCTTTTCGTCCTGACGGCGAACCTCTTCGGGCTCGTCCCGGGTTTCATGTCGCCCACGAGCAAGATCAATGTCACGGCGGGCTGCGCCCTGGTCATCTTCGTCTACTACCATGCCCAGGGTTTCAAGTCCCACGGCCTGGGCTATCTCAAGCAGTTCATGGGACCCGTCCCGTTCCTGGCTCCGCTCATGTTCCCGATCGAGATCATCAGCCACTTCTCCCGGCCCGTCTCGCTCAGCATGCGACTGTTCGGGAACATCTTTTCCGAGGAACTCCTCATCCTGATCATGTTCTCGATCCTGCCTTTCTTTCTCCCCTTGCCGTTCATGGCCATCGCCATGTTCACGGCCGTTATCCAGGCCTTTGTCTTCGTCCTGCTCTCGTGCATTTATATCGCGGGAGCGATCGCCGAGGAACATTAACCGCAAAGGAGACCACCGATGTCGAAAACCGCGAAGGCCCTCGGACGTTTGTTCTTCTTCGCTCTCTTCTCTGCCGCTCCGCTCCTGGCCCAGGAAGCCCAGCCTCTGACGGACGCCCGGGCGTCACTCTTCAGGCTGTCCCTCATCGTCGGCGGCGGCATCATCACCCTGGCCGTGATGGCCGGCGCCTACTGCCAGTCGAGGGCCATTTCGAGCGCCTGCGAGGGGATCTCCCGCAACCCGGGCGGCGCCCCGACGATCCGGGCCCTGCTTCTCTTCGGGCTGGTCCTCATCGAAACCCTGGTCATCTACGCCCTGTTCATCGTCATCGTCATCCTGATGATCCAGTGGGGCAACTACTGACGCTCCGGCCCCCGGAGGGCCCGGCGCCAAGCGTCGGCCGACGAGCATGAACGTCGTACGTGTCGTTACGAAGTCCGTTAAGCGCTTCAACGACGACAAGTGCTGGAACTCGGCCATCGTCATCTCCTACTTCACCCTCCTCTGCTTGATCCCGCTCATCGCCCTCTTCTTCTACCTTTCCGTGAAGATCATGGGCACGAGCGAGTTCGCCTTCCGCAGCCTGAACATCTTTACCGACGAGTTCTTCGCCCGGCTCGACCCGGCCTTCTTCAAGCGGCTTCAGACGCTCACCGGAGCCGTTACGAATCTCGGACTCTTCGGGCTCCTCGGGTCATTCGTCTCCGGGAGCTTCCTCTTCTCGAGCCTCATCTCGACGCTCAACGGCATCTTCAGGACGAACTACCACCGCTCCTTTTTTTACAACCGGCTCATGGAATACGTGATCATGTTCGTCATGGGGCTCATCCTCGTCTTCTCCCTCGTCATCACCTCGGTCTGGACCGGCCTACAGCGGGCCCTCCAGGAGAGCGCCCTGGTCAAGGATTACATCAACCCCAAGGCCATCGCCATCGTCAACAACTTCTTCATCCAGTATCTCCTCCCCTTCGCGCTGACCTTCCTCGTCTTCTTCGTCATCTACAAGTTCATCCCTGAAGTCAAGGTCTATTCGAGTGTCGCCGCCCTCGCCGCCGGGATTGCGGCTTTCCTCTTTGAGGTCTTCAAACGGATCTTCGCTTTCTACGTCGCCCACTTCTCGGCCGTCGGCATCGTCCTTTCCCAACTCCTCGCGGGGACGCTGACCTCCATCATCTTCTTCCTGCTGTGGATAACCTTTTGCTTGGTCATCCTGCTTTGGGGAGCGGAGCTCGCGGCCGCGATGAACGAGGAGCGGGCGCTCCGCGTACAGGCTCAGGCCAAGCCGGCCGCGACCAGGGCAGCGGAGACTTGAGGAGGGGGTCATGACGCCTGGCTTCCAGACGATCAAGGTGCGGGAGCTCGCGGCGTTCCTCGACTGCCCTTTCGAGGGCGATGGAGAGGTTAACATCACGGGCGTGGCCAGCCTGGAGGGCGCGGGGCCGGGAGACCTCGTCTTCCTGGCCAACCCCAGGCTCAGGCCGCATCTCGACGCTTCGCGGGCGGCGGCGGTCATCGCCTCGCCGGCCGAGGCCGGCCTCCAGGTTCCGGTGATCCGGGCCGCGGACCCCCATCTGGCCTTCATCCGGGCCGTCGAGCATCTCAACCCGCCCGGGCGTCCGGCACTCGGGGTTCATCCGCTAGCGTTCGTCGCCCCCACGGCCAAAGTCGGGCCTGGGGCGAGCGTCGGCCCCCTCAGCTATATCGGCGAGGGCGTCGAGGTCGGGGCCCGAACCGTCATTCACGCCCTGGCCGCACTCTATCCCGGCGTCCGGGTCGGCGAGGACTGCGTCATCCATTCCCACGTTGCGATCCGCGAGGGGACGATCATCGGCCGCCGGGTTGTCATCCATAACGGCGTCGTCATCGGCGCGGACGGCTTCGGCTACATCCGCGGCGAGGACGGCCGGCACATCAAGATCCCTCAGGTCGGCGGGGTGACGATCGAGGACGACGTCGAGATCGGCGCGAACACGTGCGTCGACCGGGCGACCCTCGAGGCCACGGTCGTCCGGCGGGGCGCCAAGATCGACGACCTCGTCATGGTCGCCCACAACGTCGAGGTCGGCGAGAATGCCGTTCTCGTCGGCCAGGCCGGGGTGGCGGGAAGCTCGAAGATCGGCCGGAACGTCATCCTCTCCGGTCAAGCGGGGGTCGCCGACCACCTGACGATCGGCGACGACTCCATCGTCGCCGCCAAGTCCGGCGTGACCAAGAGCCTCGCTCCCAAATCGTTCGTCTCCGGCAGCCCGCACCTCGACGCGCGGACCTGGCGACGGGTGTGGGCCGTCATCCCCGAGCTCCCCGAGCTCGTCAAAGAACTCCGGCGTCTCCGCGAACGCGTGGCCGAGCTCGAAAAGAAACTGGGCTGAGCCGGAGGGCGCGCCGCCCGGGGGGCCGCGGTCCGCGGGGGAGGAAACACAACTCAGGATTGGGCGGCGAGGTACTCCTCGACGGAGAGCGCGGCGTGGACGCCGGTCCCGACGGCCGTGGCGAGCTGCTTGGGACAGGCGTCGCTGACGTCGCCGGCGGCATAGATCCCGGGCTGGGACGTGCGCATGTCGGGACCGACCTTGACCTGGCCCCATTCATTGAGCTCGAGAAGCCCGGAGACGAAGCCGGTCAGCGGTTCGGTTCCGATCGAGACGAAGAGCGCGGCCGTGTCCAGCGTCTCGACCCTCCCTTCCCGAAGATGCCGCAGGCGAAGACCTTCAACCTGTTCTTGGCCCACGACCTCCTCGATAACCGTCTCCCAAAGGACCTTGATGTTCGGCGCCGCCAGGACCCGCTCCTGGTAGACCTTTTCGCCCCGGAACTTATCGCGGCGGTGGATGAGGGTGACACGGCGGGCGTATTTCGCCAGGTGAAGGGCTTCCTTGAGAGCATTGTCGCCCCCGCCGACGACCGCCACGTCGCGGTCCCCGAAAAAGGCGCCGTCGCAGATCGCGCAGTAAGAAACACCGCTGCCCGTGAGTCGCGCTTCTCCCGGGATGCCGAGGCGGCGATAATCCGAGCCGGTGGCGATGATGACGGCCCGGGCCTCGTAGGCCTGCCGGGCCCCGTCCAGCCGCCAGCCGCGGCCGGTCCGGCTCAAGCCCTTGACTTCGTCGGTCGCGAACTCGGCCCCGAACTTCTGGGCTTGCCGGCGGAAGCTGTCCGTGAGGTCGAAGGGCGCGACGCCGTCCGGGAAACCGGGATAATTCTCCACCCAGTCGGTGAGAAGGATCTGGCCGCCGGGGATCTTCTTTTCGAGGAGGAGCGTCCGGCGCCGGGCCCGGCCCGTGTAAAGGGCCGCGGCCAGCCCGGCCGGTCCCGCCCCGACGATGATGACGTCCCACAGGGGGGTCGTCGTGTCCGCCATGGGGGTTTCCGCTCAGAGATGTTTGGCTACGAGCTCGCCGAGTTTGTCCTTGGACAGGAAGCCGACCGCTTTCTCTTTGACCTCCCCGCCCTTGACGACGAGGAGCGTCGGGATGGCCAGCACCTGATAGCGCTGGGCAACCTGGTTTTCGTCCACGTTGACCTTGACGACCTTGACCCGGCCGGCGTACGCCTGGGCGATCTCATCCAGGACGGGGGCGATCATGTGGCAGGGACCGCACCAGGGCGCCCAGAAGTCGACGATAACCGGGATGGGGGACTTGAGGACATCGGCCTCGAACGTCGCGTCCGTCGTATGAATGATTCCTTCCGCGGCCATGAATCCCTCCTCGAGATTTGGAAATGATAAGATACAGGGCGTCCGGCGGGTTGTCAAACCCTCGCCTC
>Ga0299915_10002985_pt1 | contig 12261 bp, 6 predicted proteins | sample RVTome_13_FD_200263 | JGI IMG/M metagenome (GOLD analysis project Ga0299915, IMG submission 200263) | Soil microbial communities from uranium-contaminated site in the Upper Colorado River Basin, Wyoming, United States - RVT92D227 (version 2) ...
GCCAGAAGCAGGCGGCGGCCAGGCTCCCCGCGCCACGCCAGATCAAGGGCTCGCTCGACGACTACGTGATCAGCCAGGAGAAGCCGAAGAAGGTCCTCTCCGTGGCGGTCTACAACCACTACAAGCGGATCAACGCGGGCAACGCCACGGACGACGTGGAGCTCCAGAAGTCCAACGTCCTCCTGGTGGGGCCGACGGGCTCCGGCAAGACGCTCCTGGCCCAGACGCTCGCGCGCGTCCTCGACGTTCCGTTCTGCATCGCCGATGCGACCTCGCTCACCGAGGCCGGCTACGTCGGCGAGGACGTCGAGAACATCCTCCTGCGCCTCATCCAGGCGGCCGACTTCGACGTCGCCCGGGCCCAGCGCGGGATCATCTACATCGACGAGATCGACAAGATCGCCCGCAAGGCCGACAACCCGTCGATCACGCGCGACGTCTCGGGCGAGGGCGTCCAGCAGGCGCTCCTCAAGATCCTGGAGGGGACGGTCGCCAACGTGCCGCCGCAGGGCGGCCGCAAGCACCCCCACCAGGACTTCATCCAGATCGACACGACGAACATCCTCTTCATCTGCGGCGGGGCGTTCGACGGGCTGGAGAAGATCATCGAGGAGCGGGTGGGGAAGCGGTCGCTCGGCTTCGGCCAGGGCGAGAAGGGGACGACAGTCGAGCGCCAGAGGGTCTTCGAGCGCCTCATGCCGGAGGACCTCCTCAAGTACGGCCTGATCCCCGAGTTCGTCGGCCGGCTGCCCGTGGTGGTGACCCTCGCGGCTCTCACCGCCGACGACCTGGTCCGCGTCCTGACCGAGCCGAAGAACGCCATCACCCGCCAGTTCCAGCGCTTCCTGGGCCTCGACAAGGTGGACCTCGTCTTCACCGATGGGGCCCTGCGGGCAACGGCCGACGCGGCGCTCGCGCGCAAGACGGGGGCGCGCGCCCTGCGCACGATCGTCGAGGAGGCGCTCCTCGAGGTGATGTACGACATCCCGGAGCGGACCGAGGTCCGCAAGTGCATCATCACCGAGGAGACGATCCGCGACGGCCGCCCGCCGCTCCTCCTCACCGAAGGCGAGGTCGAGAAGGGTCTCGACGAACCAGAGATCGCGGAGATCGTGGCCGCGCGGGGCGAGTCGGCCTAGGGCAGGCCTAGGGCGGCCTAGGGCCGACCTGGTCGAAGACGACCTGCGGGTCGTCGAGGAGCGGGGCGACCACGGTCCAAGCGGCGGCCCGCCTCACCCCCGTCACGGGGCGCGGCTGGGGCACGTCGCGTCGGGCTCGCCGACCGGCGCCACCAGTGTCAGTCGGGTTGGACCGGCGTGCGGGTCGCTCCATCGAACGCCCCGGCAAGGTCGAGAAGGCCGACGAGCGCGGTCGGATCGGCCGGCATGCCGGCCCGGGTGGCGACGAGGATCTCCTCGATGGAACGCTCGGCCAAGAACACGTCTAGGAGCAGGGCCCGATCGTCGTCCGTGCTCGGCAGGATGTCCGGGCGGGCCAGGGCGGCCAGGTAGCCTGCGACCAGGGACGACGCGACGGTGGCCCACCACACGCGGGCCCAGGCCTCCCTCCGGTGCGCGTCCTCGGGGCGGAGACCGCGGCGCTCGGCATCGCCGCCGACCAGGGGCCGGAGCGCGATTGCCCGGAGCGAGGCGAGGAGCGACGCCACGTCGACGAGAGGCGACCGAAGGCGGGTGCGATCCACGGCGGGGCGGAGGTCGCGATCCGGGACGCCGATCAGGTAGCCTCCCGCGTACCGGAGGACGCGGGAGGCCGTCACCGGGCCCCCGTACGGTGGGATTCGGAGCCCGTCGAATTGCCGCCCGATCACCATCCGGAGCCGGGCGTCGAGAGCGGACCGTGCCGTCACCACGGCCCGGGCGAGACGATCGCCCGCCGAACCGTCTGGGAGCCCGCCGTGTTCGCGCAGTGAGGTGAGGACCTCGCCCAGCATCGTGCGAGCTTCCTGGTACAGAGCCCGACGATCCATGGACGTATACAGAGCGGGTGGGGAACCACCCGGCCGGCTCAGCGCGTCGTGGACGCCCGCAAGGCTCTCGCCGACCCGGCGCGCCGCCTCGAGGACCTCGCCGATCTCTCGGGTGACCAGGGCCGGTCGACGCACGACGCTGTCAACGGACAGGACGGTCGCCCCGACGAGGGGCACGCCGCCGGGAGACTCTGGCTCGGCGCCCGCGGCGTCGAGGAGGCGGTCCAGTGAGCCCGCCGCCTCGTCGGCGAACGTCGTCTGGCCGGGTTCGCGGGCCGCGACGACGAACCCCACGGCGACGCTCCGGCCGTCGACCTCCGCATCCAGGGAGCCCAGGAGGGGTTCGATCGGTGCCGCGGAGGCCATCAACTCGCGGGCGGTCACGACCTCGGGGAGCGGCGCGGCCTCGGCCCTGCCCGCGAATCGGACGACGGCGGGCCCTGGCGTCCCGTGTCGCGCCGGCGCCAGGGTTCCCATGGCGCTCGCGACTTCCGGGTCCGACGACACGTCGATGAGGCGCCACGCCGCCTCGGACGCGCCGCGCCCACGCAGATGCGCGATCACGCTCGCGGTGCCCGGCCCTCTCGGCCGCGCAGCGGCGGGATCCCGGATCAGCTCGACCGCGAACGGGACGCTGATCCCGTCACCCGCGCGCGTGTCGGCCCGCACGAGGACGAGTGCGACCTCGCGCCCCGCGACGTCGAGTGCCTGCACGTGCCCGAGGCGCGTCGACGACGCGATGGCATCCGGCAGGCGGTGCGACGGGTGGAGCTCCAGCCAGCGGGAGAACGCTTCCGCCAGGGGCGTGCCCGGTTGCATCGCCCTCGCCAGCAGCGCATCGAGCCCCCGGTGGTCGCCCCGTGCGACGACCGACGGCCCGCCCGCTTCCTCGGCGACGGCAGCCAGGCGGAACCACAGGAACGAGTCGGGCCCGAGCGCGAGGCCGTACGGCGCGGTGGTGATGCGCGGGAACTCGCCGCCGCCGAACAGCTCGACGACCCCGCGCCCGGCATCGGCAGCGAGGTCGAGCTCGCACCACTGGGCGTCGCGCGACAGGTTCGCCACGACGAGGAGGGTCTCGTCGTCGTCCTCACGGCGGTAGGCGATCACGTGGCGATTCGGCGTCGCGACCACCGAGAAGGAGCCGCGGGCCATGGCCGAGTGGCGTCGGCGGAGGTCGATGATCCGTTTCACCCATGACAGAAGTGAAGAGGGGTTCGCCTCCTGGACCGCCACGTTGATCGCCTCGAAGTGGTAGTCGGGGTCCAGGATCAGGGGCAGGTAGAGACGTTGGGGGTTCGCCTCGGAGAACCCGGCGTTCCGGTCGGGGCTCCACTGCATCGGCGTCCGCACCCCGTTGCGATCTCCGAGGAAGTAGTTGTCGCCCATCCCGATCTCGTCGCCGTAGTAGAGCACCGGCGTGCCGGGCAGCGAGAGCAGCAGGCCGTAGAGCAGCTCCAGCCGGCGCCGCGAGCCGGCCAGCGGCGCGAGCCGCCGCCGGATACCGACGTTGATTCGCGCCGCCGGGTCGCTCGCGTAGGCCCGGTACATGTAGTCCCGCTCCTGGTCGGTGACCATCTCGAGGGTCAGCTCGTCATGGTTCCGCAGGAAGATCGCCCATTGGGCGGTCTCCGGGATGGGCGGCGTCTGCTCCAGGATGTCGACGACCGGGAACCGGTCCTCCGCCCGGAGGGCCATGAAGAGGCGCGGCATGAGGGGAAAGTGGAACGCCATGTGGCATTCGTCGCCGCGCCCTTCGCCGAAGTACGCGACGGCATCCTCGGGCCACTGGTTGGCCTCCGCGAGGAGCATCCGGTCCCCGTACCGCTCGTCCAGGTGGCGCCGCAGCTCCCGCAGGAACGCGTGCGTCGCCGGCAAGTTCTCGCAGCTCGTCCCGTCCTCCTCGTAGAGGTAGGGCACCGCGTCGAGCCGCAGCCCGTCGAGGCCGAGGTCGAGCCAGTGATCGACGATCGCGAGCACCTCCTGCCGGACCGCCGGGTTGTCGTAGTTCAGGTCCGGCTGGTGGCTGAAGAAGCGGTGCCAGTAGTAGGCGCCCGCCACGGGATCCCAGGCCCAGTTGGAGGTCTCGGTGTCGGTGAAGATGATCCTGGCGTCGGCGTGCCGGTCGGGCGTGTCGCTCCAGACGTAGTACTCACGCCACGGGCTCCCGGGCGCGGAGTGCCGGGCGCGCTGGAACCACGGGTGCTGGTCCGAGGTGTGGTTGAGCACGAGCTCGCCGATGACGCGGATCCCCCTGCGGTGCGCTTCGGCGAGGAAGCTCCGGACGTCGGCCAGGGTCCCGTAGTCGGGATGGACGGCCGTGTAGTCGGCCGTGTCGTACCCGTCGTCGCGGCCGGGCGATGGGAAGAAGGGGAGCAGCCACAGGGCGGTGACCCCGAGATCGACGAGGTAGTCGAGCTTCTCGGTCAAGCCCCGGAAGTCGCCGATCCCGTCGCCGTTGCTGTCGCGGAACGCGCGGACGGGGACCTCGTAGATGACGGCGTCCTTGTACCAGTCGGGTGCGGCCGGCGGCCGCTCGCCGCCACCCGGAGGAGTGCGTGGCATGCGCGTAGCCTAGCGTGGCCGGGGGGGCGGCGGAGCAAGCCGCGGCCCCCGCGAGGGGCATGCTGCGGTCGCGGACTCGCCCTGCCACGGGATCCTCAGGCCGGCGAGGGCGCCGTCGTGCCCCGGAGGACGAGGTTGACGTCCAGGACCTCGCGCAGGGGCCAGCACGTCTCGCCGGCGATCAACCGGACCAGCCGCTGGACCGCGCGGGAGCCCGTCTCGACGAGCGGCTGGTGAATGGTCGTGAGGTCGAGATAGTCGGCAGCCTCGATGTCGTCGTAGCCGATGACCGAGAGGTCCGCCGGCACATGGAGGCTGAGCCGATCGGCGGCCTCGAGCACGCCGAGCGCCTGCGTGTCGCTGGCGGCCACGATCGCAGTCGGCGGCAGGGACGAGCCGAGCAGGTGCAGGGCCATCTCTCGGGCTCGTGTCCGCCCGTGCTCTCCGAGGGCGACCAGCGAGTGGGGGATCGCCAGGCCGGCGTTGCGCAGCTCCTGCTCGACACCCCGGAGGCGCAGGCGGCTCGACGAGAAGCCGATGGGGGGACGCAGCGGGTCGCCGACGAAGGCGATGCGCACGTGCCCGAGGTCGAGCAGGTGTCGGGCCGCGAGGCGCCCTCCACCGACGTCGTCGACGACGACGCGTGGCACGCTCCGATGGTGCGCATCGACGAGGACCAGCGGCACGCCGGACCGTCGGATGTCGGTCAGCTCATCCTCGTGCGGCGCGATCGACACGAGGATCAGGCCATCGACACGCTCGGGTCGCGGAAGGTGGCGCAGAATCGCGTCCCGCCGTTCCTGCGTCTCGACATTGAAGACGATCATGTCCAGCCCGGCCTTGACGAGCTCAAGCTCGATGCCGCGCAGCCGCTCCACGACGGACGGACGCGTGAGGAACGGGACGACGACGCCGATCGTCTGCGTTCGACGGAGCGACAGGCGTCGGGCCGCCGTGCTCGGGACGTAGTCGAGCTCCCGAATGGCGAGGAGGACGCGCTCGCGCGTGCCCGGGTCGACGTTCGGGCGCTCGTTGAGGACCCGGCTGACGGTTCCTCGGCCCACGCCGGCGAGCCGTGCGACGTCTGCGATGGTGGCTGGCATGCGGCCTCCCACGGATCGACGCATCATAGCGCACCCCGTGGGACCGGTTCCACCGTGCAATGTACGCGGGCGCCCCACGGGCCGGCAATCTTCGATCTTGACACGCAGGTTGGCGCTGGTATTCTGCCTGCGGAATCCGCGTGGAACCGGTTCCACGCCGCGACCGCGGGGTCGCCCAGAAGGAGGAGCAGGATGCAACGGAAGCTTGCGATGCTGGTGGGCGTCGCCGCGCTCGTCGCCGCGTGCGGCGGGGGTGCCACGACGGCACCGGGTGCGGGCGGCACGCCGGCAGCCGGCGGGGATCTCAGCGGCACGAAGGTGACGGTGGGCGGAGCCTTCGTCGACGTCGAGGCCACGAACTTCGAAGCCGCCATCAAGCCGTTCGAGGATGCCACCGGCGTCGACGTCGTCTACAACGGCGACAAGTCCTTCGAGCAGCAGCTGAACGTGCAGGTGCAGGCCGGCAACCCGCCGGACGTGGCCCTGCTCCCGCAGCCGGGCGGCATGAAGAACTACGCGTCGCAGGGGAAGCTGTTCCCACTGCCGGACGACATCGTCGCCTCGATCGACGCCAACTACGGCCCCGGCTGGAAGGAGGTCGGGACCGCCGCCGACGGCAAGGTCTACGGCGTGTTCCACCGCGTCAACCTCAAGGCCCAGGTCTTCTACCCGAAGGTGGCGTTCGAAGCCAAGGGGTACACGGCCCCCACGACGTGGGACGAGCTGAAGACGCTCGAGGCCAAGATGGTCGCCGACGGCACGCCGCCGTGGTGCATCGGGATCGAGAGCGGCGCCGCGACCGGCTGGCCGGTGACCGACTGGGTGGAGGAGATCATGCTCCGCACCGTCGGCGCGGACGGCTACGACACGTGGGTCAGCGGGGCCACCCCGTTCACCGACGCGAGCGTCAAGAACGCGTTCCAGATCATGATGGACATCTTCGGCAACAAGGACTACGTCTACGGCGGCCCGCAGTACATCGTCCAGACCAACTTCGGCGAGGCGCCCAAGGCCGCCTTCGACGACCCGCTCAAGTGCTGGCTGACGAACCAGGGCAACTTCATCACCGCCTTCTTCCCGGACCCGACCCAGGCCGACCTCGACAACCAGGTCGGCGTCTTCACCCTGCCGGCGATCGACTCGGCGATCGGCACGCCCGCCGAGGTCGGCGGGGACCAGGCCGTCGCCTTCGCGGACCGGCCCGAGATCTGGGCCTTCCTGAAGTACCTGACCACGCCGGAGGCCGGGGTCTCGTGGCAGAAGGCCGGAGGCGCCCTCTTCCCGTACAAGTCGCAGGACCTGGCGAATTACTCGTCTGCGCTCGACAAGGCATTCGCCCAGTCGCTCGTCGATGCCTCGTTCGTGCGCTTCGACGGCTCGGACGCGATGCCCGCGGCTGTTGGCTCCGGGACCTTCTGGACGGAGAGCGTCAAGCTCATCAACGGCCAGCAGGACATCGACAAGACCCTCACCAACATCGCGGCCAGCTGGCCCAAGTAGCTCTCCGACGCACGGCGGAGCCGCTCTCGCGGCTCCGCCGTGCCGATCCCGTCATCCACTGAGTGGAGGAGCGCAAGGATGGAACGGGCAGACGCGGTGGCGACCCCCCCACCCAGGGGCATCGCCCAGGTGCTGGCAACCGGCGCGGGCCGGGTCCTGGTCTCGATCTTCGTCCCCGTCGTCGCCTTCGTCATCCTCTGGGCTGGCTTTCTCTTCCTCAAGGACAGCGGCGCGCCCCGGATCGTCATCGTGCTCGTCGCGATCGTCTGGGGCATCGGCGGCGTGGCGATGCTGTATGTCGTCGCGAACTCGCTGACGGAGAAGCTGCCCCTCACCTGGCAGGGTCGCATCCTACCGTTCGTGTTCGTCGGGCCGGCGCTCGCGATCCTTGCTTTCTACCTGCTGATCCCCGCCGTCCTCACGGCGTGGGCCAGCCTGTTCGACGCCAACGGCCAGGAGTTCGTCGGCCTCGACAACTACGTCTACTCGTTCACCAATCCAGAGATGGTGACGGCGATCCGGAACAACGTGCTCTGGCTCGTCTTCGGGACGGTCTTCAGCACCGGCATGGGCCTGGCGATGGCGGTGCTCGTCGAGCGGTCGCGTCTCGACAGGCTGGCCAAGACCCTGATCTTCCTGCCGATGGCTATCTCGTTCGTCGGGGCGAGCGTCATCTGGCGCTTCGTCTACTCATACCAGCCCGAGGGCCAGCCCCAGGTCGGGCTGCTGAACGCCATCCTCGGCGCCTTCGGGCTTGGCCCGGTGTCGTGGCTCACGGGCGAGCCGCTCAACACGATCCTCCTGATCGTGATCCTGATCTGGGGCCAGACCGGCTTCGCGATGGTCATCATCGGTGCCGCTCTCAAGGGCGTGCCGGACGAGATGCTCGAGGCCGGGCGGATCGACGGGGCGACGGAGTGGCAGATCTTCCGGCGCCTCATCGTGCCGAGCATCTGGCCGACGATCGTCACCGTTGCGACGACGATCGCCATCCTCACCCTGAAGATCTACGACATCGTCACGGCCATGACCGGGGGCAACTTCAACACTCAGGTCATCGCGACCCTCATGTGGAAGCAGGCCTTCACGTTCTTCGACGCCGGTCGGGGCGCGGCGCTGGCGATCATTCTCCTGATCGCCGTCACCCCGGTCATCTGGTACAACCTGCGGCAGTTCCGCGGCCGGGCAATCTGAGGCGGATGCGATGAGAACAATCAAGTGGTCCCGCGTGGCCATCAACCTGACGGTCATCGCCCTCATCGTCGTCTGGACGGTGCCGACGATCGGCCTGTTCATCACGTCGTTCCGCGGCAAGCAGGCCATCTCCAACTCCGGGTGGTGGACGGTCTTCACGAACCCGCAGGGCGCGTTCACCCTCGACAATTACGAGAAGGTGCTGTTCGGCGGCGACGGGCTGGCGACGGCGTTTCTCAACACGCTCGCCGTCACGGTCCCGGCGGTGGTCATCCCCATCCTCATCGCGGCCTTCGCCGCGTACGGGTTCGCCTGGATGCAGTTCCCCGGCCGGAGGGTCCTCTTCATCACGGTCGTGGCGTTGCTGGTCGTGCCGCTCCAGATCGCGCTCATCCCGGTCCTGAAGGCATACCTGGCGATCGACCTCAACGGGACATTCCTTGCGGTCTGGCTGGCGCACGCCGGCTTCGGCCTCGCCCTGGCCACGTACCTCCTGTACAACTACATCAGCCAGCTCCCCAAGGACATCATCGAGTCGGCGGCGCTCGACGGGGCGTCCCACTTCACGACCTTCCGGCGGCTCATCCTGCCGCTCTCGATGCCGGCCCTCGCGTCCTTCGCGATCTTCCAGTTCCTGTGGGTCTGGAACGACCTCCTCGTGGCGACGACGTTCCTCGGGACGGACCAGGACGTGGCCGTCATGACCTCGCGGCTCGTCTCGATGACGGGGTCGCGCGGTCAGGACTGGCAGCTCCTCACGGCCGGCGCGTTCGTCTCGATGATCGTGCCCGTGATGGTCTTCCTGGCCCTCCAGCGGTACTTCGTCAAGGGTCTCCTGGCCGGCTCAGTCAAGGGATGAGAGGTCAGTCGCCGGGGGCGGCGAGCGTCGCCGCCCCCGGGGGACCTCCTCGGTCGGCTGATGACGCGCAGCCCCCGCCGTGGGGCCGTGCCCTGATGGCCCGATGACCAAGCCGACGGCGACGGCCAGCCGCGGGATAGCACCCCGCGGGGCCGGCGACACGGCGCCGGTCGCGGGGACGAGCAAAGCGTGGCTCGATCGAGCCACGGAGATCGCGCGGACGTCGCTCGCGGGTACCCCGCCGGCCGACGTCGAGACGTTCGTCGCGCGGCTTCGGCGCTGGTGGAACGACCTCTGGGAGGGGCTCGTCGATCCGTACGGGGACGACCCGCGGTTCGAGTCGAACCTGGAGGCGCTGGTCGCGATCCTCGCCGGCCGGTGGTCGGAGCGATCTCCCGAGCTGCGGCAGCTGGACCGCCAGCGGACCGTCCGCCCTGACTGGTTCCAGGTCCCGGAGATGGTCGGCTACGTCTTCTACGTCGACCGGTTCGCCGGCACGTTGCGCGGCGTCGAGGAGCACATCGGCTACCTGGAGGAGCTCGGCGTGCGGTACGTCCACCTCATGCCCCTGCTGCGACCAAGGCCCGGCGACAACGACGGTGGCTACGCCGTGGCCGACTACCGGCAGGTGGAGCCGCGCCTCGGCAGCATGGCCGACCTGGGGCACCTCGCCCGCGAGCTTCGCGGGAAGGGGATCAGCATCTGCATCGATCTGGTCCTGAACCACTGCGCGGCCGAGCACGAGTGGGCCGTGCGGGCCCGGGACGGTGACCCCGGCGCCTCCGAGCTGTTCTGGATCTTCCCCGACCGGGTGCTCCCGGACCAGTACGAGCGGTCGCTGCCCGAGGTCTTCCCGGACTTCGCGCCGGGCAACTTCACCCAGCTCCCCGACGGGCGCTGGGTCTGGACGACATTCAACTCGTTCCAGTGGGACCTCAACTGGTCCAATCCCCGCGTGTTCGTCGAGATCGTCGACGTCCTGCTCGAGCTTGCGAACACCGGCATCGACGTCTTCCGGCTGGACGCCGTCGCCTTCATGTGGAAGCGCATGGGCACGAACTGCCAGAACCAGCCGGAGGTCCACAGCCTGCTGCGCGCGCTCCGGGCATGTGCGCGGGTGGCGGCTCCCGCGGTGATCTTCAAGGCCGAGGCGATCGTCGGCCCCGACGACCTGGCCCCCTACCTGGGAGTCGGACGAAGCCAGGGCCGGGAGTGCGACCTCGCCTACCACAACAGCCTGATGGTCCAGTACTGGTCGGCCCTCGCGACGCGCGACACGCGCCTGATGACGCACGTCCTGTCCGCGTTCCCCAAGAAGCCGGCCGCCACCTCCTGGGGCACCTACATCCGCTGCCACGACGACATCGGCTGGGCGATCACCGAGGAGGATGCGGAGGCTGTCGGGTGGACGGGTCCCGATCATCGAGCGTACCTCTCGATGTTCTACACGGGCCTGTTCCCCGGCTCGTTCGCACTCGGCGAGGTCTTCCAGCAGAACGCCGTGACCGGGGACTCGCGGATCAGCGGCACCTTTGCAAGCCTGGCCGGGCTCGAGCGCGCGCTGGCCGCCAACGACGCGGTGGCGATCGACATGGCGATCGCCAGGATCCTCCTCGGCCACGCCCTGATCCTCGGCTGGGACGGCCTGCCGCTCCTCTACATGGGCGATGAGATCGCGATGCTCAACGACCGGAGCTATCTCCGGGACCCGAGCCACGCCACGGACAACCGCTGGGTTCATCGGCCGCAGATGGACTGGACGCGCGCGGAAGAGCGGCACGGGGCCGGGCCGGTGGGCCGGGTGTTCGGGGGGACGCGGCACCTGATCGAGGTCCGCCGGTCGGTCGAGGCGTTCCACGCGGCGACATCGCTCGAGGTCGTCGACACCGGCGACCCGTCGCTCTTCGCCTTCGTACGCTCGCGCACGTCGGGGCCGCTCCTGGCCGTCCACAACATGACCGACGCGCCGCAGACCCTCGACGGACGGGTCCTCGAGACGGTCGGGCTTGACACTGCGCGGGATGCGATCTCCGGGGAGACGCCGGTCGAGCACGAGGGTCGACTCCTCGTGCCGCCGTACGCGGCCTGGTGGCTTCGCCCGGCCCGCAACGATCGCGGAGGTCGTCGTGGATTGCGGCGCCTTCGCGGCCAGGGCGAGCACCCCGAATCCCGCGTGCTACACTCCGGCCCTCACGGCGGTGACCGGGAGGAGTAGCGCCGGCAGGGGCCGAAGCGAGCGCGGGACGGTGCGAGCCGCGCGGCAGACCCCGGCGCGAACGTCGCCCCCGAGCCGTGCGGGTGGCGCCCGTTAGCGCGCCGCGAGGGGCCCCGGAGCCCGCGCCCGCGATGAGCGGAGGCGCGCCGAGGCCCGAACCAGCAGGTGGCACCACGACCCCGTTCGTCCGCTGGACGAGCGGGTCGTTCTGTTTCCAGGGAGCGGCAAGATGTCGGACCAGGCAAGAGCAGCAGGGGAGCAGGCCGGCGGGCTCGCGAAGGCCTACCGGCCCAGCGAGTTCGAGGGGCCGATCTACGAGCGCTGGCTGGCCGCGGACGTCTTCGCGCCCGATGGCGCCGGCAGCCGCGCGGACGCCGGCAAGCCTCCCTTCGTGATCATCCAGCCGCCCCCCAACGTGACCGGCAGCCTGCACCTGGGCCACGCCCAGCGGAGCGCGGTCGAGGACCTCATGATCCGCCACGCCCGGATGCAGGGGCGCCCGGCGCTCTTCCTGCCCGGCCTCGACCACGCCAGCATCGCCGCCCAGTTCGTCCTCGACCGGATCATCGCCGCCGACGGCGAGACCCGCGCCAGCCTCGGCCGGGAGCGCTACCTCGAGCGGATGTGGCGTTTCGTCAAGTCGACGCGGGACGTGATCCTGGGGCAGCAGCGGCGCCTGGGGGCGTCGATCGACTGGGGTCGCCTGCGCTTCACGATGGACGCGGTGTCCAGTCGGGCGGTGCGTGAGGCGTTCCACCGCCTCTACCGCGAGGGCCTCGCCTACCGCCACGAGACGCTGATCAACTGGTGCCCCGGCTGCCGGACGAGCATCTCGGAA
>Ga0299915_10002988_pt1 | contig 12258 bp, 7 predicted proteins | sample RVTome_13_FD_200263 | JGI IMG/M metagenome (GOLD analysis project Ga0299915, IMG submission 200263) | Soil microbial communities from uranium-contaminated site in the Upper Colorado River Basin, Wyoming, United States - RVT92D227 (version 2) ...
CGCAGCTTCGGGAAGCCCAGCCGCTTCAATAACAAGTAGCTGTGCAAGCTTTCCAGGCAGAATCCCAGAACCCTGCGCTGATATCCCCCGCGTGGCTGATAATTCCTGGCCAGAAAATAAACAGCGGCCTGCTCCAGCAAGGAAAATATTTCCACGAAACTCTTGCCATAACAACCCAGGGTCGGCGCAGGGATCATGCTCCTTGAATCGATCATTTCCTTTGCCTCGGCATTGCTGACCACGCCACGATCGACAGAATCACTGACAAATTCCAGCAGATCCCTCAAGACATGCACTTTGCTGTATTGATCCAGGACTTTCATTTTCAGATCAACTGGCATGGAGACCATGATGTTGCCGGTCAGGGGCCGACATCCCTCCTGTTCAGCAACAATCCCTCACCCGGAAGGGTATTCACATAATTCATGTTTTCCGAGATCGTCCCGATATCACGATTGGCAACAAATTTCCGGTATTGGGTCAGAACGACGCGGCGCGGGACATTTCCGTCTTTCTTTATCCTTCGGCACAAAGCGAAAAGTGCCGAGTACTCGCTCAGGGTATGACCGGACTTCATCAGGTCCGGATATTCCTCTCCAAATACCCAGCTACCTGCCACTCCGAGGTCCTGTTCGCACAAGAACAACAGGGGGGTATCCGCAAGGGAGAAAAGAGGAGGAACGTGCCCAACACACACGACCTCTTTCTCAAAATCCAATCTCGCTCTGCTTGCCATAATCTGAATTACTGCGGGCGCCCGGGATGAGGAATGCGTTGTGCCAGCCATTCCATGCGATCTGCTGGCACACCTAATTTTTCGAGGAGTTCAAGGGCCACCTCACGGTGGCGCGGTCCAAACATCCAGTGATAGTGCAAATGGACCGGGGGAAGCGCCAGCCAGTTCGGATTAATCTCCCCCTCCAACGCGACCAAGTGCAAGGGGACATTGTAGCAATCGGAGTAGTGTGCGATGCGCTCGGTCAGCCCCCAGATTGTCAAGGCCAAGGCAGCCTGATTCGACCCCCAGTACTCGCTGGCAGCCTGCCCGACATAACCGGTCGAGGCAAAAATATTCATATTGCTGCCCAGATAGGGCCTCAGGCCAGCCTTCACCGAACGGGCAAAAAGCTCCGCCCAACGAGTCAGGATACCCAGACGCCGGCGTGTGACGATCAGACCCCCATTGTAGGAAGCACGAATGCACTCATTTCCGATCGTGGTCTGTATGTAGGGCAGTCGGTCAAGCGACATACCAGAGAACCCCGCAAGCGCATTCCAGTAATCCTCGAAAGGGTCTCCTGGGCCACTGGTTGCACTTCCCTTCGAATCCACCGGCCTGACGGCGACATCGGCCTCCAGGGGCAGCGCCAGCTCATCGAGGAATAGTGTGTCGCTATCCAGGACGACCGTGAAATCTGTGCTGGTATGTGCTTCGGCCCATGCTGCCGCGAAAACTCGGTTTGCCGAACCGTACTCGGGGCAAAGCGTGTTGAGTGGCTCGTCCACATACCCCACATCCATGCCGGCCAGCGCCTGACGGGTTGCTGCATCGACGCCGAGACCGGGCCGGGGCGCAAAAGCCAGGATGGGAGAACGGCAATGGCGGCCGCCAAAGCGCCGGATGCTCTCGCAAAGCAGAAGCGCCTGATCCCGGATGGCGTTGTTTTCGATACAGAGGACGAAACTTGCCGTGGCAGAGGAGTCCGTTTGCCCCATGGCAAACTGGGATCGGGATGCCACGCTGATGCGCGGAGGTGATGCCGACCTGGCCGACTGCTTACACTGGTCTTGGCATACCCGGTATAACGCGACGACTTCCGGAATATCCGACGCACTCGGCAGCGAATCAAGCGCCGTATCCTCTGACGTTTGCCGACGCAGGCTCGGCTCCAGAAAGCGATCCACCTCTTCGGCCCGATTTCCAATATCCAGCGGCAACGCAAGATCATCAGCAATGCGGCTGACAACTTCACGCCAGTTTTCGAGCAGATCAGTAAAGCGAACATATGACACATCCGGGCAGGCCGCCGTGAATTCGGCTACCCGCTGCATATAGGCCAGCCATAACGACAAGCCTTCCGAAACGGACATGTCGCCCCGGGCATGTAAGGATTGTGCGACTTCGATGGGGTTGCGCACAGGCACCACATACACAGGCCGATAGCCCGCTGTCACGAGTGCCCGATGCCACAATGGCGCCAGCACGCAGATACGGGGATCCTTGATCAGGATGGTTTCCTGATCGCCATATTCTGATGCCAGCATCACGCCGGCATCGTCTACGAAGGCATCAACCATGTCACCCGTGTCGGGCAAGGCAAACCCCACCCGATTCCAAGCCCCCCCCAATTGGCCCAACGTCCGTTCATTGAGGTCGATGACATTTTCCGGCTCCCAAAATCCACGCGGATTGTTGCCCAGTTTTGGTGGCCTCAAATTCTCGGGTAAATAGGCGCCGCAAAGATTCAGAACCCGCGACAAGGCCGAGGTACCGCTACGGTGCATGCCCAACACCACCACAACCGTTTTACGTTGCGCCCCCGGCAGCGGAGCGTGGCATTGAGGACTCGCTAACACAGACTGCTTCGTCTGCACCTCCTTGGCCAGATCACGCAGTCTGGGCAAAGGAATGAGATATCCAAACCCATTTTCCAATACCTGTTTCAGCAACAACCCATGATTGCCTGGCCATTGCGGCGCGAGGGGATTACAGCATGGTGTCCCGCCCGTCAGCACTGCCCCAATAAGCCGACCCAATACTTGCCCCCGCTCAATTGCCATACGCTGCGCCGCATCAGCATTTACCCCACCGCCAAGCGTGCGATAGAAGTAAAGCGGTTCACGCACGACCAACGGTTCGGCCTGGGCCGCTGCCCGCAGGCAAAAGTCCCAGTCGTAGTGGTAGCGGAACTCATGGACCCCCCCTTGCGCATGAAAGAAATCGCGCTCAACAAAAAGGTTTCCAATCGAAATTGCAATGTTGTAGGTCACCAGCGCAAAGCTGTTTGACGCCTTGCCCAACAGACGGCGTTGCATCTGTCGATGGCCATCCCCTGTATCCATCGGCCCGGATGAACCGGACGGTATTTCTTTGGGCACCATGGATACCAGCGTAAACCCCCACTGGATGCCATGGCTTGCGACTTCCTCAACCAACCGAGCTATGCGGTCCAGCGCGTAATAGTCATCCCCATTCAGGAAAGCCAGGTATTGCCCCCGTGCCAGGCCAGCACCTTCGTTCAGGGTTGACGTCGGCCCGCGGCGTTCCATGGCGATGAAGCGTACCGTTCGCGTTGCATTGAGCAGGCATGCCCTAACCGCTTCCACGGTTCCATCAGTCGAGCCGTCATCGACCACTATCAACTCGATGTTCTGATAGGTCTGCCCCATCACCGAGGCGATCGCCTCTGCCACATGCTGCGCATGATTGCAGGTCCGCAACACCACGCTAACCAGTGGCAAAACTTCTGTTCGCTGCTGGCGGCGGGATATCTCCCATTCCACCGAGTCCTCTAGCAGAGCAGTTTGTTTGTCGTTCGCATCGCGAGTCATTAACTTGGCCAACGCTGAACAAACGTTATTGCAAATTTTTGGGATGGCCCAACCCGTCTTCTCTGCCGCCTCCAATAGCAGTTCGAGTGCCTCACGATAACGTAAACGCTCCATCAACAAGACACCCAGCATACGGAGCACGCCCAGATCATTTGGATTCTCTTCCAGAGCGTGTCGATATAACGCCTCGGCCTTGCCGAGCGCACCCGCGTTGTGCGCGGCCAGCGCCGCGAAACGCGGCAACAAGGCTTCCTGATCCACCCCACAGCAGTGTTTGTATCTCTGCCCACTGCCGCATGGACAGGGGCTATTACGCGAAGTCATGGAAACGATCCAACATACTCATTTATATTAAGGGCCAGTCTCCCTATTGCACACTGAGACTTCTTTTCAATGCATGGCGTTGGCACTCTAGCGAATCGCCCGGTACGCCCGCATGGGGCCACCCCGTAAAATCGCACGCGGTCATGCCCGCAAGGCCGACATTTGACCCAGGTCTCAAGCAAAGGCAGAAGCCTTCGCCACACAGTCATTCTCGTTTTCCACGGTCCAATCGCGGCAGGCCCGCATTGGGCAGGCTGGTTCCCTCATGTGGTGCTGAAATCGTGCTCGCTTCAAGGGGAGGTGGGTTTGTTTTTTGTATTTCGGTTGAACCCGGGAAGTCATTAAAAATATCCCTGACCAGTTCAGAGCTTATTAAATATCCAATGAAGGCAAAGTCGATCATGACCACGAATAGCCCATCCATAAAATCCCAGGAATCAGGATCGAACATGATCTCTTTGTTCACGTAGACAAATACTGCGATGCCAGCCATATAGGAAGCCATCAGCAGCCAGCGGCCATGCATCCAAACCTGGCGCATGAATTTCAGTCCGTTGGGAACCCGATGACCAATGGCAAGCAATACGAGCACAGCAGGTAAATCCGTCAGCATGAAATAAACGCTGGCTTGCAAATTAATCCAGGGGATCGTGATGACATCCATTGGCATCAGTTTGGCGGCCCCTGCAATAAAAAAATGCCGAATTCCATAAAGAATGGCAAGCCAGAGCAAGGGCGAAACCTTAAGCAGGAGTCTTTCATCGTAATGGAGCGCTGAGTATTTCAACATATCGATTGTGTGGTCGTTGATTAGCGGTTGCGCGTGTCAGCATTCTGATGCACCTGAATGGAGTTCAGTCCCCATAAAAGCAGCATGAAAAAACACGCGCTGTTGGATACTGTGTCAGTCAGGATTATGAGTTGGCCTTCAATTCACACCACTTGCGCCACATCCCCCTGAAGGCTTCTTCGAGATTGCGGGCAAAGCGCGGCGCATCGAACAGGGGCGAGGCGAGAACCTGATCTCGCAGACGCGCCCGCAGGGCCGCCAGCCGCTCCAGATCACGCGCATAGGCAGCGGCCTTCGCCACATAATCATCCTCGTTCTCAGCGATCCACTCGGGCAGGCCGGCATTGTGCAGAATGGTCTCCCCCTGGTGGCTGAGGAACCGATCCCCCCTCAAGGCCACGGCCGGCACGCCCATCCAAAGTCCTTCGACAGTGGTGGTTATGCCCGGGTACGGGAAGGGGTCCAGCGCGATATCGACTCGCTGGTAGGCACGGAAATGCGCCTCATGGCTGGCAAACTGGCCTTCTAATTGCAAACGTTCTGGGCTGACCCCCCACTTGGCAAAGCGACAGATGAGTGCCTCGCGCACTTCGGACGACCCGAGCGTCTTGCTCTTGAGGTACAGGCGGCTCTCCGGGACGGCCGCCAGCAGCCGCGCCCAGCAGGCCACCACACGATCAGTCAGCTTGCTTAAATTATTGAAGCAGCCGAAGGTCACATGGCCGCTGCTCAACGCAGGCAGCGCCCCCACCTCCACTCCAACCTCTGGCGGCGAGAAACAGATATAGCTCCCGGGCAAACGCCAGGGGGTTTCGACAAACTGAGCTTCTTCGCTAGGCGGCAATGCCCTGTTGTCGGCAAGAATGTAGTCGATGGCATTCAAACCGGTGGTGCCCAGATAGCCCAGCCAGCTCACCTGCACCGGCGCCGGTTTCCATGCGAACACCGGCAGCCGGTTATGCGCCGTATAGCCCGCCAGATCGACCAGAATATCGATGCCGTCTGCGCGAATCCGATTTGCCAGGGCTTCGTCACTCATCTTGTTGATGCCGGCATCGCACCAATGGGGGATGCATCGGCGTAGCCGCTCGGTAAGCGCATCCTTGCGATCACTCGTCGCATAGGCAAACATTTCAATCTTATTCGGATCGATATTTTCCAACACGTTCTGCAGGAAAAACCCAACCGCATGCATCCACAGATCGCCAGAGACCAGGCCAATGCGTAGCTTGCGTCCAGGGTCGGCCGACGATTTGTCATGAATAAAGGGCGTGGCCTCGCGTGCAGCCTGCGCGCCATAAGCGCGCGCCTCGGCCAGCATGGCTTCGGGCGAAACGCCTTCCTTGTAGTTGAGATACAAAAGCAGATTGCTATGTATGACAGTATTATTTGCGACAGCGCGTAACCCCATGCGATGGACATCAATCGCTTCGTCAAGGCGCCCCATGACATTCAGGACGTGTCCCAAGCACACATAAGTGTCGGCTTGATCGGGAGCGAGCACCAGGCTGTGACGGAAAGCCTCGGCGGCCTGATCGAACTGCCCCATGTCCCGATAAGTTGCGCCAAAATTCAGGTAAATCTCGGCAGACCCGGGCCTTTGCCCCAAGGCCCGGGTGAAATACTCAATCGCCCCATTGAACCGGCCTTGGTGCCGATTGATCAGACCCAGAACATTGAGTGCATCCGGGTTCTTTTCCTGGAGCTGCAAACTTTTTTGGGCGTACTCCAGAGCCGCATCAAATTTGCGAAGCCCCACACAGGCAAAGCCAAGATTGTTGAGCACCATGACATCGCCTGGCTGCAGCGACAGTGCCGCCTGGTAGTGTTCGATGGCCTGCTCCAGCTTATCTTGCCTTTGCAGCAAAACGCCAAGGTTCAAATGGCCTGCATGGCTGGCGGGATACCTCATCAATTCAGCCATGAAATGGTCATGCGCACCCTCCCAGTCGCCCAACCCCATCAGGGCAATCCCCATATTGGTGTGGAAATGCTCGGCAGAAGGCTTGTACATCAAGGCCTTGCCGATCATTTCCGCGGCGTGCTCATGTTCTCCCCGTTGATTGGCAATCACGCCCAACAAATGCAGCGCATCGGCATGCTCCCGCTCATTCGCTAATACCTGCCGATAAATCCCCGTCGCTTCTTCGAGCCTGCCCTGCCTATGCAATGCCTTGCCGCGTTCGATCAACAAGCTGGAATCCACTGAGTTCTCCATATCAAACTTTGCTGCACCATACTCGCCACATTCCCCTGAAAGCCTCTTCGAGATTTCGGGCAAAGCGCGGCGCATCGCAGATGGGCGAGTCGAGCAGGCGCTGGCGCAGACCGGCGCGCACGTCGGCCAGGGCGCGCAGATCTCCGGCGCAAGCGACTGCCCTGGCAACATAGTCATCCTTGTCCGCCGCGATCCACTCGGGCATCCCCACCGCATGTAGGATGCTTTCGCCCATGTGCGCCACGAGCCGATCCCCTTTCAGGGCAAGCAGGGGCACGCCCATCCACAGGCCTTCGACGCTGGTGGTCGTGCCGTTGTAGGGGAAGGGGTCGAGCGCGATGTCCACCCTGTTGTAGGCCTCCATGTGTTCCTGCCACGTCAGCTTGCCGATCAAATCCAGGCGATCGGCTTCGATGCCATGTACGGCAAAACGGCTGCGCATATGCGCCGCAATGGCGGCATCGCCATAGGGCTTGTTTTGCAGTAACAGGCGGCTACCCGGCACGGCATGGAGAATTTTCGCCCAGGTTTCGACTGCGGCATCACTCACCTTCTCCGCCTTGTTCAGGCAGCCAAAGGTGACAAAACCATTCTGGAGGGCAGGCAGGATACCGACTTCAACCGGCAGATCTGGCGGCGTGAAGCAGAGGGCGGTATCGGGCAGGCGCCAGGGTTTTTCGACATAGAGCGCCTCCTCCGATTCAGGGAACATCCGGCTATCGCCCAATAGGTAGTCGATGGCCGACAAACCCGTCGTGTCCGGATAGCCGAGATAGGTCACCTGAACCGGCGCGGGCTTGCGCGCGAACATCAGCAGACGGTTGCCGTCGGTATGCCCCGATAGATCCACCAGCACATCGATGCCATCGGCTCGGATCTGTTGGACTAGCTCATCGTCGTTCAAGCCCTTGCACGCACACCAGCCCTTGAACATCGGCTTGATGCGATCAGTCAGGTCGTCATTCATGTACTGATTGGCGTAGGCATAAAGCTCGAGCCCGGTACCCGTCAGGCCGGCCAGAAGGTCAGCCATGAAAACCCCCACCGGATGGTTGCGGAAATCGCCCGAGACAAATCCCACCCGCAAGGTCCGTTCAGTATCCGGCACATTGGCGTGCGGCTGCCTGCAGGGTTTCAGCGGCGTCTCGAAGCGCGCGCCAAAGGCATGGTGACGCGCAGCGATGTCCTCGGCAGCCAGGCCAGCAGGGTAATGCAGGTTAAAGAGAAGATTGGACTGGTGTAAAAACGATTCCGGATTTATTTCAACGGCTTTTTCCAGATAAAACAGGCCCTCAACAGCGCGGCCACTGGTTATCAACGCATTGCCCAAACCAATGCACGCTTGCGCATTCGAGGCATCCAGGCTCAGGGCCTGCTGAAAGCGGGCCAAGGCCAGCGCATGCTCACCCTCCGCCTTCAATTCGGTCCCTAAGCCGGCATACGCCTCGGCCCGTTCGGGTTCAAGCTCGATGACTTGTTCCCAGCATGCACGTGCCGCCTTGAACTGGCCCATTTCATGCAGCGCGCGTCCCCATCTTACGAACGCTTCCGCAAAATCGGGCTTAAGAATGATCGCTTGCTTGAACTGCTGGCCCGCCTCGCCATAGCGCCCCCGTGCATCAAGCGCCATGCCCAGGCCCAGGTAGGGTTCCGCATAATTCGCACGCAGGGCAATCGCCTGCCGAAAATGCTCGGCCGCCTCATCGGAGCAGCCCAGGGCCAACAAAACATTGCCCAGACCATTGTGCGCCTCGGCAAAACCTGGCCGCAAAGCCAGGGCCCGTTCGAAGCAGGGCCTGGCTGCCTCAAAGTAGCCCGTTTCGTTCAGCGCGCTGCCGAGATTGAGGTGAGCCTCGGCCAGAACGGGATTCAGCGCGATGGCCTGCTCGAAGCGCGGCACCGCCTCGGCATGCCGGCCAAGCTGCACCAGGGCGAGGCCGAGGTAAAAATGCCCCTCGGCCACGGCCGGAGCAAGGGCCAGCACACGCTGAAAATGCGCCAGTGCCGCCTCAGCGCGGCCGCACTCAACATAGGCACGACCCAGGTTGAAGTGCGCCTCGACATGGTCGGGCGCCACTTTGACCAACGTTCTCAGGGCAGCCATGCCGCCCTCAAGGTCGCCGCGTTGCAGGCATGCCAAACCCTGGTTGTAGCGCGCCACAACGTTGCCCGGCTCCTTTGCAAGGATGCTGGCATAGCGCGCATCGGCCTCCAGCAGACGTCCCTGTTGGTGCAAGGCGATGGCTTTGGCGAGCGCGGTGGAGTGAACAGAAGGGGTGGGCATTTCGAGGCAATTATCAGAAGCAAGCCGACATTATCCGCAGGACGTCGCACCCATGCAAAAAACAGGGCAAAAAAACGGGCTCCCGAAGGAGCCCGTTCAAACCGCCAATTCGACCTGAGTCAAATTAGAAGGTGTGCTTGATGCCGAGGCTGAAGCCGCTAACAGCTTCACCCGTCGATCCATTCGTTCCACCCCCAACAGACGCGCCTTGGCCCAGACCCCAAACGCCAGCGGAGTCGTTGTCCATCTTGGCATAGGTCAGCTGGACCATGGTGCGCTTGCTCAGGGCATAATCTGCGCCCACGGCCCACATGTCGGCGCCGGTGTTGACCACGCCATTGAGATCATCCGCGGTGGCGTAGGAAGCCTTGAACGTCATCGCGCCCATGGTGTAGGCGCCGTTCAGGCCCCATGTGTCATGCTCAATAGCTCCGAGGGTGCCATCGCCATCCATGCTCTCGTAAACTGCGCCAAGCTTGAAGTTGCCGATCTTGTAGCCGGCGCCGATTTTCCAGGCGTCACGGTCAAGCGTGCCCTGGCCCAGGCAGGTCGCACCAGCGATGCAGAGCACGGTACCGACGCTGTTGTGCTTCTCATAGGCGGCGGTCAGGAACAGCGGGCCGTTGGCGTAGGTGCCGGACAGCGAGTAGGCGCTGGACGCGTCAGAGCCAGTGGCTTCCACAGCCTCGAGACCCATCACATAAGCTGCCTTGAAATCAAAGCCGCTGAAGTTGGGGGAAACGTAGGCGATGGTGTTGCCGGTGCGCAGGTCGAACAGGTTGGAGTTGGCGGTTGCACCTGCAGAGCCGAAGATGCCGTTGTAGTCACCCAGGGTGCCGACGAACGGGTCGAGCGAGCCGGTGGACAACTTGTAGGGGGTGTCGTGCGTGCCAGCCAGCACGGTGCCGAAGCCGCCGGCCAGGCCGATGTAGGTGTTGCGGGTGCCAAAGATGTTGCCATCGGTGCCGGTGTTAGCCGAAGAAGTAACGCCGTTAGCGCTGAGTTCGATGTTGGCTTCGATCTGCCACACGGCCTTCAAGCCGCCGCCCAGGTCTTCGGAACCCTTGAAGCCGAGGAAGGAATTGTTGTTGGTGACCATGCGGTTCCAGTCGTCAACACCGTTGTCCACGTTTTCAACGGACAGGTTGATGCTGCCGTAGACGTCAACGTTGCTGGTAGCGGCAAATGCCGGTGCGGCGAAAGCGGACGCGATCGCCACGGCAAGAATTTTCTTCATCATCTGTTTATCTCCTTGGATTGGAATAAAGCTCGATACAAGCTCTGCAGAGCTGTCCTGCACGGATATGTGCTTGCACCCGGAAGGCGCATAAAAGGGACGTGGTCGATTATCCAGACTCAAGCCACCTCGACAAGTAAAGCTGTTGTTTTTTCCGTAATGCAGAAAGAAAAGTGTTGTTTTGTTGCACCCGCGCAACGAAATGCCCGTAACCAACTTCCGGCACGGCCCTCACACCCAGCGCCCGCCGCCGGCCAGTCCCACCATCAGCCGTACACTGCTATACGCCAGCCACGACAACATGCGGCGCGGCCAGGCTCGACGACGCCAGTCGGCGGGATCAAGCACGCTGGACTGACTGATGGCCTGTTGCAGGCGCTGCAGCAGGTCGCTCGCAAATGTCACGTCATCGACGACGATATTCGCCTCGCGCGCCATCAACAGACTGAAGGGGTCGATGTTGCTGGAGCCCACTGTCGCCCAGTGGCCGTCGACCACGGCCACCTTGGCGTGCAGTTCGCTCGCCTGGTATTCGTAAATTTCCACGCCGGCGGCGAGCAGGTCGCGATACAGAGCACGCGCAGCGGTTTGAAAAAAGGGGTGGTCGGTGTGGCCCTGCACCAGAAGCCGCACCCGTACCCCGCGCGCGGCGGCTTTTTTGAGCAGTTTGCGAAACCGGTGGCCGGGCAGAAAGTAGGCGTTGGCTATCATGATTTCGTCGCGCGCCAGCACCAGCGCGGCGAGGTACACACGCTCGATGTCGCGGCGATGGGCGAAGTTGTCACGCACCACGTAGGCGGCACGCACGTGGCCGTCTGTCGGCCAGGAAGGCACGATCACAGCCTTGCGCTCGCCCGCCTGCAACTGCGTCAACGCCACCAGTCGCCATAGATGACGCGCACTCCGATGAATGCGGGCGAGCAGCGGCCCCTGCACTTCGACGCTGAAATCGAGCCGCGGCGCGGCGAAGCGTACCGGCAGGAAATCGTCGATGAGGTTCATGCCGCCGATGAACGCGATGCGCGCGTCGATCACTGTCAGCTTGCGGTGCAGCCGCCGCAGGCTGTGGGGATTGGAACGCCAGCCGCTCACCAGCGGGCGATAGGCCAGCAGGCTGACGCCCGCTGTTTTCAGCGCCTCCAGCCACTCGGCCGGCAATTCGCGCGACCCCGCGCCGTCGATCAGCAGCCGTACCCGCACGCCGCGCTGCGCCGCGCGCAGCAGCGCAGCGCGCACCGACTCGGCAGATGGATCGGCATTGAAGATATAGGTTTCGAGGTGAATCTCGGTGTGCGCGGCGTCGATCGCCGCGATGAGGGCGGGGAAGAATTCGGCGCCGCCCTGCAACAACCGTACATGGTTGCCGGGAACCGGCTCGACACCGCGAAAGAACGATTTGCGGATGCGGCCTTTCATAGGCTCAGCCTATAGACAGCCGATTGCTCTGTGGGGCATCCGACTTTTCACAGGCAAGCCAGAAGCTAGCCCCGCAAGCACCCTGAAGGATACAAGACCAACGAATGTGCGCGGTCATGCTGCCAGTTTCAGCTTGGCAGTCAGAGCGGCGTGGTCGGAAATGCGGTGCCAGGCGTTGCCGGTATGGACTTGCGCGGCCTGGATGGTGAAGCGCCGCACATAGATGCGGTCGAGCTGGAACATGGGCAGCATGGACGGATAACTGCGTGCCGCCCGGCCGTGGTGGGTTTCGAACACCTCGATCAGTCCCAGTTCGTCTTCAAAAATACGTCCGACGCGCACCAGCCAGTCGTTGAAATCGCCAGCCAGGATCAGCGGCGCATCGTCCGGCACCATGGCGCGCACGCGCGCGACGATCATCTCAAGCTGGCGCTTGC
>Ga0299915_10002990_pt1 | contig 12256 bp, 8 predicted proteins | sample RVTome_13_FD_200263 | JGI IMG/M metagenome (GOLD analysis project Ga0299915, IMG submission 200263) | Soil microbial communities from uranium-contaminated site in the Upper Colorado River Basin, Wyoming, United States - RVT92D227 (version 2) ...
GTTTTATTCTTATCAAAGTTTAAATATAAATTCATGCCCGGCATGATATTTATTGTATTTTTGATGAAATTAACTACATTAATTATACTGCCATTAACTTTGCATCTTATATTTACCATAGGGGGAATTTTTTGGATTAAATCAATCTCCGCTATAATTTTATCTTTACTATAAGCAGTAGAAAAATCAATATCTTCAGGTCTTATACCAAGAGTTAAATCATCGCCCGTTATTTTCTTCATGGTATACTTCTTTATACCAGGAGGCATGTCAAATTTATAATCACCAAAAATAAATTTATTATTTTTTATCTTTCCCCTTATAAAATTCATTCCTAAAACACCAAAAAAATCTGCAACCAGCATATTTTTAGGATTTAAATATATATTAAATGGTCTATCTATCTGTATAAGCTTACCCTTATCGATTAATGCGACTCTGTCTGCCAAAGCCATAGCTTCGCTGCTGTCAGAAGTTACATAAATAGTAGTAGTTTTAAATTCTAAAAACAGCCTTTTAAGATAAGTTCTTGTATTCATTCTTATTTTGGCATCCAGATTGCTCAGCGGCTCGTCAAATAAAAAAACATCAGGATTTTCCCTTATAAGTGCTCTCCCGGTAGCCACTCTCTGTTTGTGACCTGCAGATAACTCCCTGGGATAAAAATCAAGGTATCTTTCTACCCCAATATCAATTTGCTCTACAGTCGAATTTAACCTTTGAGTAATTCTTTCCTTAGAATATTTTTTTATCCGCAGAGGGAACGAAATATTTTCTTTTGCCGTCAGGTTTGGATACAAAGCATATTCCTGAAAAACCATAGCTACATTTCTTTCTCCCGGTTCCAAATTAGTAACATCAACATCATCAAAATAGACTCTTCCTGCATGATTTTTATCCAGACCAGCTGTAATTTTTAGAAGAGTAGTTTTACCACCACCGGAAGGACCGGTTATACAAAAAAATTCCTTATCTTTTATATCCAAAGAAATATTATTGAGTATGAGTTCATTATGATAGTATTTTGTAATATTTTTTATGGAGATCCTGGACATTTTAATACATCATGCCTGAATATACTTGTAACTTAATACTGATAGATTATACCATAGAACATTGCTTTTTTCTTTGAGGATTACCCCTGCTGGCTTTAATTTGATTACAGCCTCGCCATTATTTTCTGTATACGCTTTTCGTCATGTAAAACTGTATCAATAAAAATTTCAACTAATTTTGGATCAAATTGCGTTCCACTGCATCTTTTTAATTCTGTAATTGCTTCTCTTTTACTCATTTTTCCCTTATAGGGCCTGCCATTTCTCATAACATCATAAGCATCCACAATAGATATTATCCTAGACTCAATAGGAATTTCCTCCTCTTTTAATCCCTGAGGATAGCCGGACCCATTCCACCACTCATGATGGTGAAGAACACCATCGGCCACATGAGCAATCTGCTTGGTAGATCTAACTATATTACTGCCAACTACAGGGTGCCTCTTTATAGTTTCCCATTCCTCTTCTGTTAATTTAATCTTTTTTAGCAGTATTTCCTCTGTAATAGCCACTTTTCCAATATCATGAAGTGAAGCAAGAAGAGATAAATCATTAAGTATATTCTCTGTCAAGCCTATATTTTTACCTAGCATTTGTGCAAAATCACTCATACGCTTAGCATGTTCTTCTGTTTCATGACTTTTTTCAAAAAGAGCCCTTTCCAGGGAAGATATTATGGAGCTAGAGACACTTCCTCTCTCAATTAATTTTCTCTTAAACATGTTACTTTCGGCTTCTATAATTATTTCTCCAATATTTTCAGCAGAATACTCTTTAGTAGCTGAACCAAGTGCTGTGCTTAAAGGTGCTTCTCCTTTTTTATAACTTGCTATACTTTCTCTTATTCTTTCTATAATCCTTTCGACATCTTTTTGAAACGTTTTGGGGAAAATAAAAACAAACTTATCTTCACCCCACCTGCAAACGACACTCCCCTTTCTAACTGAATTTTTAAAGATCTTTGCTAAGGTACAGAGCACCAAATCCCCTTGTTTATGACCATAAGCTTCATTTATAATTCTTAGCCCATTGACACCCCCAACCACTATAGTGATAGGAAGATGCATAGCGGTGTCCAGGTTTTTTATTTCTCTTTCAAAGTAAGCTCTATTATAAAGACCGGTTAAACTATCATAATAACCCAGATATTCTACTTCCTCTTTTGATTTTATTTTGTCTGTATTATCTCTAAACACAATATATTTACCAATCAAGGTATTATGAAAGTCCTTTATATTCGAAGTGGATATATTGTAATAAGCGGTTCTTCCATTATTATTTATCTTAATATCCTTGTTACTTATTAATCCATCTCTATTCAGCATCTCACTAATTTCCATATTTGGAATCAATCGAAGAATATTTTCCCTTTTTATATTATCATTAGTGATGTTAAACATTTTTTCTGCTGAAGTGTTAAAACTTACTACCCTGTTTTCAGGATTTAGTATAAATACTCCATCCTTCATATTTTCGATGATCTTATTTGTAGCTACAGGTAATATTATATTTTTTCTTCTTCTGTCTAATATAAGTACTAAGAATACAATACCCGAAGTAATACTTATAGGAGTTACACTGATATAACTAAAAGGCTCTATTTTTAGAATGTCAAAAGTAATTAGTAATAACGAAATAATGACAACAAATGCTAATAACCCTAAATGCTCTCTATAGTAATATTTCTCTTTCAAAATAGTCCTTAAAATTAATATTAAACCAAATATTCCAACAATAACCACATATAATACAAACACCCAGAATAATACATTGTACTCTTTGATCAGCATAAATGGTTTAATATCGCTCAAATAAACTCTTTTCCACATTAATCCGTGAAATTCATTAGTAAAGGTTAGTATTAGGATTATTGCAGGTAAAATTGAGATAAGGCTAATATTTTTTAAATTTATATTCTCACTCTTGTTTGAAATTTTAAGAGCAGTCAAAAACCACAAAACCGGTATTGCGGCAACACCAAGAAAAGCAACTTTGTCGAATATGACTTTTAAGGAAAAAGAAGTAAAACCAAGCTCCAAATATTCCGCAATCATACAGCCAATGGAAAAATACAAGAGTAGCATTAAGTAAAAATTATAAGTCTTTTTATAGTATCTAAGAATATAAAAAGATGCAGCAAGTGAGATTAATATAAATATTAAAAAAATATTTAGATATATATTGCTCTGCCACATCTCAAACCTCTTCTTATCTCAACAGTGAGCGTTAAATTATTTCTAATAATATAAATCTTTCCCGGAATTTATTTTAATCAGGCCACAAATAAACTAAATAAAAGATATAAATTACCTGTCCATTATCCTTATCTCGTTTTCCTCATTTTTAAATAAAATAAGCTCCTCTTCCGGTATATACCAGCTTTTCCCAATTTTTTTTGCCCTGAGCATACCAGATTTACACCATCTTCTTATAGTGGTAGGTTTAACTTTTAATATTTTTGCCACTTCTTTAACTCTATATAAACTGCTTATCAATTATTTACCTTTCCATTAAAATAAAAATGTATCATAAAGTGACATAAAGTAATATTAAGTTTAATAAAATAATTAATATAAGTCAATAGAAAAATATTAATTTATATAATTATAATATAATTAATATAAATTATTAGAAATGTATATAGAAAGAGCTAGCCAATGGGCCTCATAAAATCTTCTTAACACTAATTGAGTCATAATCTAACCGCAATTTTTTTACCAGTCAAAACTTTATTAATAAAAATTTCAACTAACCCCGGGTCAAATTGCGTTCCACTGCATCTTCTTAATTCTGTAATTGCTTCGTCATTACTCATTTTTTTCTTATAAGGTCTTCCATTTATCATAACATCGTAAGCGTCTACAATATTTATTATTCTGGAAGTAATAGGGATTTGTTCTACTTTTAACCTCTGGGGGTAACCGGTCCCATCCCACCACTCATGGTGATGGAGAATAGCATCAGCAATATGAGAAATATGCGTAGAAGTTTTGGCTATATTGTGGCCAATCATAGGGTGTTTCTTTATAATTTCCCATTCCTCTCCTGTTAATTTATCCTTCTTTAATAGAATTTCCTCTGGAATGGCTATTTTCCCGATATCATGAAGTGAAGCAAGAAGAGCTAAATCATTAAGTACATTCTCTGGTAAATCCACGGCTTTACCTAAACTTTGCGCTAATTTACTTAAACGCTTGGCATGTTTCTCCGTCTCATAGCTTTTTTCTAAAAGAGTCCTTTCCAGAGAAGATATTATAGAACTTGAAATACTTTTTTTCTCAATTAATTTTCTCCTATACATATTATCTTCAGCCTCTATAATTATTTCTTTAATATTCACATCAGGATGCTCTTTTGTAGCTAAACCAAGTGCTATACTTAAAGGTATCTTCTTATCTGGATAATCCTTAATAGCTCCTCTAATTCTACCTATAACCGCTTCAGCATCCTTCCTGGATGTTCTAGGCAGAAGAACAGCAAACTCGTCTCCGCCCCATCTGGTAATAATATCTCCCTTTCTAAAACAGTCTTCAAAGATTCTAGCAAAATTACAGAGCAGCAAATCTCCTTCCCTTTGACCAAAGGTATCATTTATTATTTTTATTCCATTCACATCTCCAATAATTATACTAAGCGGAAATTGCCTCGGAGTATCAAATCTTTTTATTTCCTCTTCAAAGTAAGCTTTATTATAAAGACCGGTCAAACTATCATGAAAACCCAGATATTTTACTTCCTCTTCTGACTTTACTCTATCTGTAATATTCCTGGCCACAATAGCTTTACCGATTAAGTTATTATGGATATCCATAATATCTGAAATAGAAAGGTCGTAATAATGGGTTGTCTTTTTTTTCTTTATTTGAATCTCTTTTCTACTCCTTGAATGATTTTTATTTAGAATTTCATTAATATCTATATCTGGAAATATTTTGGATACATTTTTTCCTATTATATCTTTAGTGGTAATATCAAATACTTTCTTTGCTGCTATGTTTAAATCTATTATCCTGTTTTCTGGACTTAATATTAATACGGCATCTTCTATGCTCTCGACAATATTGTCTCTGGCTATTGGTAAAACCATATTCTTTTTACTTCTATCCAGTACAAATATTAAAAACATAATACTTAAAGTAGTACCTATGGGAGTTATGCCAATATAGTCAAAAGGCTTAATTTTAAAAATATCAAAAATACTCAGGATCAGCGTAATAGTGACAATAAATATTAATAGCATTCCCTGCCATTGATAGTAATACTTTCCTTTAAAAAAAGTCTTTGAGATCAATGCTAAACCAAATACAACAACAAAAATTAAATATGCTAAAAATATCCAGAAGAATATATTATAATTATGTATTAATGCATATGGCTCTGCTTCACTTATGTTAACACTTTTCCAAATCAAGCCATGAAATTCATTAGTAAAGGTTAATATTATGGTAATAGCAGGTACAATTGAGATAAGACAAATATTTTTTAAATTTATATACTTTCTACGGTTTGTAAATTGAAAAACAAATAAAAACCATAAAACCGATGTGGAACAAAACCCGATATAAGTTATTTTACTAAAAATTATTTTTAAAAATAAAGGAACAAAACTACGTTCGAAATACTCGGCAAACATCCATCCAATTAAAATAAATAAAAGGTATACTCCGAAAGAATTATAATTTTTCTTACGGTATCTAAGAATATATAAAGAGATACCCAAAGAAATAAATATAAATATTAAAAGAATATTTGCATATTTGCTACTTTGCAATATCATAAAATTGCCCTATCGTTCAATCTTAATAAATTTTTTAACCGTCCAAGTTACCTTTTATAATAAAACAATAAAATTCATTAATTCGCTTCTACATGATCTTATATAGAGACTAAAAACCTTAACATTTTTATTATACCCTTTCCAATTTAATTTCTTTATAAATACTACTTTCTCTTTATATGGAAATTACTGGGTTTTTACTTCTATCTCATTGCTCTTATGCTTAAACAAAATAAGCTCATCTTCCGGTATATACCAGCTTTTACCAATTTTCTTTGCTTTAAGCATACCGGACTTACACCATCTCCTTATGGTGATAGGTTTAACTTTTAATATTTCCGCTACTTCTTTAACTTTATATAAATTGATAATCAATAATCTAACTTTCTATTAAAATAAAATGTACTATAAAGTAACAAAAAGTAATATTAAGTTTAATAAAATTCTTAATTATTGTCAATAGTATTTAATATACAATATAAGTTAATATATAATTTATAATTCCTAATATTTTTTTATATATAAATATTTTGTTAAATGTAACTACTTTAAGATTAGTATCTTATTCGGTTTAAACACCTGTAGTATTTTTTCAAATAAGATGATTTTACTTTTTATAAAAGTCCTTAATTTAGCTATATTGATTCAGAACCATAGTAAATAACTTTATCAACTATTTTGATTCCCTTAAAAAATATTCTTGTAGAAAACCTACAGGCTGCTAAATCCAGCAGCCTGTAGGTTTAAATCCTTTTAATAAAATAGATAGAATTTTATAAATTAGATTCCGTCTTTTAATTTTATAAAATTATTCGCTTTCCTCTTCCTGTGTTTCTTGTGTCTCCGTTTGTGGAACATACTGATAAGAATTGCTTGTCTGTTCCTGTAGTTTACTTAAATCAATAAATGGAATAATTCCCTGTTCAGGGAGGATCCCCCAGGAAATATTGGGTGACAATTTTTGAATAAACTCAAGCTGTATTATCTGCGGGTAAGCCTGAAGCGCTTTACCTTTAATTTCAATCTGCCTCGCTTCTGCCTCAGCCTGGATTATCGCCTGCTCTTTTTTAATTTTCTCCTGCTCTAGAATGTTCTGCTCCACCACAATCCTTTCCTCTGCAATTTGCTTCTCCTCAAGAACGTTGAAATATTGTTCAGTAAAATCTACTTTTCTGAGTAAAAATTCATCTAAAATTATCCCATTCTTCCCAAATATTGGTCTTAGGGTCTCTTCTATCTCTTCCTGAACATCAAATACCTGCTCGGAGTACAGCTGGGTTGCAGTATATTTTTTAGGTATATTCCTTGATAGAGATCTTGCCTCGGTTTTAACCACTTTTTCAACCAGATTATCCATGGTACCGATATTATTAAATATCCATTCAGCCTGTTTGCCATCTATAGAAAATCTTATAGTGTACTTTAATTGTATTTGCTGACCATCTGAAGAAGTAGTGTCAACTTCAAAATCAGGATAATTAGCTTCACTGGTCTCTGGAAAATCACTTGTCTCATAGGTTACCTGCCTTGTGGAATAATTTACCGTATTCTGGATAAACGGTACTTTCATATGTATCCCCGGGCTAAAGGTAACTCCTGTAGTTCTGCCGAACTGGGTAAGAACTCTTACATTTCCAGCCTGTACTATAACAAAACTGTTAAAAATCAGCAGCAAAACTACCGCCAGGGCAACGACCCCTATAATTATTTTAGGAATAAGCTTCATTTCTATACCTCCATGTTATTTTTTTTCTCACTTTTTATATAAACTTTAAAATTTTACAATTATATGGCTTTATTTATAACTTTTTTACTTATTTTTTTCGAAATTTCGTCCATCATTGTAGCAGCGCCATAAGAAGACCTTACAAATATTCCACTGACCACTGCTTTGAAATTAAAACTCTCTGCTAAATCTTTAAAACTTTCAAATTCTTCAGTTCTATAATATTTCTTGACCGGAAGATTCGACCGGGAGGGTCTGAGATATTGACCTATTGTAATAATATCACAATCCGCTTCTTTTAAGTCCAGGAGCAATTCCATTATTTCTTCTCTGTTTTCCCCAAGCCCCAGCATAAATCCTGATTTCGTATAAATGTCCGGTCTTAATAATTTAGCGGTTTTTAATATATTAAGTGAAGTTTCATAATCTGCATATTTTTTAGCCCTGCTAAAATTACTTCTAACCGTTTCTATATTATGATTTAAAACATACGGGTCCTGCGCAAGGATAGCTTTAAGATTATTAACATTTCCTTTAAAATCAGGAATCAGGCACTCTATTTTTAAATCCAAATTTAACCTGTTTATTTCACCTATAGTTTTTGCAAAATGAGAACTTCCGCCATCAGATAAATCGTCTCTGGTTACCGAAGTAATAATAACATATTTTAATCCCATTTTTTTTACTGCATCTGCAATCCTTCCCGGTTCATCTTCATCTAATATTTCAGGTGTCCCTGACTTTATTCCGCAAAAACCGCAATTCCGGGTACAAATATTCCCCATAAGCATAAATGTTGCGGTTTTTTTACTAAAACATTCAAAAATATTCGGACACTTGGCACTCTGACAAACAGTATTTAGATGTAAGTCGCAAATGATGTCTCTGACCTGGTTAATGGTCAAATTATTTAAACTGACTTTTTTCTTAAGCCAATCCGGTTTCCTATTGGACAATTTTACTCACTACTCTTTCGAGATCTCTAATGGAGCCGAATTCTATTACAATCTTTCCCTTCTTTCTGCTCATTGTTATCTTAACAGGAGTATTAAGATACTCTGATATTCTCTGGGATATTTCCGGGAACTTACTGAGCTGCAGGACTTTTATAGATTTTTTATCTCTGGCATTTTCTCTCCTCTTGCCTGCTATCCTTTCTACATCCCTTACACTGAGGTCATCTTTTACAATAAGATTGGCGATCTTTATCCTTCCCTCTTCCCCATCTATCGCCAGTATCGATCTCGCATGCCCTTCGCTTATTCTTTCTTCATTTATTAATTTTTGGACTTCTACCGGAAGGGAAAGCAGTCTAAGAGAGTTGGTTATTGATACTCTACTTTTACCAATTCTTTTTGAAAGCTGTTCATGAGTAATTTTAAATTCATTTATGAGCTGCTTAAACGTATGGGCCTTTTCCATGGGGCTTAAATCATCTCTATGAAGGTTCTCAATAAGAGCCATTTCCAGAGAAGACATATCATCAACATCAGTTACCACAATAGATGGGATGGTGTTAATACCAATTTTTTTAGTAGCTCTATACCTTCTTTCACCAGTGACAATTTCATATTTTTCTTCTCCGTCCAACATTCTGACTACTATGGGCTGAATAACCCCAAATTCCTTTATTGATTCAGCCAGTTCTGCCAGTGACTCATCATTAAATCTATTTCTCGGTTGATTTTTATTTGGAATAATTTTATCTAATGGCAGTTCTACTATTGCATTGGATTCACTTTCGGAAGGTTTGTCTATACTTGGAATCAATGCTCCAAGTCCCCTGCCTAAACCCCTTCTAACCATTTTTTATCACTTCCTTTGTAAAATTACTATAAGCTTCCGCTCCCTTACAATTCGGATCATACTCTATTATAGGCTTGCCATAACTTGGTGCTTCACTTAGTCTTACATTTCTGGGAATAACTGTTTTATATACTTTTTCTGAGAAATAATTTTTAACTTCCTCTATCACCTGTTCAGCAAGTTTTATCCTTGGATCATACATGGTCATTATAGCTCCCTTTATCTTCAATGTATCATTCAGGTTCTTTTTAACCAGATTTATAGTGTTCAGAAGCTGACCAAGTCCTTCAAGAGCATAATATTCGCATTGTATTGGTATTATAACTTCTTTTGCTGCTGTCAGTGCATTAATGGTTAAAAGACCCAGCGCTGGCGGACAGTCGATAAGAATAAAATCATAATCCTTTTCAATCTTGTTTACCGCTTCTTTTAATTTAAACTCCCTCTTTAAACTTGAAACTAATTCTACTTCTGCTCCGGCTAGTTGTATTGAAGATGGAAGGATTCTAAGGTTTTTATATGAAGTATCTAAAATTATTTCATCGGGTTCTTTATCATGAATAAGGATATCATAAATTGACTCTTTAACATCCGTAGGATTTATACCCAGACCACTTGTTGAATTACTTTGCGGGTCAAGATCTATAAGCAGAGTTCTGTAACCATAAGAGCTCAAGTAACCAGAAACATTTACTGCTGTTGTGCTTTTCCCTACGCCGCCTTTCTGGTTTGTAAATGCAATTATCCTTCCCAGGTGTTTTTTTCTTACAAATTCATCCGGTTTCCTATTTTTGATTATCCTATCTAAAAATTTCATTTAATGAATTACTGCTCTCCTTATTTATGCTTATGTTCTTTTGCATATATATTTATATTATAATAAACAACTTCTTACTTATAGAGTTTGCTTTTTTATTTTATTAAAATTTCGGGGGTATATTTTCGGGGACTTTTTCACCTTGTTTATTATCAAAAAAGTCCTGTATTCATCAAGATAAGGAACCCTGATCTCTAACAAATTGCTTACCTTCCCCCCCAATTTTAAGATAGCTCCACTATTTTCTTCCAGCTCGGTAAATATTTTTTTACTCTTATAAAATATAATTTTACCATTTATTTTGCAAAATGGAATTGTTAATTCACTTAAAATATTAAATCCGGTGACAGCTCTTGCCAGAACAATGTCAAAATTTTCCCTGTATAAATTATCTCTCGCCAGCTCTTCGGCTCTTCCTCTAATTATTCTGATATTTTTAAGATTCAGCTCTTCTACCGCTAGATTTAGAAAATTAATTTTCTTTGATGTTTTATCCAGAAGGTAAAATAATTTATTATTCAAAAAAATAGACAGAAGCATACCGGGTAATCCTGCACCTGTTCCTATATCCAGTATTCTTTCTATTTTGACATTGTTAAAAAAAATATTTTTCTCGTATTTTAATATTGATATAGAGTCAAGAATATGCCTTATAAGGATACTTTTTTTATCCTTTGTACCAATAAGATTGAATTTCTTATTGTGCTTATAAACCAGGTCCAGGTATTTTTCCACAGTTCCAATCTGCTCATGTGAAAAATTAATGCCCATTTCATCAAGTGAAAATTTCAAAATATTATCGATATTCAAATTTAAACGCCTTTTTTAATTTTCCTCTTTAAATTTAATATGAGTATTGATATATCCGCAGGTGATATTCCTGCAATTCTTGAAGCCTGCCCAAGAGTATTTGGCTTAATTTTTGTAAGTATCTCCTGCGCTTCATAGGTCAGACCGATTATATTAAAATAGTTCAAATCCTGCGAAAGATAATATTTTTCCAGACCCTCAAATTTCTTGATCTCACTCAATTGCCTTTTTATATAACCTTCATATTTTACTCTAATTTCTGCCTGCTTTAGAGTACTTTTACTATAACTATTTTTCTTGCTATAAAGAAAGTTCATTAAACTATTGATATCAACTTCCGGTCTCTTTAGAAGTTTATATACATCTAAAGGAGTATCAATCGGTTTCGTGCCCATTCTTTCAAGAATAATATTTGTATCCCGGTCAGGGTTCAAGCTTATAGACTTCAATTTAGATATTAATCTACTAATTTCTTCCTCCCTTTTTATTACTCCTTCATACTGCTTATTAGTTATAAGTCCAATATTATTCCCGAATTTGCTTAGTCTTATATCAGCATTATCAGATCGCAATATTAACCTGTATTCTGCTCTTGAGGTATACATCCTATAAGGTTCTATAAGATCTTTGGTTATAAGGTCATCTATTAGAACTCCTATATAGCATCTATCCCTGGTTAGTATCAAAGGAGATTTTTTCATTATTTTTAGTGCCGCATTTACTCCGGCAACAAAACCCTGGGCTGCCGCCTCTTCGTATCCTGAAGTACCATTAATTTGACCTGCGAAATATAAGTTCTCTATCTTCTTGGATTCCAGAGTATAATTCAATTGGCTGGGAATTATATAATCATACTCCACAGCATAACCTGGTCTTATTATTTTCGCATTTTCCAGCCCCTCAACAGTATTTACTATTTTCTGCTGTATTTCAGCAGGCATACTGGTAGTAAGCCCCTGGAGATACATCTCATTGGTATGGACACCCTCAGGTTCAATAAAGACAGGATGCCTTTTCTTTTCCGGAAAATTAATTACTTTTCTATCGATAGACGGGCAGTGTCTTGGCCCATGAGTATTAACCATTCCAGACTTTATAGGTGACTGCTCTATATTTTCCGCAATAATTTTATGGGTCTTTTTATTAGTATAAGTTAGGTAGCAATCAATGCTTTCATAAATTTTTTCCTCATCCCAGAAAGAAAAGCTTAAAGGATCCCTGTCTCCACGCTGCACTTCTGTTTTTGAAAAGTCTACTGTTCT
>Ga0299915_10002992_pt1 | contig 12253 bp, 6 predicted proteins | sample RVTome_13_FD_200263 | JGI IMG/M metagenome (GOLD analysis project Ga0299915, IMG submission 200263) | Soil microbial communities from uranium-contaminated site in the Upper Colorado River Basin, Wyoming, United States - RVT92D227 (version 2) ...
CATCAAGCGGGTGCTGGCCTACTCGACCCTGTCCCAGCTCGGCTACATGTTCGCCGCCCTGGGCGTCGGGGCATTCTCCGCGGCGATCTTCCACCTGATGACCCACGGCTTCTTCAAGGGCCTCCTGTTCCTCGGCTCGGGCTCGGTCATCCATGCCGTCGGGGACGAGCAGGACATGAACAACATGGGCGGCCTGTGGCGCAGGATCCCGGTCACCCACTGGACGATGTTGGTGGGCACCCTGGCGATCGCCGGCATTCCGCCGCTGGCCGGGTTCTTCAGCAAGGACGAGGTCCTGGGCGAGAGCTTCAAGCTCGGCTTCGCCTGGGTCTGGGCGATCGGGATCGTGGTCGCGGCCATGACCGCCTTCTACATGTGGCGGCTGATGGGCAAGACCTTCTACGGGCCGCCGTCAGGGCACGCCCGCTCGATCTGGGACCGGATCCACGAGTCGACCCCGACGATGACGGTGTCGCTCGTCCTGCTCGCCATCCCGTCGGCCCTGGCGGGCCTGGCCCTGGGGCTGCCGTTCGGCGACTCGGTCCTGAAGCGCTGGCTGGAGCCGGTCTTCGCCGGGGCGGAGGAGACGCTCGGCCACGCCGCGGGCGAGTTCGCCCTGCTGGGCGTCGACGGAGCGCTCATCCTCGCCTCGGTGTTCGTGGCCACCGTCGGGCTCCTCGCCGGGATCTGGCTTTTCGGCGCCTTCCGCGCGGGCGGCCGGCCGGCGATGGTGGCGCGGATCAGCGGGGCGAACGCGGCCACGCGCTTCCTCTACCGGGCGTCCTTCGCCAAGTGGTGGTTCGACGACCTCAACCACCTCCTGTTCATCGTCATCGGCGGGAAGGTCGCCGCCGCCTGCTGGTGGTTCGACCGGGTGGTCGTCGACGGGACGGTGAACGGCGTCGGGCGGCTGACGGTCGACGCCGGGCGCGGCCTCCGGCGGGTCCAGACCGGGCGGGTCCAGAACTACGCGCTGGGAATCGCGATCGGGTTGATCGTGATGGCCGGCTCGTACCTGCTGATCGCGGGGCGGTAGCGGTGTTCGACATCGGGCGCTTCCCGCTCCTCAGCCTGATCACCTTCCTGCCGCTGGCCGGCGCGCTCGTGATCGTCCTGATCCCGCGCGCCCGGGTCGGCGCGATCCGCTGGACGGCGCTCGGCTTCTCGCTGGCCGCCTGGATCGCCTCGCTCTGGCTGGTGATCGGCTTCCTGCCCGACCGGCCGACGGCCGGCCACGCCTTCCAGTTCGTCGAGGAGGCGAGCTGGATCCCGCTCTTCGGGATCGAGTACAAGCTCGGGGTCGACGGGCTCTCGGTGGCGATGGTCGTCCTCACCACCACCCTGACCTGGGTGAGCATCCTGGCCAGCTTCGGCCCGATCAGGGAGCGGGTGAAAGAGTACATGATCTCCTTCCTCGTCCTCGAGGTCGGGATGCTGGGCGTGTTCGTCGCCCTGGACCTGTTCCTGTTCTACATCTTCTGGGAGGTCGTCCTGGTCCCGATGTACCTGATCATCGGGATCTGGGGCGGGGCGAACCGGATCTACGCCACGATCAAGTTCGTCCTCTACACCCTGGTCGGCTCGCTCCTGATGCTGGTCGCCATCCTGGCCACCGCGTTCTCCTACCAGGCGGCCACCGGCAGCTGGGAAGGCGCCTTCGACTTCGTGAAGCTGGCCGCCTTCGGCTTCGACCCGACCTTCCAGCTGCTCGCCTTCGGGGCATTCTTCCTCGCCTTCGCGATCAAGGTTCCGATGTTCCCGTTCCACACCTGGCTGCCGGACGCCCACGTGGAGGCGCCCACGGCCGGCTCGATCATCCTGGCCGGGGTGCTCCTCAAGCTCGGCGGGTACGGCCTGATCCGCTTCGCCGTGCCGCTCTTCCCCGATGCCGCCGAGCGGGCCGCGCCGCTGATCATCGTCCTGTCGGTGATCGCGATCATCTACGGGGCGATCGTGTCCCTGGTCCAGCCCGACCTCAAGAAGCTGGTGGCCTACAGCTCGGTCAGCCACATGGGCTTCGTCACCCTGGGGATCTTCGTCTTCAACGAGCAGGCCCTCCAGGGCGCGATCCTCCAGATGATCAACCACGGGCTGATCACCGGCGCCCTGTTCCTCCTCGTCGGGGTGATCTACGAGCGGACTCACGACCGGACGATCGCGAAGATGACCGGCCTGGGCGGGCCGGTCCCGGTCTACGCCGCGGCCCTCGGCTTCTTCGTCTTTGCCTCGGCCGGGCTGCCGGGCCTGGCGGGCTTCGTCGGCGAGTTCCTCGTCCTCCTGGGCACCTTCGCCTTCAACCCGGCCGTGGCCGCGCTCTCGGCCCTGGTCATGATCCTGGGCGCAGCCTACCTCCTGTTCATGACCCAACGGGTCCTGTTCGGCGAGCTGTCCGACTTCCTCCGGGGTCTCGGCCACCACCTGGTCGACATGCAGCCGGTCGAGATCCTGTCCGTCGCCCCGCTCGCGGCGCTGACGGTCGTCTTCGGGCTGTTCCCGGGGCTCGTCCTGGACCTGGTGGCGGGCTCGGTCGGGGCGTTCCTGGCCGCCGTGGACCCGGCCCTCGCGGTCGCGGCGGGACACTGAGGGCGATCGATGACCTGGGCCGACCTCACCGTCATCGCCCCGGTGGCCGCGGCGGTGGGCGTCGCCGCCCTGGTGATCATCGTCGACCTGGTCCGGCCCGGGGCCACCCGGCCTGCCCTGGCCGTCGCCTTCCTCGGCCTGGCCGGCGTCGCGGCCCTGACCTGGTGGACCGGGACAACGCCGGGGACGGCCTTCGGGGGCAGCTACAAGGTCGACGACCTGGCCACCTTCATCGACCTGCTGTTCGTCTTCATCGTCGCCGTCAGCCTGCTCGTCGCCCCGGACTACCTCGGCCCGCGGGGCCTGCCGGTGCCCGAGTTCGCGGCGATCCTGGCGTTCGCCCTGTCGGGCGCGATGCTCGTCGCCGGCGCGGCCGACCTGCTCGTCCTGTTCCTGGGCCTGGAGCTGATGGTCATCCCGGGCTACCTCCTCGCCGGGTACCACCGCCGCGACGCGCTCTCGACGGAGGGCGCGGTGAAGTACTTCCTGCTCGGCTCGTTCAGCTCGGCGATCTTCCTGTTCGGCCTGGCCTTCATCTGGGGCCTGACCGGCACGACCCGGATCGCCGGCGTCGCCGACGCCCTGGCCGAGGTCGTCGCCGGCCGGACGGCGCTCTCGGCCGGGCTGGCGATCGGCCTCGCCCTGCTGACCACCGGGGTGGCCTTCAAGATCGCGGCCGTCCCGTTCCACTACTGGACGCCCGACGCCTACCAGGGCTCGCCCACGCCGGTCACCGGCTACCTCTCGGTCGGGCCGAAGGTCGGCGCCTTCGCCCTCATCCTCCGGCTGTTCGCCGAGGCCCTGGGCCCGCTCGCCAGCGAGTGGCTGATCGTCTTCTACGTCCTGGCGGCCCTGACCATGACCCTGGGCAACCTGGTCGCCCTCACCCAGGACAACGTCAAGCGGATGCTGGCCTACTCGTCGATCGCCCACACCGGCTACATGCTCGTGGGCCTGGCGGCCTACGCCGCCGGCCAGCAGGAGGGGCTGGAGGGCCTCCTCTTCTACGGCGCGGCCTACGCGGTGATGAACCTCGGCGCCTTCGCCGTCATCACCGCCCTCCAGCGGCGGCCGGGCGTGACCAGCCGGCTGGAGACCTTCTCCGGCCTGGGCCGGCGCGAGCCGCTCCTGGGCATCCTCATGGTCCTGTTCCTCCTGTCGCTGACCGGGATCCCGCCGACGGCCGGCTTCTTCGCCAAGGCGTACGTGATCCTGGCCGCGGTCCAGGAGGGCGGCTGGCTGTCGCTCCTGGCCGTGATCGCGGTGCTGAACGCGGCGGCTGCGGCCTTCTACTACCTCCGGGTCGTCGTCTACATGTACATGCGCGAGCCCGCCGGCGAGCCGGCGCCGGTCGGCCACGGCGCGCTCCTGCGACTCGGCCTGGCGGTGACGGCGACCGGGACCGTCCTCCTGGGCCTGTTCCCCGAGCCATTCCTGGGCACGGTCGGGGCGGCGGCCCAGGCGCTGGCGACGGCGATCGTCCGGTAGGTCCGGCGGGCGAGGCCACGGGACAGACGCCGGGCAGCCGCCCCGCGGAGCGGCCGGCGCGGGAGCCGTCAGGCTGCCGGCAGGTCGATGGTGAAGGTCGTCCCCTTGCCCGGACGCGAGCGCAGGTCGATCCGGCCCCCGGCTCGCGTCACGATGAGGTAGGCGCTCGACAGGCCGAGCCCGGTCCCTTCCGGCGCGCCGTCGCCGGTCTTCGTGGTGTAGAACGCCTCGAACGCGCGGCGGGCGGTCTCCGCGTCCATGCCGGTGCCCGTGTCCGCGACAATGAGCCGCACGTACCGTCCGGGTGGCAGCTCGTCCGCCCTCAGGCCACCGCCAGCCACCGCAGCCACCGTGCGCGCGCGGGCAGCGACACGGAAGGTCCCGCCGGCCGGCATGGCGTCACGCGCGTTCGCCGCGAGGTTGAAGAGCACCTGGGTGACCGAGGCGGGGTCGAGCGCGACGTCGGGCAGGCCCTCCGGCAGGTGGGTCTCCAGGACGACGGACGACCCGACCAGCCGGGCGAGGATCCCGCCGACCTGGGCGAGGTGGGCGCGAAGGTCGGTTGCCCCGGGGCCCTCCGCCCCGGGCCGGGCGAAGCCCAGGACGGCGCGGATCATCCCGAGGCCGCCGTCCACGGCGGCCCGGATCTGGGCAACGTCCGGGAGCCTTGGGTCCGCCCCGCCGAGGTCGCGGGCGAGCAGGTCGGCCGACCAGCTGATCGCGTTGAAGTAGCTCCGCAGGTCGTGGGCGAGGATGCTCACGAACTGGCCCATCACCTCCATCTTCTGGGCCTGGCGCAGCTGGGCTTCGAGCGCCGCCCGCTCGGAGAGATCCACCACCGTCACCACCACCTGCGGCCCGTCGGGCATCTCGACCGGGGCGAGGCTGACCTCGGCCGGGAAGAGAGAGCCGTTCCAGCGGCGGGCCCGGAGGCTCGGCGCGTGGGTCATTCGCCCGGCGACCGGGTCGGCGAAGTACCGGGCCATGAGGTCGCGATGATCATCGCGCCCGAGCTCGGGAACGAGGGCCTCCAGCGGCGTGCCGGCCAGGCCCTCGGGCGGCGCTCCGAAGGTGGCGGCGGCCGCGGGGTTCGCGTACCTGATCTGTCCGTCCTGGTCCACGGTGAAGACCGGGTTGGGCGAGGCCTCCAGGATGGCGCGGATCCGCGCCTCGCGTTCTGCCAGCGCCTCGCGGTAGCGGGCCTGGCGGATGGCGACGGAGAGCTCCGCGCCGACCTCGCGCATCGCTGCAACATCGCCCTCCGTGAACTGGCGCGCGGCACGGTAGTGCAGCCCGAAGTAGCCAGCCGTCTGCTCGTCGGCCTCCAGGGGGACCACGGCCGACGACACGAAGCCGCGCTCCAGCAGGAGCCGGGCGGCCGGGAGGTCCGGGCCGGCGGCCCGCAGGTCCGGGTACAGGCGGATCGAGAGGTCGGCGGCAAAGCCGCTGCCCACGTCTGCCTCCATCGGGCGGGCCACGCCGAGCCAAGGGTCGCCAAGGGCAGGGGCCTCGGCGATCAGCGTGTGGGTCGCCGCCGCGAGGTCGACCAGGGACACGGTGACCCGGTCCGGCCCGAGCAGCTCCCTGACGTGATGCGCGGCGTTCCGCCCGACCTCCTCGATCGTGCGCGCCTCGAGGATCGCCCGGCCGAGGGCATGGAGTCCCTCGAGGCGAGCGGCAGCTCGCTCGAGCCGCCGCTCGGCCTGGACCTCCCGGGTGACGTCCTCGGACATGAAGACGATCCGGGCCTGGCCGTCCGCACCCGTGAACGCCGCGTTGGCGACCCGGACCATGACCTCCGTGCCGTCAGCTCGATGGCGCGCCCGGATGGAACCGACCGGTTCCGCGCCCGCTGCCACCTCCCGGAGCAGCGCCAGGAACGCCGGTCGCTCGCTCTCGACGATCCAGGGCGCGAAGGTGCCGAGAGCCTCCGCCGCGCCGACCCGCCAGAGCCGCTCCGCGCTCGGGTTCCAGGCGAGGACCGTCCCGGCCAGGTCCGTGATCACGATCGAAAGCGGCGACCGGGCGACGCACCGCTCGTAGCGCTCGGTGGCGGCGGCAAGGTCCCGGGCAGCGGCCAGCTCGGCCGCGACGGCGCGGTCGCGCTCCTCGCGGGTTCGCAGCGCGGCGATCCCGTAGCCGATGTCGCTGGCCACGCGTTCCAGCTCGACGACGGCGCCGGGCGCGAAGGCGCCCGTCTCGGCACCGTAGATCGAGAGCACGCCGAGCGGCCGGTCGAGGTGGCGGATCGGGATGGCGAGCGAGGCGCGGAAGCCGGCCGCCAGCAGCCGTTCGCGCCACGGGGCGAGACGCGGGTCGGCCGCGACGTCGTTCGCGACGATGGTGCGGCTCTCGCGGACGGCGGTGCCGGTGGGGCCGCGCCCCAGCGGCCCGTCGTCCCAGCGGACGTCGAGATCGTCAAGGTAGCCATGGTCCTCGCCCGCCCATGCCACGACGCGCACGCGGCGCTCCGGCGGCGGCTCCGCCAGGCCGATCCAGGCACAGGCGAAGCGAGGGTCCGCGACGAGCGCACGGCAGGTCTCCGCCAGGAGCTCCCCCTCGTCTGCGGCCCGGACGAGCGCCTGCTCGACGGACAGGACGAGGCGGAGCGTGACCGCGGTCGCCTCCGCCTGGGCCGCGGCGCGGACGGCGTCTGCCCGCTCCTTGAGGGCTGTCTCGAACAGGCGGCGGACGAGGACGAGGAGGAGCGCCCCGGTGACGCCGACGAAGACCCAGCCCTTGGCGACGTTGACCGCCGCTCGCATCTCGGCCGCCGGCTGGATCGCCTCGACGATCGCGTCCGACGCGAGGATCCACGCCGCCGCGACGACGACATAGATGGCCACGATGCGGAGCGGCGTGAGGCGCACGGACCCGGTGACCTCCCGCATGGCACGGCGAGCGCCGCGCCCGACCGGTATTGTGCGCCGCACGGCGAGGCCGGTCGACTGGCCCCCCTCGCATCATCCCGCCGGCCGCGCTACGATGCACCCGGATGCGAGAGGGGCCGATGAGAATCGTCGCCAGGCTCGCCGGGGGGGCTGCACCGTGATCCGCGTCTTGCTGGTGGACGACCATGCCGTCGTCCGGGGCGGCGTCTCGCGGATCCTGGAGCGCGCCGGCGACCTGTCCCTCGCCGGCGAGGCGGCCGACGGCCCGGCGGCGCTGCGGCTCGCCATGACCGCGGCCGCGGACGTCTGCATCCTCGACCTGGACATGCCGGGGGGCGGGCTCGAGCTGGTCCGCCGCCTGCGCGAGGTCCGGCCGGCGCTCCGGATCCTCGTCTTCAGCCAGCACGCGGAGCGCGACTTCGCGTTCCGCTGCCTGGAGGCGGGGGCCCACGGGTACCTGAGCAAGGAATCCGGGTTCGCGACCATCGAGCGGGCGATCCGGAAGGTCGCGTCGGGGCATCGCTACCTCAGCGAGGCGGCGCAGGACCTGGTGCTCGAGCACGTCGCCGGGGGCACGCCGGCCGATCCCCATGTCCGGCTGTCGAGCCGGGAGCTGGAGGTCTTCCTCCACCTCGCCAGGGGCCGGCGGAACCGGGAGATCGCCGCCGAGCTGGGGCTTTCGGTCAAGACGGTCAGCACCCACCGGACCAGGGTGCTCGAGAAGCTCGGCCTCTCCAGCAACGTCGAGCTCGCCCTCTACGCCCGGGAGCACGGCCTGACCTGACATCCGCCGATCCGGCCCCGGCGGCGCGGCGCCTTCCAGCCCGCGGCCGCCTGATCGCGGCCGCGCGACAACCTGCACCCGGCTGTCGGACTCGTCCTACGCGGGTCGGCGCGCCCGCCGACGCCGAATGACACCTGCCGCCGATGGTCGAGGCCGTCTCGCAACCCGAGACTCCCCTTGTCGAAACCGTCCGGCCGCCAGCGCCGACCCCTCGGCACCCGGGATCCTCCCCGGCTGGCGCACCCGAACGATTCCGCCAGGCCCGGCACCTGATCGATGAGACCGCGTCCAGCGGCACCGCGCCGGGCAGGAGCTTGCCGAGATGGGTGGGGGGAACGACAACCGCAGCACGAGCGGGCACGCCGACGCCGGGACGGGGGGCGAACACGAGGACCCCGCTTCCCCCGCCGGGACGTCCTCGCGGCGACGCGCCGGGGCACGCGCGCGTGCCCCGGCGCGTCCGACCGGTCCCCGGCGCCACGTAGGGCGTCCTCGCCAGGGGCGGTCCCGCCGGGACCCGTGGGCGACTGCGGCGACCTCTTCCGCCTGCTCGCCGAGCGCAGCCGGGACCTCGTCTACCGCTACCGCCTGGCGCCGGAGCGAGGCTTCGAGTACGTGACCCCTTCGGCGACGGCGATCACGGGCTACACGCCCGATGAGCACTACGCCGACCCCGACCTCGGGTTCCGGCTCGTCCACCCGGAAGACCGCCACCTGCTCGAGCGGGCCGCCGCCGGCGACCTCGACGAGCCGCTCGTCATCCGCTGGATCCGGAAGGACGGATCGGTGGTCTGGACCGAGCAGCACAACGTCGCGGTGTTCGACGACTCGGGGACATTGGTCGCGATCGAGGGGAGCGCCCGGAACGTCACCGAGCGGGTGCGCGCCCGGGAGGCCCTCGAGGCCTCCGAGCGGCGTCTTCGGACGCTCCTCGAGCGCGTCCCGCTGCTGGCGGGAGCGCTCGACATCGATGGCCGGCTTGTCTTCGCCAACGAGGCCCTGCTGGCGCTCACCGGCTGGACGGCGGACGAGGTCGTGGGGCGCGACTGGTTCACGACATTCGTTCCGCCGGCCGCCCGGTCCACCCTCCGCCGGAGGTTCCGGCGTGGCGCCCGGGTCGGCGCCTTCAGCAGCGAGTCCACGAGGGAGCTGCTCCTGCGCAACGGCGGCACGAGGTGGGTCCGCTGGCACATCGCGTCCCTCCACGATGCCGCCGGTCAGGTGGTCGGGCTCACCGCGATCGGCGAGGACCTCACCGCCGAGGAAGAGCGGACCGCCTTCGAGACGCGCCTGGCGGCGGCGGTGGAGCAGACGGCCGACTCGGTGGTCATCACCGACCCCGAGGCGAACATCGTGTACGTCAACCCGGCCTTCGAGCGGGCCACCGGCTACACCCTCGACGAGGTCCACGGCCGGAACTCGCGGATCCTCAAGAGCGGCCGCCAGTCGGCCGCGTTCTACCGCCGGATGTGGCGCACGCTCAGCGCCGGCGGGTCGTGGTCGGGCGAGCTCGAGAACCGGCGCCGGGACGGGTCGCTGTACCTTGAGGAGGCGACGATCACGCCGGTCCGGGACGAGCACGGCGCGGTCAGCGCGTACGTCGGCGTGAAGCGCGACGTGACCCGGCTCCGCGAGCTCCGCGATTCCCTCGACGCCGCGCGGAGGCGGCGCGACGAGATCGCCCGCGCGATCGCCGGCCTGGAACCGGGGCCCACGCTGGAGGCGACCGCCGAGCGGATCACCACCGCGCTCCTCGCGATCCCGGGCGCCGCCGCGGCCGGCCTGCTGCTCTTCGAGAACGGCTCCGCGGTGCGCCGCGTGGCGATGTCGACCGAGCTGGACCTCCCGTTCGCCCTGGGCGAGCTGCTGCCGGCCACGCGGGCGACATACATGCGGGAGCGCGCGGCCCAGGGCCCCTGGGTGGAGACCTGGCAGGTGCGGCAGGACGAGGACGGGTACGGGCAGGCGGTTGCCGCGGCCGGGATCACGGCGGTCCTCAACGTGCCGATCACGAACGGCGACGGACCGCTCGGGATCCTCTCCGTGAGCTCGGCGCGCGAAGACGGCGTCTCCGCCCTGACCGGCGAGATCCCGTCGGTGGTCGAGGTCGCGGCGGTCGCCCGGACGCTGCTTGGCCCGGCGCTGGAGACGCGCATCGCCCACCAGGCGGCGCACGCTCGAATCTCGGCGGTGATCGGCGAGCGCGCCTTCCGCCCGGTCTTCCAGCCGATCATCGACCTTGGCACCGGCGAGCCCGTCGGGTTCGAGGCGCTCGCCCGCTTCACCGACGGGGTCCGCCCCGACCTCGTCTTCGGCGAGGCCCGTCATGCCGGCCTCGGCATCGAGCTGGAGGCCGTCACGCTCGGGGCCGCCCTGGCCGCCGCAGACGAGCTGCCGGCCGGGCCGTGGCTCAGCCTCAACGTGTCGCCCGCGCTGATCGTCGAGCCGGGCGTCCTGGCCGGGATCCTGGGTGGCCGGAGCCGGCCGGTGGTCCTGGAGATCACCGAGCACATGAGGATCGACGACTACGGCGCGCTCCGGTCGGCGCTCGTCGCCCTCGGTCCGGACGTGCGGGTGGCCGTCGACGACGCCGGCGCCGGGGTGGCGAACTTCCGGCACCTGGTGGAGCTCCGTCCCGACTTCGTGAAGTTGGACATGAGCCTCGTGCGCGGTGTCAACGCCGACCCCATCCGCCAGGCGCTCGTGGTCGGCCTGCTCCACTTCGCCCGCGTGTCCAGCCGGCTCGTCATCGCCGAGGGCATCGAGACGGAGGCCGAGCGCCGGACCCTCCAGGCGCTCGGTGTCGGGCTCGGCCAGGGGTACCTCCTCGGCCGGCCGGCAGAGGCGGCCGCCTGGGCCGGGGCGGCCGTCTCAGATCCAGACCCGGACGCCCAACAGGCGCAGTAGGGGCACGTCCCGCCGCAACCGGCCGGCGGGAAGGCCGGAGCCGGTCCCGGGCAGATCCGGTGACGGTCGCCGGCGCGGCGGCCCGCGCCGCGCCAGGCTGCAGGCGGCATCGCCCGCTCTTGCTCCGCGCCTCGAGGACCGTGTCATCGGCTTGTATCTGGCTTGTCGGTCACCTACCGTGTGATTGGTCGACCCGGACGACGACGGGTGAGATGAGGAAAGCGTGTTCGAGTGAGCGTTGCGTACCGCCCCCAGACCGTTCGGGACACCATGGCCCGGATCGCGGCCGGCGTAGACCCCTGGATCGCCTACCGGGACTTCCTCGAGGACTGGACCTACCTGCCCGAGTCGCGCCCGGCGCTGATCGGCGCCGCACCGCCGTTTGCCGATCCAGAGCAGCGTCGCTGGGCCGCGCTCCTGGCCGCATCGGTGGAGGCGCTCTGCGCCCGGGACGGCATGGACGCTCCCGCGTGGACGAGGCTGCCGCGCTATCGCCTGCCCGAGCCCTGGTACCTGTACGCGGGCACGGGCCGCATCCGCGAGTGGATGCGGGAGTCGAGCCCGCCATCGTTCGCCAGCCGCAATATCTGGAGCGGCGATCGCCTGCTCCGTCGAGCCTGACGCCAGGCGGTTCCCACCGCCGGCCGGATAGCCGCGGGTCCGACTGACCCGGCCGGCCTGGTCGTACCTGATGCCTCAGGGGCTGCGAACCATCCGCCCCGGCGTCCCCGGTCCCGTGTGGAACGGATTCGACACCCTCCATGCACGAAACCCCCCGACGTTGGCGCGGTCTGGCCCGGATCGGGCGCCATTTCACGCTCGAAGCCGCCCGCTTCTGTGCCAGACGCAGCCTCCAGCGCGTCCGCCGCGCCGGCTCAGGCCAGCCTCTCGCGCTCGAGCGCGGCGGCGAGGGCGCGCAGGACGACCGCGCTGGCGGCCGGGCCGGGCAGGACGTGGTCGGCCGTCGCGACCAGCTCGGGCGGCGTTTCGGACCGGCTGGTGACCCCGATCGCGAGGGCGCGCTCGAGCCGTCCCGCGGCCCGCGCCGCGGCGATGGCGCTGAACGCCTCGGCGTCGCTCCGGTCGTCGCCCAGGACGAGCGCACCGCGGGGGCGGTGGCGCTCGATCAGCCGCTCCAGCGCGGCCCCCTTCATCGGCGATTCGGCCGGCCGGAGCTCCAAGATCCTGCGGCCCTCGACCCGCACGAAGGCCGGCTTCCGCAGCTCGGCGGGGAGGTCGGCGTGGGCGTCGACCAGGGCGGCGAGGACGGCGGCCCGGGCTTCTTCGGCATCGTCGGCCGCCCGGTAGTGGAAGGCGACCGACGGCCCCTTCGGCTCGACGAACAGCCAGGCCGCGTCGGCCAGCAGGCTGCCGACCGCGTCGCCGATCCGGCGCGCCGAGGCCCGGTGGCCGTTGAGCGAGGGCAGATGGGAGACGCGGAGGCGCTCGGCGGCCACCCCGGCCGGGAGCGTTCCTTCCTGGATCCCGTGATCCCCAAGGTAGGTCACGCCACCGATCCGGACCCGGCCGGCGACGTCGAGCGCGGTCCTCCCGGAGAGGATCACCAGGGCCAGGCGCTCGGGTCGTCGGCGAGCCACCC
>Ga0299915_10002993_pt1 | contig 12252 bp, 14 predicted proteins | sample RVTome_13_FD_200263 | JGI IMG/M metagenome (GOLD analysis project Ga0299915, IMG submission 200263) | Soil microbial communities from uranium-contaminated site in the Upper Colorado River Basin, Wyoming, United States - RVT92D227 (version 2) ...
ACCTTTTCCGCGATGTTCTTGAAAAAGACCTTGCTCCCGTAAGATTTGTCGACGACAGCGGAGAAGTCACAGAGACCTATCCCTTTAATCCGAACGGCTCTCCTTCGGGGATAACAGCTCTTTGCTCTCCCGACGGCAGGCACCTTGCCATGATGCCGCATCCGGAGAGGGTATTCCTCAAATGGCAGTGGGCTTATATGCCGGAGGAATGGGGGAAAAATCTTGTTGCTTCCCCGTGGCTTAAAATGTTCCAGAATGCACGCGAATGGTGCGAAAATAATCTATAGGGGAGTATAGCCTATCTTCAGTCTTTCTCCTTCGTTCTTATTAAAATGGGCTATGTAAGACTTCAGATAGGTATTCATGACAATAAAAGGACAGTAACAGAGGATGTTATTGGTTGTTAAGATTTGCCTTCCATGGTATATTCAAATATTAATTTGAATTCTTCTCATCCGAAATATTTGTTGGCCGGATGAAAGAACTTTGCAAATAAACTGACTAATTATTGAGTAAGAAAATGTCATGAGTCCAAGGAGGTAGCCATGAAGAGGCAACTGTCTGTATTATCTGTTATCGCTGTATTACTGTTCCCACTGTATGCATATGCCGGGGCGCCGCTCAATGCTGTTGAGGTACACGTCAATAAGGTGTTAGATGTATTGCGGGACCCTGCTCTGAAAGGAGAATCCGGTAAAAAGGCAAAGAAAGAGAAGATTCGCTCGATCTCTGAAAAAATGTTTGATTATACCGAGCTTTCGAGGAGGACTTTAGGACAGGACTGGAAAAAACTGAATCCCTCTCAACAGAAAGAATTTACAGAACTTTACAGGACTCTCCTTGAAGATGCTTACGCCGACAAGATCGTCAACTATAAAGATGAAAAGGTGATCTTTGGTAAGGAAAATCCTCTGACAGAAAAAACAATGGAGGTCCAGACAACTATCGTAACAAAAAAAGCAGATATCCCGATCAACTACAGGGTAATCCTGAAGGAAGGTGCCTGGAGGGTATATGATGTTGTTATCGAAGGAGTAAGCCTGATCAATAATTACCGCAGCCAGTTCAGGGAAATCCTTGCGAATAAATCACCCGAGGTGCTGCTTGATACTCTGCGGAAAAAGGTCGGCAAAGCCTGAACTATCAGGGACCCGTCGATGATATAAATTATATTGCACAAGGGGGAGTCAATGAAACTAATATCAACTTTTTTCATACTGTCAGCTTTACTGTTGATTTCTGCTCAAACATTTGCTGTTTCCTCTTCACCTGACCAGGAAACTTTGTCAGTACAGAAACAGCATGAGGATGCTCCGTTACCTGAGCAAACAAGTAAGGAAATGAAAGAGACGGAACAAAAAAATTCCGATGTTGAGGAGGATGTAACTGAGGAGGGTGAGGAAGAGACTGTGAAGATTGCTGACCCTATTTATCCCTGGAACAAGGCAATGTATCATTTTAATGATAAGTTTTATTTCTGGCTACTGAAGCCGGTATCCAAGGGATATTCCTCTGTTGTTCCTGAAGACATCCGGCTGGCGGTCAGCAACTTTTTTTCTAACCTGACGACGCCAATCCGTTTCGTGAGCAACCTTCTCCAGTTGAAAATGAAGAACGCAGGGAATGAACTTATCCGTTTTGCCTATAACTCAACAGCGGGAGTAGGTGGCCTTGCAGACGTCGCAAAGAAGGATTTAGATATCAAGCGTCATGACGAAGACCTCGGCCAGACACTTGGAAGCTATGGTATCGGTCACGGGTTCTATATTGTATGGCCTTTACTTGGTCCTTCATCAGTGCGCGATACAGCAGGAAAAATCGGGGATATACTCCTTGACCCGGTGAGTTACGTAAACCCGACAGAAACCGCTGTGGGAATCGCAGCTTATGACAGGGTCAACGAGACATCTTTTCATATCGGCGATTATGAAGATTGGAAGAAATCAGTCGTTAACCCTTATGTTTCCATGCGCAACGCTTATATTCAGCACCGGAAAAAGAAAGTGGAAGAATAAAACCTTATTTACGACAAGGAGGAATCAATCAGTATGGTTAAAAGAATGATTCTCGCAGCAGCATGCCTTACAGTACTGCTTATATCTGTTTATGTTTTCGCAGAAACTGAAATATTGCAATGCAATCCTGAAGAAATCTTTCAGGCATGTGATGCCAATAAGGATGGAAAGATAAGCAGAGAAGAATGGAACACCATAGATACCAATCAGGATAATACAATATCGAATGACGAATGGGATAAATACAAATATAAGAGTCCGGAGACGAAAACCAGTCCCTTCCAGATCAAATATTACGATGTCTACGGTGATGGAACGATGGGCAAGGAAGAATTCCTGAAAAATTATCAGAGGCTCCGGTAGAGAAGGGGGCCGGGAGGCTTCAGTCAGAATATACAGATATCATTCTTCCCTTGCCAGGTCGATAATGCGTTGAGCATATTCCTCTTTCAGATTCTGAAGGAAGGTTTCATCAATTTTACCTTTCCATGTAGTTATTTCAGTGAAACGTTTCGGGATCGATACTGACTGCGGGTTAAAACCGGTGGCAACACGTGCTTTCCAGCGCAATTTCTGAATAGTACGTGAAACAGGGGTAACAGTATCAGCAAGGGTTTCATATCCTAAGGAGCGCAGACATTCAGCCATGAGGTCTTTTGTATAGACGCTCCGTGCGAACAGACAGGCAACCATTGAGGTAAGGAAACCCCGCTCCTGCTCATCGCGCACCAGGAAATCCACTGCATCGGCTACGTTTTTGCCTTTAGGTTTCTGGTCATAGGAATACCCCCCTGCATCGAGGTGAGAGTGTCGTAATCCCAGGGCCTGGGATGTGAAAAAGACCTCACCGGTAGCATATCCCGCCATTTCCTGGCCGAGCACGCAGGCGAAATCTTTTCCTCCATAATGCGATGCAGCCTTCACGATGCCCTGACACAGAAGTCTGTAGAAATCATTTGAACCATGGGCAAGATGATAAAGGGCTTCCCTGTATCCGTGAGCATCCCCAAACTGTAATGGAACGATGGTCTCTTTTTCCGATATGATCCCTTTCTCAAGGGCTTCAGTTGCCCAGGCGAGTGAAACGCCTGCTGACATGACATCGAGACCCATCTTTTCTGTGATATCGATGATCGAGAGAACTGCAAAACAGTCTGTTATACCGAGCATCGACCCTGTTGCAAAGATAGGTTCATGGTCATATGATACCTGCCGGTAGAGGTATCTGTTTTCCTCCATGAAACGTTCCCGGACGAATCCGATATGAATGCACCCGACAGGACATCCTGCGCACGCCGCATTCCGCAACAGTGCGTCTGCAGCGAACTTTTCCCCGGTAATTCCCTTTATGGCGGGATCACTTGTCTGCTGGAGGTTCCTAAAGGGCAATGCCTTGAGATCATTCAACACCGCAACATTTTCCGGGGTGCCGAGATTGTGGTATTTGCTCATCATGTCTGTGTCAGTAAGTTGCCTGTATACTTCCTGGAAGAGTTTTGGGTATTCCTTGTTCTCACTGAGCGAAAATATCCCGTCACCCTGTATCACGATTCCCTTCAGATTTTTGACACCCATAGCAGCCCCGCCGCCGAGTCTGCCGAAATGACGGTAGGTATCCACATTGACACAGGCCATGGCTGAACCGTTTTCACCGGCAGGACCGATGCGAAGGATACTCCGGTGGCCTGCACCTTTGAACATGTGACGCAGCATCTTGCCACTGGTCTGGATATCCATGCCCCACAGGTAGTGGACTTCCTTCAGTTCGAGATTGCGTGAACCTATATAGAGACATGAAGGTCTCTTGGCCTTTCCTGTCACAACCAGGGCGTCGAGGTCTGCAAACCGCAGCGCGAGCGCTGAACGCCCTCCGGCATGGCTTTCTGCATACTGGTCATGATAGGGGGACTTGAAAGCATACACTGTTTTGCTCATCAATGGAAAATATCCGGTAAGCGGACCGATCGTGAAAATCAAAGGCTGATCAGGATCATTCCAGGGTTTGTCAATATGTGCGAATTGGTTAAACAAAAATGCAGCAAGGCCACTGCCGCCCGCAACAGTATCCCTGCCCTCGATTTCCAGCACAGACCCCTTACCTGTAGAAAGATCTACTGAGAGGACTCTGAAATAGTCCCGTATCATGAATCATCCTCTCCAGGCACATTTTTTATCAGGGTATCGTCTGCAACTTTTTCCATTTCAAGGCAGTCATGTGGACAATACGGTACACAGCGTCCGCAATGGATGCAGACGAAAGGCTCACCTGTAGTATCGAGAAAAATTGCATCCACAGGACATGCCTTTGCACATTCTCCGCACCGGATGCAGAGGTTTTTACGGACGACTACCCCGCCGCCCTTGCGTTGTGAATAGGCTCCGGTAGGACAGGCAAGGACGCAGGGAGCAGGATTGCATGCCAGGCAAGTCTTTGCTTCAAACCCGGTGGATAAGCCGCCGGAGGAGGCTATGCGGATACCGGATGTATCCCAGGAAAGGCGCTTATGAACAAGCCGCGCACATGACAGGGAACAGGAGTGACAGCCAATGCACCGTTCCATTCGGGGAGCAGTCAATATTTTCATTCCGGACCTTTCTCCGCTCTGTCTTTCACGCAGGGTATTATCGTACCATCAGCTCTTGAAAAATATCCTCTGCAACTTTTTCCCTCTAACGGCTCAGGTCAATGATTTCCATCCGGTTGTTTGCATCAGGACGCTTCAAAGAGGGCCCTTCGGTGAGCACAGCAAGGTTCCCCTCAACTGCGTGGGCTTGTAGCCAGTTCTTAATGAAGGAATTCCAGTTTTCAGGATGGTCGGGTTCATTGACCGGATAGACTCCATATGAGAACTGGAGCCGCTGGCATGTTGTTTCTTGGGAACTGACAGCAACGATCCAGACGGGAAGCCTGAATCTTGTTATGCTCCTTGCCGTGGCGCCGCTGCGGGTTGGAACGAAAACCGCGGCAGGCAGAATGCGTCCCAGCGTTGCTTCGACACTTAGGGCTATCAGATCCGTAAGGCTGACTTTTGCATCCTGTCCTGTTGTCTTCAGGGTTTCTCTGACATGATAAATAGTACGATGCGGTTCAACAGTTTCAGCGATTCTGGCAAGCATCGACACAGCTTCTACTGGGTACTTTCCCATTGCCGATTCACCGGAAAGCATGACACAGTCAGTACCGTCGAGGATAGCGTTAGCGACGTCGGTTGCTTCAGCCCTGGTAGGACGCTTGTTCTCGATCATCGACTCAAGCATCTGTGTTGCCGTGATTGCCGGTTTACCGAGCATATTTGCTTTATTCATAAGGTCTTTCTGGATGAGGGCAATCTGCTCGATGGGTATCTCGACTCCGAGGTCACCCCGTGCGATCATGATTCCGTCCGCTTCATGAAGGATGTCGTCGATTTGATTGAGGGCGTTTGCACGCTCAATCTTGGCGATGATAAATATATTGCGACCAAGAGTTTCCGCTGCATTGCGGACAGCTGCGATGTCAGCTCCTGACTCAACAAATGACTGGCTGACTGCGTCTACGCCCTGTTCCATGGCGAATTTCAGACATTCATAATCACGGTCAGTGAAGGCGCTGATGCCGAGATCTATACCCGGCAGGTTGAGCCCCTTGTGGGAACGCAGCTCTCCACCCACGAGGGTCTTGCATATGACATCGTCCCCCTGTATTTTGAGAACCTCAAGCTGGATTAAGCCGTCGTTCAGGAAAAGGGTATCCCCTGGCTTAACGGCCTGAGGAAGACGCGCAAATGTTACGGATACCCTGCCCGCATCTCCGAGGATTTCCTGTGCTGTAAGCGTGAAAGTGTCACCAGGCCTCAATTCGACCGGTTCTTTGTTCAGGCGTCCGATGCGCATCTTCGGCCCGGGAAGGTCAGCCATGATCGCAAGCCGACTCCCTGCAGCTTTAGCTGCTGAGCGGAGATTTTGAATGACTTGCTTGTGCCTGCCGAAATCTCCGTATGAAAAGTTAATCCGTGCGACGTTCATGCCGGCGCGAATCAACTGTCCCATAATTTCTGGAGACTCAGAGGCTGGCCCGATGGTGCAGACAATTTTGGTCTTATTTGCCGGTAATTTCATCATGGATATTTATTATGGAGATTAACAATATATGATATTGTAATAAAATTTCTCCTCCAGTAAAAGCATAAGCTTCCTGAAAACAAGAAATAGCAGAAGATTTTGAAAAGCAATCTGATCAAAAAAGAATAAATATCCCTTTAATTTCAGCTTATTATGCTGATTACGATCACTTTAGTAAATATTTTTATATACTATGTGTAATGGACCAGGAGAAACTTGATGAGATATTGGGCATAAGCAGATGTGCCCATTGCGGTCACAGGCTGGAAGGAGAAATCGAATGTCCATTCTGCTCACTTTTTCCTGACCCTGCACGGAAGGATGCTGTACCGAAGTTGGTTTACCTTGCTGCATGTTTTCTCTCCTCGCCGTTCAGTATTTACAGTGTTTCGAAAAACAAACACCTGAACATGTTTGAGAAGGCCATAGCTTTCTCAGGATGTTTCTTCTGGATAGGCCTTTACATCCTCTGGTTCTAAGCTGAGCTATCTTTTGAAGGATGTTATCCGGCACAAGGAAATAGCAAGATTTCTTTTTTGAATTGACGAAGAATAATTTTTGGTATTCTTTTTATAAGAGAAATTCGTTAAGATTAATTGAGTTGATATGGAGTTGGAGAAAGCTTTTTTCTCATCGTTTAATTTTTCTCATGAAAGGAGGTAGGTGTCAGGTTAGAGGAATAAAAGGACTGGGCATTCTTTAACAAATAATACTTCCGGGAGGATATACAGTGAAAAAAACAACTTTTTTGTTCTCATTGCTGATATCTTTATTGTTGATGTCAAGCATTGTCCATTCAGCTGAAACATCTGCCCTTGGTGACAATAACTTTACAGTTAAGGTAGATTACATAAACTTCTTTGATAAAAACAACGGTGACAGCTTTTATATAGGATTTGAAGGTTATAAAGAGCTTGCAGGCAACGTATATGTTGGAGTAGAAGCCGGGTATGTGGGTACCGATGGTAACCTGGAAACTTTTGAAACAGATTTAGATTCAGACCTGATTTTTATCCCTATCGAGCTCAACGTAAAATATACAATAAAAGCAACCTCCAAATTTATCATTGATCTCGGTACCGGCATATCTTGCAGTTATGCAAAAGAGGATGTGCCAAAATTATACACATCAGATACTATTGATGACTGGGTAGTGGGCGGTCAATTATTCGCCGATCTGAATTATAAAATAGGACAGCTATTCCTCGGATTTAACGGCAAGGTCCAATTAACCGATAAAGGCAAAGACAGTGCAAACAGTTACAGCAACTGGAGGATTGGAGGACAGATCGGCGTAATGTTTTGATCACTTTCTGAAAGTGCGATTTCCGGATCGCTTATCTCTGAATTATAAATAAATAATTTGATAAATTTTATAAAAGGGATTTTAATATTTGCATCAAGAGATTCCTTAATAATATTAATAAAGGGAAAACGGTGAAAAAGGCAAAACTGAAAAAGGAAATTACCGGGGAAGAAAAAAAGAATATGCCCCTTTATTCTATAGGGGTTGTAGCAGACCTGATAGGAGTTAATGAACAGACGCTCCGGATCTACGAAAAACATGGCCTGATAAAGCCTGGCAGGAGGAATAAGAACAGGTTTTATTCAGAAAATGATATCAAATGGCTTCAATGCATGAGAGGTCTGCTTCATAACAAAAAAATCAGCATCGAAGGCATAAAAATGCTCCTTAATTATGCACCATGCTGGGAGATAACTGAGTGTTCCAAGGAGCTAAAGGATAAGTGCTCTGCATTTATCGATAAAACTAAACCTTGCTGGGAGCTGAACAGGATGATATGCAAAAAGGAATCCGGCAAGATATGTGAGGACTGCGTTGTCTTCCTGTCGAAGTCTATAAAGAAGTAAGCTATTCGAAAACTGCTTTCACGATGGGATGTTTATAAGAAGCAAATGCCCGATAACAGGTGTGTATACCTATCGCTTATGACAATCCGTTATACTTTACAGTAATTTCATATGCAATACTTGCGTGGTCAGCGGAGAGAGTATCGCTTTTCCCGTGGCAAACGAGTTTTCCTTTTTTCAACTTTTTATGGTGTTTAATCATATCGGTGATCTCTGAAGTAAGATCAAAACCACCATCAACACAGCCTTTTATCATGCAATCCATATTAAAATAGGCATGCCGTGAGGGCCAGTAATTAACCTTGCGAACCATGAGAATCGGGTTTGCTCCTTTGTGGAAGTATGTCATATGAACAACTATGCCTGAAACTTCCGGAAATCGCTCTGAAACAAGACCAGATTCAAGCCTTCTTTTTTTATTTAACTCAATGCTTTCTTCATAATTTTGTTTGTGTGCCATTGATTCCTCAAAATATAGAAGGTCCCCTCTTGATGAGGGGGACCTTCTATCCTCAATTATAGTTTCTCTACATTGATTGCCTTGAGACCTTTTGGGCCATTTTCGACATCGAAATTGACCATATCGCCCTCGGCAAGGGACTTAAATCCGTTGCCCTGGATTGATGCATAGTGGACAAATACGTCAGTACCGTCTTCTCTTGTGATAAAGCCAAAACCCTTGGATTCGTTAAACCACTTTACTGTTCCTTTAGCCATCTTTTTTACCTCCTTGCTTATAAACTAAAATTTCAGAATAACCTTAATAAAAAAAAGCCACAAAGCTAAAAGTCTTTGTGGCTTTATCAATAACAAAAACTTCTGAAACTTCGTCAATATAATGACATATATATGGACAAAAGTCAAAATTATTCTATAGAGCATATTGAGTATCGAGGGTTGATGTGATGAGACTATTGAATTTGCCGGGAAATATTTAATCCCTTATTTTTTGTGTATCAATATGTTCCTTTTACCTTCTCTTATACAAACCAATAATTTGATTCTGTTCAATAATATGTCCTTTCATGGAATTTTCCAGATCGGCTTTTGTCGTATCTTTAACAAATGATAGCCAAGACAAAATAACGTTGTGAACGGGAGCAATATTTTGCCGGGGGTGGAACTAAAAATTTGCCGGAAATCAGCAAAAAATCCACTACTTAAGCCCCCCCCCGAAATCCTCAGTAAAAGTATAACATTGCCGGAAGTAAAAAGTGGAAGTATTCTCTCCACTACACCAAGCATATTGATTCGTTTTTCTTCTGCTGTTTTCTAAAATTATGCAGCTCTTTTTGCTTTCACTTGAAGAGTTACGCATTCATGCGCCTGAAGAATTTTTATGATTTCAAGAATATTCTCGGCGCGTGGATTGCCGCGGGGCCCCAACATCCGATGAACGCTCTTGCTTGATTTGTTGAGCTTCTTAGCCAGCCCCTCAAATGTAATCGTCGCATTTATATAATCGCGGAGAATTGATTTGCCCGCATTGAAATCCCCCCCGATTAGTTCATTCACCGCCTCTGTCAGCATATGTCTGCGGAATTCAGCATCACTCTCGGCACGCTGTAAAATTGTTTTGCGAAATTGTTTTGTAATCGGCATAGTCCCTCCTTACTTCTTCTTTTTCCTCTCTGTCTTATATTGCGCCCATAGTGACTGAGCGTTTCTAATGTCCCTGCTCTGGGTTTTCTTCGAGCCTCCTCCGAGAAGGATGACCAATGTATTTCCTTCCCGACCAAAATAAATCCTGTACCCCGGACCAAAATCAATCTTGTATTCCGAAACTCCCTGCCCTGCTGATTTCACGTTAGAAAAATTGCCTTGCTCCAGTCGGTACAACGCAGTGGTGACCTTGGCTGCGGTCTGAGCATCAAGGTTGGCGAACCACTTTCCAAAAACAGATATCCCATTGTGCAGATATTCGACAACTTTAATTTTACCCACATATCAATGGTAACACAAAAGTTACTATTAGTCAATCAGGACTTGCTCATAAGTCAGCGCAGCTTGAACGGAAGATAGGGGTTAAGAGGGAAGAGGGATAAAGGGAAGATGATAATGATTGTGAAGGACGATCTTTTCACATTTTGTTCTTCACGCTTCACGATTTATGCTTCACATGTCCAATGATTGTTGGGAAGGTTAAAGAGAAGGAGAGTTACTAAGAAAATGTGTGACAACAGGAAAATCAAGAAACAAGACCTGACCCCACATGGTGTGAGTCGGTTGAAGAAGGAATATTTGTTGAGGCTGAGACCGATGAGTAAATTGTCTTTGCTGTGCAACTGGATGCTTCTTTTGGGCAGTCGCCTCTTGTGAAAATCGGTTTCGAGGAAGTCCATGAAATACATGGCAACCTCTTTGATGAATTGGAAAACGGGATTGGGGTTAGCTTCAGCCATAGTGGTTCAGGCCGAAAAGGCTTCTTCTGAGCAACTATTCAGCCTTTTCATCGACCCTGTAGCTTGCTTCACCAGCCTCTATTCCTTTCTTCGCTTTCTTGAATGCCCATTTAGGCACTTGGTGGGACTCGCGGTTGAGGCGATCTCTTTCCTCAGATAAAGTATTCAATTTAGCTGAAAGAGCATCCTCAGAATTTTCTCTCCGACATTCGATTGTCCAGAAGATTCGTGCTCGCGTCAATAGGGAGTCGTAATTATTGCCGAATGTCAGATGAGTATGAGCCCGTTCCTTAGGGTTCAGAAAGGTTGTCACTGCAGTAAGTACGACGACGACTATTGATAGTGCACCGGCAATGATATTATTTTGATCGAATTTAGCGAAGGCCGCTGTTCCGGCTACCGCTGCTAAAACAACTGTGGGTACCCCCAGCCATAAATGAAAATTGTCCCAGAAGTGAGCCGCTACAAAATGCCCTTTCGCAGTATACAGGCTGTTTTCTTCAATCCGCTTCGCTTCTTTGATGATTTCTTCCCTTGCAATGGATACTATTTTTTCTTCTGTTGAGCGCTGTTCAGCCATATATTTCCTTAACCAAAAGCAGGGAAATAATTACCAAACACGTTCCTCCACATGATTACTGCGTTTTCTATGTAGCCGCGTCTGGCATAGTCTTCTGCTTTTACTGATCTTTCATATGCGGTTTCGAAGCGACTCACGGCCGCATCCACTTTGTCCTGCGTGTTCAGATAGCTGCCCACGTTTCCACCATATCCTGCAGGGTCCGGATTTGCCTGTTTCACATAAGCGCGGGCTTTGTCGAAGACATATCTAACGCCGGATGAATAATCAGAAATTGTAACCTGATCAAGTATTTGTAGTGCCATTACCTCCAAATGAAAGGATCTGAATTCATCATTAATGGTCCTGTTCCATCCCTTGATCATTTTGATCAAAGGTATCAAATCACCATTATGGGCTTTGTTTGCGGCAGATAATATGTCGACGTGCTTTTTGGGGTCCGTAGAAATCCAGGTTTGGCTGACTGAATTGGGGATTAGATATCCCCCTCCTTGCCGGCTGAAAGCAGGAACTACGTCTACCATGAAGTCGGTAAACTGAATTGTCACAGCCTGACCGTTTCTGCTGATATCAGGGGTGTTTGGATACGTCTTCCTGAGAGTTCGCTTCAATAGATCCAGCAATCCTGCTTGTCCCCCGTTCTGGCCCTTGTAGTGGTAAAAATATTTGGCATCCAGAACAACGACGATGTCGATGTCGGCATCTTTCAGGGGAGAAATCAAAGTGCTTCGTGAATAGGAACCGGTTAAAAATGAATCTACGATAGTAAGACCTGATGCTGCCGCGTTCCTTATGTTTTGTTGCCGCGTCGATACCGTCGATTGTTGCAACTCCGTGATTTCAAGATTTTCCTTGAGCTTTTTAAAAGATTCTAAAATGGTTCTCGCCATTCCGGTGGTCCCAAATATGATATTAGCACCATTATATCAGACTTAGCCTACAATTTATCGGGAAGGAGCTCTTTCTACAAAAGACCAGATAACAGAAAGATTCTCACGGAAATGCGCGCCAGTTTTGACTTCTGAGATTATCGAGTATCAGTCAACTTAAAAACACAGGGACACTTCCTACGTTATTCCTTTACTAACTGAATAGCCCGAGAAATGGTAGCGGTTCAATGTTTCGATCGGAAATCAACATTTTTGGCGAGGGTTCTCCGTTGAGCATTAGCAGGTGTTAGAAACGTTTTTGTCTTTTGGGGAGACTAGAACTAATTTTATCCAGTCCTTCATCTAACCCGGATTATTCATAAACTATGAGATATGAATCGGGGAGAGAGTAT
>Ga0299915_10002994_pt1 | contig 12251 bp, 8 predicted proteins | sample RVTome_13_FD_200263 | JGI IMG/M metagenome (GOLD analysis project Ga0299915, IMG submission 200263) | Soil microbial communities from uranium-contaminated site in the Upper Colorado River Basin, Wyoming, United States - RVT92D227 (version 2) ...
GGGTCATTGACGTCGGTAGGCGCGGTGTCAACGGTATTGGAACCGTCGGTCGCGCTCTGGTCGCCCGGCAGGTCGGAGACCGTGAGGAACCCGGCGCCGCCGACCCAGATGACCTTGACCAAGAAAACGCTGACGCCGTCGCCGCTTGGGGCGTCCGGGGTTCCGGTGAGACGGATGCGGTAGCCGTCCACGATCTTGGGATAGTGGATGGCCCCATCCTCGCCCACGGTCGGCAGGTTCTGATTGGTCTCCAGATACTCGATCCAGACGTAGTAGGTGCCCGGCACCGAAGGGTTGGTGGCGCAGGTGCCGGTCACCCCTGTCAAGGTGAGAGGAACGTCGATGTTCCCGGAGCTCTTCTTGCCATAGGGCACGTCGTTGGAGAAGTCGAAGGTCTCGTCGGTCAGGATGGCAATGCGTTCGCCGTTGATGTCATAGGCGACGCCGCCCAAGATTGAAGGGTTGGGGACCTGAGTGGAGCCCTCGCCGATGTTCAGCCTGCCATTGGCAACATCCAACTTGACCGGGAACTGATTGATGACCCACTTCCGGTTCGGCACCAGGTTGATGGCCGAGACCGGGATGTTGACGACCACCGGGTATGAGTTCTCGCGGACGACGCCCCACGTGTGGTTGTCGATCCAGCGGCGCCGGAGTTCGTTGACACGGGCCAGGGTCTCGAAGTCGAAGTCTTCGACGACCGGGTTCCACAGGTCAAAAGTTTGGAATTTCTCAGCCATTTTGGCTCCTTTATCCTATTCTGTCTGATTGTGCCAGCCCAACACCTGCGATGCAACTTTTTCCGCCCTCGCCGACGCTATTAAAGGCCGAAACGCAGTATTTGTAGAACCCGTTGATTCTCTCGGTAAACATGGTGTCGATGAAGCCCCTGATGTCCAGGGTCGTGATCTCAGCGATCAGGGTCGGGTCCTCCAGGTTCAGGCTAGACGTCCGGTAGACCCGATAGCCAGTAACGTCGACATAGTTGTTTTCCGTGTCCTTGACCACCGGCTTCCATTTTAACAACGTGAGATCGGGTCCCCCGTCGGTCATGGTCTTTCGGTTCAGGAACTCGATGGACGGTGCCAACGGGATTCCGGTCGGAGGCGGTGCCGGCGAGTCCATGACCGCCAAGTTGTTTCGTTCATGGGCCTGGATGAAAAGGAAGTCCCCGGAAATATATTGAGTGCCGGCGAAAAACACGGCGATGTCCACAGCATAGGAGGCGACATAGGCCGGATTGTAAGAGGCAATGTTTGGGGCAAAAGATTGTAGGACGCCAAGGGTGTTAGCCTGGGCCACCGACAACCTCTCTGTGGAGCCTGACGATGAGAAGTTTCCAAAAAGCATCATAGAAGTGACAAGTGAAGGAGCCGGCACGGCAAAAATCTTCGCCTCACCACTACCGCCACCAACAACATGGTTAAGTGCCAGTCCATCTGACCAACTTGAGTCCAAAACACCAGCGGCGATCTTGGCAAATCCGTTTTGGGGAGTCCCGTTGATCTCCTCAAACCCCCCAGCTATATAGACCTCTGTGTTGGAAAGTGCGACCGACAACACCTCATCTCCGGTATTTGCGTTAAAAATCCATGTCAGGTCGACGGCTCCGACCCCGATCGGCGAAACCCTTGCCACGCCGTCCCTCGGCTGACCGCCGACCGTGTCGAACTGACCCACGATATAGACCCACGTCCCATCAAATTCTATGTCGAGGACCGTGTCAGAGATTCCGGTGACGCTCGGGTCCCATGTTGGGTCAACGACACCGGTAGTGGCGTTGACCATACAGATACTACGACGAGTTGTAGCTCCGTTGACGGTGTCGAACTGTCCGCCGATGAGGATGTTGACGCCGTCGAACTTCAAGGCACCTGCGCGACCTCCGAGTCCAGTGATGTCAGGGTCCCAGGCCAACGTCGTCGCCCCAGTAAGATGATCGACAGCGGCTGCCGCGTTTCGTGTGGACCCATTGACGTCGGTAAAGTCTCCAACCATGTAGACGGAGGTTCCGACGATCATGGCGTCCAGAACACCGTCACCTCCACCGCTAATCACAGGATTAAAGGGCAAGACCTCGCTAGTTGCTGAATCTATGGCCGCAGCTCCGGTCCTGGCAAACGTTCCGTTTGATCCGGTTACCGACGTGAACTGACCAAAGATGAAGACCATTCCAGGACTTTTGGTAACGACCTTGTCGATCGGTTGGTCAGTGGTGATGCTTAGGTCAAGGAGCGTCCCGGTTGGAAACGTGTAGCCCACCAGGTTAGTCCTATGGACGTTTCCAAGAAAACGCTCAAACTGTCCGACGATAAAGAATCTGGTTCCCAGGACCTCGACGTCCAAGAGCGCCGGCGTGGACCCGGTCTGAGTTCCGAAATTGACCTCAGGATCGACCGCCGCTCCGGTAAGTAGGTCAAGGAAGGCAAAGGTAAAAGCGTCTCGACCGGCAGCCGACGTAAAGCTTCCAACCGCAATCAGCTTTCCAGCCCTATATTTAACTTTATTAACAACTCCGCCACTGATCTGAGCGTTAAACGCCAGATTGACGATGCCGGTCAATGGGTCCACTGCGGCCAAGTGAGTCCGCGGGACTCCTCCGTTGACCGTGGTAAAGGCACCGGCAATATAGACGTTACCACCATAATATTCAAAATCTATTGCGATGCCGCCGAAGCCTATGTTTGGATCGAAAGCCGTGGCGACGGCTGTCACCGAGTCAAAGGCCGCGACTGAATTTCGGACCGTCCCTCCATTGACCGTGGTGAAGAACCCACCGACGTAGATCGTTCCGCCGACCGGAAAGATGGCCAGGACCTGTGAGACTAAACTCAGGTCTGGATTCCAGGCCGTGGCTATCCCTGTGACCGGATCGACTGCGGCGATAGCGCGTCGAACCGTTCCGCCGTTGATGGTGGTAAAATTCCCGCCAATATAGATGACGTTTGAGTCAGAGGCTAATTGTTCGACAGCGTTGTCAAGGTCCGGATTCCACGGAAGAAGGTTTCCGGAAAGGTCGTAGGCTGCCGCAAAATTCCTTGGCGCAGTGAAGAATCCACCAATGTATATGACGTCATTTCGGACAATAAAATCTATGACATTCGAGTTTGGAGCCGACGAAAGTGTAAACGGCAAGACCACCCCGGTCAGCGGGTCTATGGCAGCGAAATTAGTTCTGGGCACTCCGCCGACCGTCGTGAACTGACCAGAGATGTAGAGCACGCCCTTATAGACACGGACCCTACGGACCTGGCCGTCGACCTGGGGAAAGGACTCGATTAACGCGAATGTTCCAGGCATTTTAGGCCCACTCGTAGTTGATGATGGAGTTCACGTGCTTCACGAGTTCAACCTCTTTGATGATCTCCCGACGCATCTGATAGGTGTAGGCGGCGACCAACACGGTGTTGGACGGCGGCACCCCGATGTTCAGGGCCGTGCTTGGGAACCAGACGATCTCTCCGGTTTCAGGAACCGACACAAAGTCGATGCCGTCGATGAAGGTCGTGGCGTCTACGGTCAAGGACACCGGGGTCGTCTGGAACGGGTTGTCCAATTGGTCGGGGGCAACGTCCGCCGAGTCTCCTGGATTCCAGCCAAGCTGTGACAGGGCCGTGCCTGAGACGATGGTGATGCGGAAGACCTTGCCGGCCTCCGGGTAGACGCCGATCCTGAGCAGACCGTCGATCGAGCCGTGGACTGCGTCGGTCAGACCAGGGTTTTGGGCCAGGATCGTGGCCGCCGCCATGTAGGCGTCGGTGGTCGGCAACGGGAACGTCGTGTTGTAGGTGGTCTTGGTCGTCGGGTCCCCTACCTCCTCGATCGAGAACTGGAGGGTCCGGCTCTGGAGGTCAAAGGGCCCAGGGATCGGTGCCTCGACGAAGCTGTTGGTCTTCTTGATGATCTCCTCGTCGGTCACGGACCTGGACGACCCGTTGACCACGATGTCGGCGGCGTTCGCCCACCAGAGTTCGGAGGCCAAGACCGCCCGATAGTGGGGCGGCACGAACACGTGGCCCATGTTAGCCTGGTCCGTGATGTAGAAGCCCTTGGTCCCTGGGTCGTCGGGTGCCGCATTGACGTTGGTCCTGACCACCCACCGAACGCCCCTGCGGGCCTCAAATACCTCCGGGTCCTCGCAGGTGATGGACTTGATGGTGTCGACCACGCCCTTCTTGGTCGAGCCGTGGAAGAACGAGGAGATGAAGCCCGGCCCGCAGCCTCCGAGGACCGCATCCCGATATTTTTGGGTGTCCCAACCTGGTGGCGGCGGGAAGTCAAACATCGCGCCCAAGATATTGAAAACCCGTCCGCTGCGCATCTGCTTGAACCGCTGGTCGGCTTTATTGAGTTCGATTTCGGTCCGGCGCTCGTCGTAGGACTGAGCCATGACGCCCAAGAACATGGCGTAGTTCTTGGCGTTGAACGCCTCGACCTTGAGCACATTGCCGGCCGCGTCCTTGGTCGTGAACGTGAACTTTCCGTGCGGCACCCCGATGTCGGTGTAGACCATGCCCGAAGGGTCGGTGATGATCGCATAGGCCACGGGCCGGTCGTTGATCTCAAACGTCAGCCGCTGAGGCAGCACCGGGTTGTAGAGCGCCGGGTAGAAGTCCAGGTAGGTCTGGAGCTTAGACGGCGTGTTCGGGACCAGCGTCGAGTCCGTGACATAGATATTCTCATCCGCCAGATACGAAAGCAGTATCCAGTAGTAGCCGTTTTTGTCTGTGGATAGAAACGCGCCCATCTTGGTTTCCTATACCGGTTCCGGCTCTTCTTCGTCGTCGGCTGAGACGTCGAACTTGATGCCGGAGATGTCGATCTTCTGAATCCTGGCGTAGATGCCCATGTCGATCTTGCTCTTGAACTCAGTCTGACACTGCACCTCGATGGAGCCGATGAACATCCGTTTGGTGTCGGTCAGCGGCTCGTCCCCGGCCTCGCCGGCCCGGATGTCCAGGTATTCGATACGATTCTTGGCCATCAGGGGACGGGCCGCGAACCGGATGTAGCCGCTGGCGATGTCGGTCAAAATCTCTCGGTCGGTCGTGGACTTGGCCATGATTGTGATCTTGACCGGAATCCAGACCACCCCGCCATAGATGCGGGCCACCACTTTCCTTGGGTCATTTTCGTCGACATCTTGAGCGACGATCTCTTCGCCGAGCTGCTTGATGGAGACGTCGGCCAGCTCGGTCTCGACGATGATACAGGGGAGGCCCGTGATTTTCTTCGGGAACGCCCTAAAGATGTGGAGCTGACGTTTTTTCCGGTCCGAGTCATAGTGATACTCGGCCGGCATCGAATCATCGGCAAAGACCGTCCGCAGGACCTTGACGAACGCCATCTTCAAGAAGTTGGACTGTTCGACGATGAACCGGTCAGAGCCCTCAGCTAGTGATTTCGAAGCCATCTAAGCCTCAGAAGACCGTGATGTTGCGGAGCCGGGCATACTGGTTATTGGCCGGCACCACTGAGTCGACGACACCGGCCTGGCCGGCGGGCGCAAAGAGCGAGACCGTGGTAATTCTGAGCACCCCGTCTGTCTCCTCCACGATCTGATTCAAGTCGGTCAGGAACAGCGTGCCATCGACAGACCCCATCTTGAGCGCCGCCGAGAAGATGGCCAGGGCCGCCGCCACGTTGGCCTTGACCGTGGCCGGGTTCTGGCCCGGGACCACGGAGATCGTCACCGTGTAGTCGACGTCGATGACCAGCGCCCTCTTGGCTAGGATGGGCGTTCTGACAGCCGAAACGATGTCGACGGGGTCGAGTTGGTTGAGCGGCGCGTTGGCAGGGTCGTTGAACACGTTCTGGACCTCGGCGACCCTAGCGTCGTAGGTGTAGGTGACCTGGACCGGGAACACCGGAGAGGCCGTGAACTGGATGGTGTCACGACTCCTCACCGACCCCGCAAGGGCCCCGCCCGGGTCCTGGCGCAGCACCGCCGCCCCTGAGTCCACAGAGACCACGGACAGCACTGGACGGTTAGCGGTCAGCACCGCGTTGGGGAAGTCAGGGTTATTGAAGGCCGTGAATATCTCGGTGGCCTGAGCCACCTGTTCGCCCTTGAAGTAGATGTCGGTCTTGCCACTGCCACGGACCGACAACGGGTCCCCGGTCTTGGCCACATAGACATCGACGATTCCGTTGACCAACGACGTCACCGAGTCTTCGACCCCGGCCTGTGTCAGTTTGCCCACCGCCTGCCACTTGAGGAGCAGACGGTCCCCGAAATCCTCGTCGGTCTCCACGTCGGAGCCGCCGGTCAGCGGGGCGCTATTGGTCACGAACGGCAGACCCTCTACAGCCGTGACGATGGTGTTGACCGAGTCAGAAGGCGCGTTCCCGTTGGAACCTGTGTTCACGGCCTCAATCGGGACCTCGATGACGTAGAGCAGAAGCACCGGGTCGAAATAGGAGCCGGCCGAGGCCACAAACATCGTAACCGAGGCCGTGGTCTGGTATTCGACGCCGCCAGAACTCCGAACCACCTTGCCGATGTCGATAGTGATGTCCTGCGTCGGCGGGTCGACGCGCCCAAATTTGACTGAACCAGAGGCCTTGGTCGGCTGTTTGCGGACCTCAGAAAAATTTTCTCCCCAGTTGTTCAGGAACGTGGACAGTTGGGCTAGGACGTCGGTCGTCGTGGTGTTCAGGGCCTGAGCCAGAAGCTGGAGCGTATTCTGGTCCTGCTTGAGGGCCAGAATATCAACAATGGACAGGCTGGTGGCCACCAGGTAGCTGATGGCGTTCTGCTGGACGTCGGAGACCGCCTGCGGCGAAATAAATAGATCGCTGACAACGGAACCCGGGGACACCGAGAAGTCGTTGGCGTTGTTCTGTAACAGACGGCGCCTGATCTGCGCCATCCGTTGGTCAAGGGTCTGGATATTGATGACAGCCATTAGAGCCTCTTAGCGAACTCGATGTTTTGGCCATTCTGTAGGGCGACGACCAATCGAGCTATCTTCGTCACGCCGTCCACGTCGGTCTTGATATTGAGCTGCCGGATGCCGGCAATCCTTTCGGACAACACCGGCGATGACTCGACCTCGACCAAGAACGCGATGGCCGAAATCATGCTCTCCCTGATCTTGTCGTTGATGCCGATGTCGATGGTGCCGGGCACCGTCGGCAACGCCGATCCATAGGTCGGAAACACCGGGTTTGACTGTATAGCGGTCTCCAGGATTTTTACCACGTCCTGGAACTTCCGTTCCTGGCCTTCGACGACAACGACATCGCCATCTTTGAAGAAGATGTCGTTGTCATCGGCGGACACAGGCTGTGGGGCGGCCGGCACCTGTATGAGGAAAAGGTCCTTCATGTCACCATCTTCATGGCCATGTCGACGAGCCTGGCCGGGTTAATTTCACGATCATCAACTTTGGTCAGGGCCTTCCGGCACCTAGCACGATCAATGTCGTCGCGTTTGCGTTTCTCGTCGAAACGCCTCTTGTTTTCGTAGGTTCTGTGAGCCGCGCAATCCGGACAAAACTTCTTCCGAAAAGGCGAGGTGGTAAGGCGGTAGGTGAAGCTCCTTGAACAGTCCTCGTTTTCACATTTGAGGACTACCAAGCTGCCGGGCTTCTGGGCCATGGCCCTTCCTCCGTCAACTTATAGCCAAGACCATCTTGTCGAGCGTATCCATGGTCGTCTGTAGCTCGTTCAGAGTTCCAACGAGCTTGGCGTCCAGGATCGACAGCAGTCCCTCTCTGTATTTTATTTCGGTCTCCCTTGAGAAGACCATGTCCACGCCGGACTTGGCGTCCTGCGCGGCTTTCGCGGCGTCTTCGCAGTTGGCCACCGCCTTGGCGGCCACCGCGTAGAACTTCGAAAAGTTGCTCTTGCTCTCCCCGATCTCCTTCCGCTCCTCGGCCAGCCTGTCTTTCTGGATCGACATCCTCGACCTCTTCTTCTTGACGATGTCGATGGCTTTGCTGAGGTTGGTCTGGAGGGCCGCGACCTCGGTCCTGAGTTGGTCTTTCTCGGCGTTGGACAGCCCGTTGATGCCGGTCAGGGCATTGGCAATACAACTGCTGGCCACCGCGAGTCTTTGCTCTGTCGTTGGCGCGAACTCAGCCTCGGACAGTTCAGAGTTCTCCACCAGGGGTGTAGTAGACTCAGGCATTTCAGGACCCCGCTTTCACTTTTTGGTTGCCCACGATGGGCGACCCTGTGACAAAGTCGAGGGGATGGGTCCCGAACGGCCCGGTCGTGACCACAGGCGCGAACTTGACTTGCTGTATGGGGTCGGAAGCTCCAGGCCCAAAAAAAACCTCGCCGTCAAGGAGAATTTGCTTCGCCTTGACAACGAGGTTGCCCTTTGCCTCGATCGACACGTTGTTCTTTGTGTCGAGCTCTATTTTAGACTGGACATCCCCATTGCCGCTAGTTCTTTGTAAGATAATTGATCCGTCTTCGTTCAAGGTCACCGAGCACCGGCCAAAGGTCTCCAACAGGACCTTGGGGCCCTTGACCTCCCAACCATCACTACTTCCCTCCAGCGACGACACGGCGTCGCCGGTCACGACCTCGACGGAGCCGTCCTGGGCGGCTTTAAAGAAGCCCAGGCCGCTGTCGGACTGTAGCACGGCTTCCCCTTGGTTCAGCCCGAACTCGCCCTTGCGGATGTGGGTCTCGTTGTTGCCGTAGTAGGCGACGATCCTGGTGTCGTAGGTGCCCATCCGGTAGTAGAGCACCTGCTGGCCGACCATGGGCATGTTCTGTTGGGCACCGATGGGCGTCCAGTCGATGGGCAAGACCGCCCCGTCCAGAAACGACTTGACGAAGACGATGGGGATGTTGTTGCCCCGGCTGTCCTTGTTCGAGGTGTCGATGCCGACCACTTGGCCGGTGAAGAACGTCAGGTCCATCAGGCCCCCACCGTGGCCGCTACGCTGTTACTCTGGAGCCTAGCCGCGTATGAGTTTTCTTGGAAGTCTTCGACAAAAAGTGTGTAGATCATCAACTGCCTCTTTCCCAGGTTGGTCGCATCCGGCAAGATTAGGTCGGCCTCAAGAGCGTTTGTAATCGGCAGAATCTGACCATTGGTGAAAATTCTGACAGCCTGCTGCTCAAAGCGTCGGTAGATCGGAGGCACGCTACCGCTGGCCAGCGGCGTGGCCTTAGGCCTGACGCCACCCTTGACCTGGATGTTGGCCTTAGACGAGACCAACAGGGCGTCGATAGAGACGTTGATGGCTTGGCCGTTCTGTCGCTTCGCCTGGCTGGTCAGGACTCCTCGGCTCGACAGCTTCTTCTGCTTGTCGGCCTCGTCCGGCGTCAGGTTTCCACCATATTTAGGCGGCAGATAGATGTCCATGAGGCGCTCGATCGTCGGCTCCATGAACGGAGACATGAAAAAGAGACCGCTTGGCGACGCCACGGACAGCGTGCCGTCGAGTTCAATGGTGCCGGCAAACGGGTTGTTCTCGTCAGTGATCTTCGACTGGATGTCCAAGGGCTTAATCAAGAACTCGTTGCTGAGGGACCCGGGCGTGATTTTGAATCTGCCGCCGTCCCTGAGGCCTGCTGAGTTAAAGACCTTGTGAAACGCCATCTCGCCAGGTTTGGCACCGAGCCTGAGCACTAGATGACCGAACGGCAGGTCAAACGCGCCGTCACGGATCGGGATGGTGAAAAATTCGTTTTCGAACGCCGTCATGTCTTTGTTGAGCTTGAGGCAGCCCACGGACTCCAGGATGCTGGTCTGAAACTTGGAGACCTCAAGGTTGTCCCGGCTACCAACTACTAAGGTCTCCAAGTAGTGCGAGGGTCGTTCGCGTGACCCAAACAAGATGAACTTGTCTACGTCCAGGTAGTAATACTGCTGGATGCCGAAGAAGTTCATGGTCAGCTTTGTCGTCAGGTCAGTGATAAATTTCATGTCCAGGTCCAAGTTTACCAACTTGTTCAACAGGAGCTGAGAGAGCGCGAGGTTCTGCGACGGCGTCGAAAAGGCTTGGGCGATGAACGGCGACTTCATATAGGTGATGACGGCGTCGCCAGGGACCTCCACAAACGAAGAATCGGTCTGAATCGTGCCAGGCGTCGGCAACGTGGGATAGACGTAGTTCAGCAGACCGGCGATTGACATCGGAGCCTGCTCGTCCCTGGTGTAGTCGATGGCGATGGGCGGGAAGCCGGCCAGGAAATTCGGCTTCTGTTCCCGAATTGCCCGTGAACTAATGTTAATAATAAGCTGTGTGTATCTTAGGCGGTCGTCGGCGTTCTGTTCGATTCCGTTTTTGAAACCCGCTGTGTAATATAGAAATTCCAGAGGGTCCATCATGGTCCTGAGGCGCTCGTTCTTGGCCACCCTGGAGGCGTTTGAGACGCTATTGGTCTTCTCGGTCGGCGGCTCCGTCGCCTGAGGATTGGACTCAACCTCCATGATGAGGTCCTCGATGCCAGGAATATATTTGAACATGACCAGCTTCATGGACGCCGCCGACTGCTTGCCGTTCTCTGATCCCTGGTCGCTCTTCTTGGACCCGGCATGAAGCTCGACGGACTGCGTGGGGGCCGGCGGCAACTGCCTAGCAAGCTCCTCCAGGAACAACTTCCCCTTTGTAAACATGAGATTTTTCACCGTCGGTCGGACCGGCCCGCTGGCCACGTCTGCGGCCTGGAACTCGAAACCGTCGGCCACAATGGAGTCCATGCCGCCTTGGTTGGGGAAGTCGGTGGTGAACATCATGCCGACGTTCAACACCTCGTCGGAGCTCAACATGATCTCGCTGATGGGGCGCCGAATGACCTGCCTAAGCATCGTGAACGACAGGCTCCGGGTCGAAAAGCCGCCATAGCGATGGTTGATCGTGTCCTGGACTAGGTAGGCCACCATGTCGATGGCCTCCAGGTAGTAGAGCTTGCCCACGTAGTATTTCCTGTTGTCCTTGACCACGATCTCAAGGGTCCTAGTCGGCGCGTTGACCATGGCCAAGGCGATGGGCGCGAACAGGCGGGCCAGCTTCTTATTGTAGGCGTTAGGGTTGGTGACAGCACCGTGGGTCCTGAGGCCATACCTGAACAGGATGTCTGGATCGACATAGAGCGCCGTCGGGTAGTCGACGTCGCCCCTGAACGGGAAGATGGCTTTCACGTCGACGCGGCTCTCCAGCACCATCTCGTCCTTGGACACCGAACCGATGTCCACGAGCTCTTCGGACTTAATCACAAAATCGGAGTTCGGGTTGAACTCCCAGACGTTCTGAGGCGTGAGTTGGAGCAGGTCCTTGAAGTTGGTCTCGGCCGAGATACGCACGCTCTCCGACCTTGTGATCTCGACTTTGTTGAATCTGGGTGGACGGCAGACGATTACGCCATCCCTGGACTCAAAAATGTCGGTGTAGGAGTTGGACCTGACCTCGCCCAGGATATCGGCCGGCTTCGTCATCTCAGAGAAGAAACGTTCCACGCCCTGGCGGGCCATGCGGTTGTAGCCCCTATTGTGATCTCCACGCTCCAAGACACCACGGACGAAGAAGTCGAGGACCGGCCTGCTGGCCGACCTCGGCTCGATGGTCTCTCCCTCGGCTGCCGAAGCGTCTTGAGCCGCCAACTTGGCGTCGTTGTTGAACCCAAGGACGACTGAATCAAGGCCGGTCGGGAGCGTCTGTGGAAACAGCCTGGACTCCAGGCTACCCTCCGCGGGCACAGGAGCCTCGGTCACCGACATCAGGTAGAGCGCGATCAGGACAAAGATGTTGTGCTGGAACCCGAATTGGCTGAACGAGATGAAGACCGACGGGTCCAGACGGTAGAGGAAGGTGGATGTGTTGCGGTCGATTTCCTTGCAGGACAACGAGTCGTCCAGGATATATTTGAAGATTTCACGAATGTTCTTCCGGTCGAAGTTGTGGGAGTAAGGAGTGGTCCTGGCCTTGTCGTTGAGCTCGATGCCAGGCAGAAACTCCCCTGGCCTCACTGACTTGTTCTTGACCATCTGTGATGTGTAGAGGATTTTTGAAAGGCCAGTGATCTCAAGATTGAACGAGTCGACCTTGCCGTAAGAAAACGACTTCTGAATTTTTGTAATAACGCCGATGAACTCCGGCTCGAAGTCCTGATCTGGCCCAAAGGCGGCTTTGACCACAACAACGTCATTTTCATTTGGGTTCAAGGTGCCGAAGACGTCATCGTTAAAGTTGACCACGATTTCGCCCGGAGTATTTTCGGGGGCCTCGGCGAAGTCCGTGCTGTCGGGACGGGCAAGCACTAGGTTCATCTTATTGTCCATGGTG
>Ga0299915_10002995_pt1 | contig 12249 bp, 7 predicted proteins | sample RVTome_13_FD_200263 | JGI IMG/M metagenome (GOLD analysis project Ga0299915, IMG submission 200263) | Soil microbial communities from uranium-contaminated site in the Upper Colorado River Basin, Wyoming, United States - RVT92D227 (version 2) ...
CTGCTACGTGGGCTCAGGCGATTCCAAGACATTGAATTCGGATCTATATTGTTCACCGAGGAATCAATAGATCCTATTGCTATCAAGCAATTCGTGGGGCACGCGCAGCGCTAGGGGGGTGGGTCTCCAGACCCACCCCCGGGCTTTTTCGGTCGCCCCTTTGAGGCCGGCTTCCTGACCTCAACCGATGCGGGGCGATGGTCTCCACAAGCCGCGATAACTCCGCCTCATGGAAGGCGAATATTTGCATCCGTTTGGAGCGCTCATTCCGTCCAAAGAACGGATGGAACAGTTCCGCATGTGGAGGTGATGGTTGAAAAAAGCTTCCCGTCAGAAGCTGGGCCCGAGGGTCAGGTAGAAGTTGAACCTGCCGGATTCTCCCCATGCGCCGGCAAAGTGCATGGGACCGACCAGGGTGTCGAGCGAGAAAGCCAGTCCAAACCCCTGGGCATGCCGGAATTGGTATGGTCGCGCCTTCTCCTGGCTCCAGGCGGCGAAGTTATAAAGCCCGGTCAGATATGCGCGGCGCACGAAGCTCAGCGGATTCGTCAACAGCCTGTGCCGATATCCGATTGATCCCAATCCCACCTGCCGGGCCACAAGCTCGTCCAGCCGGTAACCCAGCAACTGCCGGGCTGCCCCCTGGGACATGCTGTAGCCCCCCAGGTAGAACTGGTCGTAAAAGGGGATGTCCCCATCGGAATAGCCCAAGTCCAGTCGGAGCTGCAGCGTGCCGGGGCCGGGCAGAGGAACGAACTGGTCGTATGTTCCCTGCCACTTGCTATAGCCGAAGTCGGAGCCGAGCGAGGGTCTCCTTTCATCAATCTGCAGGCGACCGCGCACGCCCCGCTCCGGGAAATCCGCCTCGTCCAGGGTGTCCCGGCTCAGGCTGAAGGTGAATCCGGCCAATGCGCGCGGTTCCGCCTGGCGATTCGGAGGGGTGCCCCCGGAGATGCTGGCCTTGTCGAACCGGTAGCCGAGCTCGAACTCCGTGCGTTGGAAAAGGCTTCCGCCGACCACGATCTGCCCTCCGGCGCGCTTCTCGTCGAACCGGTCCTCAAGTTCCTGGTTTCGGATGTCGAGCCGCTCGCGCCGGCGGTAGTGGACTTTCGGCTCGACGAACAGGATCGGCAGACTCGAGGGGATGTAGCGCAGGCCGGCGCTGATGTCGGTGGCGCCGCCGAACTGGGCGGAGAGGGAGAGGGCGGAGGGCGAGTGGAAGAGCTGGCGGGCCGTGTATTCGGCCAGGGCCACAAACTGGTAATCGGGGTCGTAGCGGATGGCGCCGCCCAGCGTGCTCAGCGGAGATTCTTTCACGTAGTAGCTGACCTGGTATCGACCCCCGCGGTCGGTCCGGATTTCCGAATCGACGTGCTCGAAAAGACGCGTGGCGTAAAGCCGGCGCAGGTCCTCCTGCAGCAGCTCGGGATTCAGCGGCTCGCCCGGGCGCGTCCGCACCTCGTTCCTGAGTCTCGACGCCGGCACCTTTCGAAGCCCCTCGAAGCGGACCGAGGAGACCTCGGCCGCCGTAAGGGAAACAGTCGAATCGGATCGAGCCTTTGACCGCCTGGCGCCCACAAGAGCCCGGATGGCTGCCAGCTGCGCTTCCGCCTCGCGGGCGCCGCGCTCGATGATTTCTGGGAAGCGACCGTAATCGATAAAGGTCAAACCCGCCAGGTCCGGCCGCAGGACTGCGTCCGCGAGCCCCAGGTTCCGCTCCACGCTCTCCCGGATCTGCAGGCTGATCGACTGGTCGATGACATCGAAGAACGTCCGGATTTCTTCCTTTTTCCGGAGCGGGGAGGTCACATCGACGGCGATCACGATATCGGCTCCCATGTCCCGGGCCACGTCGGTGGGGAGGTTGTTGACCAGGCCTCCGTCCACGAGGAGCATGCCCTCCTTTTCGACCGGGGTGAACGCCATGGGAATCGCGATGGAGGCCCGCAAGGCCTCGGTCATGCGGCCGCCCTTGAACACATAAGGCTTTCCGGTCGCGAGGTCGGTGGCGACGGCGCGGAACGGGATCGGCAGCCGGTCGAAGTCATAGTCGACGGCGGCCATGCGCTCCAGCGATAGGCTGTTCAACAGCTCCGTGAGCCGCTGGCCCACCAGGAGACCGGCGGGGAGTTGCGGCGTAGTCCCATCGAAACTGATCTGCCCCTGGTAGCGCCAGTCGCGCCGCTCGAACAGCGGCGTAATCCGCCGCTCCGGCACGTCGCTGAACAGTTGCAACCAGTCCGTGGCGGTGAGGATCTCCTCCAGGTCGGACGTGGTGTAGCCGAGGGCATAGAGCCCGCCGACCAGGGCGCCGAAGCTGGTGCCGGCAATGCAATCGATGGGAATCCCCTCCCGTTCCAGCACCCTCAGCACGCCGATGTGCGCGCCGCCGCGCGCGCCGCCGCCGCTCAGGACCAGCCCGATTTTCGGAGCATCGGGCGGGTTTTGACCGGGAGCCGGAGCTGCCGGTGCCGGCGCGCAGATGATGAAAGAGGCGATCCAAAGCCAAAGTCTCGTCTGAAATGTAGCTCGCATAATCACCGCCGCTTGATCGAGTGAATCCAAACCGGCGGGATTGTATCATCGGTACGGGCGAAGAAGGAGCGGCCGCCGCCCGGGCGCCGCCAAAGCTGTGATAAAGTAGCCCCAGGCTGCTGTTTCAGCATTTTCAATACAGGTGGGCAGCAGCCTGGCGCCCATTCCCAATCAGCACTATACGGGCTTTCCTGGAGGTGACCATGCCGGCCATTCTGACTCTCAATCAAATCAAGGATGCTCTGAAGAAAATCGATCCCGTTGAAGGGCTCATCCGGTCTATCGAAGACGGCTTTGTCGCTTATTCGCGCGGCGAGGTGGTGGTGCCCCCCGTGGGCGAGATGATCTTCGAAGAACCGCGGGGCGAGACGCACATCAAATATGGCTTCATCAAGCGGGACGATTACTATGTCATCAAGGTGGCGTCGAGCTTCTACGACACGCCGCGACCGGGCCTGTCAACCGCACAGGGTCTCATGCTCCTCTTCAGCCAGAAGACGGGCGAGCTGATCTGCATTCTGCTGGAGGAGGGGCATTTGACGCAGCTGCGGACGGCGGCGGCCGGAGCCGTCGCCGGGAAGTATTTTGCGCCTCGCATTGTGCGCAGGGTCGGCGTGTTCGGCGCCGGCGTCCAGGGAAGATTGCAGCTGGAATACCTGCGCTTGGTGCGCGATTTCCGGGAGGTCGTTGTGTGGGGCGTCCATCAGGATGAGCTGGACCAATTCCGGGCGGATATGGAACCCAGGGGTTTCAACATACAGACCACGCTGGACCCTGAAGCTGTTGCCGCATCCTGCAACGTGATCATCACCGCCACTCCTTCGTGCAGGCCATTGCTGAGAGCGGAGCAGATACGGAAGGGTACTCACATCACCGCCATGGGATCGGATACTCCGGAAAAACAGGAGTTGGACGCAGCCGTCCTGGGCCGGGCGCAGCGGGTGGTCGTGGACAGCATCAGCCAGGGACTGCTGCGCGGCGAGGTTTCCCACGCGCTCCGCGCCGGGACGATAAACAAGGAACAGCTGGTCGAGCTGGGCACGGCGATCGCGGAGGCGAAATACCGGCGCCAGACGGATGACGAGATCACCGTGGTCGATCTGACCGGGGTGGCCGTGCAGGATATTCAGATCAGCAAAGCCGTATGGCAGGTTGCCGGAGCTGCCGGGTAAACGCCTGCGCGGCCCTCGGTCGGTGGCCAATTGTCAGGGTTTTGCCAGTTCCGGGGGCAGCGGCCGCTTCGGCGTGACGACATCGTTATTCAGGGATACGACCCACCAGCGGCCGTCTTTCCTCATCAAACCGAAGCTGTCCAGCCCAAGCTGGCCGGGCGCGTTTTCCGGAGTCATGAGCCTCGCCTTGTAAACCACAAAGCAGTGGGCCATGTCGCCGAACTCAGTCAACTTCAGCTTCTCCACCGTTTCTTGGAAACCCCTGTCGCCCATGTTAAATTTTTTTACGTCGTCCATGAACCACCGCACAAACTCCTCGACGGTAACGAGCTCCATGGTGGTCGGGCTCTTCCTCAGGGCAAGGACCGCCTGGGGCGCAAAAAACTTCCTGACCTGGTCCCAGTCGTGCGCCTGGCCCGCTTTGATGCTTACGGCGGCATACAGACCCCTGACCAGGCTTTCGGGATTCAGGAAAACGTCCTCACCGGGACGGCCGGGTGCGCTTGAACAGAGAAGAACAGGAAACAAAAACAGAACCACAATTCCATACACGCTCGGCTTCCGAATTTTCATATTCTGCTCCCCCAAGGTTCCAACAAGAAGTAGGCGGTTCCGCATCCCGCTGCTCTTCAAACTCTGCCTCCTGATGACCTATACGAGATAGCCGAAAACGGGTTCCGCGAAAGCGGCCGGTCCCCGAGCAGGCGTGGGTTACAGTCTCGCGGGACTCCCGGTTTCTATCACGCCCGAGATGGTTGCCGGGCGCTCCCTTGGAGGCGGTGCAGCAGCATGCCTCGAGCTCCTGCGGCTCCGGGCCTCCGCAGAATCTTGGCCTGGAAGTTACTAAAGATAAGTTCGTGCTCAACGTGGCCGATGTGACCTCCAACATCTGGACCGCCAGCCTCGCCAAGCTCCCCCGCTGAGGAGCCGGCGTCAGGCCTTTCTTTAACCTCCAAATAGCGGTGCATTCAGACGTCGGCCACAGGACGGCAATAATCGGTTCGTTTGCCTCACAAGCGCCATCCTGTGGGGGTGGGTCTCCAGACCCCCACCCCCTGCTCCCTCGGTCGCGCGCCTTGGTTTTATGCCCCTCTCCGCCGCCTCGGTAGAAACCTCGTGAGAAATGCGGGCTAAGGGGTAGGGAGGAACTTTTCCATGACCCAGTGTTCATAGGTTCTTGGCTGAGTCTTTTCGGGGCCTCCGGTGGCGAAGATCATCTTGCCGCCTGGATGCCACAAAATCTGGCCCAGCCTTGGGTGGCTCGCGGGTGCGTCGGCGATCTTCCGCGGAGTGCTGCCGGAAGCCGCTACCGCCCAGAGTTCTTCGTGAAACTTTGAACCTGGGGAGGTATTTCGCAGCGTGTAGGCAATGGTTTGCCCATCGGGCGACCAGGCAAGGCCGCCAAACCATGGCACATTGCCAATCTCGGTGTTTGCTCCCGCCTCCACCAGGACACGATAAGTATTATCGGGGAGAGAAAGCATCTTGAGCTGTTTTTGGTCCCTGAACGCAATCCGGCGGCCATCCGGCGACCAGGCGGGTCTTCCATAAGGTTCGCCTTCTGGAAATTGAACCAGGGAGACGATGAAGTTATTTTCCTTCAGTGACCAAAGTTTGAGGTCCCGCCCTTCCAGGTAGGCCAGGTACTCTCCGTTGGGGGAGGGCCAAGTCCAGACGTCAGCCGAAATCTTGTCAGTTACAAGCTGAACGTTATTGCCATCCCGGTCCATTGCATGGATTTCTGAGATTTTGTTCTTGTTGCCGAGCTTGTCAACGCTGTATCTATTTGCCTGAGGCAGCCACTGGAGATTAATAAGCGCTCCGACATTCCCGGGGCTGCGTTTACCTGTCAGCTGAAGCGGCTCGATCCTATAGTCCTCCAGGAATACACGGAATATTCCCAGCCGCCCTTCCGGATCCCAGCCTGGAAAGATCAGGGATTGTCCATCTCTAGACCATTCAATGTTGGGCACGTAGTAATTCGGCGTCCGAACTTCCTCATCTTCTCTCTCTTTGCCTGAACTGATGAAGATTCTCGGAAGCGAAATTTCCCCCTTTCGAGACATATAGGCCACACGCTTCCCATCGGGCGAAAAACTCAGACTGGAATGATCGGTTGCATATCTGGCAAATGGGAGAAACTGGCCTTGTGCTTCTACAGTCAGGGGATCAACCGGCAAAATGAAAAGATCGCCGGCTGTTCCTTCGCCGACCATTAACATCGTGAGTTTTCCGCTGTGAGTGAAATCTGTCACCCACGTGCTCTTTCCCATGTTGCGCTTGATACGCACAGGGGGACCGTCAGCTTTGGTACCCCTCATCGGCAGAGCCCATAAGTCATTTGTCTTCTCTCGATCGCTTGTAAAAACAATGAATTTGCCGTCGGGAGACCATAAAGGCGAGCCATCATTGGCAGGATGTTCGGTCAGCCGGACCTCCTGGCTTCCGTCCACGCTCCACATGTATATATCCAAATTGCCCTTGATAGTCCTTGCGCCCACGATGAGCTTCCCGTCCGGAGAAAACTGGGGATATGGAGCCCAGTCGGCCGCTGGTATTGTGGCGACAATGCGCGGATCGCCGCCTGACGAAGCCAGGACAGCCAGCTGCAAGGTTCCGTCCGTTTCATTTTCAATTGTGCACAGGATGGACCGGCCGTCCCGCGACCAGTCCATTGGATAGACGTTACTTTTTCGGTCGGCGGAAGACCAGAAGGTTTTCGGCTCTCCGCCACCGGAGTTGATGACTCGAAGCTCACTCCTGCCATACTTGTAAATGATATTTTTGCCGTCGGGAGACCACTCAAAGTAAATGAGTGTCAGCGAACTATTACCATCGACCAGCCGTTTCTCTTGTCCGGAGGATAATTCCGCCACATAGAGTCCGTCACGGGATTCTTTGTCCTTCCGGTCAACGTAAAGCATTTTCGTGCCATCTGGTGAAAGGCGCGCGAGGTGAGTTCTCCCCTGCCCGGCAAATTCGATTTTTCTGAAAATGAGGGATGCGTTTTCCCCTGCGGTCTTCGTGATGGCCGCCAGCCGGGCGCGGGCCTGTGCTGCGACTTCGGCCTGGTCGGCATAGTCTCTCAGCAGCTGCTCGAAGATTTTGCGGGCTTCGGCGGCGCCCTGCTTCTCGTAACAGCCGCCGAGCTGCAGCATTGCGCGCGCCACCACGGCCCGGCTTGGGCCGCGCGCGGCAATGATCGTTTTGTACTGCGCTATGGCGCCGTTCAGGTCGCCGTCGATGACCTCTTTGTCGATCGCGGCGCGGAGTTGTTTTTCCCACTGGTTGCCTGTCTGGCTGGGCAATTGAATTGCCGCGAGGCCGACAAGCAGAAAGCTTGCCGTCAGAATCAGAATTCGCCTGTCCATGTTTCTGTCCTCCCGGCCAGAGGATCGTGCAACTTTGTCAGGATTAAACCCACACTACCGTCAGATTTCCGTCAGAAAGCACCGTTGTATTTGTCGACAGGATAACAGGATTCAAAGGACCGAATTCCGTTGATCCTGTAATCCTGTCAAAAAGATAAGGAACTCAGCCGTCGAAGCGGTAGCCGAGACCGCGCACGTTGACCAGGTATCGGGGCGCCTCGGGATCCGGTTCGATCTTCCGGCGCAATGTCATGACATGGTTGTCGACTGCGCGGTCGGTCACCGCAAACCCATGGCCCCAGGCGGCGTCCAGCAGCGCGTCGCGGCTCATCACGCGCCCGCGGTTGCGAATAAACGCTACCAGAATCTTATATTCCGTCGAGGTAAGATGAACAGCGCAGCCCGCGCGGCGCAGCTCGCAACGCGCAAAGTCCACCTCCGCATCGCCGAACCGGAACGGCTCCTCTCCTTCCGGCTCACCCGCCCCCCGGCGCAGGACCGCGCGTATGCGCGCGCGCAAGGTCTCCGGGCTGAACGGTTTGGTCACATAGTCGTCAGCGCCGAGGTCCAGCCCTTTGATCATTTCCGTCTCGCGCGTGCGCGCGGTCAAAATGATGATCGGGGTGCGCAATCCGTCGCGGCGCAGCCGCCGACATACCTCGAAACCGTCTATGCCGGGGAGCATCAGGTCGAGCAGGATCAGGTCGAAGTCCCCCTTGGCTGCGCGCCGCAGAGCGGTGTCCCCGTCATGAACAATCTCCACCCTGTAGCCTTCCAGTGCCAGGTCGGCTTCCAGCGCCAAAGCGATTCCGGGTTCGTCCTCTACAACGAGAATGTGGGTCATGGGTTTTTCTCGATCGGAAGCAGAATGACAAAGGTGCTGCCGCGGCCGGGCTCGCTTTGCAGCTCGACCTTGCCGCCGTGCGCGCGCACGATGTGCTCGACCATCGCCAGGCCGAGACCCGTTCCTTTGATCGCATGCGCCTGGGCGGCCGCACCGCGCACGAACTTCTTGAAGATCTCCCGCTGTTCTGAAGGCGCAATCCCGAGGCCGAAGTCCTGTACTTTCAAAGCCGCGCGCGCTCCATCGATCAGGGCTGTCGCGACCAGAATCCGCGGTGAATGGGGGGAATATTTGACCGCGTTGTCGAGCAGGTTCCACAATGCGCGACCCAGCGCTTCCCGATCGGCGCGTACGACCGGACCTTCGGATGCTGTGCTCAGCTGGATCAGGTGGCCCTGGTCGCCAATCTGGGCCCGGAATTCGTCGACGAGGGCGTGAGTCAGCGCCGACAGGTCGAGCTTCTCGAATGTGTAGTGGGCGGCGCCCGCCTCGATGCTGCCGAAGTCCAGCAGATTTTCCACCAGCCAGTGGAGCCGCCGACTTTCGCGTGACAGAGTATTGTAGAATCGGCTTCTATAGTCCTCTGAAGGAACCCGGTCGCCGACGAGCAGCTCCGAAATCTGTCGTATGGCCGTCAAGGGGCTGCGGAACTCGTGCGAAACGGCAGAGACGAAATCCGCTTGAAGGCGGGCCACAGCCAATTCCTTCAAGACTGCACGCCAGCTCAGGTAGGCGCCGCCCAGAAGCGTCACCGTCATCAACGCGATTCCTGCGAGCAGGAGGCCGCGGCGCGAGGCGTAGCCCTCGTCCTGGCTGCCGGCGCCGGATACGTGCACGGACCAGGGCATGCGTGTGGCAACGGCCGTGCGGACAACCTGCACAGGTGCGCCGGCGTCGAAAGCTCCCAGCAGCAAGCGCCCTTCGGCATCGGCGAGCCCTGCCTGAAGCATCGATCCCTGTGGAACACTCGGCAGGAGTCCATGCAGGTAACGCGGGCCGGCCACTGCAGCCGCCAGTTTGTCCTCGCGCGCCAGCCAGATCAGCAGCACTGGTTGGTCCGCCATGGCAGCGAACCTCTGCCCTTCGGGTTTCTCGTCGGTCCTGCCGTTCCAAAGCTCCTCGACCGCGGCGGCGAGGGCGAGATCTTCCGGAGATGGATCCAGAAGTTCCGCATTATTCGAATGGGGCCGGGACTCATCGAGAGCCAGCTCAAAGGCAGCGCGAGGAAGGCGCCACCGGCCACCCAACAGGTCCTGGCGCAGCGCCATTGCTTCGCGATCTCGTTCCTCCAACTTTCCGGCCTGCTCCAGAATGCGGCAGCGGAACTGCCGGGCCCTGAGCCCGGCCGGGAGAGACGCCACATCCAGCGGATCGAGTCGCTCGAGGGCGGCACAGGAAGCGAGCGCCTCGTCATAACTGCCGGCCGCGCGCAGAGCGCGCACAAGTCGAAGCCAGGCGCCGGCGGAGATCCGCACATCCCTGGAGCCGGTCAGCCGGCGATAGACCTGAGCGGCTGCTCGGGGATTCTTGCTTATATATTCGAGGTTCTCTCCCGCGCGGAAGACCTCCATGGTCAGCTCAGGAACGGGCGTCTGATCGGGACAGTAGAGGAGTCTCTGCTCCGGGTAGCTCTTCAACGTCGATGCGTCCGCGAGCAGAAGCACTACGTTGTCGGGGATTTCATTTGATGGCGGCAAGCCCGTCAGCAGAAGGCCGGCCTGGCTTTTAAGGCCTGCGAGGCTGCTTTGGAGGCCGGCCTGGATGCGGTCGGCCGTGGTTTCCAGGAGGTCTCTTGCGCGCTCCTGCTCGAGAGCGCGGTCCTGGGCCATCAGGCGCCATGACAGCCAGGCAAAAGCCGCCGCCAGCAGTAGCAGCAGGAAAGGGAAACCGGCGAGCAGATGTCTGGTTGTTCCGATGCGCCGTCTCATGGAAGTTTCCGCTATCGACTTATACCGCTATTTTGTCAGGATTCTGTCATGAAAATCAAACGACGAGGAACTCCAAGGACGCAGGGAGTGCTGAAGAAGGAGGGGTTTCTCTCAGCAGCGGGGGCGGCCCGCCCGAAAGCTTCTCCAGGCGAAAGAACCCGCGGTCATCCGTGGCAGGATGATGGCAGACTGGTTTCTCCTCAATAAAAACCGCGTGCTTTGGCGTCGCTACTTCGCGGCCTTGAGTGCCGGCAGGAAGTTTTCCAGGACCCAGATTTCTGTCTTGGACTCGCCGGCGCTGTAGGCAATCCGCCGGCCATCGGGGTGAATGCTGATTTGGCTCAGGGGATTCATCGCCAGCCCGATCCTCCGGGGCTCTCCGCCTTCCGAGGAGATGGCCCACAGCTCGGATTTGCCTGCCGCATGATTCCTCTTCACGAACAGCAACCCGCGCGAGTCAGGCGCCCAGGCGATGGAGCCGAAGTCTTCCGGACTTTTCAGTGCAAGCAGTGCGCGGGATTTCCCCCCCACAGCCGGCATAAGATTCAGCGCCGACGCCTTAAATTCCATGTCATATGAGGTAAAAGCAAACCAACGGTCGTCCGGCGAAACCGCCACCCCCAAACCCGCCCAGCCGCGAAAGAGCTCACTATCCTGGCCGGTCTCAAGATCCCGGAGCATCAGAGGGCGGGCATTCTTTGCCGGATCGTTCGTCACATAAAGAATTGCCTTCCCGTTACGAGACCACTCGGCCCAATATGCCCCTGATATCATCGCGCTGATCTCGCCTGTTTGAGCGTCAAGCGTGCATACACCCGGGCCATTTTCGGCGTGATATCCACGCACAAGAATGGAGCGCCCGTCCGGCGACCATCGAAGGTTGTAACCCAAAGCATTCATCTTGGGCGCCAGTTCCCGCTCCTCGCCTGTTTCCACAGAACGGATGGAGATGGTGTGCAAGCCCGGCCTCAGAGGCAGAGCGCTTGACCGCGAGACGCAAGCGAGGTACCTGCCGTCGGGAGACCAGTCGGGCGCCAGACTGCCGCCCACGTAGCGCCGGATCAAAGCAGTTGGTGGAGTCAACACCGTTCCCTGCGCCACATCGAGCGTGGCGACGTAAATATCTTCCATCAGGACCGAGAGGCCATAATAGAAAGAACCTTCCCGGGTCAAACCCAGGGGCACGATTCGCCCGATCTCCTTCTTGGCCAGCACCGGAGATCCTTGCGGCTTGCCTTCGGCCAAAGGCGCAAGCCAGACGTCCATGGTTCCGGTGCGATCGCTTGCAAAGATGAGTTCCTTGCTGTCCGGACCCCACCCAAGCGTGGCGTCATTGGCCGGGTGCTGAACCAACGGTATTTCGCGACTTCCATCCGACGGCAGCAGGAAGATATCAGGATTGGCGTTTTCCTTCTGTGGAACGTCATACGCGACGTAGCGCCCATCGGGTGAAAGGCTCGGATTGCCTGCTCCTCGCCGGTCCAGAGTTTTGATAACGCGCACCGAACCATCGGATACCGATATCAACGCCATCTGCCGGTTTCCGTTTTTTCGGGAGAGCGTCGTCAAGATGTGTTTTCCATCTGCAGCCCAAGCGCCCGGCCCGATGTTCGGGTATCCAGGGTCTTCCTTCCCGGACTCGTTCCCGAAAAGAATCCGGGGATTGGAGCCGTCGAGTCCGATGATGCGCAGTTCACCGCGCCAGCCGTTCTGGCAGACGTATGCGATCTGCCTGCCGTCAGGCGAAAACGACGAGCCGCTCCAGTGCTCCAAGACTGAACCTTTGTGGTTTGTGATGTGTCGCGTCTTTCCTGTGGCCATTTCCAAGACAGCAAGATCGGCCGACCTCTGATCAGCGAAAGAGAGGTACCTGCCGTCCGGGGATACCGCCCCGTAGGCATTTACCCCAGGACCTGCGTAGATCTGCCGCGTAGCCGGCATCGAGCCTGCCATGGCGCCTGCAGTTTTTGTCAGTGCAGCCAGCCTTGCGCGCGCCGCGGCGACCGGCTCTGCCTGGTCCGGGTAATCGCGCAGAAGCTGCTCATAAGATTTGCGGGCCTCCAGATTGCCCAACTTCTCCTGGCACTGGCCAATCTGCAATAGAGCCTTGGCTGCGATGTCGCGGTTTTTCGGGAATTCATCGATGACCCTTTTATAAAGCGCTATCGCTTTCTGCAAATCGCCCTGAATCTCCTCTGCCTGCAAGGCCCTTTCGTAGATCTGCCCGGCCGTCTGCTGGGGGACGGTTGCACCTAGCGCGGCCTAACGGCCACAACCCAATAAAAAGCAAACCGCAGAGACGCAGAGGTCGCAGAGAAAATAAGACTGCCGGCGTGGGCACGGGCTTTTGCTGTCATCTGGGCCGGAATCCCGGAAGCGAACGCCGGTGGATGGATGCA
>Ga0299915_10002996_pt1 | contig 12248 bp, 12 predicted proteins | sample RVTome_13_FD_200263 | JGI IMG/M metagenome (GOLD analysis project Ga0299915, IMG submission 200263) | Soil microbial communities from uranium-contaminated site in the Upper Colorado River Basin, Wyoming, United States - RVT92D227 (version 2) ...
TCCGCGCAGCGGCGGAAGACCGCTGCAACGGCCGCCCGGTCCCCAACACCGGCATGGGCCTCCATCAGGGCGCGAAAGGCCGGCTCCGGGGCCTGACCCAGGGCGATCCAGCGCTCTCCCCAATCGATGACCTCCGCCCAGCGTCGTTCCGCCACAAGGCACCTTAAAAACAGCTGCATCTTGCGTTCGAAACTGGCCCTCAGGCGTTCCCGTTCGAGGATCACCCACTCATCATAGAAACCTGGGAGGAGCTCGCCGCCATAGGCGGACACATCGGCGTGCAGTGCGTCGGGCGGCTCTTCGGGGGAATCTTTCCGGCCGACCTGCAGAGCATCAACCCAGGTCCCCGGGGTGAGGTTGAACGTCAGGCTGATGTTATCTGAAGCCAGGAACTCAGCGCCCTTCCCCGAGCCGGCGGATAGGGCCTGGCGGATCCGCCACAGGGCATGTCGCAGGTTGCTGCGGGCGTTGGCCTCGTCGGCATCGGGCCAGAGCAGGCCGGAAAGCCTCTCCCGGCGATGCGCGACGCTGGGTGAGAGGGCGAGGAAACCGAGCAGGGACTGTGCCGGGCGCGAGGGGATGTCAACCGGATCCCCGTCAAGTTGCACATCGAAGCGGCCCAGCAACCGGATTTGAAGCATCAGTCGGTCGGCGTTGTGCCTGGAGGGGACCCTGTGGGGCCCTGCTTTGGCTTCAGGGCCACCACGAGACCCGAGTATAGCATGATCCACTGGGACTTCAAAGATGAGCAATCCCCGAAAACACGCTGAATAAACGCTCCCCGACACAATCCCGTGACGGCGGCGGGATAAAGTCCTGGCAGAGTTCCAGACCACACCGGGCAGACGATCTCCGGGCGAGCCCCGGAAACACAGGCAGACCCGGGTGAGTATGGCAAAGCCAAAGGAGGACGAGATGTACAACGATCAGATGTGGCTGAAGCTGGGGGAGCAGAGAGCGGCGGAACTGCGCAAGGAAGCCGATCAGCACAGGCTTGCGAATTCGGTTCGGCGCATCCCGCCTTCATTCGACCGTGCCAGAGTCTTGGCGGGCGTCTGGGTGACCGCCCTGGGGGCGGTGCTGCTCCTGGTCGTGCGCTAGATCCAAGACCAAGCGCCCTCCTCGGGCGCTTGAGCCTTCCTTCACAAGGCGCGGGCCTCAACCTGCGGGCCCCGGCGGGAGCCGGGGCTCGATGCTTTGAACCCGATCACATCGCGGTCCGGCCTGGCGCACGTCCCACACGCAATCCCGAGCTCCCCACCGCGATCCCCGCTGGCACTGATCTTGTACCCACCCAGATAGGGAAAGCCGGCCTCAGGGGACGGCCTACAGACCGCGGGCGAGGTGGAAGGATGGAGTCTCTAAGCAGTCAGACATTGCTCAATGTGGCAGGCATCCTGATCGCGCTGGCACTCGGATGGACGCTTCTGAAGGCGTTGCTCAAGGTCACGTTCCGCCTGGTGGCTTTTGGCGGCCTGGCGCTGCTCGCCCTGGCGGCGTTGGTCTGGGTGTGGGGTTGGATACGCTGACAGCTACCTCTCGCTCGGGATGATGATCCAGCACAGCAAGTAGATGAGGATCCCGGGGACCCCTCCTGGGATCAGGGCGATCAGGAATCCGATCCTGAACCACCATGGGCTGAGGCCGAAAAACTCCCCCAGGCCCCCACACACACCCGCCACGATCTGCCGTCGCCGCGAGCGGCGCAGTACCTTCGAACTGGTCTCCGACATCGCAAACCTCCAATCCTATCTACGACGCGATTCTCCTGCAGGTCGCGCCGCATCAATGACAATAGCCTGACCCACCGCCCCCGACTTTCGGCGCAACGCCGTTCCGTCCCGGGCTCCTCTCCTGAATGACGTAGGGGCGGGTCTGAGACCCGCCCCTACGGTTGACGGCACTTTGGCGATCTATCCGGCCTAGTAGTCGGGCATCGGCGGAGCCGCCGGCGCCCTATCCTTCTCTGGGACGTCGGTGATCAGGGCCTCGGTCGTCAGGATCATCGCCGCGATCGAGGCGGCGTTCTCCAGGGCGCCCTTGGTCACCTTGGCCGGGTCGATGATCCCCGCCTTCACCATATCGACGTACTCGTCCCGAAGGACGTCGTAGCCGATGTGCTTGTTCTTCTTGCTCTTCTGCTCGCGCCGGACCTCTTCGACGACCACCGCGCCGTCCTGGCCGGCGTTCTCGGAAAGCTTGCGCATCGGCACTTCGAGCGCCTTGCGGACGCTGTTGATGCCGATGTTCTCGTCATCGAACTCCATCTTGAGGGCCTTGAGGGACTCCATGGCATTGATGAGCGCCACACCACCGCCGGGGACGATCCCTTCCTCCACCGCGGCCCGGGTGGCCGAGAGGGCGTCTTCGACGCGGTGCTTCTTTTCCTTGAGCTCGGTCTCGGTGGCGGCCCCCACCCGGATGACGGCCACCCCGCCGGAGAGCTTGGCCAGGCGCTCCTGGAGCTTCTCCTTGTCGTAGTCGCTGGTCGACTTATCGATCTCGACCTTGATCTCCTCGATCCGGCCCTTGATGCGGGCCGCGTCGCCGCGCCCCTCGACGACCGTCGTATCTTCTTTGGTGGCGGTCACCTTGCCAGCCCGGCCCAAATCGTTCAAGGTCACGCTCTCGAGCTTGCGGCCAAGCTCCTCGGTGACCACGGTCCCGCCGGTGAGGATGGCAATGTCTTGAAGCATGGCCTTGCGGCGATCCCCGAAGCCGGGGGCCTTGACGCCCACCACGTTGAGCATGCCCCGCAGCTTGTTGAGCACCAGGGTGGCCAGTGCCTCGCCGTCGACGTCTTCGGCGATCACCACCAGCTCGCGCTTGCCAATCTGCACCAGTTTCTCCAGGATCGGCACGATATCCGCGGCGGCCGAGATCTTCTTGTCGTGAATGAGGATGTAGGGCTCTTCGATCACGGCCTGCATGTGCTCGGGGTCGGTGACGAAGTAGGCCGAGATGTAGCCCCGGTCGAACTGCATGCCCTCGACATATTCCTTCTCGAACTCGAGGCCCTTCGACTCCTCGACCGTGATGACGCCGTCTTTCCCGACCTTGTCCATCACCTCGGCGATCAGATTGCCGATCTCCTGGTCTTGGGCGGAGATGGCCGCCACGGAGGCGATCTCTTCTTTGGTGGTCACCTCGATAGCCTGCTCTTTGATCGAGTCGGAGACGGCCTTGGCCGCGGCCTCGATCCCGTGTTTGAGCATCATCGGGTTCGCCCCTGCCGCCAGGTTTTTCAGGCCATCGGTGACGATCGCGTGAGCCAGGACGGTCGAGGTGGTGGTGCCGTCGCCGGCGATGTCGTTGGTCTTGGTAGCGGCCTCTTTCAGGAGCTGAGCCCCCATGTTCTCAAACGGGTCTTCCAGCTCGACTTCCTTGGCCACCGTGACGCCGTCATGGGTGATGGTCGGCGATCCGAACTTGCGGTCGAGGGCGACGTTGCGGCCCTTGGGGCCGAGGGTCGTCGCCACAGCGGAGGCTAGGACGTCGACGCCTGCCTTCAAGCGCCTCCGGGCATCCTCCGAGAATGCGAGTTGCTTTGCTGCCATCTTTCGATCTCTCCTATGATTCAGGTCTCAGATTTGCGGAGAGCCCGGGATCACTCTTCCACGATCGCCAGGATGTCGCTCTCCCTCAGGATGAGGAGCTTCTCATTGTCGATCTTGATCTCGGTGCCGGCGTACTTGGCGAAGAGAACCTTATCGCCCACACGGACGTCCATGGCGATGCGCTTGCCATCCTCGTCGCGTGCGCCGGGGCCCGCCGAGAGCACCTCCCCCTTCTGTGGCTTCTCCTTGGCTGTCTCGGGAAGCACGATCCCGCTCGGCGTCACCTCTTCGCCCTCCAGAGGCCTGACCACGAGCCGGTCCGCCAGCGGCTTGAGCTTGAGCGCCATACGAACCCTCCTTCAATTCTGTCGGCTTTGGGATGAGTTGCAAGTTAGCACTCGGAAGGGGTGAGTGCTAACTCGCACCCCTAGTGTATCGAAATCAGCACTTGCTGTCAAGGGGAAGGGTCGAATCGAGGAACCACCGACCGCACCGCGCCCGCAAGCTGAGACCGTGCGAGCTTACCCCCTCGGCTGAGCCCCGCTAAGCTCCGGCGCACCCAATCGCATCCCGCTCTCGCCCAGGAGGCCCCGCGGGCTCCGCCGAGCCGCCTCGAGGGAACGAGCGGGCCCCGGGGAGCAGGTCGGCTGGGCCTCTGGCTTACGGTGCCTGGCCTGGGGTCGGCGTCAGCGTGATCTCCGGCAGACCCGTCCCTTCCGGCGTCGGCACCTCACCCCGGCAGAGCGTCCGGTTTTCGTCGGCGATACCCGCCACCACGGGATCGTCCGCATAGGCGCTCAGCAAGACCCGGAAGATCCGGTCGGAGTCAGCGCAGGCATTGGGATAATCGGCCGTGTCGCGAAAGTACACCAACGCTGAGCCGTAGGTGTAGTAGTACTCCAGGCTCTCGTCCCCGAGCTGCAGCCCCGGCACCTGCACGGCCCGGGCCTGTCCCTCCTCCGTTTCCGGGTCGCAGTTGTAAACGTATTGGCACAGGATCTCGACGCTCACTTCCGGGCCGCACCCATCGACCGCGCATTGCAGGGCGACCACGGCGCTCTCGTAGTTGCGGGCCCGGAAGAAGACGGTCCCCAGCCGGCCGTAGATGTCGGGGTTCGCGGGGCTGATCGCCAACGCCCGCTCGATATTGATGGCGGCGATGAAAAACTCCCCCTGCTGCAGGTAGGTGCGGCCAATCGCCAGGTAGGGGGTCGGGTCCTCGATTCCAAGCTGCTCGTTGATCCGGGCGGCGCGGTCGAAGTATTCGAGGGCCTGGTTGATCAGGTCCTGGCGGCCGGTGGAGAGCGGGTCGTCGCCGGCCAGCCGGCGGTAGTTCGCGCCGATCGACAGGTAGAGGTAGGTGAAGTTCGGCGAGATCTCGGCCGCGCTCCGGTATTGTTGGATGGCCGCGCTGTATTGGCCGTTGTTTTCCAACACCGTCCCGTAGACGCGGAAGATGTCCATGCTGTACGGGTCTTCCGGGTTGGCGAGGCCGGCGGCGTACTCGGCTTCGTCGAGAGCCAGGACGAAGTTCTGCTGGTCGATATCCACTTCGGCTTTGAAGGCCGTGGCGAGCGGATCGCCGGGGGCAATGGTCAGGGCGCGGGCCGAGGCTGCCAGCGCTGCGGTGAGGAATTCGTCCCTGCGCCCGCTGCCCTGGGAGCTCTCCTCGGCCGAGGCCGACCAGTCGTAGACGAGCGCCCGGATGGCGAAGACCAAGCTGTCGTCCGGCGCCGCCTCCGCGCCGCGATCGATCGCCTCGCGGGCCTCCGCCATCGCGGCCCGCCGTTCCTCGGCCGTCGTCATCAGCGCGCTGGAGTAGGTCTGGATCCGCGCCAGCTCCGCCCAGAGCCTGCCGTTCCCGGGCTCGAGGGCCGCAGCCTGTTGATAGGCCCCGATGGCCGCCTCGAGGTTCCCGGCCGAGAAGTAGGTCCGGCCCTCCTCGGCAAACGATCCGGCGGTGCGCGTCGGGGTGTAGGTGGGCAGAAAGAGGGGCCTCACCCTTCCGGTGTCCTCCAGCCACAGCACCAGAAGGCCGATCAAGATGAGGGAGGCGTAGGTGGCCACGCGCCACGGCCGGATGGGCCGGCCGTGGCGGCTCATCGTCAGCCGGTCGCCGCGCAGTTGCATCCCCGCGTCCTCTAGGGCGCCGTCGTGGCGGTGGGCCGCGGGGTGGGCGTCGGCTCGATCACACCACAGACAACCAGCCCCTCGACCGAATTGGCCTGGGCGATCTCGTCATCGGGGACGCCGCGCAGGAGAGCCTCGAAAAGCGGGATCGCCTCGTCACAGCGGCCCTCTCTCGCCAGCGCCAGCCCGTACGTGTAGTAATACTCGACGACGCTGGTGCTGCCGGGGTCGAGGGGCAGGCCGCTCACCTGAACGCCGTCCTCGGTGACGCCCCCCCGGACGGCGAGCGCCAATTCGGGGATGGCCAGATCTTCCTCGTTGTTGTGGTAGTACATCCGGCCGAGATTGCCGTGCAGGCGGGGGTCGGACGGGGCCTGTCGCACCGCTTCCGCCGCCCACTGGCTGGCCCGGCCGTACTCACCCACTCGGGCATAGGTGGCGGCCAGGAGCGTAAGGGGATCGGGATCGGTGGGAGAGAGCGAGTTGGCGCGCAGGTAGCTTTCCACGGCCGCGTCCACATCGCCCTGGGCGCGATACATGTTGCCGAGGGAGATATGCAGCAGCGGAAGGTTGGGATTGATAGCGAGCGCGGCCTGGTAGTATGCCGCGGCGTCTTCGTATTGCGTGATCCTCTCCAACACGTACGCCATCGCCCGCTGGGATTCAAGCAGGTCCGGCCCCAGGTCGAGAGCTCGGCGCGCCTCCACCCCCGCGTCGTCGTACAGGTCGAGGTCGGCCAGGATCTCCGCGTAGTAAGCATGCGCCAGGGCGTTGTTGGGATCGATCTGCAGGGCCCGCTCGACCTCGATCTGCGCATCCGTGAGGTTGCCCAGGAAGTCGAGGCTCCACCCCAGGACGGCGTGCGCCAACGAGGAGCCGGGGTCGATCAGGAGCGCGTCACGGGCCGTCACCTCGGCATCTTCCGGCCGCCCGGCGAAAACCTGCACCCGAGCCAGCGCGACGTAGAACGTCGCCTGCTCGGGATTGGCGGCAATCGCCAGCTCATAACCCCGCTCCGCCTGGTCGAGCTGGCCGGCCGCGAAATGCGTCTCGGCCTCCAGGGCGAATGACGCCGGGTTGCGGGTGGGCGTGGGCGTGGGCACAAGGAAAGGCGGGATCCGCGGGACGATCACCTGCTGCAAATACAGTGCCGCGCCGACCAATCCCAGGAGGGCGATGACCCGCAGCGGGCGCGATCGTTTGCGCCGCTTCTTGGTCATGTGCCACTTGCTGCCGCTAAGATACATCTCAGGTCAGGGAGGCCGCCCGGAAGAAGCTTCGAGCGGAACTATTATGATACCATCCGCTTCGTCGGAGCGTCAAGCGAGGCGAATCGGTTATAATGCCGCCCATGCGCGCGGACCCACCCGACCGCGAAGAAATCACAGACACGCAGCCCTCACCCTCATCTCCATCACCCTCTCCCGGCCCTTGGCACAGAGTTCGTTGGCTGCTTCTGCTCATCCCCATTGCGGCGCTTCTGGCGGCGCTCGTCGGCTACCTCTCCGGCGCGAGCGCGCGGGAAGCCGCCAGGGAGAATGCCGTCCTGGATATGGCGCAGTCGCAGTTCGAGCTCGGCCTGGCCGATCTCGAGGCCGCCCGCTATGAGCTTGCCCGGCAGCGCTTCGAGTATGTCATAGAGCTCAACCCGGCCTACCCCGGCGCGGCCGAGCTCCTGGTGGAGGCGCTGGTTCACATCCAGGAGCCGGTGGCGCTGGCGACCTCCGCCCCAACCCCCACGCCGAACCTCGCCCCGGTCGAGGAGATCTTCGCTCAGGCGGAGGAGGCCTTCGCCGCCGGCGAGTGGACCCGCGTCATCGACACTTTGCTCGCGGCCCGCGCCAAAGATCCGACCTACCGCGCCATCGACGCCGACGGTATGATGTACGTCGCCCTGCGCAACCGCGGCCTGCACCTGATCCGCAACGATTGGGAGCTCGAGGCCGGCTTGTACGACCTCAGCCGGGCCGAACGTTTCGGACCTCTCGACAAGGAAGCCGAAGATTGGCGGTTCTCCGCCCGTTACTATCTTCTCGCCAATAGCTACTTCGGGCTCAACTGGGGCCTCTCGAGCGACCTGTTCCTCGAGCTCTGCGTGCCGGCCGCCGTGTGGGACTCGTGCGACAGGGCGTCGGTATCCATCGAACGGTATGCCGATCAGCTCGACGAAGGCGATCCGTGTGAGGCCGTCCGCGAATACGAAGCCTGGGAGTGGTCCCCGGATCTGCCGATCCTCCAGCCGGTGTACGATGTGGTCGCCCTGATGACGGATCGCTGCGCGGCCCAGTCTGCGCCGCCTCCCGTCACCGAGACCCCCACGCCCGAAGGCACTCCTGTCGAGACCCCCAGCGACACGCCGGTCCCTTAGACCATGCCCCCCTGGGCCCTCACGCTCGCCTACTCCCTGCACATGGCCGCCACGGTCGTCTGGATCGGCGGCCTTTTCTTCCAGGGCGTCGTTCTCGGCCCGGCTCTCCGAAGCACGCTCGATCCCCGCAGCGCTCTCCGGCTTCTGGAGATGCTTCGCCGCCGCTTCGACCCTCTGGCATGGCTCAGCCTCGCCGTGCTTATCGCCACCGGCCTCACCCAAATGGCGGCCAGCCCGAACTACGAGGGGTTCCTGGTCATGGGCAATCGCTGGTCGGTTGCCATCCTTGCCAAGCACGCCCTGATCGCCCTCATGATTGCCCTGGCCGGCTACCAGACCTGGTTCCTCTACCCGAGGCTCAGCCGGCTCGCCATCCGTCCCGAGGGCTCGGCTGAGGAGCTCGGCCTTGCCAGACGTCGGCAGGCCTCGCTCAGCCTCTGGAACGTGCTCCTGAGCCTTGCCGTCCTCGCCCTGACCGCCGTCGCTCGCACCTCCTAGGACCATCACCCCCTGTCCCGGCACGGCACTTGCACCTATTGGCTGAGACCAGCCGGACAGGTGCGGAGAATGGCTCTCAGACTGCTCTTATCTCTCGGTGTATTCGCTCTCTACCTCGGGTTCTGCGGGGTATTCGGCTCCCTCCTGCGCAGCGCGCGGCGCGGATCCGCCACGGCTCGCGCCCAATTCGCCATTTGCGCGGGGTTGGTTTTGGCCCCTGCGACAGCCTTCGTGCTCGGGCAGGCAGAGATATCTCTGTCGATCCGGCTCGCCACTTTCCTTTCTGGGGCGGGCGTGGCCATCGCCTCCTACCGCCAGCCGTCATGGGCGCCCGTTCGCCTATGGGACATCTCCTTCACGCGGGTCTACTTCGCCGCGGCGATGGGCATCACGGCGCTATGGGAGCTGGCCTCAGCACTCACACACGCATCGCTCGCCGCGCCGCTCCTGGCCGCGGCTGCCGGGCTCGCGGGCGCGGCCTCGCTCTCCGCTGCCCGCAAAACGCCGTAACCGCTTCAGCGCAAGCGCGGTCCCGCTGAGCAAGACCCGCTCTCCGCTCACATCTGGGCTGCGCAATCCCCACGCCGAGTGCTACCCTTCGAGATCACGCTCCACCGAATGGAAGGCTTCCGGCCCGACTACGCGTCGGCACACGAGGGGGCGCCGCTGCACCGCCCTCCTGAGGTACAATGAACCGCCGCTCCCGCTTGCAGGCTGACGGCGGCTCGGGTTGCTCCCTTGTTCGAAGTCATCTTCCTCGGCACCTCAGCCTCCGCCCCATCCATCCACCGCGGCCTCTCCGCCCAGGTGGTGAGCTACCGTGACCAGCGTTTCCTGATCGACTGCGGCGAGGGAACTCAGCGGCAGATCCTCCGCTCCGGAATCGGGTTCCGCCGTCTCAACCGCATTCTGATCACCCACGGTCACCTCGACCACATCCTCGGGCTGGCCGGCCTTCTCTCCACGTTCGCCCGCTGGGAAGCGATCGACGACCTCGAGATCTGGGCCGGGCGCTGGGCGCTCGAGCGCATTCACGACCTGCTCTTCGGCGTCGTTCTACGCGGCGCCAAACCTCCGATGCGCATCGAGCTCGTCCCCATCGAGACGGGCCCGATCCTCACCGAGGGCGACTTGCGTCTTTCGGCCTTCCCCGTCACCCACCGCGGTCCCGGTTGCTTCGGGTTCCTCTTTGAGGAAAGCTCGCGCCGGCCCTTCCTCCCGGAACGGGCGGAGGCCTTTGGCCTCCCTGCGGGCCCGATCCGCCGCGAGCTGGTTCAAGGCCATCCCGTGAGGCTGCCGGACGGCCGGACGATCGAGCCGGATGACGTCCTCGGCCCGCTCACGCCCGGGACCCGCCTCATCCATGTGGGGGACTGCGGCCGCGCCGACGACCTCGTCGAAATCTGCCGCGGCGTGGATGGGCTCATCATCGAGGCTACCTACCTGGAGGTCGAGGCCGAGATGGCCCACCAGTTCGGCCACCTCACCGCTCGCCAGGCCGCCGACCTCGCGCGCCGGGCCGACGTGGGCCACCTCTACCTGACTCATATCTCCCGCCGCTACCGCGAGACGGAAGTCCTCGAAGAGGCCTCCGCGGTCTTCCCGGCGACCACGGTCGTCCGAGACTTCGACGCGCTTCAGATCCGCCGCCCCGACCAGCCGGCCCTCGCCTGACGCCCGCCACAATCCCGCTCCCCCTGCTCCCCCAGCGTTCGTCCGGAGCGCGCCCCGCGCGGCTGGACCTCGCTCTCGCCGGTACTCTGGTACTCCCATACCCCGGGGGCCGTAACTTCCAGGCCGAAAAGCCGACTATTGGGATGTAAACGGTTAGCTTCGAAGGAGGTCAACGATGAGTGGTGTGAGAAGCCGAAGTCTGTCTCTTCTTCCGCTCGTGCTGCTGGGCGCCGTCTTTCTGGGCGCCTGCGCCGGTTCCCTCCCGAGCGATCTCCCGCCCGGGGTCGATGTGGAGCTGGTCAACGACGCCTCCGGGCTGTTGGCCCGGGTGGAGTTCACCGGCCGTGTCGAGGCGATGGCCCCCGAAGCCTGGACGGTGAGCGGCCAGATCGTGGGCATCACGCCTCAGACCGAGATCCGCGGCACGATCGCCGTCGGCGACGCGGTCAAGGTGGAGGCCGTGGTCGGCACGGATGGCGCACTGATGGCCCGGGAGATCAACCCCTCGCTCGGCGACGGGGGCATTCCCGAGCCCGAGAAGGATGTCTTCGAGTTCTTTGGGACCATCGAAGGCATGGGGGCCGACGCCTGGACGGTGAGCGGCCAGACCGTCGCCGTGAATGCTGAGACCGAGATCAAGGCCACATTCGCAGTCGGCGACGAGGTCAAGGTCCACGCCCTGGTGGAGGCCGACGGGTCGCTCACGGCGATCGAGATCGGCCCCGCGTCAGGCCCCGACCTGGATGACTTCGAGGAAGGCGAGATCGAGTTCACCGCGTTGGTGGAGGAGATCGGCACCGAGGCCTGGCTGATCGGCGGCCGGACGGTTGGGTTGGACGCAACCACACAGGTCGAGGCTGGAATCCTTGTCGGTGACCTCGTCGAGGTGCACGCCTTCCTCTCCCCCGACGGCGCCCTGACGGCCTCCAAGATCGAGCTGGAGGACGAAGGGGATGACGACGGCTTCGGGTCCCCCGGGATGGAGTTCGAGCTGAGGGGCATCGTCGAGGCCATGGGCGCCGAGAGTTGGACGGTGAGCGGACAAGTCTTCCTGATCACCTCCGACACGGAGATCGATGAAGGGATCGTCGTCGGGTCGCAGGTCAAGGTGGAGGGCTTCGTCGGCCAGGATGGCACCTACACCGCCCGCGAGATCAAGTCTGACCTCGATGACGACGGCGAAGACGGAGATGACTCCGGAGCCTCCGGGTCGAAATTCGGCACACGCGGCGCCGTGGAATCGATCGGCGAGGGTTCCTGGACCATCGGCGGGCAGATCTTCCTGATCACTCCCGACACAGAGATCGACGAGGGGATCGTCATCGGCTCCATGGTGAAGGTCGAAGCCTTCGTCGGCACGGACGGGTCGTTCATTGCGCACGAGATTGAGCTCGAGGACGAAACCGAGATCGAAGATGAGCACAACGGCGACGAGTCCGATGGCCGCTCGGGCAGCCACTCTGAAGATGACGACGACCACGACGATGACGGCCACAGCGGGGATGATGACTAGCAGGATGGTCCCCCGCTGACATACGGTGGCTATCTCCCCGTCCGGAGGTCTCCTCCGGGCGGGGAGAAGCCTTGAATGTGTCAGATGCTATACTCCGACTGCGATGGTTGCACTTGGCCCCTTGGGGGGCTGCTTCGAGGCCAGAGGGTGAGCGAAGAGCGCGCTGAGCTGGAATCACTGCGCGCTCTCGATCCTCAAGCGGTGAGCCTGATTCACGCGCGCTACTTTCCCCAACTCTACCGCTATGCGCGCTATCGCCTCGGAGATCCTTCGGCGGCGGAAGACGTCGCATCGGAGGCGCTGGTGCGACTGCTCGAGGCGGTGGCGGCAGGATCCGGCCCGACCTCCACCCTCCGTGGATGGCTGCTCGGCACGGCGGCCAACCTGATCAACGACAGCCTCCGGCGTCGCTACGCCAAACCGGAGGAAGGGCTGTCGGAGGAAATCGCCGCCGAGGGTCCTACTCCCCATGACCACGCAGAGGGATCGGAAATGATCCGTGCGGTGC
>Ga0299915_10002998_pt1 | contig 12247 bp, 12 predicted proteins | sample RVTome_13_FD_200263 | JGI IMG/M metagenome (GOLD analysis project Ga0299915, IMG submission 200263) | Soil microbial communities from uranium-contaminated site in the Upper Colorado River Basin, Wyoming, United States - RVT92D227 (version 2) ...
CGGGATTTTTCACATATTCAACGTGATGTGTTAGACAATAGTGATTTTTCATGTCCAATAGAAACGATGGAAATGATTTCAGCATATATCAAAAAAGAACTAAATTCAAATTGAAGGTGTATTTAAGGTTATCAATTCCACCATACGTATCAGCAATTAACCCTAAGGAATGACCTAAATGATGAACAACCGCTCCAGATAAAAGTTGATCATTAGGAATTAAAGGCATAGTTTCTTTTAGCCATTTTATTGAAACAGCAAACGAATCAAATTGATCCCACCCAAAAAAAGGATAATTTAAATCAGGACAATAATCGCAGATAATACCATAATGAAAAATACCTTTTCGTGGATTATTTAAATCATTATGAAGGAAATAATCCCAATAAACATCTGTCATTTTTGCAAAAGAAAAACTATGATCAGATAGATGAATCATTTCTCCACCCCCAAGATTTCCTATATCATAATGTAAAGTAATATTTTTTTCTTCAAAAATAGAAACTAGTTTATCCAATGATTCAACCGAGGGTTTATTTGACTTATCAGGGTCTTCTGAATCAACCCAGTCTAATTCTAGAAAAATATCTTTCTTAAATGGACTTGAATTCCATTGATAAGTATAACATTCTTCTATGTTATTTAATCCATCATTATCAGGATCAAGATTTGCATGATCATCCCAGACTAAAGGATCATAACCCCATTTTTCCTCCCAATAATCTGGCGTACCATCTAAATCACTATCTAAACCAGGAATAACTATATTTTTTTTAAAAAAACTTTTTTCTTTTTCCATATAAGGCTCATTTTTATACCAATTTGTTCCAATATTTTTTATTAGTTTTAATGACCAAGGGAAAAATTTTATTATATTTGTCAAGCCCTTGATTCCATTACTTTTTCTAAAAAAATTAAATAATGGCCCTATAGGAGAACCCCAATAGTTTAATTTTGCATTAATATAAGATAACTTTGAATATATAGCATATAAGGAATTATTGTATATATTACAATTTGAAATTTTACATGAATTCATTTTTTCAATATAAAAAGCATATCTAAAATTATCTTTTATATTACAGTTTGATATCACTATACTTTTTGATGGTGTTCTAAGAATCACTGCATAATGGGTGTTTAGATTTATTTCACAATAGTTTATAAAAATTGAATCAGAGGAGAATATATGGATACCTGCACCGTTATGTGAAATTATAGAATTATCTATGAAAATATTTATGCAATTTATGATAAATAATCCACCGAGATTAACCATATTGTTACTTATATTACAATGGAAAATATGAGAATTTTTTGAACCCTCTAAAATACATGAAATACCATTTGTATGTGTAAAACAATAGTTTATTTTAGTCTGGTTAGAATTTTTTATATGTATACCTATTGAATTATGGCAAAAATAGCATCCAGTTATTGTATTATTATATGAATTATAAATTTTTATTCCAAGACCATTTGTGTCAAATGAGCAGTTATCTATTTTATTATTAACCGCCTCTTTAATCAATATTCCGATTTTTGTTCTATAAATTGAACAATTGATAATCTTATTATTATTTGATTCTATTTTTATTGCTGAATTATTTTTATTTCCACCTGAGTTTCTTATTGTAAAATTTTCAATAATTGTTTTATCTATTGTTATAGTTATTATTGTCTCAGTATACTGTCCATCAATTATTGTATATTTTTTATCTTCCCCGTTTAAACTAATAACTTTATCTAATGTTATAGTTTCATTATAAACCCCTTGAAAAACATATATATTATCACCATTAGTTGAACTGTTAATTCCATCTGTAATATATCGGAAGGGATACTCTTTTGTACCATCCCATGGACCTTCTATATTATCATCGTCAACATATATTGTGTCATTAGTTATCAGAGGAAAAAAATTTTTTACTGTAGTCTGTTTAGTATAAACTGTTGTACAACTATTTATTAATATGAATAGAATTATCATTAAATATAATACATATCTTTTTTTCATACTTTTTTTACCAAATAAAATTTATTAATAACAATATATTATATTTACTACCTTATTTATTTTATGTTAGCTTTGGCCATTCAAAATGTGTATCTTTGAAGAAATCAAAATCCATGTTTACCCAATCATTGTAATCTACTTTTCCGTTGTCTCCATCTGAAAAATCAAGTATTGAATATGTATGCCCATAGTTCATAACGCTTTTATAGCCCCAATAATACCAGAACTCAAAATATTTTGGATAATTGTTTGCTTGGTTATCAATTCCTCCAAAATCATCAGCTATAAGACCAAGAGTGTGGCCTGTCTCATGCATACTACCACATGTTATAAGCCAACCACGTTCTTTTAGAGAATTATTGCTTTGTATTACATCTGCGGATATACAAAAACCGTTTAAGTGTGCCCAACCTATAAAAGCAAAACCGTTACCTGGGCCTTTGTCGCATATTAAACCATAGTGGAATATGTTTTTACGCGGGTTATTTAAATCATTATGTAAAAAATAATTCCAATACAAATCTACTAGTTCATCAAAATTAAAATTCGTAATATATGGTATTTCTTCCCCTCCACCAAGTTCCCCAAGATCAACATGAAGAGTTATATTGTACTCTGAAAATCTTTCTTTCATCTGATTAACATATTTTTCAGGAGGTTTATTTGATACACCTAAGATCTTTGATTTTGTATAATCAAACTCTAAAAAAATATCTTTTTTGAAAGGATCTGCACCCCAGTCGTATGCATAGCATTCCTCAAAATTATTTAATGCATCGCCGTCTGGGTCAAGGTTAAGGTGGTTATCCCAAACATTTGGGTTGTAACCAAATTCTTGTTCCCATAAATCTGGAAGTCCATCAGAGTCTGTATCAGTTCCTTCTAATTTAATTGGGTCATCCCCATAACCATGTATTATTGTTTTTTTAAATGTTTTTTCAACAACCCAGTCTGATCCTGCGTTTTTAAATTCTTTTAGTGACCATGGAACGAGCGTTATTTTACCAAAATCTTTGCTTAATATATCTATTAATCTGAAACCTTTTGAAAAAACTGGTCCAAGTATTGAACCCCAATAGTTATTTTTTGCAGAAACAAAAGAGTTTCTTGGGATAACTGATTCAATAGAGTTACCATACATATTAGAGTTTGTTATCTTACCGTTGCTATCTGTAATGTGTATCCCATGTCTTAAGTTGTTTATTATGTTACATTGATTGATATGTATATTATCTGAATTTTCTTGTATCCAAAAAGTAAAATGTGTAGAATATTTAAGATTGCATTTATTAAAATACAGGTTTGTTGAGTTAATAATTTTAAAACCTACACCACTATGTATAGCATTACAGTTTTCAACAAAAATATTTTGTGATTTGTAAAAAAGCGCGCCTCCACCGTTATCATTATTATCGCAACTAGCGCAATGAATGAGTTCTATATTTGAGGATGTATTGATAAAAAATGCTTGGCTATTTTCATGTACGTAAATATTTTCAAAGACTATGTTTTTAGATTTGTATAGGTTTACACCAAGTCCGTTATGGCAAATTTCAGAGTCTTTAATATTTATAGCCTGAGAATATTTTGCCCATATTCCTTCTCCATTTGTATGTAGCAAACAACTTTCAATGTTTATATTATTTGAACTATCTATTATTATTCCAGTTCTTGTTCTGTATATTATACAATTTGAAATAGTTGTATTATCATATTCTATATATACTGCGGTGTCTCCTTTAAAACCATTTGAGTTTTTAACTGTAAAACCTGTAAAAACAACGTTATCTGCTATTATATGTACGATTTTTTCAGTATACATTCCATTAATAATTGTATTGCTCTTGTTTTCTCCTTCTATTCTTAGAGTTTTATCTATTATTATTGTTTCATTGTAAATACCTTCATAAACAAATATTGTATCAGCAAAACTCGCGTTTTCAATTGCATCTTGGATTTTAATATAATCTGCTGTCCCATCATCTTTTACATATATTATATTTGGAGAGAAGTTAAAAATTGTTGTACTTTCTTTATCTATAATTTTTGAAAAACCTGTTGTAGAAAATAAAGCAATTATTACAAGTAGGAATAATATTTTTTTCAATTTTAACCCCCAATATCCAATATATGAATAATATAATATAATATAAAAGTTATTTAATCAGATATTAAAAAGTAAAATTTTTGCCTGCAGTATAAAAATATTTTCACGTTAGGAATGCCTTCGCCACTTTTAGTTTCTCATGTTAGGATATATAATTATAATATTTTGGTTGATTAGATTCTATATAGTAATTTTATTTTTAAAGATAAAAAGAGAAAATTATTTATACCACTTAAATACACATATATAATTGTGAAGATTGTTAACAATTAACATGAAAATATTGGATATGAAAATATGTTAATCGTTGGGGGAGTAAGTAGTGAAGAAGAGCAAGACGAAGCATTATTTGTTGCACAGATAGCTATAATCGGAGATAGAATAAGATATCTTGCTAGAAATAATAAAAATAAAAAAAAATAAATTTTTAGAGATCCCCAGTAAGACTTTTTGTACCAATAAGCGTTTTCGAATCAACTATTCCTTTTAACGCTCTTATCTTCTGAATTACTACCTCACCAATATGATCTATATCTCCACATTCTATTTTAACAAGAATATCATATTCTCCAAAAAGCGGGTGTATCTCAGTTATTTCAGGTACATTTTTTAAAGCACTGTAAACGCTTTTTTCATGTAAGGGGCTTATCGATAAAAGTGCAAATCCTGTCGCCATGAGAATACGAATGTTTGTTGTATGTATTATATTTTTTCTTTTATTATTTTAAAGAATTAGTAAAAAATTTAAACTAATAATGCATTATGTTAACAATTAACAGGAGGTTAATTGTCATGGAAGAAAAAAATAAAGAAAAATCTGCAATAACAAGCGTTGCCGAAAAAGAACTAGATCTATTATCAAGACATTTACAAGTAATGACAACAGTAAAGGAACACGGCCCAATAGGAATAATAAAACTATCACAAATGACAGGTCAACCACAACATATGATCCGTTACTCACTTAGAACCCTTGAAAAAGATGGAATAATAGAACCTTCACCACATGGCGCAATAGTAACAGATAAAATACATGAAACACTTGGAACAATAGAAACAACACTAAACGACTTTACAACAAAAGTTCAAGACCTTAAAAAAAAGATAAAATAAAAAAAAAATACAATTTAAAAAAAACAAAAACTTTATTCTATTTTTAGTCATCAAAGATTATAAATAATACTAATGGAGAGGACTTAACTTATATAGAGCACTCCTGTAAAACTACCCAAAAATTATTAGGTTTTAAATACGGTGATGAGTTAAACTATATGAGGGTAGGTATGAATATTAACAAAAAAGTATTGTAAAAAATCAATATCTACATGAGTAAAAAAGAAAACTAAAAAGTAGAGTTTACTTATCATCTACTCCATGTTCGTTCTCTATTTCCTCTACTTTTTCCTTTTTAAACCAACCCTTCTTCAAGACGTGACCAATACCCTTTATAGCACCCCAACCTGCTTTACCTTTCTTTTTAATATCTGACATAAAATTATTTCTCCAAAATTTTTGTGCTTGTAACTATATCCAGATATTAAAAATTATTTAAATGCATAAAAAAATAGAAAAAAGAAAAAGAAGTTGAATAGTTATTTGAGTTGGTAAAATTTTAGAATTGTAGTTTTGAGTTAAATTCTGTTTATTAGCTTCTTAATTGCTTCAACAACTCTAGTTCTTCTTTTGAAAGATATATCATTTAGAACATGCAAAAATTTTATATATACTATTTTAAATACTATAAATTTGTAACACTACATAATGTAACGTTAAATTGTGTAGATAAAGAGGAAAAATTATTCAAAAAGGCAGGTGATAAAAAATGAAGCACTCAATATTAGTAACTCCAAAGATTATAAATAATACTTATAAATAATGGTTTTACCCAAAATTAAGGAAGTGAATAAAAAAATGAATAAAAAAACATATATTATTTTGTTATCGATAATATCGATGTTAGTTGTTTCGACAGTAAACGTTTCTGCATACGATGGGGCTCTAACTATAACAGATGAAACAGGTGATGTCGAAAAAACAGATGAAGAAGGAACTACTACATCAAATAATGTTTATCCAGATATAGATTTAAAATCTTTATCTTTTGAACAGAATGGAAGACAAGTAGATGTTATAATGAAGCTTGCTGAAGGTGGAATGTTTCAGGAAGATTTGACTACTATTTATTTGATAATACTTTTAACAACATCAGCTTTTGGACAATATCAAATATATTACACTGGTGCAAGCGAACTAATGAATGAATCAGGTAGCCCTCTTATGATTGTATCTGGCGCAGAAGAGGAAGACATAAAATTTATTGATGATTATACTGGAAAAGGGACCGATACATTAGAATTTTCATTTGATTTAATAGACAAAAATGAAAGATTACTCGGTGTACTAGTTATCAATGGTAGAGAAGCCGGAGGAAATGATTATAATGATGTATACCCCCAAAATATTCAAGGCATAGAAGATATCTCAGAAGTTTTTGACATAAATATCGATGCAGGCGGTCCATATAATGCTAAAACAGGTCAAAGCATAAAATTATCTGGAACAGTTGTATCTGGTAATATCACTAGCGGCCATGAATGGTTCTGGACTTTTGATGATAGTAGCATTACTTTAGAAGGTCAAAATCCCTCCTATACATTTAACACACAAGAAACCTATACAGGAACACTATACATCTATGATGGGAAAGGTAGTTGGGGTCTAGATACTTTTGGAGTAAATGTTACAGGAGCCAATACAAATGGTGGCAATAATAACAACAATGAACCAGGTTTTGAAATAATACTAGTTATTGCTGCAGTTGCAATCGCACTATTAATATTTAGAAAAAAGAAAAAATAATCAATTCTAAAAACTAATTTTATTTTTTTTCTTAGTTATCTTTTTATTTAGAATATATATCACATTATTCCGAGGAAGAATCTTTATGGCAAAAGAAAAGAAAAAAGATAACAAAGAAAGCAAATATGCATATAAGAAAAAATCAGGTTGGGAAATACTGTCAAAAGAACAAATCAAAAAAGCCTTTGCTTTTTCTGAGAACTATAAAAAATTCCTTAATGCGGCTAAAACAGAACGCGAATCAATAATTTTTATACAAAATGCTGCTAAAAAAGCAAAGAAAAAAATTTTTGTAAACAAAGACAAGGCAGCAGCGATAGTAATACCTGGTAAAAAACCTATTTTAGATGGCCTTAAAATAGTTATTTCGCATGTAGATTCTCCCCGTCTAGATCTTAAACAAGTACCTATTTATGAAGAATCATCCTGTAATTGTGCACTTTTTGAAACACATTATTATGGTGGTATTAAAAAATTTCATTGGGTTGTAATACCTCTTGCAATACATGGTATTGTTGTTACAAAAAACGGTAAAAAAATAAATTTTAACATTGGTGAAAATGAAATGGATCCCGTTTTTGCAGTACCAGACCTTCTTCCTCATCTATCTCACAAGGTTCAGGATGAAAAAAAGATGGATGAAGCAATAACTGGTGAAAGCCTAGATATAATAATTGGTAGTGAACCTATAAAAGGAGACTATACTGATAAAATAAAAACAGCAATTGTCGAAAAACTATTCAAAGATTATGGTATTACAGAAGAAGATTTTATATCTGCAGAGCTCGAAGCAGTACCCGCGTTTAAAGCAAAAGATTTAGGATTCGACCTTTCAATGGTTGCAGCATATGGCCAGGATGATAGGGTATGCGCTTATAGCTCGCTTCAGGCTATTTTGAATTTAGAAAAACCAGAATATACTTGTGTTGCATTGTTTGTTGATAAAGAAGAAATTGGAAGTGAAGGCAATACTACTGCTCAAGTTACAGCTTTTTTACGCTCTATTATTAGACAGATTGATCCGAAAGTAGATGTCGATGGTGTTATGCTTAAAAGCAAGGTTATATCTGCTGATGTAAATGCTGCAGTTACTCCTAATTATACCGAGGTTTTTGAACTTAAAAACGCATCAACCCTTGGTTACGGAGTTGTTATGAGTAAATTCACCGGTCATGGTGGAAAATATAATGCTAATGATGCAAGCGCTGAATATGTTGGTGAAATACGCAATATACTTAATAAAAATAAGATACCATGGCAGACTGCAGAACTAGGAAAAGTTGACAACGGTGGCGGAGGAACAGTTGCAAAATACTTTAGTCGACTTGGTATGGAAGTAATAGACTTAGGCCCTGCAGTTATGAGTATGCATGCAACTTATGAAATTACAAGTAAAGTAGATATTTATTCAGCGTATCTAGCTTATAAAGCGTTTTTTAAAAATTAAAAAACCTTTTTTTTATCTTTCAAGTATATCTTTAAATTCATTGCTATTCTATTTTTGACAATAAGCTGGATTGCATACTTTGTCTATTTTACCTGTTACTGGTAAACCTACAAGTCTCATAGCAGGGCGTGTTAAATTTTTCCCATGTTTCCATCGTGCATAAAACCAATGAGCAAAGAAAAATGTGGGTCCAATTATTTTTTGCATATCGGGTGCCCAGAAATCAATATCATTTTTCCAAGAACGGGCAATTATTTCCCATTGAAGCTCAGACAAGTTGTTTAAGCTTGCACGCCTTGAATTACTAAGCACTGCTTCTTTTAATGGTATAAAAAGTACTGGGGTATAAAACATTTTTGCGTTATGTGACCGTAAATCATCTATTAGATTTATTGTCGCAATTACATCTTCTTCTGTTTCATCAGGCTGCCCTGTCATAATAGTGCATAGCGGCCACCAATCATGATCATTTAAAGTACCTATTGCTTGTATTACTAACTCTGGCCATTTATCAACACTGTATGGTAGTGCTTTTCCTTTCATATGTTTTTTCATTAAATTTACACTACCTGACTCTATACCCATTTCAACTGAGATAAATGGTTTTTTATAAGTTTTAGTAGTTTTTGGATTCCATTTGGTTTTTTCAATTAATATTGGTGTCAAGTCATCTAAAAGTTTTTTATCATAAAGAACTGGTGCAAAACTACCATGTGATAGAAGTATATATTCAACTCCAGGATAGTTTGCAATTGTTTTATAAAGTTTTACAACTTCAGGAGTATTTGGAATAAAATTTTTTTTACATTTGTATAAAAAAATATCTTCTGTTACCGTAAAAATGCTTTTTGCCCCACCTTTTATATTTATTTCTACTTCTTTCATGATATGGTCGATTGGAAAACTATGACGGGCACGCATAGTAGGACTACAAAAATGGCATCCTCTTCCACATCCGCGCATTATTTCAACCATGCCATAACTTGCAGCGTTTTTTATTAGAGGTACATTGTTTCTATCTGGTTTACCTGCTTGAAAACTACTTGGAACTTGTTCATCTTTCATAAGTTTTTTAAAAACATTTACAAGGTCTTTTTCACTTTCTCCTTGAAAAATTACATCTATGCTAAGTCTTTTTTGTAAGTCTGCTTCTATAATCTGCCAGCTACCTTGCCCACCTACTATTACTTTTGGTTTGAATTTTTTTATTGATGGATGAGTTACTAGTTTTTCAAATTCTGATGCATTTAGCGCCTCACCACCAAAACCAATTAGTGAGTTATATGTTGTTGATACATATGCAAGTCCCATTGGATCCATTGTTGATATGCCCACTATTTTGGTTTTTTTACCAATAAATTTATCTAGTTCGTTGTAGTGAACACATACTACGTTTTCTTTGCCGAATTCATCTATTAGCATGGATTCTACTTTTCTTAACCCATAAATTGTTCTTATTGCACTTCCATCTTTATTTGTTGGAATATTTTCAAGATGTTCTCTTAAGACGTATCCTGATAGTTTCTTTGGAAAGGTACATATAAATGCGGAAAAGGGGTTGTTATCGTATTCGTTTGCCTCTGCCCTCGAGGCTGCAAGAACTATTGGAATGCCATTAATATCCTCATCTTTATCCATGTTTTATCCCTCTACCTTTTTATCCTGTTAGTATCTGTTTAAAAACAGGGTCTTTAATTGTTTCTTCTATTTTTAATAAAAATTCTTTCCATGAGATTTTGTTTCTTGACCATTTGATCATTTCTTTTTTATGCAGCGATAGTATTTTTAAGAAACTTTGCCAGTTATATCCCATAGCTTTCAAGGGTTTGCTCCATCCTCCTTCTCCCCATAGATAGCTTGGTAGTTTGTTTCCAAACCATATTGTAAGTGTATCCATATCCCATTTTTTATTTTCTTCTTCATTTGATTGTTGTTTTAATGTTATTGGTTCTGGTGGAATTTTAAAATTCATAAGTAATACCCCATATACTATGTACATGGGACTTGAATTAAAAACTAATATTTATCCTTTTTGAAGAGATAGCATTTTTTTTACTATATCATTATAAGTTTTTAAACATCAATTTTTATTACCTTATGATAATAGATATTCTTATCTTGTTTTCTCTTTACATATATTTATTTAAATCTATCAAAAACTAATCAAGAGAAAAAGCGTTAAAATGCCATGATATGGAGAAGTTCGATTATTTGAATCTCTCCTAGCCCATTTAATTTTTTTTTACATTATAAATTTAGTAATTCCAACCGTTTTAATAAACCAAAAAGATAATTCTAACGTAAGATCAGTGGATGAAATTAATTGAAATGTTTTTTTCACCCTTAATCCTTTTTTAAAAGAGGCCTGTAATATCACTCTTATTTTTCGCTCATAGTTCCTTAATTCTTCATTATATAAAAAATACCGTTGTACTGCAAATCCACATTCTCTTCCTGCAACCATAGCATAACCAATACCTGCCCCTGTTGATGGATGAACCATTCCCGCTGCATCCCCTACGAGCAACACATTGTCCTTAACAATCCTTGGAAGTAGTCCACCCGTTGGAATAATGCCTCCTCCTCGAAAAAATATATCATCCTCTGAGACAGATAACTCTTTTTTAATAAAATCATCAAGGACTCCCCTCAAAGTATAATGGGTTTTTATTGATGGTTTATAAAACTCAGTTCCAAACCCAACATTGGCATGATCACCTTTAGAAAAAATCCATCCATATCCGCCTTTAAAAATCTTACCATAAAATAATTTCAAGGTATGATCATAAAAATCTCCTTTTATTTTAGCTAACACACATTTGGCTGTTATTTGTGGTGCTTGAAGCCCACAGGATTTTGCTACGGATGAAGTAGGTCCATCAGCACCAACAATAATATTTCCTGTGATCTCACCATTATTAGTTTGTATCGTATATTTATCTTTGAATCCTAAAAAACTCACTCTTTTCTTGATTATTGCTCCTTCGTTAGTAGCACGATGAGCAAGATATTGATCAAACAAATCTCGATGGATGGTATAGCCACTGACAGGGATCTCAATTATTTTATGTTTTAGAGTAAGAAATTGTAATCGATCAATCCTATGAGCTTTTATATCATCTGGACATTCAAAAAGTTCTTTTTTATCATAGGTATTAGAAACGGTTTCTTGTCCTGCTAAATAACCTATAATCCCTTCACCACATTGAACCGGTACTCCTATCTTTTGTCTCCTTTCAATTACTAAAACGCGTAAACCATTCTTTTTTGGTTGGATATATCTTGCTGTGATGCTACCAGCAGGTCCACATCCAACAATGATAACATCATAATCAAAATCATTATCAAGGTAATTTTGATTTATCATTACAAAACCAATATCATAACATGTTAATATATCTTATATTAATTATTATCAATGAAAAACTGAGAGATAAAGTTCCTTCTATTCAGAAAATTTTGGATGAGATTAAAAGAAGATATAAAAATCTAATTGGTAAAAATGTTAACGTTTATGTAAAAGAGGTTAAAAAAAGTGAAAAAAGATACCAGATTACCTACTTCATTTTCCTCAATTATTATGCCCTATGTTAAACATAAAACTATAGATTTAAAAGAGACTTAATTTAAAAACCCTATTTATTTTGTAATTAAAGGATTATAATACTTAATTATACAAAGCTAGAATACTAGAAACAGGTCAGTGATCTGAAGTTCATATAAGATAGACCGAAAAATCCATGAACAAGTTCTTCGATTACCTGTCTGCATGGATGGGATGCAGAACTGGCCAATTGAAGCAGTACAGTATATTCAA
>Ga0299915_10002999_pt1 | contig 12245 bp, 7 predicted proteins | sample RVTome_13_FD_200263 | JGI IMG/M metagenome (GOLD analysis project Ga0299915, IMG submission 200263) | Soil microbial communities from uranium-contaminated site in the Upper Colorado River Basin, Wyoming, United States - RVT92D227 (version 2) ...
CGTCATCGCCCTGTGCGCAGAAAACAGGCGCCAGAGGCGATGCCGGGCCGGTGAGCGCTTTGCCTGGCAGCGAGGGCTCACCGGCTGCTTTTTCCGATTCAGCGATTACTCGCTATTCAGCTTGAACTTTTTGTCCGTCGAAGGAAGCCACACCTTCTGTGAAGGGCTGCCATCCTGTCCTCACCACGTATATACGCAAATCTCTTCAGGATCTTCCGCCACTTCGCGAAAAGATTTTCATGAGGTCGTGGATTTCTCCATCGACCTCGTCGTCGGAGTCCACCAGTTCCCGAACGCGAGACCGGAGGATCCTGCCGAAGAGGTTCTTTGTGGTGAAAATCATTTTGGAGGCTTTGGCTTCGGTGGGTATGCCGTATTTCTGGCACAGGTTGGGAAGGGAGGAGGGGGCACTATTCTCCAAGATAGGGAGGAGGACTCTCTCGCGGAATGCGTCCCAGTGGCTCTGTTTCCCCTTTTCGCGACAAGTTTCTGCCACGTCTGCGATGACCTGATCCAGCAGCGCCGATGCCCAGGCATAGTCGAACACCTCGGCTGAAGTTCCGCCTTGCACTGGCGCGGGAATGTCGAGGCTCTTCATGCTCTGGAGAGATACAAAGCCCCCTTCCGGGACGCGGTGCTTCGCCTTTTCGGCGCGGTGCACGCTCACGAGGTATCGGTTCAGAGCCGTGAGTAGAAACGTGCGGAACCGTCCCTTTTCGCGGTCAGCTTGCTGAACCAGCCCCCGGCCCAGGACAATCTCGTGAAGGAACCCTTGCGTGTGATCCTTCGCCGCCTCGTGATCATAGCCCTTGTAGCGGAGGTAGCAGTAAACAGCCCTCCAATATCTCCCCAGGAGACGGTCGAGCGCTGCCTCACCGTCTGGACTGCTTGTCAACCTCGCCTGCCAGATAGCGGTCCAATGCGTCGATGGAAAGAGTGACTCTCGCTCAGGCACGGTTTGGTCCCCGTCAGGTTGCAATGACATCCGTCGGATTGTCCCACTTGGATGCGTAAGCTTTTCTTGCGTCGTCGTAGCACCGGTCGCCACGGAAGGGCGCGAGCACCTCAAGACTGTCCAGGATATCGAACAAACGTGGATTGTGGCTGTTCACGAATACGTGAGCGGTCTTTTCCAACCAGTGGAATGCTTTGTCCGGCTGACTGAGAAGGAAGAAGGCGATAGAGGCGTTCATGGCTTGTGCTTGATCCGTGACACCCCATGTCGGTTCCGGATTCTCTTCAACGGCTTGCTCGATCTTCTTCTCGTCCCTCTCCTTCGCCCGCCGCTCGGGTTTCTGGCAGCTCCACCCCAACGCATGGAGAATCTTCCACACATGCGCCGGATGATAGCGCACCCCGAAGTGGTTCTCGATCACTTGGGCGACTCGAGGTAACGTCCACAGATCGTTGCGATATCCGTGGGCCTGTGGCCCCTTCAGCAGAAGTTTTACCAGCTTCTCCCTTTGTTTCTCCGACAGGCGTGGGCGCGGTCCCGGATGACGCTTCGCCGCCAGCCCCTCCATCCCGCTTTTTCTTACCACCTCCCTCCAGCGGGCCACGGAAGACGGCGAACACTCCATCAGCCGCGACACCTCTCAAAGCGAAAGGCCCTTCTTCAGAAGAGATACCGCCCATCGCCGCCGAGCCTCTAACTCCTGAGCGCTCCCTTTCGGTCTCATGCGACGTATTATACACAAACAGCATTGGCTACGCTAGAGTCAATAATGCCCTTTAGTCCAATCGTGCACTGTCCGGCGAGAGGGCAAGAGACTCAATGCTGCTACGGTCGAGAAATGGACAGTGGATCAGGCGCTGCACTATACGGAGAACAGTGCTCTGGCATTTCTCCTCCGTAGGTAGGTCGAGCAAGCGGGGCAGTTGGGGCCCTCTGCGATACTATGACCACGACCCTGCGGAATCGCCGAAGTTCATGGCCACGAGGCACCGGGCCAGAGAATCTGGACAGCTTGTCAACCTTCCGTTTTTGACCCGCTAAGGGCCGCGCCAGGAAGAGCCGACGGGATGACTGGGTGTGGCTACAGATAAGTGGCAACCATGCGAGCCGGGCCTCCGAAGGAGCCGGGCTATGGAAGTGCGGCCGTACCTCGTCGTACCGCCGGCATCCTGTCCCGCCATTGGCGGGAGGGGCATCCCTGGCCGTGCCCTGTGTCGAAGCATTGTTCGCGAACATCTCTCAACAGACCTGCACGAGCTTGCTGCGCGGCCACGGGCAGGCTTGCCCCCCATTGGGGTGCCCCGGGGTCAGGCGAGCGGCTCTGGCGACCGCCTTCTGAGGGCGGGCCTGCCCGTGGAGGTGCCGCAAAGTTTCTTCTTCTGAGGGGATGCAGCAGCCCGTCCCCGCTCTGCCGTGATGCGCGGCCAGGGACGCCCTCAGGACAGCCCCGCCTGGGCGGGGCGGCGTTACTTCTCGTAAACCCCCTCATTGAGATGCCAACGACCCACTTAGATGCAGCCGGACCCGGATGACTTGTGGGATCCATCAAATTGGGGTAGAATCATCCGCGGTCGCACCAGGAGTGGAGTTGGGCGAACTCAGGATGGCAGATTTCCGTTAGGAGAACTGCAGCACCATCACTTCCTGAACCCAGAGGGTAGATGCTATGAGTAAGAGAATCACGCGACGAGAGTTTCTCCGCGACGGCGCCGTGGCAGCCGCCGCGCTCGCCACGGGACTGACGGTTACCAGGGAAGCCAATGCCGCGAAGTCCGCCGTGGTGGACAGCAACAAGATTCTTAATTACAACCCTGACATGGAGTACCGCCGCTGCGGGAAAACGGGGCTTATGATCTCAGCCGTCGCGCTGGGCGGGCACTGGAAGCGTCTTGTCAAGGTCATCGGCGGAGAGGAACCGCCGGGATGGATGACCATGGGGATTGACGACCGGGATTTCCAGAAGAACCGCTACGATGTCGTCACTCGGTGCATCGAACGCGGCATTAACTACGTGGACGCCTGCTGCCGCGAAGAAATCCTCGCTTATGCCAGGGCAGTCAAGGGCCGCCGAGACAAGATGTACTTTGGCTACTCGTGGCACATCTGGGAGAGCCGGTTCGAGGAGTGGCGACCGCGGAAGAAGCTCCAGCAGGGCCTCGACAGCGGAATGAGGGAAGCGGGCTTGGATTATGTTGACCTGTGGCGGATCAGTCTGTTGGTGGACAGCAGCCAGCACAGTGAGGCGGAGGTCGAAGATGCGGTGGCCGCCCTCGATTGGGCCAAGAAGACCGGTCGTGCCCGATTTGTCGGCGTCTCCTCCCATGATCGGCCGCACTTGAAAAAACTGGTTGAGAAGTATCCCGACCAGATGGAGGTCATACTCACGCCGTACACCGCGAAGAGCAAACTTGTCACAGACGAATCGGGTTTGTGGGCGACAATCAAAAAGCATGATGTCGGCTGGTTCGGTATCAAGCCGTTTGCCAGCAACTCGGTGTTCAAAGGCGATAGCTCGCCGAAAAGTCCCTACTTCGAGGAGGACAATCGTATTGCCCGCTTGGCCATCCGCCACATTCTCTGCAATCCGGCAATCACGGCGCCAATGCCAGGGCTCATCACCGTCCAGCAGGCTGACAATGTGGCTCTGGCTGTCAAGGAGCGCCGCGAGCTGGACCTCGAGGAGAAGGCGGACCTGGATGAGGCAATGGATCGTGCCTGGGCCAACCTGCCTTCCCACTATCAATGGCTGAAGGATTGGGAATACGTGTAGCTGAGCGGTGCTCGCTTGCCCTGGATTGACGCTAAACAGATGAGAGAGAAGTGGCGGCAGCGCCTAACCCCGGCGAGGCGTCGCCGGTTACTCATCCTGCCGCCGTGTGGCATCTTCGGGATCGAACAAGAAGGCAAAGAATGAGAGTGAATCTCCTTTTTTTCGTCGCGTTGTCGGGGCTGATGGCAATAGCCGCTTCGGTTTTCTTGATCCATGGCCACGTCAGCGAACGTGAAGTTGTGGCCGCCGAGGCGTACCCGGACGCCGGAGAAAACACTGTGAAGTCAAGTAGCCCGTCCCCTCTGGTGGTTGACACTGGAGCACCACTGTTGCTGGACGAACCTGCCGAAACCGATAACTCCTCTTTGGAGAAGACGGTCCAAGCAATCGCCGACAATTCCGCCTGCTTCGTCTGCCATGCAAATTATGCCGAGGAACCAATGGCACGCGACCACGCAAAGGCAGGCCTCGGCTGTGTGGACTGTCACGGGGATTCATTCCCCCACCGCAACGACGAGAACAACACGACCCCGCCCGATACCATGTACCCCGCCAACAGGATTGACCCATCCTGTCGGGAATGCCACGCGACCCACGATGCTCCCGCTATTGAGGTCATCGCCCTTTATCTGAAGCGTTGCCCGTCCAAGAGGGACCCTACGAAGATCGTTTGCACCGACTGCCACGGTGAACACCGCTTGGAAGTCCGCACCGTCCGGTGGAACAAGGAAACACGGAAGCTGATAACAGGTAGTGGAGAGGCACCGGAGCGCTAAGTACAGACTTTCGCGAATACGGTCGCATATCGCACACGACGGTCCGGATGGCCACGACTCACCCTAAACGACGCCTCGGCTTGCCGGGCTTCAGCCCCGCCTGAGGCGGGGTTGTGACTTCCGCCACTGTACCCGACGAAGATTCCAAACCCCCTTTTAGCCTACCGTCGGTTCTTTTGGATCGCCCTTTTCTCTCGCAATGCTTGAAAGGTTTCGCCCCGAGCAGAAACGCCAAGTGGGTCGAGCCATAGCGGGTTCGGCTGTGCCCTGTGAAACGGGCGGGCCCCCCCGCCACGAGCGGTTCGGTTGAGCCGCGAAAAAGAGTTGACGCACCATCTCCTTGGGGAGCATTATCGGCTCGAAGCCATTCAAACAAGTGTCCTTGCCAATCCGGAGACAGGGGGTACTTGCCTGAAAACCTTCGACGAACGAGGAGCTGCTAACCATGACCACGAAATCTGTTCTTTTCGGAATATCGCTTTTCCTTGCGCTTTCACATTACGGGGCTTGCTTGACCGACACATGGTACGTTAACGCTGGGGCAAGCGGCCCTCGCGACGGGCGATCCCCGGAGACGGGATTCCAGAGAATCCAGCAAGGGATTGATGCCGCATCCGATGGCGACACTGTCACCGTCGCCGAGGGGACTTACGTCGAGAACATTAAGCTCAATGGCAAGAACGTCGTCCTCACGAGCACCGACCCGTTTGACCCCGCCGTCGTCGCCAACACGGTAATTGACGGCAATCAGGCTGGTTCCGTCGTCACCTTCTCAGGAGCGGAGGATGAAACTTGTGTCCTGTCTGGCTTCACGATTCGAAACGGGAATGCGAGCGCAGGCAGCGGCATTCTGGGAGGCGGTCCCGATAACGCGACTCGTGCCACGATCCGAGACAACGTAATTACTGGAAACGGCGACCCCGATGGCAGAGGTGACCGCGATGGAGGTGGGCTGGCATACTGCTCGGGGGCGATTCAGAATAACACGATCTCCGGAAACTACGCTCGAGTGGGAGGCGGGTTGTGCGGTTGTGATGGCTTTATCCTGGGCAATCGGATTGTGGGAAACCATGCTCAGTTCGGCGGGGGGCTATGCCAGTGCGGTGGGATTATCCGGCGTAACACAGTCATTGGCAACGTCGCGGAAGCCGGAGCCGGGCTCGGCGGATGCGCCGGCAGCGTCGAGCACAACATTATCACCGGCAACCACGCTTGGGAGGATGGTGGTGGCCTATACCGATGCGACAATGTTCGCAACAACACCGTTTTCGCTAACCGGGCCAAGCAGGGAGGGGGCCTGTTCCTGTGCGAAGGCTTGATTCTGAACTGCATCATCTGGGAAAACACGGCCTGGCTCGGCGCGCAGCTCCTGGGGTCCAGCGAGCCAACGTATTCCTGCATCGAAGAGTGGATGGGAAGCGGCGGAGGAAACATCGCATTCTACCCATATTTCGTTAACGCGGGAAACGGCGATTTTCATTTGATGGCCTGGTCACCATCCGTAGATGCGGGAGACCCGTCTTCTCCCTTCTCAAACGAGCCGGAGCCGAATGGGGGACGAGTCAACATCGGCGCCTATGGAAACACCGAAGAAGCAACGGTGGAGTCGCCTGACTCCGACGGCGATAGCCTGCCTGACGATTGGGAACTGCACTGGTTTGAGAACCTCTCGCAGGACGACGAAGGCGACCCCGATGGGGACCACGTTGCGAATATCGCGGAATATCAGTACGGGCGGAATCCTGCCTTGGCGGATGGGCATGTCCAGAACTTGACAACGGGCCAGTTCTACATGACCATCGGAACCGCGCTCTTAGAGTGCAGCGATGGCGACGAGCTTGTGGCTTACCCGGGGACTTACTATGAGAATATTACCTTCGCGGGCAAGAACGTTCTGCTGAGGAGCACTGACCCTTCGGATCCGGATGTCGTGGCAAGCACAATCATTGACGGGCGACAACGAGGCCCCGTCGTCTCGTTCTCAGGGACAGAGGACGAAAGTTGCGTCTTAGCTGGCTTCACGATTGTCAACGGTTTCGCCGAGGCTGGCGGCGGGATTTTAGGCGGTCAAGGCGGCGCTTTTACCAGCGCCACAATCCGGAACAATGTGATCTCGCAGAACTCAGCCGAGTATGATGGCGGCGGCATCTACGGTTGCCTCGGCAGGATTGAGAATAACACGATTAGTGACAACACTGCCGCACACGGCGGCGGCCTTTACGCATGCGGGGGCACCGTGCGAGGCAACCTCATCACCCGAAACACTGCCGATGAAGGCGGCGGTCTGCACAGCTGTCACGGCGTGATACAGAATAATGCCATCGCCTTGAACACCGCCAGCGGGACCTACGCTGAGGGGGCTGGGTTGTATGCATGCGACGGGACAATCGAGAGCAACACGATTTTTGGAAATGCGGCTGTCGGTGAACAGAGCATGGGCGCCGCCATTTCCAACTGCGAGGGCGTGATAAAAAACTGCATCATTTGGGGAAACAAGGCCCTCGACGTCAACTCCATGGTCCACGGCACGGAACAGATCGTGACATCGAGCGTTCCGACGTATTCCTGCATTCAGGACTGGACGGGGGCCGGAGAGGGAAACATTCCCTGCTTCCCGTACTTTGTGGACTCCGACGGGGAGGACTATCATCTGATGACCAGCTCTCCTTGCATAGACGTGGGAGACCCGGGTTCCGCATATTCACTGGAACCACTTCCCAACGGCGGGCGCATCGACATGGGCGCTTACGGGAATACTCCCGAGGCGACCTCCAAGTCACCCGACACCGACGGCGATGGCCTTCCCGATGATTGGGAGACAGAGCACTTCGGGAATCTCACCGAGAACGGTGACGGTGATCCAGATGGCGACCTTCTTTCCAACCTCAAGGAGTACCGTCTGGGTTCGAAGCCGATTCTTCTCGAACCGACATGGTACGTTGACGTTGCCGTCGCTGCCTCAGGCGATGGAATGTCATGGGAGACCGCATTCAAGACCATTCAAGAGGGGATAGATGTGGCAGCCGATGGCGACGCGACTGTCGTCGCGCCTGGAACCTACGTTGAAAACATCCACTTCCGCGGCAATAACATTTCGCTTCTCGCCGCCGACTTATTCGAGCGAGGCGTGATTGGCAACACCGTTGTTGACGGCAGCCAGGCGGGCCCTGTGGTCACCTTTTCCGGAACGGAGCGCGAGACGTGTCTCCTCGCTGGATTTGTCATCCGAAACGGCAAGGCCGAGAGCGGCGGCGGGATTTGTGGCGGCACGAGAGATTTGTGGACACGCGCCACTATCATGAACAACATAATTGCACTCAATAGCGGAGGAGGAATAGGTCGTTGCGTCGGGACTATCCAGAACAATACGATATGCTGCAACGTTGGCGGAGGTGTGTTTGGCACCGGCTATTCCCCACCTCCCGCTCGCCCCGTTCTGAAAAATTGCATCATCTGGGGGAATTCCGGCGCGTTCTCAGCCTTTGTTCCTGCAGAGGAAGCACCCACCTACTGCTGCATCGAGGACTGGATAGAAGGCGGCGAAGGGAACATCTCATCCTATCCGTACTTTGTGGACCCAGCCAACGGCGACTTTCGCTTGAGGAGCTGGTCTCCTTGCATAGATGCGGGCGATCCCCTGTCCGATTTCTCGCGCGAGCCAGATCCTAACGGTGGGCGAATCAACATGGGTGCTTATGGCAACACTGCACTTGCAGCTTCCAGATCCCCCAACACCGACAACGATGGACTTCCTGACGATTGGGAAATCGAGTACTTCGCCGGACTGGCGCAGGAGGGCGAAGGCGATCCGGACGACGATGGCTTCTCGAATATTGAGGAATACCGGCGCGGATACAATCCCTCGGTTCCTCCAGCAACCTGGTACGTGAACGCGCTTGCGCTTGTGTCGGGCGACGGCGAGTCGTGGGCGACAGCTTTCAAAACGATCCAGGAGGGCATCGTCGCTGCGTCGGACGGCGATATTGTTGTCGTCGCCCCGGGAATCTACGTTGAAAATATCCAGTTTCGCGGCAAGAACATTGTTTTAACAAGCACCGACCCTCTCGATCCCGCCATCGTCGCCAACACGGTCATTGACGGCAACAGAGCCGACTCCGTGGTGACCTTTTCCGGCACAGAGGACGAAACCTCCCTGCTCTCCGGTTTCACCATCCGCAACGGCGGACTTCGTTCCGGCGCCGGAATTAGCGGTGCCTACTCCCGTCACGCCCTGGCTACGATCCAGTACAACGTCATCGTGGGCAACTCCACCAGCGACGCCTTCGGCGACATTTACGGGACCATTGGCGGGGGCATTGCAGAGTGTGACGGCCTTATTCAGTACAATACGATCTACGGAAACATCTCCTCTGGGGGCGGAGGCATCGCTGACTGCGACGGCACAATCCGGCACAACACGATTTCCGGGAACGCCGCTGGTCAAGGCGGCGGCTACTATGCCTGCGACGGCATAATCGAGAACAATGTGATCAGTTACAACCTGGGGAGTGGACTCCAGAGCTGCGAGGCTGTTATTCGCAATAACACAATCTGCCGAAATTCCGGTGGAGGACTGCGCGGGTGCTCCGGAGCCATCGTCAACTGCATGATCTACGGCAACTGGAATGCAAACCTGGGCGGGGGACTCCTATATTGTTGGGGACCTATCCTTAACTGTACCATTGTTGGAAATCGGGCATACATGAGCGGCGGCGGACTTTACTCGTGCGCGGGCAGCATTACAAACTGCGTCATCTGGGGAAATTCGGCCCCGGATGGTGCTCAGTTCGACCTTGAACTGACCACGCCCCCGACGTACTCCTGCATCGAGGGCCTCACAGAGTTGTCCGATGGGAATACAAACAGTGATCCCCTGTTCACGAATCCAGCGAAGTACGACTACCACCTCCTCGCAGGGTCGCCCTGCATTAACGCAGGAACGAATGAGGTGCTCGATTCCCTCCAAACCGACATAGATGGCGAGGAAAGACCGTTCGGACTTCGCGTGGACATCGGCGCCGACGAGTACGTTGACTCCGACGGAGATGATTTGGCGGACCGCTGGGAGATGATTTACCTGGGAACGCTGGGGTTCGGGCCATCGGATGATCCGGACGCTGACGGGCTGACCAATGGCCAGGAGCTCCAGTTGTCAACCGATCCGAACAACGAGGATACGGACGACGAGGGTTTGAAGGATGGCGACGAGGTCTACGCGTACGGCACGGACCCTACCCTTGATGACACAGACGGGGATGGCCTGAAAGACGATGACGAGGTTATGGGGTACGGCACGGACCCAAACAGTCCCGACAGCGATGCCGATGGAATGCCTGACGGTTGGGAGAAAAAGCACGGTCTCCATCCGATGAAGAGAGACGCGGACGACGATCCTGACCGGGACGGTCTCACGAACCTCGAGGAGTATTTCAACGAAACAAATCCCCAGAGAGACGACACCGAGGGCGATGGCATCCCCGATGGCTGGGAGGTTGAACATGGGCTTGACCCCCGGATGAACGACGCGGAGGACGATCCGGATGACGACGGTCTCGCCAACCTTTCTGAATATCAACACACCACGGACCCGAACGACGACGACACGGACCGCGACACGCTGCCAGACGGGTGGGAAGTCGAACACAATCTCGACCCACTGATCCCGGGTCGAAATGATGATCCTGACGGCGATGGACTCAGCAACCTCTCCGAGTACCTCAACTTGACGGACCCTCTCGATCCTGATACGGATGACGACACGATGGATGATGGCGACGAGGTTTTTGCGGGGACCGATCCCTTGGACCCCGAATCGCTCTTTCGAATCGTCGCCGCAGAGGGGGTCGGAACTGGCCTTCGGCTCGAATGGTCAGTAGTCACCGGAAGGCAGTATCAGGTTTACAAGAGCGCGGATCTTACCACATGGAACCCTTACCTTGGGCCGATGAGCGCGTCGGCCGATGACACCTCGCTCTCGGTTCTCGACCCAAAGGCATTGGGACAGAGGAGACTATTTTTCAGGGTGGAAGTCCTTCCGTGAAAGCCCCGGGTCAATGACCTGAGCCTGCTCCTTTTCCTGAAACACCGAGGTGTTCGGAGCGAAACGATGCTGCTTACATCCTCCGGTCGTTCTCCGCAGCGTGGGAAGGCGACACCCGATCTGCTGGCGTATTCCATGCAATAACCCAAACGCTCTCTGGCGGACATGCCGGACCGTCGCCTATTTCGCATAAGACGAGTTGGTGAGCTTCCTGGGAAAATCCGCAGGCTATCTTCCCAAAGTGCGGGAGGGACCATCCGCACAAGGTTCCTCTCTCCTCTTACGATGCTTATTTGTTCAACTGACGTTTTGGTGTTCAATTAGGTGCAGGGCCTCGGGCGCGCTGGAGTTGGATTGACAGCCTCCTGCACTGTAGATGTGCTCTTCTCACTCCGCCAGACACCTCGGTTCCGAGGATTCTGCGAAAGTTCATTGGTAGATTCTGGATGCACACGGCATAAGCGACGGCAACGCTTCTCTTCGGGGTGCCAATCACAACACACGCATTGTGAGGGAATAACAAAGCGCGCCCGGGGGGATTTGAACCCTCGACACCAGGATCCGGAGTCCTGTGCTCTATCCGGACTGAGCTACGGGCGCGTAAATGCAACGTGCCACTATCACTGCCTGATAGAAAGACCGATGTCGCGAGGGACAACGGGAATTGGCGCCACCTGCAACCTGCTGCGACGCCGTGGCGGATTCCACTATGGCTCTCTCATGCCTGCTGACCGCAACAATAGCACAGTCTGCACATACGCACAAGTTGTTTTGCCGCGTGCCAGCGATTCCGAAGGTTTTGATTTGGAAGGGTCGGACGGGGAGAGAATTGGTGGGTGTAAGGGCAGTACGCAGGCAGGGATGAGGGTTGGAGCGATTCAGGACAGGAGATTTTGGGCTTGAAAGGGAAAGGAGGGGAGAGGGGTTTAGGGTCGCGGCTAAAGGAGGAGCGACGGGGTTGGAGAAGGGGGAGTGAGAGAGAAGGAGAGGCTAACTGGGAGGGGGCCACCAGTAATCCAGACGGAAGCAGGCGGCCATTTGGAGGGCCCAGAAGATGATGGGGCGATTTTGTCGAAGCTGGGGCTTGAGGTTGCGGGTGACGAAGCAATGGAAGACGGCGTGGGCGATGAAGAGAATCAGCCAGACAGCGACAATGGCGTTGGGGTGATGGTGGAAGGAATGGTCGGCGTGCCAGGAATTGACGATTTCATTGAATCCCTGGTTTTCGATCTGCCAGCGGGCGTGACCGAAGCGAACGATGGAGGCGGTGGGGACTTGTTTTTGGGACAGCGTCGTGACCCAGGTCCAATGGTGGATTTGCACGGAGGGTCTCCATTGGTTGGCGACACGTTCTCGCACCGGGGTGGATTCTACGGAGCGAACCACACGGACCGGATGGTCCAGGCCTGTCCATGAAGTGAACCCTTCGACGTCCCAGTGGTGCAAGGTCGTTTGGCCCTGTTGGACGACGGAGGGCGACTGCAGGCGGAACAGAGCTTCGGCGTCCACGAGGAGGTCGCGATGTTCGTCTTTGAGGACCATGACGGCGTGCTTGTTATGCTTGCGTACCAGTCTCAGGACGGGGGCCTGGGCGTACAGGGCATCGCCGGTCAGAATGTCGAAGCTGCGGGGGAAACGATGCAGCACCCGCTCGATCATCCGCTTCGCGGCGCCGACTTCGTCCTCGCCTTTTTTGACCAACTC
>Ga0299915_10003001_pt1 | contig 12240 bp, 11 predicted proteins | sample RVTome_13_FD_200263 | JGI IMG/M metagenome (GOLD analysis project Ga0299915, IMG submission 200263) | Soil microbial communities from uranium-contaminated site in the Upper Colorado River Basin, Wyoming, United States - RVT92D227 (version 2) ...
GCAACAGCTGCGGGTGGATTTGCGCGAAGACTACATGCGTATGCTGCTGGATTCCTATACGGTCAACCGGGATTCAGATCTGGCCACCCAGCGCTACCGGTCCTTGGGCGAGTTCGCCCAACAGGCCCTGCTGGACGTAGCGGAGGATCCAGGAGAGGTGAGCCCCACCTCTATTCAGGGCCTGCGGGCCCTGGTCGAACTCGAGACGGGCGTGACCCCCGAGCCCGGGACCACCTCGGAGCCGGGAACCACGCCGCAGCCGACCGAGGAGGCCTCCGGCCCGCTGCCCAGCCTGACCCGCTACATCGTCCCAGTGTGCGGATTGACCCTGGTGCTGGCCGTGCTGCTGGGCGGGGTGCTGGTGCTGCGTTCGCGCTCACGCTCGGAGGAACCGGCCTTTGAGGCCGCCATCGAGAGTGAGGCAACCATGGAGTCCCCTACCGGCATGCCCGGTCCCATGACCGGGCCGGTCGGGGAAGATTCCCTGGCGACCTTTCGAACAATCTACACCATCGGGGACGACGACTACGACGATTCCTTCAGCATCGAAAGCCCCACCGGCGAGTTCCTGGGTGAGTGCGGTGTGGGAGTCGGCGACTTGATCGGGGTGGGCGAGCCGAAGAAGGTCTCGGCCTTCGAGGTCTGGCTGTTCGATAAGAACGACATCCAGACCGTGACCAAGGTGCTGATGAGCGGCTACACCTACCGGGACGTGGACACCCGCGATCGCCTGGCAGCCAAGGGCGATCCCGTGACCGCCGAGCCCGGCGGGGTGATCTCGTTGCGCACTGCCTCCCTGGAGGTCGAAGCCCGGGTCGTGGACATGTCCTACGGGATGGGCGCGCTGCCCGCCGAGAGCTACTTCGAACGCCTCACCATCGAGCTGCGGGCCTGGTCCCGCCACGGGACGAACGGCTAGTCCTTCGGCCCGCGATACCCCTCCAATCAAACCGCCGGCGGGATAGACCCTGCCGGCGGTTGTGTTTGCCGTGGAACTCGACCCATCTCAGCGGATCTCGAGGACCTTCAGGCGAATGCTCCCTCCCGGGGTAACGGCCTCGGCCACCTCGCCCCGCCGCTTGCCCAGCAGCGCCTGCCCGATCGGAGATTCGTTGGAGATGCGCCCCTCGCTGGGCTTGGCCTCCTTGGCCCCCACGACCATGAAGGTCTCTGGATCATGACCGTCCTCGACCACCACCACCGTAGAACCGATCTGGATCTGGTCGGAGGCGGGAGAGGGGTCCACCACAATCGCCTCTCGCAGCAGGAGTTCGAGCTCCTGAATGCGTCCCTCCAAGAAGGCCTGGGCCTCCTTGGCCATGATGTAGTCGGCATTCTCGCTCAGGTCCCCCTGACGCACGGCCCGGCGCAAGCGCTCGGCCATTTCGCTGCGCTTGGGGCCGCGCAATTGCTCCAGCTCGGACTTCAGCTTGGCAGCCCCCTCGGAGGTCAGATAGACCGGCTCCCCGCTCATGGCATCTCTTCCCCTCAAGGCCTGGTCAGAGGATCGAACAGCTTGCTGTGCTCCTCCTGGGCGAAACGGTCGGTCATGCCGGCGATGTAGTCACAGATCGTGCGGTGCAGCTCGCCCTCTCTGGCTCGCTCCTGCACTTCTGAGGGAAGTACCTCCGGGTTGTCGATGTAGGCCTTGAACAGATCCTCCAGGATGCGTTCGGCCTTGGTCTGCATGCGCACCACCCGGTGGTGCTGATACATGTTCTGGTACAAGAAGGACTTCAACTGCTGGTTCATGCGGCGGAAGTCATCGGAGAATCCGACCACGTTGAAATCCAGCCGTTGCAACTGCTCCACGGAGACCAGATTCAGCGGCTGCATTCGACCGACCGTAGCGCCCAACAGATCCGAGACTTCCATTCCGATCAAACGCCGGATCAGCCGATGGCGGGTCAGCTCGTCCAACTCGAACGCGTGCCAGCCGATGCTGTCCCGCAGTCGCTCCCAGAGCTCCAGTCCCTCCAATTCGGCCGGCGAGATCAGCACCGACCGCATGCCGTCGTCCAGATCGTGGGCGGTGTAGGCCAGCTCATCGGCGACGTTGGCGATCTGGGCTTCCAGGTGGCCGCGCAGGTCCGGCTCATAACCTTGCGCATCGGCCACGTCGTACTCGGTCTCATGCTTGACGATGCCTTCCCGCACTTCCCAGGTGAGGTTCAACCCTTCGAAGTTCGGATAGCGGCGCTCCAATTGGGTGACGATGCGCAGGGACTGCCGGTTGTGGTCGAATCCGCCTCGTTCCCCCATGAGTGCGCGTAGAGACTCCTCACCGGAGTGCCCGAAGGGCGGGTGGCCCAGGTCATGGGCCAGGCAGATGGCCTCCACCAGATCCTCATTGCCGCCCAGCGCCCGGGCGACCGATCGCCCGATCTGGGCCACCTCCAGGGTATGAGTCAACCGCGTTCGGTAGTAGTCCCCTTCGGTGATGACGAAGACCTGGGTCTTGTACTCCAGCCTACGAAACGCGGTGGTGTGCAGGATGCGATCCCGGTCCCGCTGAAAGGCCGTGCGGTAGCGCGGCTCCTCCTCCGGGACCTCCCGGCCGCGCGAATCCCAGCTGCGGTGCGCATAGGGTGCGAGGGTCTTGGCTTCGCGCTCTTCGATGAGCTCCCGCGTGAACAGCATCGAGTCCCCGGTGAAGGATGGGCATCGAGTGTACCTGACCGCCGAAAGGAATGTCAACCGCGGCCGAGTTCTTGGGCCGCCAGGGGGGCGCGTTGACAGCCCTTCGCGCTTGGCGCATAATCCTCCCGGGCCACACACCCGCCATGTCATACCCCTTTCCTAGCCCGAGTTGGCTCGAGGCCGCCTCCCAGGCGCTGAACCAGGATGATCGCTACGCCCAGGTCGCTCACCAGTGGGAGGGCGACTGCCTCTTCCAGGTGGAGGACAACTCGACCGGCGCCCCGCTGAGTTGGCTGTATTTTGACTTGTGGCACGGCAAGTGCCGGCGGGCCCAGGCCTTCGAGCCTCCTGCTCAGGACATGCCCCGCCCGGTATTCACGATCAGTGCCTCGCTCAAGCACTTCCTGCAGGTGCTGGGCGGCCAGTTGGACCCGATCCAGGCCATGCTCACCCGCCGGCTGCGCGTGCACGGCAGCATGGGGTACATGCTGCGCAACATTCCCACGGTCCTGGATTTCGTGCGGGTGGTGAGCGGCGTGCGAATCGAACCAGTCCATGACTGAGCCCCGGGCGTGAACCGCTCGGCTGACCCCCCTGCAGCCTATGACTTCGCTGTGATCGGTTCCGGCTTCGGCGGGAGCGTCTCCGCCATGCGCCTGGCGGAGAAGGGCTACCGGGTGATCGTGTTGGAACGCGGCAAGCGCTTCGAGGACGAGGACCTGCCTCGCAGCAACTGGCAGCTGTGGGACTACCTGTGGCTGCCCGCACTGCGCTGCCATGGCATCCTGCAAATGAGCCTGCTGCAAGGAGCGCTGGTGCTACATGGGAGCGGAGTGGGTGGAGGCAGCCTGGTGTATGCCGGAGTGCTGGTGGAGCCGGAGGCTGCCTTCTTCGACTCCCCGGCCTGGGGCCGCACTTCCGATTGGCGCGGCGAGCTTCGCCCACACTACGCCACCGCCAGGCGGATGCTGGGCATCCAGGAGAACCCGCAGCTGTGGCCGGCTGATTTGGCGCTGCGGGCGGTCTCCGAACAGCTCGGCCAACCCGAGAGCTTCAGGCCCACCCAGGTCGGCGTTTTCCTGGGCGAACCGGGGGTCGAGGTCCCGGATCCCTACTTCGGCGGCATCGGCCCGGCCCGCTCCGGCTGTAATTTCTGCGGGGGCTGCATGGTGGGATGCCGCCACAATGCCAAGAACACTCTCCCCAAGAACTACCTGTACTTTGCCCGTCAGCATGGCGTCCAGATCGTGGACCGGGCGCAGGTCAGGGCGATCCGGCCGCTGCCGAACGGACAGCCCGACGGCGCCCGCTACGCGCTGGACTGGAGCCGGGTCGGCGGTTGGGGCCACGGGCGTAGGCAGGGGCTGCGGGCCCGCAACGTGATCGTGGCGGCCGGCACACTGGGCACCCTGCAGCTGTTGCTCCGCTGCCGCGATCAGCAGCGTACCCTGCCGCGGCTTTCTCCCCATCTGGGGGAGCTGGTCCGCACCAACAGTGAGTCCTTCGTGGGCGCCTGGAGTCGGCAGACTATCCCCGATCACTCCCAGGGCCTGGCGATCAGTTCGATCATCCGGGCGGACGAGACCACCCAGGTCGAGACGGTCCGCTTTCCCAAGGGGTCCTCCTTCTTGTACTGGCTGCTCTCCACCCCGTTCTACGATTCCGGAGGCGGGCTGCTGAGGCGGGCCATCGGACTGTTGGGTGCGATCCTGCGGCGCCCATTGGATTTCCTGCATAGCAAACTGGTGCCTGGATTGGCGCAGCGGACGGTGGCGCTGATGATCATGCAGACCAAGGACAACCGCATGCGGCTGCGCCTGGGACGCGGCCCCTGGACCCTGTTCCGGAGTGGGCTGGTGGGCGAGCATGACCAGCGGCACCGCATCCCGGTCAACACCGAACTCGGCCACCGCATCCTGCGGGAGTTCGCCCAACAGGTGGGGGGATCGCCCTCCGTGTCGCTGGCGGAGAGCCTGCTGGGGGTTCCCATGACCGCCCATCCCCTGGGCGGATGCACGTTCGGGCGGGATGAAAACGAGGGCGTGATTGGCCTCGACTTCCAGGTGCACAACTATCCGGGGCTGTACGTGGTGGACGGCTCCGTCATCCCGGCCAACCCCGGCATCAATCCCAGCCTGACCATTACCGCCCTGGCCGAGTACGCCATGAGCCAGATCCCGTCCCGGGTAGACCTCCCACGTTGAGCCGGGCGGGGCGGCCTCTGCGTCTGCTGAAGGTCGACTTGGCCAGTGGGCACAGCCAGGTGGGGGAGATCTCCCCCTCCGACACCCAGGCCTACGTGGGTGGCTCGGCCCTGGCGGCCAGGCTGCTCCACCCTCATCTGTCGGCATCACTCGACCCGCTCAGCCCGGAGGCCCCGCTTCTCTTCATGACCGGCCCGCTCACCGGAACCGCCGGACCGGCGGTTGGCAGGTACGTGATCTGCGCCAGGTCGCCGGCCACCGGGTTGTGGGGGGAATCCAATGCCGGAGGCTACTTCGGGGTCGAGCTGCGCGCCGCCGGATACGACGGCCTGTGGCTAAGCGGCCGCGCCCCCGAGCCGAGCTACCTGGTTCTGCAGGAGGGCCGGGTGGAACTCCGCGACGCCGCGCACCTGTGGGGAAAGACCGATACGTACGAGACCCAGGTGGTCCTCCGGAAGGCGATCGGCGAGCCGCTGGCCAGGGTGGCCTGCATCGGGATGGCCGGGGAGGCCCTGCTCCCCTTCGCGCTGGTGCTGTGCGATCACGGGCGGGTGGCCGGTCGGACCGGGATGGGCGCGGTCATGGGCTCCAAGCGCCTCAAGGCGGTGGTGGTGCGCGGCCATGGGGAGATCCCGCTGGCCGGCCCGCAGGCCTTCGCCGGTCACCGGCGCCGGGCCAACCTGGCACTTAAGGACGATACCGTCAGCCACGCACTGCGAGCCCTGGGATCTTCCGGCGCGGCCGACTACTTCGACTACCTGGGATTCATGCCCAAGCGCTATTTCAGCCGCGGAGAATTCGAGGGCGCGGCGCAGGTCACCGGCGCCAGCATGGCGGAGACCATCCTGAGTGGCGTGAGCACTTGCCACGGCTGCGTCATCGCCTGCGGCCGCCGGGTCCGGCTGCAGGAGGGGGGCGAACGCAAGGGCCCGGAGTACGAGACCATGGTCGGGTTTGGACCCAACCTGGAGATCGCCGACCTGCCGGCTATAGCGAGGCTGGGCGAGCTGTGCGACCGCTACGGCATGGACAGCATCTCGCTCTCCAACACCATCGGACTGGCCATCCAACTCTCCCAGCAGGGGGTGATCCCTCCCGAGGACACCGGTGGACGGCGGTTGGAGTGGGGGAATGTCCCCGTCGTCGAGTCGCTGGTCCATCAGACGCCGCGCCGGGAGGGCTTCGGCGAGGCGCTGGCTCTGGGGGCGCGAGGGTTGGCCGAACGGTACGGGGCTCCGGAGGCCGCGGTCCAGGTGAACGGACTGGAGGTGCCCTACCATGACCCGCGCGGGGCATCCGGCATGGCGCTGGTCTACGCCACTTCGCCGCGGGGCGCCTGCCACAACCAGAGCGACTACTTCATGGTGGATATGGGGCAGACCGTGGAGGAGCTGGGCGTCCAACTCCTGCCGCGCCAGGAGGGTGCCCGAAAGGCGGCCAATGTCGCCCGCCATCAGGATTGGCGGACCCTGTGCAATGCTCTGGTGCTCTGTCTCTTCGCCAATGTGCCGCCGCAGGATGTCAGCGCGCTGCTGGCCGCGGCCACCGGCCTAGAGTACGGGCTCGATGATCTGCTGGCCGTCGGTGAGCGCGCCTGGAATCTGAAGCGGATCATCAACCACAATCTGGGGCTCGGCTCCAGCCAGGATCGACTCCCGCCCGCCCTCCTGCATCCACTGGCCGGCGGCGGAGCGGCGGGGTACGTGCCGCCGCTGGATGAGATGCTGCAGGGGTACTATGAGGCCCGCGGCTGGGATCCCGCCAGCGGACGGCCCCGGCCGGAGCCGCTGCGGCGACTGGGGCTGGAGTGGTCGATCCCGCAGATGTGGCCGCAGCTGAGCGAGTCAACCCGCGAGCGGGGAGGATAACCACCTGGCCAAGATCCTGACGGTCGAGCAGATGCGGGAGGTCGAGCGGTCGGCCGATGCGGCTGGGCTGACCTACGACCAGATGATGCAGCACGCCGGAAAGGCCGTGGCGCAGGCGGTGCTCAAGCGGGCCGCTCCCATCCGAGGCAAGCAAGTGCTGGTGCTGGCCGGGTCGGGCAACAATGGTGGCGATGGGCTGGTGGCGGCCGACCTGCTGGCCGCCGAGGGGGCCCAGGTGGCCGTGTACCTCACCAAGGACCGCGGCCCGGACGACCCGCACCTGGCCCGCCTGCGCGAGCGAGGCGCCTTCATCGCGGTGGCCGAGCAGGACCAGCGCAGCCGGGTCTTGAAGCTGCAGGTCGGAAAGGCCGACATCTTGCTCGATGCGGTCCTGGGCACCGGTTTCCGGCTGCCGCTGCAAGGAGCCGCCCAGGGAGCCGTGCGGGCGGCCAAACAGGCCCTGGAGGGCCGCCAGCGGCCTCCGCTGGTCGTGGCCGTCGACTGCCCCTCGGGACTCGACTGCGACAGCGGCGAGACCGCGGACGAAGCCATCCCCGCCGATCTTACCGTCACCCTGGCCGCCGCCAAGCCCGGCCAGTTCCGGCCGCCCGGGGCGGCCCTGGTGGGTGATCTGGTGGTCGGCGAGATCGGCCTTGCTTCCGACCATCCCGGGCTGGCCTCCGTCGAGCTGGAGGTGGCCGAGGCGGCCAGCCTGAGAAGCTGGCTGCCCGAGCGGCCCCGGACGGCCCACAAGGGGACCTTCGGTCGGGCGCTGATCGTTGCGGGCTCCATCCAGTACCCGGGCGCGGCGGCGCTGGCCGGGAAGTCGGCCTATCTGGTCGGGGCCGGGCTGGTCACCTTGGGGGTGCCCGCCCTTATCCAATCCATGATTGCCGGCCCACTGCCGGAAGTCACCTGGATTCCTCTGCCACACGGGGACGGGGCGCTGGCCGCCGAGGCCGCCGCCGAGCTGCGGGCAGAATGGTCGCGCACGGAGGCAGTGTTGATGGGTCCGGGATTCGGGCTGTCGCCGGCTACCAGAGACTTCCTGGCCGAGGTGCTGGGGGCGCGGCGCGGCGGCCGGATGGGATTCCTGGCGGCCGACCTGCACTCGGCGCCCAGTCGGACAGCGCTGCCGCCGTGCGTGATCGATGCCGACGGCCTCAAGTTGTTGGCCCAAATCGAGGGCTGGCAGGAGCTGCTCCCGCGAGAATCGGTGCTGACCCCGCACCCGGGGGAGATGAGCATCCTGAGCGGTGAAACCATCGAAGTCACTCAGGCCGATCGCCTGGCCTGCGCCACGCGCTGGGCCGAGGCCTGGGGGCAAATCGTGGTGCTCAAAGGTGCCTACACGGTGGTCGCAGCCGGTAGGGAGCGGGCCACGGTCATCCCGATTGCCTCGCCGGCACTGGCGCGGGCAGGCACTGGCGATGTGCTGGCCGGCGCCGTGGTCGGGTTGCTGGCCCAGGGCATTGGCCCTTACCGGGCCGCGGTGCTGGGCGCCTACCTGCACGGCCGGGCGGGGATACTGGCGGCACGCGCGGTGGGCAACAGCGCTTCGGTGCTGGCCGGCGATGTGGCCGCCGCCTTGCCCCTGGCCCTCAACGAGCTGGCCGGCTAACTCCGAGCCCCGCGTGACTTGAGAAACCAAAGCTCCCGGCTGACTGCGCCGGGAGCTCTTCTATTCGGCTGATCTGCTGGCAGGTCGGGTGGCGGGCTAGGCCTCAGACGGTTCTCCGTCTGACTCCGGGCGCTTTCGCTGGGCGGCCTTCTTGCCGGCTTCGATGGCTCCCCCGAGGCGGGTCTTCTGCTCTTCCAGAACCACCTGCCCGCGCTTCTGGAGTTCTTCCGCCCGCTGCCGGGCCTGCTGGGCGATCTGCTCCGCCTTGGAGCGGGCTTCGGCGGCGGTCTGTTCCACCTGATCCTTGAGCTCAAGACTCTTATCCCGGATCATGGTGCGGGTCTCCTCGCCGGACTGGGGCGCCATCAGCAATGCGACAGCCGCTCCAACTAGCCCCCCGACGAGAAATCCCGATACGAATGCTCCAAAATCATCGCGATCGGTCATGTGCGCATCCTCCTTGAGACGCTCTAGGCGCGCCGGCGGATCAGGTCCATCACCCGCCGCACGGCGGCCAGGGAACCGTTGGCTTTGATGACCGGCCGAACCACATTGTCGCTCAGGAACTGGCTCGTGCCGCGCAAGGTATTGACCGTGTCGTTTGTGGACTCCAGGATCGGCCGGACCTCGTTCTGCAGCAGTGCGGTCAGCCGGGCCAACTGTACGATCAAGACGATCAACGCCAGCCCGATGAGGAAGGACTCTCCCGCGACGAAGATGATCAGGATGTCACGCACCGTCTCGGTGCTGTCCGGGTTGCGGACCATGGCGCTGATCGCCAGTACCAGGCCCGTCACGATCAACGCCAGGACGATCACCGCGCCGGCGATCAGCGCGGTCTGCCGTCCTGACCCGAATCCGGCATCGTGGGAGATCTCAGATGCGGTTTGGCTGGTCATACGGTTGGGCTCTCCGGCGATTATAGCACAGGGGCTCAGTCGCCGGTCTTCGGCTTCCCACGCCGGCCACGGGGTGCTCGGGAACGCCGTCGCTCCGGCCCGGCCAGCACCGCCGCCACGGCCAACCCGAGCAACGTGGCGAAGAGGGCCGGAAACAGGTTGAGGGGGCCGTACCGGAACAGCCGCCAGTCCAGCCATTCGCCCACCAGGTGGCCCAGAAAGAAGGCGCCCCAGGCCGTCAGAATGTAGAGCCCCAGACGGGCCAATCCGCCGCCCCGGACCAGGTAGAAGACCAGCCCGCAGGTTGTGGCGATCAGTGCCCCAAAGTAGACGCTCGGGAGGGTCATGCCTGGATGATCCCGCCGCCCAGGCACTCGTCGCCGTCGTAGAACACGGCAGCCTGGCCGGGGGTTACGTCATGCGAAGGCTGCTCCAGCGTGACCGCAGCCTCTTCGGGGCCGCTGCCATTCTCGACGCAAGCCGGCACGGGAGCCGCATGGTAGCGGACCTGCACCAGGGCCCGCCGCGGGTTCGAGGGCGGATCGGACACCCAGTTCACCCGCTTCACCAGGAAGCGGGATCTGCGCAGCGCATCGCGAGGTCCGACCACCAGGGCATTGCGGGCGGGGTCTTTCTCCAGCACATACAGCGGGTGCTGGGCGGAGATGCCGATTCCTTTGCGCTGGCCGATGGTGTATCCCGACAGCCCGGTGTGGCTGCCGATCCGTTGGCCGACCTCATCCAAGATCGGACCCGGCCGCGGCTGGAGGCCGGCCCGGGTCTCTAGGAAGGTGCGGTAGTCGGCGCCGCCCACGAAGCACAAATCCTGGCTTTCCGGCCGGTCCGCGACCGGCAGGTCCAATCGGCGGGCGGCCGCCCGCACTTCCGGCTTGGTCAGATTGCCCAGGGGGAAGGTAGCGTGGGATAGCTGGGTCTGCCCGAGGACGCTCAGTACATAGGACTGATCCTTGGCGCGGTCAGCGCCCCGCAGCAGGTGAAACCCACCCTGGTCCTGTTCGACCCGGGCGTAGTGCCCGGTGGCCAGATGGGTGGCGCCCAGGCCGAGGGCGTGTTCCAGGAGGGTTTGCCAGCGGATGCTGCGGTTGCATTCCATGCACGGGTTAGGCGTGATCCCCTGCGCATAGCCGTCCACAAAGAACTGCACCACTTGGGTGTGAAAGCGCTCGCGCACGTCCAGGACATAGAATGGAATGCCCAGCTGGTCGGCCACCCGGCGGGCCATGGCCATGTCCCGCGGCGAGCAGCAGCGGTTGGGCAGCTCCGGGCCGGCGCTCCACAGGCGCAGCATGAGGCCGAAGGACGGCTGCCCCTGTTCCACCAGCAGGGCGGCGGCCACAGAACTGTCCACGCCGCCACTCATCGCGACGGCGACCTGGCGCGGGGAGGTCATTGCAGAACAGAGACTGGGCTGCGCAGGCGGCCGACCACCTGTGGGAGGGCCTGCAGGAATGACTCGACCTGCTCCGCCGTGGTGGACCGGCCGACGGTGACGCGCAACGAGCCCAGCGCCAGGTCCCGCGGTTGGCCGATGGCCGTTAACACGCGAGACGGCTCGGGTTCACCGGTCTTGCAGGCCGATCCGGCCGAGCAGGCAAAACCCGCCAGGTCGAGGGCGGCCAACAGCGCGTTGGACTCCACCCCCGGGATCACAAAGGAGGCGTGGTTGGGCAGGCGCTCGACCGGATGGCCGGTGAGGCGCGCCTCCGGCAGCCGATCCTGCACCTGATCGATGATGCGGTCGCGCAGGCCGCGGAAGCGCTCGGCCTGCTGCGCCAGCTGCCGGGTCGTGGATTGCAGCGCAGCCCCCATCCCGGCGATGAGCGGGACGTTTTGGGTGCCGGGGCGCAGCCCGCCCTCCTGGGATCCGCCGCGCAGCAGCGGCCTCAGCGGCGTCCCACTGCGGATGTAGAGCGCCCCCACGCCTTTGGGGCCGTAGAATTTGTGGGCGCCGATGGAGAGCAGGTCCACACGCAAGTCGTCGACTCGAATGGGAAGCTGGCTGGCGGCCTGCACCGCATCGCTGTGGAACGGCACGCCGAACTCACGGCAGACCGCCCCCAGTTCCGCCAGCTGGTTGAGGGTGCCGATCTCATTGTTTCCGTAAATCACCGACACCACCGCCGTACTCTTGCAGATGCGCGCTCGCAGATCCTCCGGATCCACCCGACCATAGGCATCCACCGGTAGGTATTCGAGCCGGAAACCGTGGTGTTCAGCGAGATACTCGGCGGTCTTCACGACCGCCTCATGCTCCACCGGTGTGGTCAGCAGATACGTGGCGCCGGTCCGTTCTCGGCGGGCGAACGCCACGCCGGCCAGCGCCAGGTTGTCGCTCTCAGTGCCTCCGCCGGTGAAGATCACCTCGGCGGGCTCGCATCCCAGCGCGGCGGCCAGCTGCTCCCGAGCCTGCTCCAGGAGCGCTTCGGCCCGCTGCCCCCAGCGATGCACCGAGGAGGGGTTCCCGTATTCCTGCAGAAAGCAGGACTGCATGACTTCCAGCGCGGCGGGGTCAAGCGGGGTGGTGGCTGCGTGATCCAGATAGACCGGAGCCGACATGGCGAAATTCTATCACGCAGGCCTTCGTGCGCCTGGGGGCGTGAGTCGGTGGCCCGATCGTGAGCCGCCTCAGGTAGAGTCGCTCGATCGCGTGGGTATAATGGGCGTGGGGGAGGGGAGCGCACATCCGTGGATTCGAGAATCGAGATCATCACCGCCCGCGAGGTCCTGGATTCGCGCGGCAATCCGACGCTGGAGGCGGAGGTCCGTCTGAGGGACGGGGCCCGCGGCCGGGCGATCGTCCCCTCCGGGGCCTCCACCGGCGTACACGAGGCCCTGGAGCTGCGCGACGGCGACCCCCGCCGTTATCTGGGAAAGGGGGTGCTGTCGGCAGTCCAACATGTCCGCACCCTCATCGCTGAACGGCTCGAAGGGCGGGAGGCGACGGACCAGGCCGGCATCGATCAAGCCCTGCTGGAGCTGGACGGCAC
>Ga0299915_10003003_pt1 | contig 12239 bp, 12 predicted proteins | sample RVTome_13_FD_200263 | JGI IMG/M metagenome (GOLD analysis project Ga0299915, IMG submission 200263) | Soil microbial communities from uranium-contaminated site in the Upper Colorado River Basin, Wyoming, United States - RVT92D227 (version 2) ...
TCGAAGCCATCTTCCGGAAAGCGGGCTACGAGCCGCCGCTCGAAGAGGACGTCTGTCGGGAGTTGCGTCTTCCGCTCAACCAGTTCCGTAAAATTCTTGGAACGCTCATTAAGCAGGGCAGGCTGGTACGCCTCGATCCGAAAGTGACTTATCACCGCGATGCTTTCGAAAAAGCCAGAGCATCGGTCTTGGAATATTTACGGCTGCGCCGGACGATCACCATATCGGAAACCAAGGACATCCTCCGTGTGTCGCGCAAATACGCCTGCGCCGTCCTCGAATTTCTGGACAAATCTCAAATCACCCGGAGAAACGGGGACGTACATATGATAAAATAGTGCGGCCGGGAGGGCATGGGGCCTGGTGGCCCCTCTGGACTTCAAATCCGAAACGAGGATTGGGCTATTTTCTTTAAAATCAGAAAATTCCCCGATTTATCAATTATTTATGAATTCCTTTTGGTTCCTATATGTTCCGATAAGGACCTATAAGTTCCCCATAAATATTCACAAATTATTCACACCCTCTAATATTTATTCAGGGCTATGGAATTATTTTCGAGAGGGAATTTGTTTTCGATGCTTCGATCCACCAGGTCGAGCTGAACACAATCGCCAAGATAACGAGCCATACGTCTAGAGGCAAGGACGAGGTGTGAAGATATGGGCGAACAAACGGAACCGCGGTGATTACCGCAGAAAAAATAATCATCCCCGCGAGCCAGAAGGCGCCGAAACGATTGGAAAAAATCCCCTGCTTGAGCAAAGGAAGCTTCTCCTGCTTCAAATTCAGAGCCAGCATGATGTGCCCCAAAAGCCAGGTCACAAACGCGGCTGATTGAGCCAAAATGACGTCACGTGTGCTGTAGAACAACCATAAATACATGATCAGAATTCCTGCGGCCAGGGGAAGGCCGTTTTTCAGTATGCACAGAGCGATCGTCTTATTGAGAAAAATGGCTATGGTTTGCGGTTTGCGCGCGAGCACATTAGGTTCGGCCGCCTCGGTAACGAAAATCGTCGACGAGGCCAAATCCATGAGCAGTTCCGTCAGGATGATGTGAATGGGCGCAAACGGGAACGGGATTCCAAGAGCCAAGGGAACCAGAAAAATGGACAGCAATATCGCCTTGGCCGAGAGATAGTATGTAAGCCCCTTCCGGAAGTTGTCGAGCGCTTTCCGGCCAAGTAAGATGGCGTCGGGCAAGTGGATAAAGTCATCGTCCGTGAGCACTAGGTCAGCCGTTTCCTTGGCCAAATCCGTCCCTATTTCACCCATGGCGATGCCGACGTCGGCTGCTCTCAGGGCCGGAGCGTCGTTAACTCCATCGCCTACGACCGCCACCGTTTCTCCCTTCTGTTTCAAAATCCCCACCAGACGCTGTTTCTGCGAGGGGGATATCCGGCTAAAGACGCGCGCGGAGGCAAGTTCCCGTAATAGAGTCGGGTCGTCCATCGTTTCGACATCTTTCCCGGTCAACGCGCCGCCTGCAATCCCAATAGTTCCGGCGACACTGCTCGCAGTAGCGGGGTAATCTCCGGTGGCGAGGAAAGTGGAAATGCTGGCCTTGTCCAGAGAGGCTACGGCTTCCCTGACCCCAGGCCTTACGGGATCGGACAGAACTGCCAGGGCCAGCAGTCTGGAACCTTTCGCCGAGAGCTCCTCGCCTTTGAGACCCTCTTTCATGGCGAAAGCGACAATCCGGTTTCCCTGTTTGGCCGTTTCCCGCAGAACCGCCGATAAATTCGCTTTTTCTTGCGCGGTGAGGGTGGATAAGTTGATGAGACTCTCCGGCTGGCCGGCGATCGCGGCGACCGATGACGGCCCGTTCTCATAAGCCAGCGTCCTCCAGGGATTTTCTTCGGAGAAACCCGTCATCATAGTGTAGGTGTCTTTATGGCTCGCCCTGTACAGGGCGACGTCAATCGCCCGGTCAGTCGGGTCGTTCGAGTATTTCGGCAGGCACAGGCGGATCCGGCGCTCGAGATCATCATCCAGGTCCTCGGGTCTCACAAACTTTCCGTCGGGAAGGACGAACGCGTCTGCACGCATCCTGTTCTCGGTGATCGTCCCGGTTTTGTCCGTGATGATCGAAGTCACCTGTCCCAGAATTTCAACGCCGCGCAAGCGCTTGACCACCATTTTCTTTTCCGCCAGCTCGAACGACGCCAGAGCCAGAGACATCGTGATGATGACCGGCGGCTGCCCTGGGATCATGAGGAAGGTCAAGGCCAGCCAGGTCAGGATCATGTCGTGCAGGCCCAGGCCGCGCAACAAACCAACTGCCGGGATGAGGATGCTCACGATGACGGCGAGAACCGCCAGTACCTTGGCCAGACGGGTCATGGCGTCTTGAATGAGCGTCCTCTCCTTCCTCTGAGTCTGAACTTGACGCGCGATGATGCCCATCTCGCTGGAGCTGCCGACGGCCATCGCGATGCCCTTGCCCTCCCCGGCCAGGATCGTGGTTCCGGAAAAAACGCAATTTCGTCTTTCCGCAAGAGGGGCGTCCCTATCAACCTCGGCTGAGCTGTTCTTTCGAACGGGAAAAGACTCTCCGGTCAGGGATGCTTCGTTCACGAGCAGTCCGAAAGATTCGATCAGCCGGACGTCGGCGGGGACACGCGTGCCCTCAAAAAAAATAACGACATCGCCCACGACAACATCGCTCGTGCGGATTTCCTGGATCCGTCCGTCCCTTAGAACTTTGCTTGTCGGCTGCGTCAGCTCGCGCAGACGAGCCATGGTGCGGTCCGACCTGTATTTATTGATGAACTCGACGGAAATATAAGCCGCCACCACAAACACCATGACCGCCGCTTCGGCCGGTTTTCCGAAAAAAAGCGAAAGGGCCGCAATCGAAAGAAGCATGGCCATCATCGGCTCTTTCACCCCATCCAGGATGAGTCCCCAGATTCTCGTGGGCTTGAGTTCTTCCAGGGTATTCTGGCCGAAAGATGAGCGGCTTCCGTCGACCTGCGCCTGAGATAAGCCGCGAGTAAGGTCAATCGAAAGCGCTTGAAGCAAGTCTTCCAGTGGAATGCTCCACCAGCCGCCCTGCTTGTTCCCCAATGGCGTTCCAGTATAGAAGTCATTTCCAGTCGGCTTGCTCATTAGGTTTGCCTTAGGTGACTTCATTAGGGGTGAATTTCCTAACATATATGCCGAGGCGCTTTTCGGCTACCTCCTATCGGCGCCCGGAAGTTCCGGAAGCCGGAGGGCGTCCTCGGGGATCTTCCCGGTTAGCGTGTCAAGGAAGGCCAGGATACGATCGCGTTGGGCCGGAGAGATATCCAGCCCCAACTGGACCTTGGCCATGATCCCGACGGCCGACCCGAGCGATCCCACGGAGCCGTCGTGAAAGTACGGCGGCGTCCGGGCGACGTTGCGGAGGATAGGCACCTTGAACACATAACGGTCTTCCTCTTTTTTTGTAACCGCGAAGCGACCTTCGTCAGGGTTCTCGCTTTTCGTAAATTCCCAGTACGGTACGCCGATTCCGAACTTGCGGAAGGCCTCACCTCCGACGTACGTTCCCGAGTGGCAGGACGCGCATCCGATCTCCATAAAGGCAGCCAGGCCTTTTTTCGCCGTTTCGCCCAACGCGGACTCGTTTCCGGATAAAAAGGCGTCAAACGGGGACGGCGTGACAAGGGTCCTCTCGAACGCGCCGATGGCTTCGGCCATATGCGCCACCGTGATCGGCTCGGACTCTCCGGGAAACGCCGCCGCAAAGAGAGGCCGATATCCATCAATCTGCTTCAGCCTGTCCTCCACCGCCGCGAGGGAAAGCATGCCGAATGAAGCAGCGCCTAAGACGGATTGCCTGGCTTGGTCTTCGACATCCGTACGGTTCCCGATCCAGTGCTGGGCGATCTGCCCTGCTGCATTCAGGACCGTCGGGGCGTTCCGGGGATTGACCGCGCAGCGGTTTCCGATAGACCTCTTCAACCCATCGGCCGCATACAGGCTGAAGGGATGACACCGGGCGCAACTCACCGTGCCGTCGACGGAAATCCGCGTCTCATAAAAAAGGATTTTCCCGAGCCGGATCTTCGCCGGGGTGAGCGGATTTGCCTCGGTCGCCATCGTGGCGGGCAGAGGGCTGAACTGGCCGCGGGCCCGGGTCCCCAGATCCTGCGTTCCAGGGCTTCGCCCGCCAACATCGGGGCCGCAGATGAACAACCAGAAACAGGCGAGAACAAAGGAAATATTTTCCGTCCAATATCTCATAATTCACCACCCCCCATTTTCATCAAATAGCCGCGAGGAGCCGCAGTCAATTCCGCGAAGTAGCGCCAGGCTTGCCCCGAGCGCGATCTCCCCGCCAGATTCTGAGAGGGTCCTGAACGAGTCATATGACTTCCTTTCGTCGAATTTGGCAATTGACTCGTTTCACGAAATGATATCCTTTCACTTCCCCACCGGCAGCGTCAGCACCGGCATGAGGAGGCTAACCTCGCCTGATTGCAGGGCAACCAGCTGGGTCAGCAGTGCAAAGGTGGACTTCGAGCTTAGGTCCGAATCGTCAATGTAGAACCAAGTCCCCCCGATATTGGATGCTGATCGCTGTTCGTGCCCGATGAGTGGGGGAGGATTGGATTCGCAACAACTCGCGGGTAACGTTTTTCCAATCGAAAACCTCGCCGGTTTCGATCCGGGTCACCGTCACTTGACCGGCCTGCACGTGGCTCTCGGGTACGTCCACCGATTGCGAGAGAAAAAACAGCACGCCCTGCAAGGAACGCGTCTCGACTTCCAGATGATCGAGTTCGCGTTGGCCAGCCTCTTCGACAATCGGCGGGGTTACTGGATACTGCTTCTTGTCCTTGACCAAACCGAGGAGCTGCGAGAGTTCCTTCATTTCTGGGAGGCGAAAGGCTTCCGCGTCCACCGCCATGACGATCCGAGCTGATTCGCCGGTCGGTGTCGGCGCCGCATAGACCAAGTCCAAGTGACCACGATGGTTCAATTCTGCCATAAGTTCCGCGACCCGCGCGAAACCTTCATACTTTGGGGCCCGTCCGGGCGTAGGCCCCGAGGCGCGGGTAGCGTTTTCAACCCGGTTTAGTCGCTGCACGCCAATCTGCAGAACTCGTTTGAGGGGCCATCCTGAACGATAGAGAAGCATCAAGGTCTCGATCCTGAGCGGAGCTAGCAATTGCTGAGCGAATTTCTCGCCCTGCAGCGGCGTGTAGATAACCGTTGGTTGAGCGGTAAACGTAAGGTTAAAGCCGGGTTTCCAGGTGACAGAGCCATCGGTCACTTCAGCCAAGGCAGTATCGCCGTTGCCAAGGCCACTGGCGAAAGTGAACTGTGAAGTAATGCTGCTCAATTCGAGGAAGACCGGCGTGTCGCGGTATTTCAGCCGAACCAGATTGAGCAGCAACTGCGCGTCCTGGGTCTCCTGAACGGCGAGGTTATAGGGCGTCCGCTCCCATTTCAATGCTCGCGGTCCTAATGTCTTACAGCCGCTGCCTGCAATCAGCAACAGTGCGGTTGCCGAGAAGCTGAGATGCTTGCGCACTCCTAGCAAACGGGTTTGCTTTGTGTCATTCATTTTTGTCCTCCGATTCATAGCGAGCTCGTCAAGGCTCCGTGCTTAGACCTTCGGCGTAAACTGCGCCAGCTCGTAGAGGCCGAGACTCTTTTCGATGGCTGCGACGCGGTCCACCATATTCTCGAACCCGCCGTCGCCGAAGAGTTCGTGTTCCTTTCGTTCAAAATCCTCCCCGAGCTCGTCATATTCGTTGGCCGCGACGATCTCGTGAAGAGCCGGGAAGAGAACCGTATCCTCCCGGGCAGCGTGCGGGTTGTACATGCGGATGAATAAGTTCAGGGCGTCGGCCAGTGCCTTTCGGTCCTCGGCGCTGCTGAGGCGCTGCGTTTTGGACAAAAGCAGCACAGTGTCTGTCAACCGTCGGCCAGCGCGGTGCTGATCCTGAAGGATATCCACCAGGTCCACCAGCTTATTCGCCTTCTTGAAGCGAGGGAATAAGTAGTCCTCCTCAAGTTTCTCGTGATAATCTTCGATGAAGGAGCGGATTATCCGGGCGGAATTCGCCAAGGGCTCTGGCGACAAGTCCTTGTTGGCCTCGAGTCGGCGTATGGCTTCTCCGTAGACCAGAAGAATGCGCTTGAGCACGCCGTGTTCGCGCATCAGGTCCTCGCCCGGTGAAACCTCCTCTTCAACGCTCGCCAGGCTGCTCCCGGTTTTAACGTGGGCTCCCGAACGGTTTGGTGACCAGCCGGCGAGAAATAAGGTCGTGCCTGAGGCGAGAGTCCGCAAGAATCGGCGGCGGCCAGGGCTGCCGGTGTCAGAGGATCTTGGCGTAGTCATGATGACCTCCCTTTTAAAATACCAACGAAATCGGCCAGACCCAAATGACCATGACGATGCCAAACAGCATCGCCGCGCCTGCCAGTCCGGCTCTGGCTGCGACGACAGACTCCGCGGGGATTTGCCGCGCCCACCTCCAGGCCTTCCAGACCATGGCCGTAGTCAGGGCAAGAATTACCCAGCCGACTGTCGAAAGTCCGAGCAGTCCCGCCGGCATAGTTAAGGCGCCGTCGGCGATTCGGTGGAAGGTTTCGATTCCTTTGGGGTCTCGGACCGCGAACGTCAAGAAACCTCCCCAGGATGCGACCTTGGCCGCAGCCTTGGCGAAGTGAGCTACGGCGACGACGGGAGCGGCTCCGGTCGCGGCGGCGAGGAGCAGCGACCGGAGGTTCCCGCGATGACCGAATAGGTAGCCAATCCCGGAGATCGCGGCCCAGACCAAGAGAGGGAAGAGCAAGAGGAACCAGAGCGCCTCAAACCAGCCGAAGGACACTGACGGGAGAAGCCTCCCAAGCGCCGTGGGGACGGCGTGGAAGACGGCTTCCAGCCAACTGACCTCGCCGATCGTCTCGTGAGAGACAAAACCGAGCGCCACCATCACGAAGGCGGCCTCGTGCGGGCGGAGGAGATGTTTCTGGCGGACGGACGCGGCATCCGAGACAAAGCCGAGGCCCAAGTTGCCGTAAGGGCAGACCTTGGCGCACTGCAAGCACAACACACAGCCGTCAGAGGGTTTTCGGTTGAACGGACGCAACAGGGAGGGGCAGCTCCGCTTGTCAAAGCGGTAACGGTTCTCGGACCGGACGCAGTCCCTGGTCAGGCACTGTTCGCAGACGGCAGCTTCTTTCATCTCAAGCTGTATCGGTGTGTACCGGCCGTACACCGACAGGAGCGCGCCGGCGGGGCAGAACGATCGACAGAACGAGCGCGGATCGCGGAAAACGAGCCCGGTCAAGAGCGCTCCACCGATGAGAACAAGTAAGAAGACGGCGGTATAGTGCGGCACACGGTGGATCGACAGGCCCGCGACTAGGAGCTGGAGCACGAGATAAAGCACGACGATAAACCAACCGGCGCGAAGGAATTTGCTCAACCGTAGGCGGGGCCAGCCGAGCCTTTGAGCGAGGCCGTCGCCGGCGCGGTTGACAAGCTCCATGGGGCAGACGGTGCACCATGCTCTTCCAAAGGCAAGAGCCACCGCTATCATTCCAGGCCACCAGAGTCCCCAGATAGCCAACGTCGTGAGGTTTGTCTTACGGAGGGCGAGCAATTCATCGGTTTTCAGGCCCGGCCCGATCCCAAAACCGTTTAGCATAAGGTAAACTACAGCAAGAAGAACGAGAATTTGAAGCATCACCGGAAAAGCGGGCGACATGAGCACGGGGCGCACGGCCTTCCAAGCCAAGACGTCGAATCTAACTTGGGATTTGGCTCTTATGATCCGCTCTCCTGTTCGTCTTTTTCGAGGAATACTTCGCGGTGAAGTTCCTCGACTTGTTTTCGCAGTAGGGCCAGCACCTCTAGGCCGCTCTGCGTCAACGAATACTCCTTGCGGGCGCGGAGACCGCCTCGGGGATCTTTTGGGTACGTGAGCCAGCCTCGCTCTTCCATCCGGGCGAGCAGAGGATAGATCGTGCCCGGGCTGACTTCATAGCCATGGCGGCGCAATTCTCGAAGTATCCACTGGCCGACCAAAGGACGTTTGGACGCGTGGTAAAGGATATGGGCTTTCCAAAACCCGAGAAGAATTTCGCGCTGCAATGCTTTGATGTCTTCTGTCTCCATAATTTCCTCTATTGTAGCCTATAACGGTTATCATACTCGGTTATCGTAATATAGACAAGCCCGAATTTTGCCAAGCTCCGGATCTTCGCATTCGTTCGCTTGAAAGCTCCGTTGTACGCGAGCGCTCGGGCCATCATTTCGACCTGCCCCTCGGCAAGTGCCCAAGGATGTCAGCGATCGATTCGCGGCCGCATGCCTGTCGATTGGCATTGAGCCAGGGTGAAAGTCCGGCCTTATGTTTCACGACCCTCGCCATTTTGCCGCCCGGGAGCTCGTCAAGCAGACGGAAATTATCACGGCGGGGCAGATCCTGGCCCATTCGGACCCGAAAACGACGAAGCGGTACGTCCACGAAACGGCGGTGGATAAGTACGAAGCGGTCCAAAGGTTTCTGAAAAGTATTTCGAGGACGTCAAAAAGACGTCAATGCCTGAAAACAACCCGTCGAAAAAGATAAAGCAAGCGAATTGCTTTCTTAGTATAATGTGGGGGATAAATCCTCACGGGAGGGCATGGGGCCTGGTGGCCCCTCTGGACTTCAAATCCGAAAATAGGGAATAGGGTAATTTCTTTAAAATCAGAAAATTGCCTTATTTATCAATAAGTTATGGATTTGTTTTGGTTCCTCTGAGTTCCGCAAGGTTCCTATAAGTTCCCCTTGAATATTCACAAATTATTTACACCGGATGGCTGGGTACGCGTATCTCCGCATTCCTGCCAAGGGCTAGAAGGAGATAATCTGCAAAGTCTATAAAGCGGACAAGTTCGTTTGTCCGCACTGCAGGGGCGAGGAGGATCGTCTTCATCAATTTTTCATCATTTCTTCATATTTCCTTAACGCGGACGCGATACAGTGGAGTGTGAACAAAAAGCAAATTTCCGACCTGGCCGATCGCCCCCATGCCCGGATCCTCAATGTCGAGGAAGCGAGAAATCTGGTAGCTGATGGCTGGGCAGCGGCCGACCTCCATGTCCACACACTTCATTCCTACGACGTCATCCCGACCCGGCAGGTCGATCCTCTGACGCTTTATCAGAAAGCGCGGCGGCTCGGCATGACCTATATCGCGTTTACCGATCACGACTCCATGGACGCTTATGACCAAATGGGATGGACTCGAGAGGGCCTCGTCCCGGCCGTCGAGGTCAAGATCTTGGACCCCAAAAAAGTCGGGCACACCGTCCATATCAATGTTTTTGCTCTCGACCGCGGCCAATTTTGCGAAATCCTGAAAATCGCCCGGCTGGCCCAGGACCTCGAGCGGCTGGTCGCCTATTTGAAGGACGAGCATCTCCGTTTTACGTTCAATCATCCGTTCTGGCACGAACCGGGAGAGAAGCTCAATCTGCGGGCCATCTGCGATATCGTCGAACTATTCCCAGTCCTGGAATACAACATGGGTCGGATAGCCCGGATTAATAAACAGGCTCTTAGGCTGGCCCAGGCGAGGGGGCGGCGCATTGTGGCAACAACTGATACCCACGTCGGCGAGATAGGCCGAGCTTTTACCATCGCCCGGGGCGGCACCTTCGTGGAATTTTTTGATCAAATTCAAATAGGACAATCCTTCATTGTTCCGGCCGACCTGAACATTTCTCGCTTAAAAAAAGAAACTACGATCCGCATCCGCCAGCTTTTCGATAAAGCCGGCTGGCTATATCCCAAAGACTCGCTCGCCATTGACACCGGGAGCGCAATCCTGGACGGAATAATCGCCCGGCTGGCAAACGCGCGACCTGATACGCCAGGCTTCGCCAAAAAGATCCTCGAAATAATTCTGGAGGCCGCGTCCCGCTCAGGAATCCCCGGCTCTCTATATTTCCGATCCCAGCGAAATCTTGCAGATCAGATTAGCGGACTCCTGGAGAGTAAGGAGATCGCCGCTTGATCCCGTCTTTTTCTGGTGCAATATGATAAATTTGCTAAAATACCGCTTGTAGCCCGACAAATCGGAGGATCGTATGATCATAGCAATATTCGGCGACATACACGGGAATATCGAAGCACTTCGAGCAGCCTATAAAGCTGTGGAACAAAGGACCGACAAGATATTTCATCTCGGCGACTTGGGGGGTTATGCTCCTTTTGTGAATGAAGTGGCAGATTTTCTGATGGAGCATAGCATAGATGGAGTCCAGGGCAACTATGATGACGCTGTAGCCAACGATAGGGAACACTGCGGCTGTAAATATGAAGATCCCGTCCAAGCGCAGATGACATCGCTCTCATTTGAATGGACGAAGAAACACACTACGCAGAAGACAAAGGAGTACTTAAAGGGCCTCCCGATAGAGCTTCATTTCTTTACTCAAGGCAAGAAGATCTCGCTATTTCATGCGGCGCCGCATAAAAACAACCTTTACTGGTATGAAGACCGCCCGCAGAAATTTTTCATGGAGATAGCCGAGAAGACCGATGCAGACATCCTCATTTACGGCCATACCCATAAGCCGTATCGAAAGGACTTCGGAGGGAGGGTTTTTATTAATGCCGGGAGCGTCGGGAAACCGAAGGACGGAGATCCGAGGGCCTGCGTGGCCCTGCTCGAGGTTACCCCCGATGCGGTGAAGACGGAGTTTCTAAGAATTGAGTATGATATCGAAAAAACCGTTGCGGCCATCGTGGAACAGGAGTTACCTCTATATTTTGCTGAGAAATTACGGCAAGGGAGATAGCACTGAATAATAAATCGGCTAGCAACTATCGAGATATTTCTGCATCCCTTTTAGGTCTTTCTTGATGATGACGCTTATTTTTTATTTCACGACCGAACAAAGATATAATAAAATCTGTTTTTACGTCGGGAGTGATTCATAGGGGAAAGGTATCATGGCGGACGTTAAACCGGATAAGACCGATGAGGTACTCAAAGCGGCGCAAAAGATATTGACAGCTGAAGGAAAAGACCTTCGGACTTTGCTTTACCGGGATATTTTTCTCAATGCGCTGAAGTGCCAACGGGATGAACTTGATATTTTGGACCTGAAGATCATCAACCGCGCCCTGGCCGAGTTCCGGCATGCCGCATGCGTATTCAAACCGTACAGACGGTTCCGCAAGGTTTCTATCTTCGGTTCGGCTCGCGAACCCAAGGGCAGTCCCTACTACGAGCTCGCGGTGAGATTCGCTCATCATCTGGTCGAGAAGGGCTTTATGGTCATCACCGGAGCGGCGTCAGGAATAATGCAAGCCGGGATCGAAGGAGCCGGACTTCGGAACAGCTTCGGAGTGAATATCCTCCTGCCCTTTGAGAAAGGGCTGGCTAAAATCATCCGAGACGATCCGAAAGTCGTCAGGTTTAAATACTTTTTCACACGCAAAATATTTTTCGTGATGGAAGCCGATGCGGTCACCCTATTCCCCGGCGGCTTTGGCACGCACGATGAAGGATTTGAGGTGCTAACGTTGCTTCAAACCGGGAAAGCGCCGCCCATGCCCGTTATCCTTATGGAACTTCCTGGAGAAAATTACTGGGAAACTTGGGATCGATTTATAAGGCGGCAGTTGCTGGCCCGGGGCTTCATATCTGCGGAGGACTTGAGTTTCTATAAAATTGCGCGGTCTCCTGAAGAAGCCGTAAACTATATCACCTTTTATTATTCAACGTATCACTCCCCGCGCCAGGTCAGAGATAAGCTCGTGATCAGGCTGGAAAAAGAACTCAAAGATGCTCATGTCAGAAGATTAAACGATATGTTCCAAGACCTCATTGCATCGGGGAAGATTTTCAAAACGCAGGCGCTTCCCGAAGAAAAAGACGAACCGAATCTCAGATCGAAACCCAGGATTGCGTTCGCCTATAACAAGAAAAGCGCAGGGCGTCTTAATGAGATGATCTTGACGATCAATAAGCTGGGCGCTTAGTTCGATAGAGGGAATGACCAAAAGCTATAAGCGGGTGGTTACTAAATCTGAAATATCCTTTTTTCGATGGCTAAAATCGGACTCGTAGCTATTTAGATCGCTTTTCCAATATAATAGATGCGGGAGGGCATGGGGCCTGGTGGCTCCTCTGGACTTCAAATCCAGCACGGCTTCTGACGAAGGGGCTGGGTGGGTTCGATTCCCACATCCTCCCGCCACCGTTTTCCCCTGGTAGATTGCTTAAATAGA
>Ga0299915_10003004_pt1 | contig 12239 bp, 10 predicted proteins | sample RVTome_13_FD_200263 | JGI IMG/M metagenome (GOLD analysis project Ga0299915, IMG submission 200263) | Soil microbial communities from uranium-contaminated site in the Upper Colorado River Basin, Wyoming, United States - RVT92D227 (version 2) ...
AAAAAAGATGTTGCCACCGCTAAAAACTCTATAATAAATATCATTGCTAGCATCAGTTTTAATTGCTTTTCAGTACTCATCAACACTTCCATGATGACCGTAGATTATTAAGTCATTTATCTATAGGCGCGAGCGAAGGATCAATTACGGGACAGGGCAGCGCGCGCCGCATCGTAAAGATGGGGCTGAAGAAATCCTTTAATGTTTAACCCCTGCCCCTTCTCTTGAAGCGGGCCCGTAGCCCAGTGGATAAGGCGTCGGCCTCCGGAGCCGGAGAGCGTGGGTTCGAATCCCACCGGGCCCGCCAGAGAAGTGGTTGAAGTGTCGAACCCCCTCGTACAGCTGAGAAAGGAGTGCGAAAGCGCGTTGAGGAAGGCGGTGAAGGCCACCTTCCCAGGCGTTGAGCCTCCGGAGATCAAGTTCAGCCAGCCCCCTAGCCCCGAGATGGGGGAGATATCGTCAGCTATATCGTTCCAGCTGGCAAGGCAGGTTGGGAAGAGCCCGAGGGAGATCGCCGAGAAGATCGCCGAGAACTTGAAGCCATCGAAGCTGATCGTGTCCGCCGAGGCGGTGAACGGCTACGTGAACTTCCACGTGGACCCAGGCGGCTACACGAGGCTCGTGCTGGAGGCCGCGGCGGGAGACGAGGAATATGGCTTCGTGAAGACCAAGGAGCCGGGGAGGTTGATGGTGGAGCACACCAGTGCTAACCCGATCCACCCAATCACCATAGGTACTGCGAGGAACGCCATCATCGGAGCCTGCCTCGCCGAGCTCCTCAGGAGGAGGGGGCACGACGTCGCCGTCCACTTCCTGGTCAACGATATGGGGCGCCAGGTTGCGCTGGCGACCTACGGATGGAAGCTTCTGGGGATGCCCGACCCGGACACAAGGGGGGAACTCTTCGTAGGAGCCATTTACGCCGGAGTCAACGTGAACAACGAACTCACCCGAATCGAGAGGGAGCTGAAGGGGGCGGAGGAGAGGGGTGACGTCAGCGCCATCGTCGAGCTCCAAGAGGAGCAGGAGAAGTACCAGGCCGCCGCAGAGGAGCTCCTGAAGGCCAACCCTCGGATATTCAACGCCCTGAAGGGAAAGCTCAGTCAGGAACAGGACCCTGCAGCCGAGATCGTCAAGGTCAACACCGCCTACGAGAACAACGAACCCGAGACGGTGCGGCAGGTCAGGAAACTCGTCAAGATATGCCTAGACGGCTTCGAGCAGAGCCTCGGCGAGATGGGGATCATGTACGACGCCTTCGACTACGAGAGTGACCTAGTCTGGGAGAAGAAGGCCGACGAGGTCCTAGAGGCGCTGAAGAACACGCCCTACGTCGAAGTCGACGAGGGGGCCCTCGTGCTCGACTGCGACGCCGTGGCGAGGGACCACGACCTGAAGCGTCGGTGGGGTCTCAACTTGGAGCACGAGATACCCCGCTTAGTACTGGTCCGCCGGGACGGCACGACCCTGTACACCCTCCGCGACATAGCCTACAGCATCTACAAGTTCGGCCTCGCCGAAAAGGTGATCAACGTCATAGGATACGAGCAGACCCTCGCCCAGCTCCAGCTTAGGATCGCCCTCGCCGCCATCGGCAAGGGATGGATGGGGGACAACCAGCGCCACTACGCCTACGAGTTCGTTAAGCTCCCCGGCGTCAAGATGAGCGGACGCCTCGGGAGGTACGTCACCCTGCTGGAGGTGGTGGAGAGGTCGATTGAGCTTGCCTACGAGGAGGTCACCAAGCGCACCCCGGAGCTCCCCGAGGCGCAGCGCCGCGACATAGCCAGGATGGTCGGGTACGGGGCCGTCAAGTACGCCCTCCTAGCCGTCGACCCCTACAAGACGGTGGTCTTCGACTGGGGGAAGGCGCTGAACTTCGAGATGAACAGCGCCCCCTTCATCCAGTATAGCCACGCCCGCTGCTGCAATATCCTGAAGCGCGCAGAGTCGAGGCCGACGCCCGACTTCAGCCTCCTCAGGGACCCTAGGGAGAGGGAGGTCATCTCCCTCGTCGCGTCGTTCCCCGAGGTCTTCGGGGAGGCGGCGGAGGAGCTCAAGCCCGGGACGATAACCGCCTACGCGAATACCCTCGCCGACAAGTTCAACAGCTTCTACCAGGCGCTCAGGGTGCTGAACGCCGAATCGCCCGGCCTAGTAGGCGCCAGGTTAGCGCTGGTGGACGCCGTGAGGGTCGTGCTCAGGAACAGCCTCTCCCTTCTCGGGATAGAGGCGCCGGAACGGATGTAGCCCCCAGAAATATTGTCTAAGTATCAGCCGGAAGCGCGTCGATGACCTTCTTGATTGTGCCTGTGTGCTCACGCTCGTGCTCCACGAAACGTCTGAGGACCTTGCGGAACGTCCACTCCTCCTCCGGGTGCTTGGTGTAGGCCGACCTTTTGAACACACGTGGAACTCTCCGCTCAAATGATACATCTAGGACATGGTAGACGCCCTGCCTAGTCGTGTCCAGCCTGTCGAGGATTGGCTGCCTCTTCTTATCCGGCTTCATGGTCTCTATGAAAGCCTCGTACTCTCTCTGTGCCTTTAGCCCGAGCCTTGAAATGTACCACTCCTCGGCGTTCGCGATGTGGCGGAGGGTCTCGTTGATGGTCCACTTCCCGGGTAGAGGCCTCGCTGTCCTGGCGTTTTCTGATAACGGCTCTACAATCGACATGAGTTCCTCGCGGTTCCAGCGCATCATGTCAAGGAAGGGCCTGAACTCTGCCCCGCTCACGGGTGCCCTGTCGGATCCGAACAGGGCGACTGCTCCCCCCGCCTCGCCGAGCTCCGGTATCCCATCCACCTCCTCGACGACACGGAGGACTGAGGCTGTCCGTCCTCGCTTTACTCCCTTCGACCTCAGGTATTCGAGGTGGCGTGAGATCGCTCCAGGTAGGGCGATCAGGGCTTCCTCGCGGTCGTCCTCCCTTGTGAAGCATCCAGGAAGCTCGACAACGTGGGCGTACCACCACCTTTCGCCGTGTTCAAGGTTGACGAACCACCACTCATCTCCCGCCATTCTAAGACGACCACCTGGCGGAGCTATCAAATGTTTGTTTTTCTAATGAAAGATTCTATTCGGGCAGCGTATAAAAGGTGGAGTGAAGCCTTTTATCACCTGCCACGTCAAGTTTCGCTTATATACCACGGTCTTAATTCCTTCTACGCGATATGGTCGCTACATCGGGTCTCTGGAAGCTCCGGCTCACGATGGCCGGGACGGTCGCCGTAATAATCGGGGTATCCACGCTGGCCTTCGCCGGCATACTCTGGTGGATGGAGAGCTTCGACGTCGTCACCATGATCGGCCTCGTACTCGTCTTCAACCTAGCCCAGTGGCTTTTAGCGCCTTACCTAGTTAACGCGGTCTACGGCGTGAAGAAAGCCGGGTCCAACGAGTACCCCGAACTACACTCTATGGTGGAGGGGCTCAGCCTGCGCTCGGGGATAAAAGCGCCTCAGCTCATGATATCGAGCCTGCCGATCCCAAACGCCTTCGCGTACGGCTCGCCGCTGGCCGGCAGCCACGTCGCCGTGACGCGTGGTCTCCTCGACGAACTCAGGCCAGACGAGGTGGAGGCGGTGATAGGGCACGAGATAGGCCACCTCAAGCACAGGGACACGCAGGTGATGATGCTCGTCAGCTTCCTGCCGAGCCTCTTCTACATCCTCGCTAGGAGCATGCTCTTCTCAAGCTACGGTGGCAGGGACAGGAGGGACTCGGGCGGACTAGCAGTCATAGGCGGGGCCTCGATGCTCGTGTACCTCGTTCTCACCATGTTCAACCTGAGCCTGAGCCGCCTGAGGGAGTACTACGCAGACCAGCACAGCGCCTCGGTCGTCGAGAATGGCGGTAGGAAGCTCTCTGAGGCCCTGGCGAAGATATCGACGAGCACCCTGAGGACGCAGATGTACTCGGGCAGGAAGTCCTCGTCTGGCAGCTTCAAGGCCCTCTTCATCTCTGACCCTGATCACGCGGCTCAGGACGTCGCAGAGCTCCGGGAGCTCGGCTCCGGCTCGTCCGGCCTCGTCGACGAGATACTTACGAGGAGGATATCCCCCATCGAGAGCTTCACCGAGCTCTTCAGCACTCATCCCAACATAGTGAAACGGCTGAGGGCCCTGCAGGCCTAACCCTCGCCAACCCTTTTCAGGGTGGCGATGTCGTCCTGGAGCTCCCCGAGGAGCCTTCTATTGTAGATCGCAGCAGCTGGGTGGTAGAGCGGGAAGACTATGATGTCCCCCCAAGAGAATTTGGCCCTGATGGGCTTCCCGTGGGCGTCTCCGATGCTGATCGGCTGCAGCTTGAACTTCTCGAAGAAGTATTCTATTGCGCTGTTGCCCATGGGGGCCACGACCCTCGGCTCAATGATCTCTAGCTGCCTCTCTAGGTGCCCAGAGCAGGCCTCTGTCTCGGCTTTTTTCGGCCTCCTGTTTTTCGGGGGCCTGCACTTGACGACGTTCGTGATGTAAACGCTTTCACGTGGAAGTCCGGCGCCTTCAAGCAACCGGTCTAGGAGCTTACCTGCTGACCCCACGAAGGGTCTCCCGAGCTCATCCTCCTTCCTGCCTGGGGCCTCCCCAACTAGGACGACATCGGCGTCGAGGTTTCCTTCGCCTATCACCTTCCTCGAGGCTCCGGAGCAGAGGCCGCATCTGTCGCATTTCACGATCTCTCCTTTCAGGACCTCCATGAGCTCCCTCTTCGATGCTTTTCTAGCCCTCAAGCTGACCCCCAATTTTAGATGGCCCCCGACTCTCTAAGCTTTTTAATCTCGGAATCACTCAATCCCAGAACTTCCTTTAGGATGAGCTCCGAGTCCGCCCCGAGGGAAGGCGCTGGGCCCCTCGGACGTGGGTCCGTTTCAGACATCTTTATCGGGTTTCCTTGGAGTCTGACGTTACCCAGGCCAGGCTGGTAGACGTTGACGACCATCTCCCTGGCCTTAGAGATATGGGGGTCCTCGGAGGCGTCCTTGATATCGTATATGGGGCAGGAGGGTATCCTGTTCTCGTTCAGCAGGGCCACGATCTCGTCACGACTCCTCTCCGACGTCCATTTCTCGAGTAGCTCCTTGAGCGCGGCGTTGTTATCAACCCTAAGCATGTTCGACGAGAACCTCTCGTCCTCGCCTAGTTTCTTTAAACCAGTAGCAGCTAGAAAGCGCTCCCAGATGGCGTCGTTTGCGATGGCTATGACGACCCAGCCGTCCCTCGCCCTGAAGGTATCATACGGGTAGATGAACTCGTATCGGTTCCCGATCCTGCCAGGCGTCTTCCCCTCGACAAAATATTTTTGGGGGATGTTCTCCAGGGCGGCGTAGACCGAGTCGACGAGGGCGACGTCGACGAGTTGGCCACTCCCAGTCCTCTCGCGTACGTTCAGTGCCGCCAGTACGCCGATGCAGCAGAAGAGGGAGCTGAGGATGTCTCCTATCGCGGTGCCTGACCTCGTTGGAGGGGTGTCTGGCCAGCCCGTTATGCTCAGGAGGCCGCCCATCGCCTGCCCGATGATGTCGTAGCCTGGCCTACTCCTATAAGGACCCGTCTGACCGAAGCCCGAGATCGCCGCGTAGATCAGGCGTGGATTCTCTTTCTTTAGTACCTCGTACCCGAGGCCCAGCCTCTCCATGGTGCCCGGGCTGAAATTCTCGATGAGGACGTCGCATTTCTTCACGAGCTTCTTAAAGACCTTCACCCCCTCGGGGCGCTTCAGGTTGACCGTTATGCTCCTCTTACCCCTGTTGAGGTTGATGTAGTAGAGGCTCTCTCCCTCCATAAATGGGGGGAACTCCCTTGAGTCGTCGCCCCTGCCGGGCACCTCGAGCTTGATGACGTCGGCGCCCATGTCGGCGAGGAGCATGCTGCAGAATGGCCCGGCGAGGACCCTGCTCAAGTCAAGTACCTTTATTCCGAGGAGGGCGTCAGGCTTCGAACTCATACAAACGATTAGTCTTCTAGGACGTAAAAAGGTGAGGCCCGAGAAGACAAAATATTTTTATATAACGCTACAATGCAGTGTAGCGATTCAATTGCGTAAAGGCATACTCATCATCAAGGACCCCGAGGTGGCGAAGTTGCTTGCCGACGAAACGCGTCGACGGATGCTCCACCTCCTACGGCATAGGGAGATGTCCACCACAGACCTAGCCAAGGCCTTGGAAAAAAACCACTCCAGCATCATCCATCACCTGAACCTCCTGAGGGAGGCCGGCCTTGTGGAGGAGACCCGAGAGGAGAAGGTGAGGAACATGGTCCAGTCCTACTACCGGGCGACCGCAAACAAGTTCATAATATCATACTCCCTCTCCGAGACCCTAGCCAGGGACGAGGACTACTCCACCTGGCGGGAGGACTCCCACCAACGGATGATGGAGGGCCTTGAGACCTTCGGCATAAAGGTGCCGGCAGGTCAGCGCGCCCAAGTAGTCGAGCTGATAGATACCTGCTCAGAGAGGGAACAGATAGCACTCGAAGAGGTCGTCGAGCAGCAAACCGATCCGGGGAAGCTCGACAGGCACGTCGAGAGGGCGCTAATCCAGCTCATGACGAACCTCAAGCTATCCCGCGACGAGGAATATTCTTTCGCCATACGCGAGTTAAACAAGCTGATCGGCCTCTAGGAGACGCGGACGAATGCAGGAAACGCAACTGAAGGGAAGCCAAACCGGTAAGAAGAGCGGGAAACAGACTGGCAACTTCAGCCGGATGATGGGCTACATCACCTCATATTGGCAGTTCAGGGCTGTGATGATCCTGATCGTCCTCTCTACGTTCCTCGACGTCCTGACGCCGAGCATCATCGGCAGCGTCATAGACCTCATAGGGAACATCGTGACCGGAGAGAGCCTCACACTGTGGGGGGGTGGCGTAGCCGGCTTAATCCTGAAACCCATCGCGAACTGGGTGTCAGTGGTGTTCGGGTTTAATGCCAGCTACTCGATGCTTGGCGTCTTCATTCTTAGCCTCGTACTCGTCGCTGGCAGCGTCGCCGTACTGAACTTCGTCGTGCGGTACGGCACCGCTTGGTTCAGCCAGAAGGGCTCCTACGAGATGAGGAGCGACTTGTATAACAGCCTCCTCGAGCAGTCCTTCAGCTTCTACGATAAGCAGAGGACGGGACAACTCATGGCTCGCGCCACCGGCGACATAGACCAGATACAGCGCTTCTTCGACTTCGGGTTGAGGGCGATCGTCTCAACGATCGTCTTGGTGGTGCTGGTCATGTGGAACCTTTTCAGCATGGACATACGCCTAACTATTCTCACCCTAGCGATTCTGCCATTCATCTTCTTCACCATGTTCTTGTTCGGGCGCAAGTCCTTTCCAGTCAACCAAGTGATGAGGCAGCAGTACGGCGATATAACCAGCGTCTTCCAGGAGAATCTGATGGGTCTGAGAGTGGTCAGAGGCTTCGCCCAGGAGGAGCAGGAAGAGGAAAAGATAGAGCGTGAGCTCGACAAATATTTCGGCTCCCATTTACTCACAGCGAAGTACCGTGCCTTCTACTTGCCTCTGGCGACGTTAATCACCGCCGTCGGTTTTGTGTTTATCCTTTGGTACGGCGGGAATCAGGTCATAGCCGGCACCCTTAGCTATGGAGCTCTCATAGCCTTCTACTTCTACGTCCAGCGCATCTCCCAGCCGGTAAGGATGCTCGGCCAGATCTCCAACATGTTCCTCAGGTCGAACGCAGCGACCGAACGTGTATTCGAGATCGTTGACGCTAAAGTAGCTGTCCACGACAAGCCCGACGCATTAGATATCCAGGAGCTCGAAGGTCATGTCCAGTTCGAGCACGTCAGCTTTGGCTACGACGAGAAGAACATGGTGCTGAGCGACATCAATCTTGACGTCAAGCCAGGTACCACGGTCGCCATCCTCGGCGCGACAGGCAGCGGGAAGAGCAGTATAATCAACCTCATCCCAAGATTCTACGATGTCAACAGCGGATCGATAAAGGTCGATGGGTGTGACGTCCGCGATTACAAAATACAATCACTGAGAGAGCACATCGGCATCGTCAGGCAGGATCCCTTCATCTTCAGCACCACCTTCAAGGAGAACATCGCATACGGTGTAGAGAACGCGAAGATGCAGGACATCGAGGCGGCCGCGAGGCGCGCGAAGATCCACGACTACATCGTCTCCACGCCTAAGGGCTACAACACCGAGATAGGGGAGAGGGGAGTTACCGTCTCGGGCGGGCAGAAGCAGCGCATAGCCATCGCCCGAGCCCTGCTAAAGAACCCAAAGATCCTGATCCTTGACGATTCCACGAGCAGCGTTGACACCCAGACGGAGCACGAGATCCAGAAGGCGCTCGACGAACTTCTCGAGAACCGTACCACGTTCATCATCACCCAGAGGCTGAGTTCGATCAAGAAGGCCGGATACATCGTCGTCCTCGACAACGGCGCGATCGCGGAGGAGGGAACCCACGACCAGCTGATGGCCCGTGACGGCATCTATAGGAGGCTGTACGAGACGCAGGTTTCGGGCGGAGAGAAGAAGGAGGTCGACTAGGATGGGGATGCATGGGCCGGGCGGTGGACACGGCGGCTTCCACGGGATGGCCACTGACGATGATGAGGAGCGGATGAGGCAGGTACCGGACTCAGTCCTTGCCATCAGGATGTTCAAGTACACTCTTAAGTACAGGAGGAGGGCGGTCTTCATGTTCGTGGCGGTGCTGCTCACCACGGGCCTCAACCTTCTCCCTCCACTGCTATACGGCGTCGCCCTCGACCAATACATACCGAAGCTCGACGCGGTCGGCCTGACCCTCGTAGCGGTGGGCTACGTGATTGTGGGCCTCGCCACCTATGCCTCACAGTACGCCCAGAACTACCTCTTGGAGTGGCTCTTCGGTAGGATGGAGTACGACATGCGGTGGGACATCTTCGAGCACCTTCAGAAGCTCTCGCTCCGCTACTTTGCAGACAAGGAGGCCGGCAGCATCGTCAGCCGAGCCACGAACGACATCGACAAGATCTCTGAGCTCGTCTCATCCGGGCTCATCAACGTCGTGGCGGATCTGCTCACGTTGGCCGGCATAATTGTCATAATGTTCTCGATCAACCTGAGGCTCAGCCTGGTCAGCTTCGCCATCATACCGATCATGGTGGTCTGGATGGTGATCTGGGGTAAGCGTGTCCGCATCGTCTACAGGGAGACAAGGAAGTCCATAGCCAGCGTCTCCGCCCAGATGGAGGAGTCGGTGAGCGGCATCAAGGAGATCCAGAGCTTCAGCAAGGAGGGCGAGACCAGGAAGGAGTTCCAGCAGGTCAACGAGACGAACATGACCGCCAACGTCGAGGCGGGACGGGTGATGTCCGCCTTCTTCCCGACGGTCACCTTCTTCACCTCCGTGGGGCAGGCGCTCGTTCTATGGTTCGGCGGCAACGACGTCATACAGGGAGTCGTGACCGTTGGCACCCTCTTCATCTTCATGAGCTACATCACGAGGTTCTTTCAGCCCATCCAGGACCTCAGCAACTTCTGGAACAGCGTCCAGTCGGCCCTGGCCGCCTCAGAGCGCGTCTTCGGCATCATCGACACGCCTATCGAGATCACCGACGCCTCCGACGCCTACGAGCTCGGCCCCATCGAGGGCAGAATCGTGTACGACCACATGACCTTCGGCTACGACAGGAAGAACCCTGTCCTCAAGGACATCGACCTCGTGATAGAGCCGAACACCACGATCGCCTTCGTCGGCCCCACCGGCGTCGGCAAGACAACCATGATCAACCTCCTCTACAGGTTCTATGACCCGACCGAAGGCAGCATCGCCGTGGACGGCCACGACATCAGGACGGTCAAGATCGAGTCGCTGAGGAAGCAGATGGGAATAGTTCTACAGGACCCGTTCCTCTTCAGCGGAACGATAATGGATAACATCCGTTACAGCCGGCCAACCGCTACTGACGAGGAAGTCATCTCCGTGGTGAAGGCGATCGGAGCCCACGACTTCATCGTACGCCTCCCGGAGGGCTACAAGACTGAGGTCAAGGAGCGGGGGAGCAGGCTCAGCGTGGGGCAGAGGCAGCTGGTCTCCCTGGCCAGAGCCCTCTTGGCGAACCCGCGGATCCTCATCATGGACGAGGCTACGAGCAGCATCGACGCCTACACCGAGCTCATCATACAGAGGGCGATAGACAAGATACTTGAGGGGAGGACGGCTATCATCATCGCCCACAGGCTCTCCACCGTACGTAATGCAGATCAGATCATCGTACTGGACGAGGGTCGCATAGCGGAGAGGGGAACCCACGCCCAGCTACTGAGGAAGGGCGGTCTCTACAGGAGGCTCTACGAGATGCAGTTCAAGGTCGATCCCGAGAGCCAGAGGCCCAACGGTGCCGACGAGGTCGTCAAGATCGTGGACCGCAGGTAAAGCATTTCAACCATATCCCCCCCTCTTCTTTCGACATGGATCCAAGCAAGCCCAGGCCCGCGTTCAAGGTCTGGATGGAGACGGACGACGGCTACGTCTTCGGCCCGGGCGTCTACAGCCTGCTGAAGAAGCTGGAGGAGACGGGCACGCTGAAGGAGGCAGCCTCCTCCCTAGGCATGTCCTACAGGTACGCCTGGGGCCTCATCAGGAAGGCGGAGGAGAAGCTGGGAGCACCGCTCGTCCACGCCCACAAGGGGGGCAAGCACGGCGGAGGCGGCGTCGAACTGACCGGCCTCGGCCGCCATTTCATCGTAGAGTTCACCGAACTAAGAGATCAGGTCTCCAGGCTCTCATCAACCCATTACCTTGAATCTGAGAACCGGGTCACTGCTGTCGTAAAAGACGTTAAGACGCGGGGCGATAAGTTGACCGCAACCGTTGATCTGGATTCCTCGACCCTCGAGCTGATCCTCCGGAAGCCCGTCCCGAGGGAGATGCGGGCGGGGAGCGTGGTGATCCTAAACTTTAGGCTCGAATCGACGTCTTAGGGAGACTTGCTGGCTCTCGTACAGGATCTCAAGGTACTGTCTGTACTTCTCCTTGTATGCGAAGCCCTGCTCGGTCATGTTGTAGAAGCAGCGCATGTCCCCGGACGTGGCACCCTCCCGGCTTATAAGGTCGACCTCGCATAGGCCGTTGAGGTGGTGGTAGACGTTGCGGATGTCGTCGTCAGTTATGTACATGTGGAAGTGCTCCTTGAGGGTCTGCCAGATGCTGTAGCCGTAGGACTCGTGGCCGTTCTCACTGTTGTAGCAGATTATCGCCATGATCTTCATCTTCGTCGCGCCGCATGTGCCGGCAGGTTTAGGCATCAGCTCTCCTCGAAACGCTTATAAGAGACGCCGATATATATAATTTACGAATGGGTAAAATATCCATACCCATCTTCTCTCAAACACAAACAACTTTGAGGGAGAATGTATGAAAAGCACTCTGGAACAGGAAACGAATTGCCCGAGGTGCGGCAGGGGCGAGATCATCACCGACCCCGACAACGGCGAGCGCGTATGCGCCCAGTGCGGACTGGTGATAGAAGACGATATCATTGATCGTGGTCCCGAGTGGAGGGCCTTCACCATCTCAGAGAAGAACGAAAGGAGCAGGACGGGACTGGGCACCTCACTGGCCCTCTACGACAAGGGACTCTCCACAGTCTTCAGGGGCGACAGGGACGCCGCGGGCAAACACCTCGACACGGAGATGAAGCTCAAGATGGACAGGCTGAGGCGCTACGACAACAGGTCGAAGTTCGACGAGACCTGGCGCAGGAACCTGAGCATCGCCATGGCCGAGCTCGACAGGATAGCCGTCGAGCTCCACGTGCCCCCGAATGTGAAGGAGCACGCCGCGCTGATCTACCGCAAGGCTCTGAAGAAGGACCTGATAAGGGGACGTTCCATAGACGCCTTCGTCGCGGCGGCGATATACGCCGCATGTCGCGCGGCTGAGGTGCCCAGGCCGATAAAGAAGGTCTCGGAGGCAAGCACGAGGGATCACGCCGAGGTCGCCAGGACCTACAGGCTCCTGATCAGAGAGATGAACCTGAGGATGCCAATAGACGACCCGATGAAGTTCGTCCCGAGCATAGCGTCGAAGCTGAAGCTGAGGCAGGAGACCGAGATCAAGGCGATAAACATCCTCAGGAAGGCCAAGGTGAGGCAGGCACTCTCAGGCAAGGACCCCAGGGGCCTCGCCGCCGCAGCCCTCTACATGGCCTGCCTCGACAACAACGACAAGCGCATCCAGAAGGATGTCGCCGCAGCCGCGGGCACGACCG
>Ga0299915_10003006_pt1 | contig 12233 bp, 14 predicted proteins | sample RVTome_13_FD_200263 | JGI IMG/M metagenome (GOLD analysis project Ga0299915, IMG submission 200263) | Soil microbial communities from uranium-contaminated site in the Upper Colorado River Basin, Wyoming, United States - RVT92D227 (version 2) ...
ATTACAGAGCATAGGCAACCTCCTTGAGAGTTTATGATTCCAAGTTCCAAAAAACACTCTCTCTTGGGTGTTGCCTAATCTTTTTTCCTTTAACAAAAGTGTATGATTTGTATTTGGTCTCTACTTTGGTTTGGAAATTTTCGCTTGACACCGGTCAGGAGAAATGTTATCGTTTCTGTGGTCAGGAGGATCAGGGGGGAGTTGAGGGAGGAGATTCTTGGAATACACATCCGCGGATAATGCGAATAATCTCGATTCGGACGTAATCAAGGAAGAGATCGATACATCCGGTTCCAGTGAGCGAAAGGACAAGAAGAGGATTTTCTTTTTGACCAGGAGCCTGGCCGAAGTATACGTAAAACAGAATCACATAGCTTCGGCTTTGGAGATTTACCGAAGGATGCTGGATGTAAATCCTGCCGACCAGAATTTAGAAAAACGTATAACGGAATTGGAAGATTGTCTTGCAGCCAAAAGGGGGATCAAATCCAAAGAGCAGAATAGCTAGCAATCAAGAGGTTTAGATTATGAAGAGCAGGATCAAGAGATTACAGAAGATCTTGAAAGACGAAAATCTGGATGCATTTTTAGTCACCTACCTACCCCATGTCAGGTATCTTTCCGGATATACCGGCTCCAACGGCATAATGCTTATAACCCCAAACAGTTCCAGCTTCCTGACGGATTTCCGCTACCAGGAACAGGCAAAAGAACAGGTCAAAGACTCAAAAATCACCGTGGTTCAGCGTGATCTCTATACCGGTCTACCCGATGTACCCAAGCTTAAATCCAAAAGAATCAAGCTGGGGTATGAATCGGAATTCGTCAGCTGTAAAGTTTACCGGAATTTGAAAACCCTGCTGCCTTATTGCCTTTTGGTACCCATGGAACAGAGCGTGGAAACTCTGACCATTAGAAAAGACCAGAAAGAGATCGAGAGCATAAAAAAGGCGGCGGAGATTACGGACCTGGTTTTCTCCGAGATTTTGAACATTATCAAACCGGGACTGATAGAGCTGGATTTGGCGGCGGAGATCGAATACCGGATGAAAGGATTCGGCTCCTCCACCCCATATTACGAGACCATCGTAGCTTCGGGCAAAAGGGCGGCACTTCCCCATGGGGTGGCTTCAGACAAAAAGATCCAAAGAGGGGATTTCGTTACCATGGATTTCGGTGCGGTATGGGACGGTTATACTGCCGATCTAACCAGGACAGTGCTGGTGGGGAAAGCGACCCAGAGACAAAAAGCGATCTATAATACTGTTCTTAACGCACAGCAATATGCCAGCAGTAAGGTCAAAGCGGGTATCAAGGCTTGCGATCTGGATAAGGTCGCTCGCGATATCATCAAAAAAGCCGGCTATTTAAAATATTTCGGACACGGCTTGGGGCACGGGATCGGGCTTCTGATTCATGATAATCCGGCGATAAATCCGACCAACCAACAGGTTCTGGAACCGGGGATGGTGATCACCATAGAGCCGGGAATTTACATTCCGAATTGGGGAGGAGTGCGAATAGAGGACGACATTTTGGTTACTCCAAGGGGGTATGAAGTTCTGACTATTTCCGATAGAAAATTGCTGGAGTTGTAGATGGAGGTTTGTTAAAAATCTTCAGAGACAAATTTTAGTAATAACAATAACCTTACAGAAGCTTAGTTAGATACTGGTCCCCTGCTTGAACCCTCGAAAGGAGGGAGAAGTTATGTGGGTATCTAAGATAAGGAAATTGATCAAGCTGGTAGAGGAATCCAATATAGGTGAGTTGGAGGTTTCGGGATGGGGGCAAAAGGTGAGGATATCCAAAAAGCCCAAGGAATCAAACCAGGCCAGCTCGGATAAAGGAACAGCTACCATCACGGTAGAGCCAAAAGCTGAACCGGTGGTCGTAGCACCAGCAGCACCTGCAGTTAACAAAGAACCGGTTAAATCAATAGAAGATACCGATCACTTGATTCCCATAAAATCCCCTATGGTAGGGACTTTTTACCGCGCACCAGCTCCCGATGCTAAACCGTATGTGGAATTGAATCAGCAGATAGCTAACGGACAGGTGGTTTGTATCATAGAAGCCATGAAACTGATGAACGAGATTGAGTCGGAGGTAGCGGGACGGGTAGCCAAGATACTGGTGGAAGATGCCAAACCGGTTGAATTCGGCCAGACTCTATTTTTGATTGAACCGGCTTGAAGCGTGATATAGAAAGGTGTATTTGAATTCGTTTTAATAGTTCACCACAAACAATGAGATGGACCTTCTGAAATATAGTGTGAATATTTCACCATAAAATTCAATAAGAACTTGAATTTAGCCGAAGTTATGGATAGAAAGTAATTAACGGTATTGAGCCATTTGGCTTATATCTATGGATTCGATGGATACCTCTAAAGTATCCCACTTGATCCCAAAAACATGACCGGCAGATAAAAGGAGGGGAGATTATGACGCTTAAACAGATGCTGGAGGAGATGCTTTCCACCAAAGCTTCGGATTTACACATTCGGATCGGAGTCACGCCTGCCTTACGGATTGACGGAATGCTCCGTTTTCTGGAGGATGAGCCGGTAACTCCTCAAAACATGGAAGAGATCATGAGCCAGATTCTGACCGAAGAACAAAAGAACAAATTTCTGCAGAGGAATGAACTGGATTTGGCCTTGAGCGTATCCAAGATGGGTCGTTTCCGGATAAACTTCTATAAACAGAGGGGAACAGTCGGCGTAGCCATCCGGGCGGTCAACATCATCATCCCGACATTTGAGGAGTTGAATCTCCCGCCGGTTTTAAGAAAACTGGCGGATAATCGCCGGGGACTGATCATCCTCACCGGTACCACTGGTAGCGGTAAATCGACCACCCTGGCGTCGATGATAGATCACATAAATTCCAACCGGGCGGAGAACATCTTAACCATCGAGGATCCCATTGAATATATCCACCGTAATAAAAAAAGCATTATCGCCCAGAGGGAGATAGGCGGCGATACCGAATCCTTCGTAACCGCCTTGCGACATGCACTAAGGCAGGATCCGGACGACATTCTGCTGGGAGAGATCCGGGACTTAGAGACGATGTCTATAGCTCTGACAGCAGCCGACACCGGACATCTGGTGATGAGCACCCTGCATACTTTGAATGCGTTGGAGACGATAAACCGGATCATCTCCTTTTTTCCCCCGCATCAACACCAGCAGATCAGGCTTCTTTTATCCTCCACCTTAAAAGCGGTGGTCTGCCAGAGGCTTCTGCCCCGGTGCGATGCTCCCGGACGGGTACCCGCAGTGGAGGTGCTGGTTAATACCGGTTTGGTAAAGGAATACCTGATCGACCCTTTAAAAACGCCTTTGATCATCGAGCTGATCGAAAGCGGAGCCATTCAGTACGGGATGCAATCCTTCGATCAATCCATCATGTCCCTATATAAACAAGGATTGATCTCGTATGAGGAAGCTATGATTCAAGCCAGCAATCCGGACGATTTTGAGCTGAGGGTCAAAGGGATCACCGGAGCGGCGGACAGAGGATGGCATGAGTACGAGAAAGCTACCGAGAAGAAAGAGAGAAGGAGATAAAACAGAGTATAGAGTTTAGAGTTGTACGATAACTTCAGACGGAATTTCGAATAGATAAGGGTATACCGGAACTGCAAGTTAGATTGTCAGAATTGAATTCGAACTGAAAGAATCGGGTAGGAGTATATTTGTTTAAGAAAATCTTGATTGCCAACCGGGGGGAGATCGCCCTGCGCATCATCCGGGCCTGCAAGGAGCTGGGGATCGCGACGGTGGCGGTTTTCTCCGAAGCGGATACCCAATCCCTCCATGTCCGTTTCGCGGACGAAGACGTCTGCATAGGTCCCGCCAAATCCCAGGAAAGCTACTTGGATCCCAAGAGAATTATCAGCGCGGCGGAGGTTACCAACGCTGATGCCATTCATCCGGGTTACGGATTCTTGGCTGAAAATCCCGATTTTGCCGAGATCTGCGAGGCGTGCGACATAAAGTTCATCGGCCCAACCTCGGAGAGCATCAGGTTGATGGGGGACAAAGCGCTGGCCAAGAAGACCATGAGAGAGGCTGGGGTCCCGGTTATTCCGGGAAGCGAAGGGGTGGTGGAATCGGAGGAGATGGTCTTATCCTTAGGTCAAAGCATTGGATTCCCGGTGATCATAAAAGCTTCCTTCGGCGGCGGGGGCAAGGGAATGCGAATGGCAAACAACGAAGCTGAGTTGATCAAGGGTTACCAGATGGCCAAGCTGGAAGCCCAAGCCGCTTTTGGAAATCCCGAGGTGTACATAGAGAGATACATCTCCGATCCTCGACACATCGAATTCCAAATCTTGGGGGACAGCTTCGGAAATGTGGTACACTTAGGGGAAAGGGACTGCTCCTTGCAAAGACGGCATCAGAAGCTATTGGAGGAATCCCCCTCTCCGGTGGTGGATGCATCGCTTCGAGAACGGATGGGAAAAGCTGCGGTGAAAGGTGCTCAAAACGTGAGTTATCAGAGCGCCGGAACCATCGAGTTTCTCCTGGATCGGGATAAAAACTTCTACTTCATGGAGATGAACACCCGCATTCAGGTGGAGCATCCGGTGACCGAGGAGATCACGGATGTGGACCTGATCAAAGAGCAGATTCGCATAGCCAGCGGAGAGAAATTGGGGATTTCACAGGAGGACATCAAGTTCCGGGGGCATGCCATAGAATGCAGAATAAACGCGGAGGATCCTAAGAAAAACTTTATGCCTTCTCCCGGGTTGATCACCAGCTTTCACGTTCCCGGAGGTCATGGAATAAGGGTGGATACCCATGCTTATGCCAAATACGTCATCCCCCCATACTACGACTCGATGATCGCCAAGCTTATTGCTCACGGGAAGAGCAGGGAAGAGGCGATCTTGAAAGCCCGCAGAGCCCTGGATGAATTCATCATCGAAGGGGTTTCCACCACCATCGATTTTCATAAAAGAATCCTTTCGGACAAGAGATTTATCAGCGGTCAGTTCACCACATCCTTGATTGAAGAGATGCTCAAGGAGGACTTGCCAGAGACGGAAAAGGCTTCAAGATAAATTGTTCCCGGTTACCAATTCCGGCAGCGATTTTCTCATATTTCCATTTGGTTTTTTCGTCGAATCTGTTTAAATTCCCTTGGAAGGATTAAGTCAGAAAAATGTTTGGTCAACTTTAATAGGATCACAGAGGAGGAGTCGTGGAGACAAAAGTTGAAATCAGAGATGATCTAAAATACACCAAAGAGCATGAATGGGTGAGATTGGAGGGGGATAAAGCTACCATGGGCTTAACCGATTACGCCCAAAAAGAACTGGGCGACGTAGTATTTGTAGAGCTTCCAGAGGTGGGCGGGGAGGTGGAGCAGATGAAATCTTTTGGCACCATCGAGGCGGTCAAAGCAGTATCGGACATCTTCTCTCCGGTCAGCGGAAAGATCATAGAGGTAAATACCGAGTTATCATCCCAGTCCAATCTGATAAACTCCGATCCGTATGGAGAGGGTTGGATTGTCAAGATCAAGATAAATAATCCCAAGGAGCTGGATGATCTTCTTTCCCCGGTGGATTACAGGAAACTGGTAGGGATGTAAAATAGCAGGTTCAAAGAAAAGATAAATTTCCAGAAAGCTTCTTAAAATTCAATCGGATTATGAATCCACAGGCAAGCTAAGCGGGTTCTATCCCACCGGGGATTTAAACCATTGCGAAGAAGAGCATTTAGAGCGAACCTTTAAATTAAAGAAAGCATGAGCTACGTTCCGAATACCGATCAAAACCGCAAAGAGATGTTTGAGAAAATAGGGGTGAGGGGTTTCTCCGAATTGATCCGGGCAATCCCCGACTCAGTCCGCCTGCGCGACGAGCTGAAACTCCCCCCACCTCTATCCGAGCTGGAATTAAGCAGGCTTTTGAAAGAGCTGGCTGGTTTGAATAAAAACACCGATCAGATGATCTGTTTTCTGGGTGGGGGGGCTTACGATCACTTCCTTCCGGCCATTGTGGATCAGCTTATCTCCAGATCCGAATTCTATACTGCTTACACACCGTACCAGGCAGAAGTCAGTCAGGGGACCCTTCAGAGTATCTATGAATTTCAATCCTTAATATGCGAGCTGACCGGTATGGAGGTGGCCAATGCCTCCATGTATGATGGAGCAACCGCTGCTGCCGAAGCGGCTTTGATGGCACATGCCCACACCGGAAGAAACGAGATACTGGTAGCGGGGTCGCTGAATCCGAATTACCGGGAGGTTCTGGATACCTACTGCGGGTCGATCAAAATGAAGATAGGCACGTTGCCGCTGGACGAGGGGCTGGTCGACATAGAGATGCTCAAAAAGAGGATCTCCGATAAAGTTGCGTGCGTAATCATTCAGATGCCTAACTTCTTTGGCCTTTTGGAGAACGTCGGTCAAATAGAACCCCTGATACATTCTGTAGGCGCTCTATTGGTCCTGGTTTGTGATCCCATCTCACTGGGAATTTTAAAAACGCCCAAAGAGTACGATGCCGACATAGCAGTGGGGGAGGGTCAAGCTCTGGGGAACAGCCTCTCCCTGGGAGGCCCTTATTTGGGATATTTCGCTGCCAAACAGGAGCTTTTAAGAAGAATGCCGGGAAGGATCGTAGGAGTAACCACCGATGCTCAAGGGAGGCGGGGATATGTTTTGACCCTTCAAACCAGGGAACAACACATCCGCAGGGAGAAAGCCACCTCCAATATATGTACCAATGAAGCCCTGTGTGCTCTTTCCGCCTGCATATATCTCTCCATCATGGGAAAATCGGGAATAAGAGAGGTGGCGGAACAATGTTTGCAAAAAAGCCATTATGCGCTGGATAAGATTACCGGAATCGATGGCTACCAAAAGAAGTTCAATGCACCTTTCTTCAAGGAATTCGTGCTGGAGACCTCTATCCCACCCAAAAGAATCATTAAATCACTGCTCAAGAGAAACGTCCTGGCCGGAATCGATTTGAGCCTTTTTGATCGCAGGTGGAAAAACCAGCTTCTGGTATGTGTAACCGAGAAGAGAACCAAAGAGGAGATCGACTACCTGGTGGAGGAATTGAAAAAATTAACACATTAGGATATTCAGGCAATGAGTCGGTTTCCATATCAAATCCCATAATCAATATTTGAGGATCGATATGCCTTTCTGTCCTTTATGCAAATCCGAATATAGTCCCGGAACGAAGAGATGCCCGGATTGTGAGGTGGATCTGATAGAGGAATTACCCGAGGATGCGGAATCGGACGATTCGGTTGAAGAGCTGCCTGAGAATCTGGTATTGTTATACCGTACCCGGAACAAGGTCTATGCCGAATTTCTGAAGGAGACTTTGGAAAACAGCGACATACCCTGTTATTTAAAAACCTCGGGGAGTTTTCTGGAGGAGGGTTTGGGGTACGTGACCAAGAATAAGGGCGGTTACAAAATCTACGTTCCAGAAGACAAGTACGAGGAAAGCAAAGCTATCAAGGAACAAACGGTCAGCAATTTGGAATAGCAAATTGAAGGGTCAGGTTAAAATAGGAGGACGCAATGAAAAAAATACTCCCAGTGATTGCGGTTTTGCTTTTAGGATTGGTGGTGTGGAGTACATGCGCCAAGAAAGCGCCCACTAAAATAGAGTGGGCGGCTTCTCTGGAGGATGCCCTCAAGATGGCAGTGGAAAAGAATACACCCATAATTGCCGACTTCTGGTCGGAGGGGTGACAGTGGTGTGAGAGGTTGGAGGATTCAACCTTTACCCGTCAAAACGTGATCAACCTGTCTGCGGAGATGATTTTTGTAAAAGCTGAAGCGAAAAAAGACACCATGGTTAGGGACCAATATAACATAGCTGGCTATCCCACGGTGGTACTTTTGAAAAGCTCAGGTGAGGAGATTGACCGGATATATGGATATGTGCCTGCAGATACTTTCGTCACCATCATCCAGGATTACCTTCAGGGCAAGAATACCTTGAGTGATCTGGAAAATAAATTCCAGTCAAATCCAGCCGATGTAAGCTTGGCGTTTCAGTTGGCGGAGAAATATGAAAGCCGCAGGGCATATGATAAAGCCACCTTGTACTATCAAAAAGTAGTGGAATTGGATCAGGATAACCAAAAAGGAAAAACAGCTGACGCACTTTACAGCTTAGCTTCGCTGGAGGTAAGGAAGAAGGATTACCCCAAAGCAGTGGATGCTTTCAAGTATTTCCTGCAGAAGTTCCCCAACAGTGAAATGGCTGCGGATGCCGAGGAATACATTCCCTATTGTTATGCCAAATCCGGAGACACCACCAAGGCAATTGAGCTCTATCAGGCGTTCTTGATTAATCACCCGGATTCACCGGATACGGCTTGGGTTAAAGACAGGATTAAAGACCTGAAAGGGGAAAAGAAGTAAATAATTGACAGATTGCGACAATCTTTCAAGTCAGCAGATGAAGCACCCAGACGGGTGTACGTCTGGATGGATTCCACGGATAAAAAAGAAAATTAATAAATAAAGATTATTGAATAGATTTATAAAAAGATATGTAGAAGTCTATGGAGTGTTAAGCTCTAGCTGACTCAGGGGCAAGCTGAAATTTAAAGCTTCGGATGGTTTGAAAAATATTATTCATCCATGTTAAGAGCGAGGAGCATAAGATAAATGAGTGAAAAGCTACTGTCTGAGTTGTCTTCAACCGGAAGAAAAGGTTTTTCTCTTCCGGAATTAGACGTTCCAAAAAAGAAAACCGAAGAGTTGATTCCGACAGACCGGTTAAGAGATGAGTTGCCATCCCTACCTGAATTAAGTGAGGTGGACGTAGCCCGGCATTTTGTCCGGCTTTCCATCATGAATCACCATGTGGACAAGGGATTTTACCCTCTGGGTTCCTGTACCATGAAATACAATCCCAAGATAAATGAAGCCTTGGCCCGGTTAAACGGTTTGGCTCACCTTCACCCTTTCCAGACGGAAGATACTTATCAGGGGGCGCTTAAGCTGATGTTCGAGCTGGGGGAGTATATCGAGGAGATATCGGGAATGGATGAGATCTCCTTACAGCCGGCTGCGGGAGCTCATGGAGAGTTGACCAGTCTTTTGATTATCCATGCCTATCACAAAAAGAATAAAAGCAAAAGGACCAAGGTTATAATTCCGGATTCGGCCCATGGAACCAATCCCGCCTCGGTAATCACTGCGGGTTTTTCCACCGTGCAGATAAAATCCAATTCAAAAGGGTTAATAGACATCGAGGAATTGAAGAAAGCCATGAGTGAGGACGTAGCAGCTTTGATGATCACCAATCCCAACACCCTCGGTTTATTTGAAGCTGACATTCTGGAGATAGCCCGAGTGGTTCATGAGGCTGGAGCATTACTTTATATGGATGGGGCTAACCTGAATGCACTCATGGGAATAGTAAAACCTGGAGATATGGGTTTTGATGTGGTTCACTTCAATCTGCACAAAACGTTTTCCACCCCTCACGGCGGGGGAGGACCCGGTTCCGGTCCGGTCGGGGTTAAAGAAAACTTAGCCCCGTTTCTGCCCGTTCCGGTGGTGGTAAAGAGAGCAGGGAAGAAAGGAGCGGAGGAGTATCATCTGGATTACAAACGTCCCCAATCTATTGGTAGGATGCACAGCTTCTATGGAAACTTCGGGGTTATGGTCAGAGCTTATGTTTACATCCGTCAGAACGGAGCAAAGGGCTTAAGGGAGGTAAGTGAGAATGCGATAGTCAATGCCAATTATCTGCGAGAGATATTGAAGCAATATTATCAACTACCCTATGACGACTTTTGCCAGCACGAGTTCGTCTTGTCCGGAGACAGGCAAAAGGAAAGAGGTGTCAAAACCTTGGACATTGCCAAAAGGCTCTTGGATTATGGTCTGCATGCTCCCACGGTGTATTTCCCCCTGATAGTTCATGAAGCCCTGATGATCGAGCCGACGGAAACGGAAAGCAAAGAGAGCTTGGATGAATTTGCCGATGCCATGATTAAAATCGCCAAAGAGGTGGAGGAGAATCCGGAAGTAGTCACCTCCGCCCCACACGTAACTCCGGTCAGTCGGTTGGATGAAGTCAAGGCAGCCCGGGATTTAAATTTAAGATGGAAGGGATAGGGAATTATCCCCCCTCTGGTCAGATATAAATGGCTTGCTTGATATGGCATTTCGTTACTCACCATCACTTGTGGTAGTTTCCCCAAATTAGCTTATTAGATTTGGCCAGATATGAGTTTTCATCCGGTTAGATGACCGGGTATACGATTTCCCAATCGGACTTTAAAAGACATAGCAGAGGTAAAAATACACGTCCGACTTGATGATCGGGCGCGATGAACCAAGGAGGATTCTATGTTAGCATCATTGAGTATATTCCCCACAGACAAGGGAGAATCGGTAGGCAGATATGTAGCCAAGATAATAGACCTTATCGACAAAAGCAGATTGCCCTATCGCACTTCAGCCATGAGCACGGTGATGGAAGGAAGCTGGGACCAGGTCTTCGGAGTGATTAAGAGATGCCATCATGCTTTAGCGAAGGAGAGCAATCGGGTATATATGGTGATCACCGTCGATGATCGCAAGAAAGCCAAGAACCGGCTTTCGGGCAAGGTGGATCGAATCGAGCAGGTATTGAAGAGGAAGATAAAGAGATGACGGATTACATCATGGTTTTCATCACGGTCAAATCGGAGAAGGAGGGGGAGAAGATCGCTTCCGCCCTCCTGAAGGAGAAATTGGCTGCCTGTGTGAATATGATTGGAGGGGTGAAATCTTTCTTTCGTTGGAAAGAACAGATTACTTCCGAAGATGAAATTCTACTCATTGCCAAGACCAAGGATGTGCTTTTTGAAAACCTGAAGAAACGGGTGTTGGAACTTCACAGCTACGAAGTACCGGAGATCATAGCTACTTCCATTCTGGCAGGATCGGAGAAATACCTGGATTGGATAAAAAAGGAGACAGGATAGCTTTTAGTTCGTGAAGGTAATCTCTAAATATACCCCCTCACCCTGACCCTCACCCCGAAGGAGATTGTATTATAATTGTGTTTTGGGTTTGTAGCCGCAATCTTCAGATTGCGTAAGTTTAGGGAATTCAATATATCGATTTCGCAAACTAAAATCTGCGGCTACATAAATCGAAATTATGACACACCCACAAAGGTGAGAGGATATTTAACATGATGCTTTTTTCCAAAGAGGATAAAATATGCAATTCAGAAAAATCGCAAATGGTTTTATGGTTAGACTCATAAAAGGGGAAGAAATAATAGCCACATTGACAACTTTTGTTGAAGAACAGAAAATTCTGGGTGGTTTCGTTTTCGGTCTGGGAGCGCTTAAGGATTTAACCTTGGGTTACTTCGATGCTGAAAACAAAACATATATTAAGAAGGTCTTCCCCCAGGACTTAGAGTTTGGAAATGTCACCGGATCGATATCCTACTTGGAAGGTAAGCCATTCATCCATGCCCACGTAACCGCAGGCGATTCCGACTTTACCTCGGTCACCGGACACATCTTTTCCGCCACCATTTCCGCTACCGGAGAGTTTTTTATTCTTCCTTCCGATTCCAAGATCGAAAGAAAACCGGATTCCGAGACCGGTTTGAACCTTTTAGACTTATAAAAGATATTTCTTGCCATTTCACCTTAATCCTTTAATATTGTGCTTGTTTTACGGATGTCAGCTAACCAGGGATCGAGAATTGTTTTTCACTTGAACCCTCGAATCCTGGAACCCTTGTGTAGATAATGTTGGGACACTTAGAATGAAACGATCAATCATCACCCTTACCACCGATTTTGGCACAAAAGATGGTTACGTTGGAGCGGTAAAAGGGGTGATCAAACGGATCAATCCGGATGCGGAGATCGTCGACGTTACTCACGAAATTGAGCCTTTTGATGTGTGGGGAGCATCCTTCGCCCTGAACAATTTCTATAGATATTTTCCACAGAACACCATTCATCTGGTAGTGGTCGACCCGGGGGTGGGAAGCAAGCGCCAGCCGCTTCTAATCAAATCAGCTGATTTCCTTTTTGTGGGTCCGGATAACGGGGTATTCAGTTTCATACTTCAAGACGATGAAATCGTCGAGATAATATCCATCTCCAACCAAAAATATCTCTTATCTGAACCTTCTCCCACCTTTCATGCCCGGGACATCTTTGCACCTGTAGCGGCATACCTGTCTATGGGTGTGGATATCCGAG
>Ga0299915_10003007_pt1 | contig 12232 bp, 14 predicted proteins | sample RVTome_13_FD_200263 | JGI IMG/M metagenome (GOLD analysis project Ga0299915, IMG submission 200263) | Soil microbial communities from uranium-contaminated site in the Upper Colorado River Basin, Wyoming, United States - RVT92D227 (version 2) ...
TCTCGGCATTATGGAACGATTCAAGGGAAGGGGTGGCTGATCCCAAAAGAAGCGTTGCCTCGTCCTGTTTTGCCCTGACCACAGCCAGGTCTCTGGCATGATATCTTAATTTCTCCTCCTGTTTATAGGATGGATCATGCTCTTCGTCCACAATGATGATCCCCACGTTTTTAAAAGGTGCAAAGATTGCGGACCGAGCACCAACAGCGATCTTCACTTCTCCCTTCCAGATCTTTCTCCATTGATCATAACGTTCTCCCCTTCCAAGCTTGCTGTGAAGGAGGCTAAGGTTTTCTCCAAAACGATCCTTAAATCGCGAGAGGAGTTGAGGGGTCAGTGAAATCTCTGGAACGAGGACAATGGCCTCCCTCCCTTGATTGAGAACCTCTTCAATGGCCCGAAGGTAGATCTCTGTCTTCCCACTTCCTGTGACACCATAGATGAGAAAGGGAGAGAATCGCTTTAAATGAACCCCTTTCAAAACCTCAGTGAGTACAGTTTCTTGATCAGAGGTGAGTTCTGGTTTTGGGTAGGGCTTCAATTCAGGTTGAACTGAGAGATCCCGAATAACTTCTCTGTTGGAAATAGCAACAAGGCCTTTGGCCTTAAGGGATTGGATAGCTTTTGATGGAGCTTTAAATCTTTTATTCAATTCAGAAGAAGAGATTTCTCCTCTTTCCCTTACCCATCTCAGAATTTCTGATTGCTTTCTTGAAATTGGTTTGGAAGGCTCACCCCCTTGATAAACAATCACCTTCTCTATCTTTGGCTTGACTTCCTTGCCTTCTATTCCGGCATCAATATTGAGAAGGCCCTTCTTCTTCCAGGAAAAGAGTTGGGATCTCGATACCTTCACAGAAAATTTTTTCAATATCTTCTTTAAAGTAACCTTTTTAAGTCTCTCGATCTCCCTGAAAACCTTTTCTTCTATTGGTTCTAAACCTCCTTGAATGAGACATTCTTTCCCATTTTGAGTGAGGCTCAGGATCAGTTCGCTCTTCAATTGAAGCCCGGGGGGAAGGCCGGTTTTGATCACTTCTCCCAATGGATAGATATAATAATCCGCAATCCAGCGGTAGAAACGAAGCATTTGTGGGTCGATCAAAGGGACTTCATCGAGGAGATCTTCAACCTCCCGCAACTTCTCTTCCACCCCTTTTGGAGGATGATCCAGAAGATCGATCGCAAAACCTGTGACCTTCCTTCCTTTAAAAGGGACGAGCACCCTCATCCCAACTTGAAGGGAGTCTCTCATTTTTTCTGGAATGAGGTAGTGAAATGTCTTAGAGACAGGAAGGCCCACAGCAACTTCAACAATCTCCTTCATCGTCCCCAAATTATCTTCTTTGGATTAGTTTGTCAAATCGAACCCCTGTTTCTAAATAATGTTTGCTATTTTTATCGCTTTCTATATAATTTTAGAAGGATTCGATACAGAATGATTTCCAAATCCATCCCCCATTGAGCTAAAGAAGATGGCAAGTACAAAAGATAGTATCAATAACTGGATAAAGTCATCCAATTATGACATTAGGACTGCTGAAAATATGCTAAAGACAGGGAGATATATTTATGTGCTGTTTATGTGTCATCTGTCGGTCGAGAAGTTATTAAAAGCCCTTTATGAAGTTGTTTTAAAAAAAATCCCTCCCAAAACACATAATCTCGTTTATCTCTCCAAATCGATCGGGTTGGAAATTCCTGAGAAATCCCTCAGCACGATTGAATCTCTAAATGATTTAAGTATTGTGACAAGGTATCCAGAAGATATGGATAGCCTTGTAAAGGCATTTAAAAAGGAAAGGGTTGCAGAATATCTTAATAGAACAAAGGCCTTACTGAAATGGTTAAAAAAAGACGCAAGATTAAAGGGATAATTACACATTTTACAAGAAGACTTGGTGAGCTTGGAGTTGAGGTTTCCCAGATTATTCTTTATGGCTCTTATGCAAAGGGAAAACCAAAAGAATACAGCGACATTGATATCGCCGTGATCTCTCCTACCTTCGAAAAATTAGATATTTTTAAACGTCAAGAGATTTTAAGTATTGCTCATCATGGATTTGATGAACCTATTGAACCTATCGGCCTGACCCCTGATCAAATTAAAGAAAAAAAGGGGCTCGTCAGGGAGATTTTGGATACGGGTGTTGTTCTTTTTAAGAAATGAAAGGAGTTCAAGCAGATTAGTCCCAACCTTTGTGTATGCTTCCCTTTGACGCTTAACCAAAGATATTCGAAATTTCCCCTCACCCCCTCCCTCTCCCCACTGGGGAGAGGGGAAGGGTGAGGGGGTTAGGTTTGGCTAATGGAGTTGGATTTTCAGACTATATTTAAAGAACTGAATGGGCTCGGGATCGACTATCTTGTGGTCGGAGGATTGGCGGTTAACTTCCATGGTGTACCGAGGATGACCTATGATATAGACCTGATGATCCTACTTGAGCCAGAAAATATCCTCAAGCTTGTTATCAAGCTCACCCAATGGGGTTATAGGCCAAAGATACCTATAGATCCAAGAGACTTTGCTGATGAAATGAAGAGAAACTCATGGATCCATGAGAAAGGGATGAAGGCCCTTAATTTCTATAGTGAGACATTACCTATTGGAGAGATCGACATCGTCATTGACACTCCAATACCTTATAAGGAACTAAAAAGCAGGGCGATTAAGGTTGAACTTCAGGACGAGAAGATACCGACTGTCTCGATTCATGACCTTATTGAGCTGAAACTACGGGCCGGCCGGAAACAGGATCTTGCAGACGTAGAACATCTTCGAATAGTATTGGAGAGATAATGATTGAACTAAAAAAGGGTTTTACTTACACTGTAAGCCGGGAGCAAATTATTGAATACAGGACATGGCCTTTGGATCGCCGATTGAAATGGCTTTTTCATGCAAATAAGATGAGGAAACTCCTTCCCCGGAAGACAATCGAAATTCAAGAAGCCTTTCGCCAAGCAAAAATCTAATTCCTCCAGCTCTTAAATCAGGTCAGAGATCCTCATTTCTGTTAGAGAAAGCCAAGAATTTGCTCACCCAGTGAGCATAAAAAGAGACATGCTTTTCAGGAACAAGAGACCGGGAAAGCAGAAAATTTTGAAACTCAGGCAAGACCCGATTTTTCACTTTAAGCCCCTGAATTTGCCAAAAGTCCAATGATATACGCAATTCGTATTTTATGCTATTATATGGAAAATACGAATTAGAATCAATAAATTTATAGGCAGAAGGGGTAAAAAGTAGTAAAAAGGTAGACGTAAGAAATCCAGTTCCAAACAAATACGAAGTTCGTCTATTAATTGTTAGCGCCGCGCTGCGCGCGGCGCTAACGGCGGAGTTGATCGTCCCAAGGGGTCCGCTCCCCCGATTTGTTTTTCGCAAAAAAATAAAGATAAAAGATGCGAAACCGCGCCGCGCGCTGATTCGCGCGTCGCTAACAAATCGTTGGAGCGGAAGTCCGCTTCACTCCGTCGCGCCTTCAGCGCGCCTGCATTACGCGGACTCCGCTCAACTCCGCCGTTATGCAATGAGGTTTTATGACTAGGATCATCTCCGTTTTTACGATAGCGTCAGGAACCGCCTCGATTATTGGCCTGATACTACAGATATATTCAGAGGTTAAACTGGTGCCAACTGGCGTACTCACGGGGATATTTGTTGTCGGGGTAATTCTTTCCATATACGTTTTGTTTGTCCCAGGCTCTTCGATACAGGAAAATGTTCGTTCCAAAGTCGAGTACTTCCGCAGAGAACAAGTGGATGTTGAGAAAGTGGGAGATATGTTGGTTCAGAGGGGCACGATAACCCTCTCTGGATTCAATTCCCGGGGAATAGAGTTCCCGGTGCCGTTTAAAAATAAACCCTCGGTCGAACTTCTTGATCCTGCTGGTTCGGACGAGATGGTCGAAGTGGTGACGGTGACTCCTCACCATTTTGTCGTTAGGCGCCCAGGCGGAAGAGTCTTCGGAAGATTCACTTACAGATGGATCGCCAGGGGCGAACCTCTCCAACCCATAAAGGCGGGAGAAGAAAGAATCTCTTGAACTACTGAAATTTGTTGGTGAAACAAAGAAGTGAAGCTTTGACAAGAGATAAAGACGAAATAAGCACGCATAACCAGCGGTTGCACCGGATCGCCGATAAATCCGGCTCCCGGTGATCCGTCATGTTCGCGGATGGAGACACTATGAATAACACAACTGAAATAGTCCCACATAGGATAACTAAGCCGATTCAGCTTCTCGCTGCTTGGCTCGCCGGGCTCGCAATAGTCAATGGGAGCTTTCTCAGCGCAGCCGGTCTTCTCCATTCACCCACTTGGTTGCCAGCACTGCTCACCATTGCCGCAGTTCTCAATGTGCCCCTTTTTATCGTCAGTCTTTTCCTTCTGCAGACCAAATTCCGGCCTGAAATGCAGGAGGATACCTACTACTCAAAATGGCTTGAGCGGAAGTATTCATCATCTTCCATACCACTCAAAGCTGTTGACACCGAAGAGCAATTCCTCCGATTAGCAAACGAGATTGTGACGAGGGTTACTGCGAGCATCCCGAACAAGCAGGAGCAAGTGGTCCGACTTCTCAAGGATTCCGAGATTGCCCAGATGACGGAACGTTTCAAATCCAGTCGGAGCCTCTCTGAACTCCACCTATACCACGACGAGTGGCCTTTTATTCATGATGTGTGGCGGGAGAGCCCAGAATTAGAGAATGACATCGCAGCCCTTTCTGCGGCAGGCTTAATACTCTTGCCCGATGGCGTCATCCGCAATGCTCAACTGACATCTCTTGGTAGAGCAGTTGCGGAACAACTGGAGTCGCAAGGCAGGCTGTGGAACCAGCAACAAGGTAACGAAGATACACATAACAATGATATAGAGCGCCATAAGCGTGCGAACAAGGGCATGCAGCGGATCGCCGATAAATCCGGCTCCCGCTGATCCCCATCGTTAGGAGTTAAATAAAATATGAGAAAAACCGCTAAAGAAATTGTCGATAGCATTGATGCCAAGGAAATACATGCGTGGCTTTTTGATGCAACAGCGAACGAAATATATGATTTTCTACGTTGGGTCAAGGCAGAAGGTTCATGGGCCTTACACGGACGAGATGCATTAAATGTTGTGCTTGCCCGTGAAAATATAAAATTACAAAAAGATATAAGAGACATGACCAAACAATTAAGACGATTAACAATCTTCATTGCTATCCTTGCGTTGATTCAGCTTTATCCAGTTTTTAAGATTATTTATACGGATGTCACAATTCTTTTCAATGCGCCGAAATGCGAAAGCACAACGAATCAAACCACAAATACAAACCAGATTAATGATAAGAAGAATGACACATTCAATAAAACTAAGATTCTCAATCATAAATAATCTCCTAACTATTCACTCCACGGGATCGCCTATAAACATGGCGACCCGTGAGTTCAGGCGTTAGGAATTGAAGATATGAATTACGAAACCAGAGTAGTTTGCTTTATCGATATTCTCGGCTTTCAAAATATCATCAACAAGACCATTGAAAGAGATGGAGCCGATAATGCTGCAAATATTAGTGCGCTGTCCGAAGCGCTTCTCTGTATGGAGAAGTCTCTAAACTATGTATACGATTCGTCTTTGACCACAACCAGAATAACGCAATTTTCTGATTCTGTTGTAATTTCTTGTGCATACAATGAAGAAGATGGGATTCAATCAGTATTGTCTGGTATCCAACATTTAACCATTGAATTGGCATATCGTGAAATTCTCTGCCGAGGTGGGATAGTTCTTGGTAAAATAGTCCATACAGATAAAATGATTTTTGGTCCGGCGATGGTAGATGCATATATTCTGGAATCTAGAGCAGCGAACTATCCGCGCATCATTCTTGGTGAAGACGTCTTGGCTCTTTCTGAAAGGTATTATGTGCCTTTTTATATTCCTGATCGTCCTGGACTTAGAAATAAAGAAGTGCAATCTGCGATTTCTCGGATAGATGCACAATCATTCTTAAGTCAGGATTCAGATGGAATGTATTTCGTTGATTACTTTTCTCACAACAAGGTGAGGCTAGGTAAGCGCGAATTTTCTTACTATGAATACATAACAAGACTAAGAAATGTAATCACACATGGCTTGATGGATAGAAAGCCAGACATCCAGGTAAAATATAATTGGCTAAGACAATGGCATAACATATCTCTGAAAAAGGCTAAGGAAGAAGAAGGCTATCTCTTGGAAGATTTTGGCATTTTTGACGAGGACAAGTTGTTGGCTTTAGAGCCGCTATAAGGTTGCCTAACAAGCGACTGAAGTCGGATTGGCAAATCCGCTGCGCTTCTTTGCCAACCGCTTAGTCGCAGCGTTAAGTGCATAAATAAACTACAAAGGGATTCATTGTGTCTTTACCACGATGGCTTTCCAATCCATATCTTGGGCTCTTAGGCATCATTGCTAGCGTGGCTGGATTTGTATTTGCTATTTACAGCTACTACTCGACAAAAGAGTATCGAGAGCTTACGTATGCTATAGCCTCTGAAAGGGCTGTCCTGATCGACTCAACAAAGGCATCTGACTTTGAAATCAAATACAAAGGAAACAAGGTCGAGTCGGATGTAACCTCGGCAATAATAACCATTTGGAACCAAGGCAAAAAATCAATACGGCCGCAAGACATCCTTAAACAGGTCGAAATAGTGGTAGGCAAGTCCGCACCAATACTAGAAGCGAAACCACTAAGAATAAGCAGAGATGTGACAGGTCTTTGGCTCGACAACGCAAGACTCAATGAGGGCATTGTTATGCCAAAGTGGCTGATACTCGAGCATAAAGACGGAGCAGTGATCCAAATAATTTACGCTGGATCACCGGCGGTTCCTATTGTGATGACGGGAACGATTGAAGGAAAGCGTGATATAAGAGAGTATTCACTGAAGGGACTATCCTCTGAGATGACCCCGTGGGTCTTTGGTGTTCTGATTGGGTTAACACTACTGCGGCTTTATGTTTACATAGGCTTTAGGAAAATGCGATTAAATTACAAGCTCGAATTATTTACGTGGGCTAACATACTAGTCCTGTTTTTTATCCTGTTCATCTTCCCAAGGCTCTTTCATATTAAGCCGCCGGTTCCCTTTTGACTGTGTGTGCGCACTTAACCTATCACTCCAGCGGATGGCTTACAGCCACCACTGATTTAAATCGTTAGCCCCGCGCTGCGCGCGGGGCTAACGCCGGAGTTGAGCGTCCCTGCGGGTCCGCTCGCCCGACTTGTTTTTCACAAAAAGATGTGAAACCGCGCCGCGCGCTGATTCGCGCGGCGCTAACCAATCGTTCGAGCGGAAGTCCGTTTCACTCCGACCCGCCTCCAGCGGGCCTGCGTTACACGGACTCCGCTCAACTCCTGCGTTATGCCGTAATTGAAGGAATCCAATAATGGGACAACGCCCCAACTTCGCCGTTCAGCATATGATAGCAGCTGCAAGGTTTGCAAGACTGTGCTATAAGGTTGAGGATGAGAACGCAGGCGTACCTTTCGGACCTTTCTACGATGAGATAATTAGCTACGTTACAGCGACAATTCTTTCATCAGTAGCTAGCCTTGAAGCAAATATCAACGAAATATTTGCCGATGTTCGAGATAATTTGATCGTATTCGATGGCCTTGATATGAATCTACTAACTGAGATATGGGACCTAATTGAGAAAAAGCCTATTCTGGAAAAATATCAATTTGCTCTGGTGCTTAAGAAAAAGGACAGAATGAATAAAAGCGATCAACACTATCAGTATGTAGATATACTAATCAAAGTGCGAAACGCTCTAGTTCATTTCAAACCTGAGTGGATAGGCGAGCAACAAGAACATGAAAAGATAGGCAAACTCCTCAGAGGAAAGTTTACGCTCAGCCCATTTCTTAGTGAAAATGATCCGATCTTCCCAATGCGATGTATGACACATGGTTTTGCAGATTGGGCTGTGCGATCAAGCCTCGAATTTGTACAATGGTTTACCCAATCTGCTCATTTGCCGAATCGGTTCGTTCAGTTTTTAGATGCCCAGGGGACGTTGATGAAAATAATCACTTTACATCCCTTGGTAATTGTGCACGTGGGCGTATGTGGATCAGCTGTTGTTAAGGTAATTCAAAAGAGGGAGTCAGGGGATCGAGATTCATAGATTTCCTCAACGTCCCCTGCCTTTAAGGTATGTGATCATTTTTTTGGGGAGCCTCGTCAAAGTGGGAGCAGTCATCGAATTTACAAAACCCCCTGGCAAGGTGATCCCCGAATAAATATTCAGAATCATAAAGGAAAAGCCAAAGCATACCAAGTGAAACAGGTGCTTCTGGCTATTGAAAGATTGGAGGTTGATCATGGCTCTGAAAAATGACCGATATACTTATCGGGTAACCTGGTCTGAAGACGATAACGAGTACGTAGGTTTGTGTGCTGAATTTCCCAGTTTGAGTTGGCTGGCTAAGAAACCAGAGGTAGCCTTAAAAGGAATCCGTAAATTAGTTGAAGATGTCGTACGGGATATGTATAAGGAAGGTGAAGCTGTTCCCGAACCAATCGCTTGCAAACATTATAGTGGCAAGTTCATAGTACGGGTTCCTCCCCAAGTTCATCGAAAACTTGCAATCCAAGCAGCCGAGTCTGGAGTCAGTCTGAATCGTCTTGCCAGTTCAAAGTTAAGTGGATAAAGCTCTGCACATAACAAATCCAGGGGATGGCTGATAGCCCCCGCACAGTTCAGTCGTTAGACAACTGAAAGGATAACAAAAAATGCCAACTATTCTCCTGATTCTTGGATGACGACTCTTCTTTATATGCCAATGAGACGAATTAAAATGTCCCCTAGAATGAGCAAAAGAGAGGTAACACCCGAAATGACCCCCAAACCAAATTACTTATTAGTTAAACTAAGGAGGTGACTTATGCCAGAAGCATTGTTAGGTAAGCCTTTGGATCTTGAATTTCCCGACTACGCCTACGCGGCCAGAGCTCTGGTCAAAGTATTCAAGAATCGTAGCGGAGGCAAGGGAGTGACAAACCTTTTTTTGGGAGAGTGGATGAAAGTCATGGATGAGCAAATTTCAGCGACATGCCGGGTTCACGTTCGGTATCGCGGGGGGGAAGGATACGTCGAACCTGCGGATTTAACTAGGAATCGCCATCTCGAAATCTTCTTTATCGACGTTAGTCAAGGCGATGGGATCCTCATCCAGACTCCAGAGGACCGACGCATCCTGATTGACGCTGGGGAATCTGACGACGCTCACGAATTCATCCGGAACAAGTACCGTTTGGATAAACCAAACAATTACATTGACTTCGACGCTATCATTGCTACGCACAGCGACGCCGACCACACAAAGGGACTCCTTAACATCTTGGTAGATCCTAAGATCGCCGTGAAGCGCTTTTACCACAATGGTCTTTTCCGACGAACGGATGTAAAGCAGGACCCTGGCCCATGCAAGGGAAACCGTGTTTATGGCCTCATCGACCGGCCAAATCCAATGGATAAGTCAACACTCACTCCGCTCATGAAAAAGCTTATCAGCGCGGTGGAGAAGGCCGAGAAAAACCTCCCCGTCGTCATTCAAAAAATGAAAGATCATGGTCGAAGGGTCGATGTCCCCCAAGGGGGCTTTGTATGCAAGCGCCTCGATGCAGCGGACCGGTTCCTCCCTCCGTATGACAACCCCCAAAAGCCCTTAGTTATCGAAGTGCTTTGGCCCCGAGCTACTATCCAAGATGGTCAACCTTCTTACCCTTGGTATGGAAACGCTGGAAAGACAGTCAACGGAAACTCCATCGTCCTCTGTGTGCGACACGTGAATCAACGAATCCTGTTGACCGGAGACCTCAACACAGCCTCCATGGACGATCTTCTAAACGCATACCCGACCATCCCTGGAATGCCTCGCGCTCTCGAAGCTCATGTCTACAAGGCCGCGCACCATGGGAGCCAGGACTTCTCCGTGCCGTTCCTCCAAGCTGTTAAGCCAGACGCTGCCGTGATTTCTTCCGGCGATGACCGAAATGACATTCACGGACACCCACGCGCCGTGCTTCTAGGGACAATCACCCGTTATTCACGTTGCGAGAAGCCAGCGGTCTTTTCCACGGAGCTGGCCGCCTGCTTCACCCGTTTGTCCAAAAAAGAACAGGCACAGTTCAAATCCAGCAATGTTCAACTCTACGAGCGCTCTATCCAAGGGATTATTCACTTGCGCAGCAACGGAGAGCATCTCTATCTTGGCTCTGTTCACGGCCTCAAAGCCCCCGTCGATCCTCGAGCCAACATCCTCTGGAAGTGGGACTTGTGGCCACAGGAGAGATAACGAGTGAAAAGAAAAGAAGTAAACACTCTTTATAAGTTTTTTCATTGTAGATAGTCACAGAAAAATATTGACAATCAGGAGGAGAAGGCAAGCCTAACCAATCGCTGAAGCTGACTCGCTTCGCTCGCAGCTTAGCTTTATCGTTCGACGAGAATAAAATGAAAGCCAAATATAAGCATACCAATATCATTGCCAGAGATTGGCGTTCACTCGCCAAATTCTACCAGGAAGTTTTTGGCTGTGAGTTTGTGTCCCCTGAACGTGACCTTCAGGGCGAGTGGTTGGCCAGGGGAACTGGGGTATCGAATGCGCATTTTACCGGAGGGCACTTAAGGCTACCGGGCCTCGGGGAAGGCGGCCCGACATTGGAGATTTATCAATATATGGAGAACAAACCCAAGCCGCCCACAGCAGCAAACCGTGAAGGCATCATGCATCTCGCCTTCGAAGTCGACGACATCGATCGGGCTACAGCCGATGTTCTGAATCATGGAGGTACCAAAGTTGGTGACATCACCTCATCAGAAGTGAAAGGGGTGGGCATCTTGACCTTTGTATACCTTGCCGATCCAGAAGGCAACATCATTGAACTGCAGACATGGAAATAGGCATCAATCAAATCATTCAACCGGACGGAGATTAACCCCGCCGGTTAATTAGGTCGATATGTGAGGACAAATGAAAGAAGAAGACTTGACTGCTTATTGCGGGCTTTACTGCGGTGATTGCATTCGATACCAATGCAGGGCATCAGACCTGGCAAGAGATTTGTTGAAGGAATTTGAGAAGCAACAGTTCTCAGAGTACGCAAGAATAAAACGATCTCACATGCCGGAGTTTGAACATTATGAATCAATGATCAGAGCACTCAAGGCAGTCTCAGAAATAAAGTGCGAGACGCCCTGCAGACTGGGTGGCGACGGTTGTGGGGGCTCATGTGAAATCGTCAAATGTGTGAAAGACAATTCATTTCGAGGCTGCTGGGAGTGTGCCGAATTTGAGGCCTGCAAGAAGCTGCATTTCCTAAAACCATTTCACGGCGACGCTCCTCTAAGGAACCTGCGGAAAATCAAAGAGCTCGGCGTAGAGTCCTGGACAAAATATCGAGAGAAATGCTATCCCTGGCTTTGAAGACAAGAAATGATGGGCATATAACACTTATAAGGCCTCCCGTTGTCAATAGGGAAAAGAAATCCGAGGCGAAAAAGCAACTGATTTTCGTTCTAAGAGAAAAAAACACTTTTGCCAGTTGGCAGCCGTTCCAACTTGATTTCTGATCGGGTGCAAGAAGAGATCCTGTACCAAACACTTATTGAGGTTTAATCCCGTCTGAGACGGGACTGCAGAGAGAAGGGTTCCCTCTGCGACCTAGAAATCCCGCCTGAGGCGGGATGCCCTCGTACCGTCCTATTCAAAACGACGGGGTATGCAAGAATGCTCCCCAGTTAGCTCCAGGTTCGGGTGAGGGGCAGAACCTGACCAACAGGGTTAATTGAGCTTAAGAAATTGAGGAGGCCTCATGATTCCAAGAATTCTAAAGAAACCTTTCATTCACATTTTCTTCTTCCTAATCTGGCTGGCTCTTTCTGAAGGCCTCCTCTATGCCATGCCTCCGGTTCAGAGGACGGTCCTTCCCAATCGACTTGTCCTCCTTGTCTGCAAGGAGCATTCTCTCCCCTTTGTCACATTTCAACTGCTTATTGATTCGGGGTCTCGAAAAGATTCTCCTGGAGAAGAGGGATTGGCATACCTGACGGCCAGAGGGCTTCTTTTGGGGACTTCCAAGCGTACTGTCACTGCAATAAATGAAGAGATTGATTTCATGGGTGCCTCGCTCAATTCTTATTCCAGCAGAGATTACGTTACTCTTAACCTCCGTGTTTTA
>Ga0299915_10003008_pt1 | contig 12228 bp, 10 predicted proteins | sample RVTome_13_FD_200263 | JGI IMG/M metagenome (GOLD analysis project Ga0299915, IMG submission 200263) | Soil microbial communities from uranium-contaminated site in the Upper Colorado River Basin, Wyoming, United States - RVT92D227 (version 2) ...
GCCACCGCCAAGGCCTTCCGGTGCCTTCCCTCCTGCCTCAGGCGGCGTAGGGGGGTGAACTGTTACATCTTAATTTTCACCTCAGGACAGAGCCTTCGAAAGACAGTGATCAGAAAGGGATTGCCGACCACAAGATAATCTACCTCAAACTGTTTCAGGAAGCGAGCCAGGTTGATGATTTCATGCACTCCCTCGGCCTTCCATTCTTTTCCTCCCGTGCAGGCCGGATTGAAGAGAAAGGTTGTTTTCATCCCCCACTGCTGAGCCTGCCGAAGATGTTCACCGAGCTTGTCATAGGAGGTCAGCTCGTAGAGATGAATCATTCTGCCCGAACCAAAATTGGTGGGGAAGTTGACGCCAGCAAAGATTTCATCAATGCCGCAGTTTCGATATTCCTTAAGGCAGGCTAAGTCCATATTGTATCCTGCGGTAAAGTAAGGCTTCACGAATTATTTCCTCCTCAATGAAAAAGGGGGACTCACATCGTCGCCTTTGGCCCGTATGCCTGCGACTCCCGGGACGCCAGTGATTACAGAGGGGATTTTAGCCAAAACCGATCTTGCGGGACAGGCAATCGTGCACACCTCTCCATACAAGGCGGATTTGTGGATCCGCTGGCCTGCTCATCAAAGGTACAGCTCGTCGAGCCATGGATCTCTCGGTCGCGCCAGGTCGCATTCTTATCTGCGTCGAATCCGCTCCCGGGTCCCCATCGCCGTGAGTTTCAAAACCCGCCAGTCGTCCCAGAAATCCGGCGAGTCCAGGTTGATGCGGTTGACTTTGAGAGCGAGGTTTTCGAAGTCAAAGCTGGAAAGCGGGGCAAGGTTGAAGTCCTCTTCTCCGAGCCGGACCGCCGCGCCGTAAAGTTCGCGGGCATCGCCAAAATCGCCCTGCAGTCGAACCCCGAATGAGGACCTCGGACGCATGCGCAGGTTGGGGACAATCAGCGGCTCTTTGGGATTCCCCGTGTCCACCATGAACAACGTGGCGGGAACCTTGCGGTTCTCGAGCGCCAGCCGGATCTCCTTGGCCTGGAGTTGATGCTCCTCATCAACCATGGAGACAAAGTTGAACAGGAGCACCCCGGGCTGAAAAACCTCCGCCGTGAAGATGTAATCCATGTCAACGAAGGCAAAATAAGCGCTCTTCTCGAGCGTGGGCTTCCCCTCGGATTTTTCCTGAACCAAACCGCCGTTCCCCGACAAGAGCGCTACAAGACCGGCGCAACACATCAGCACAAACAATCGCATAGGACCCAGCCGGCATCCCCTGTAAAATGGGCGGTCATATTTCGAGAAAGTCTCAGGGGGGAGCGGAGATCGGAATCGACAGGTGACATCGGGAAAAGGCGCCGCTGATCTCACGAACCCTGCCCGGGACTCAGGCTTTACGCAGTAATGCGCCCGCCTGTCTCGATCATCTGTTAGCATACTCGTTCACCGCATCAAATGCGAGGGGTTATGGATATGGCATCGTGGATGTTTGAAATCCTGCTCGGGACGATCCTGGTGGCCGGACTCAATTCCGGCCCGGCGAGCGACCTGTTCGAAGTCGACGTCAAGCAACTGGCGGACATCTGGGAGCGAGAGCATATTTCCCCCCCGGATCCCTATTCGATCAGGCATGCCGAGTTGAAGCAGCATCTGACCCGGGCGCAATCCGCATATCCGAGTCTCATTCGGGTGGAAGTGGCCGGGCATTCGGTGGAGGGGCGGGAGATATTTCTGGTAACAATGGGTCAGGGACGCGAACGGCTGATGCTCTGGTCGCAAATGCATGGAGATGAGCCGACCGCAACCAGTGCGCTGCTCGACCTGCTCCACTTTTTCGGGAGGCATCTCCAGGATCCGTGGGTCGCGGGTATTCTGAATAAATATACCCTGCTCATCATCCCGATGCTGAACCCGGACGGAGCAGAGCGGATGCAGCGGCGCAACGCCCAGGGCATCGATATCAACCGCGATGCGCGGGCGCTGCAGACTGCAGAGGGGCAGCTGCTGAAAAACATACGGGATCGATACCGGCCTTTTCTCGGATTTAACCTCCACAACCAGAATGCCACGACCACCGTCGGCGACACCGGCAGAGTGGCGACCATTGCCCTGCTGGCGGTGGCATCGGACCCGCCGCCGGGAGCGGCAGGCGCTCCGGCGCCCGCAAGGTCGGGAGTGCTGGCGAAGCAGGCGACCGCCGTCCTCTACGAGGCCCTTTCTCCCTTCGTTTACGGACATATCTCGCGTTATGACGAGGAATTCAATCCGCGGGCTTTTGGCGACAACCTCACGCTCTGGGGCACTCCGATTGTCCTGATGGAGAGCGGGGGCAATCCGGCCGGGGAGCCGCCCAACTTCGGAGTCCGGCTGAACTTCGTCGGCCTGCTCGCCGTCTTCAATTCCCTGGCCTGCGGCAAGATTCAGAACGCAAACCCGGCGGTCTTTGACGCCCTGAAGCAGAACAGCGACAACCCGATTTACGACATCATGCTGCAGAATGGCTGGATCTTCACCGGTACGGGTGTGCCGCCTTTCCGCGGCGACGTGGCGGTCCGCGCTGACGCGCGCGCCGGCGCGCGGGGAACAGCCATCATCGCCGATATCGGCGACCTGGGAGTGTTCACCGCGCACCGCACGATCGACTGCAGCACCACGCTGATCACTCCGGGCCTGATAGCCTGGGATCCGCGGAAGTCCTTGTTCGCCGACGGCGCGCCGGATAGTGCATACCTCGAGAGAGGCGTCCTGACGCTGCTGGCAACAGCACAGTGGCAGGACCTGGCGAAAAACCGTCCCGCTTCAAGAGAGTGGATGACCAGGCCGCGTCCCGTGAACTGGGGCTTTCTGCTTGCCGGCAGTCCTGCGCGCAGCAGCGACCGGGACCAGCTCCTGCTCGCAGAATGGCTCAGCGCCGGTGCACGAGCGTGGATCAGCGAATCGTTCCTCGGAATGGAGGCCGTCCCGCGCTGGTTTGGGATTGGCAGCATCGAAAGCGGAGAGGCCCTGAAATACCAGATCCCTGCGTCCTGGGAGGGAGAGATATGCAAAGTGTTGCCCCGATTTGCATCAGAGGCGGCGGAAAAGTTCGCTCTCCCGCGGCGCGGTTTAATCGCGCAGGGAACGGTTGCGGACCTCGTGATCTGGAGCGTCCCGGGCGAGGCGGCACCGGTGGATCTGAGCGCGTGCAAACCGCGCCTGGTGATGATCAACGGACAGTTGATCGATCTGGCTCAGCCAGACCGCCCGTCTTACGGCCGATTCATCGGTCGTTAGCCCGCATTCCTCACCGGATTTCGTAGCGAGGCGGCGTAGACGGGCCTTGTGACGGGCGCCCGCAGGGCTGAGAACCCGAGACGTAGTTCAACACTACGTCGCAGGGTGCGAAGCCCGAGGACGCCCGTCAGAATGCCCGGATCCGCCGCCGCAGTAGAAAGCTGGTGAGAAATGCTGGCTAGTCCCTGCGGCGGAAGTTGGCCAGCCGTTCCAAGGCGGAATCCTGCACGTACTCGACCGCACGGTTCGACGCGAGGAAGTTGTTCGCGATCATCGCAAAGGCCAGCATTTCCCCCTCTTCGGTCCTGACATATCCGGACAGGCAGCGAACGAAGGCGATGGTGCCGGTCTTGGCATGAACGTTGTTCTCCGCTTTGGTCCCTTTCATGCGGCTGCGGATCGTACCGTCCACGCCGGCGATCGGGAGCGCGTCATAGAATGGCGCAAAATACGGGTGGCGATGCATGTACTTCAATATGCGGATCAGCATGTCGGCGCTTACAAGGTTATGGCGCGAGAGCCCTGAGCCATCGGCATAGGAATATCCGTCTCTCTCGACGGCCATGCTCGCCAGAATATCCTGGACGACTTCCCTGCCGGCATTAAAGCTCCCCTCGCGTCGGACGACCAGGCCCAGCGTCCGGGTCAGCGTTTCTGCGTAAAGATTCTGGCTGACTTTCAGGAGCGGCTTCAGGATCTCCGAGAGCGGCGGTGACGAATGGGTCCAGAGCAACTGCGCCGTTGGGAGAGCCCCGGGGTTGCGCTCCTCGACACTGCGCAGCTCAGCCTGCGCCAGGTCGATCCCCTCCTGCTGCAGCGCGTGCCTGAGCGCCGCCACGTAAAACAGGCCCGGGGTCGGGACCGCCAGTGTGCGCTGCTGCGGCTCGGGTCGCATGGCGATCGAGCCCCGGACGACAAAAGCGTCGGACCGGTCCCCTGGCTCGATCCGCAGCCTGGCCTCGGCGCCCGGAGCGACAGTGGCGACCATCCCCTCGACGGGACAGTAGTCCGGAACAGGCAGGCAGCGCACGGTGGCGGGTGCGCCCTCCGCCTCGCCCGGCAAAATCTCCACCGTGAAGGTGTTCTCATTGAACTGCAGCGCGCTCACCGGCGCCGCATAGCCGGATGCGAGATCGTCCCATTCCCAGCCCATTCCGATAGACGGCGGCGGGAAAGCGCTGCCGTCGCCGACAATCGCGCCCTCTATCCTGGCAATCCCCTTCTCCTTCAGCCGGGTGGCCCAGCCCCTGAACACCCGGAAGGGGTCGTCTTCATTGAAGCGCGCAGCAGTGGTAGGATCGCCCGCCCCGGCGATGATGAGGTTCCCCTTCAACACGCCATTCTCCACATCCCCCTCCGCCGAAACCTGCGTCTGATAGCGGAAATCCGGACCGAGGCGGACCACAGCGGCCGCCGCCGTCAGGATCTTGTTGTTCGACGCGGGCATATACAGCCGGGCCGAATTGCGCTCAAACAGCAGGTCGCCGCGGTCCAGGGAAATGATCTCAATGCCCCACTGGGCATTGGAAAAAACCGGATCTGAGAATATCCTTTCCAGGTCAGGTCGGAGATAATCGAGCGAATCGATCGGCCGCGTGGGAACGGTGGCGGTTGCTCTGGTCTTGGCGGCGCAGCCGGAGAGTACCAAAGCCATGGCAACAAGCAGAAGACAGGACAGGTTCTTTGGGTTCATGGCGGCTGATTAGAACATAAACTCGCGATGGAGTCAGCAGTTGGTGTCCATACCCTGCGATTCGGACGGTGGCTGGAAATAGGAGCGGGTCGGCCGTTGGGTGGGCGGGGCGTGCCCCGGAGGATTCAAATGGTGGTTCCGGTGGTCCTGGCAGCAGGGGACTCAACAAGGATCGGGCATCCGAAGGCGCTTCTGCCGCTGGGCGCGGAGACGTTTCTGACGCATATCCTGGGAAAGCTCCGCGCCCTCGCGCTCCCCGATCCGATCGTGGTCCTGGGCGCACATGCCGAAGTGATACGAAAGGAGCTTGCCCTTCGGGACGCGCGTGCGGTGATCAATCCCAATCCGGAAGGGGGACAGTTGTCTTCGCTGAAACTTGCTCTCGATTGCATGGGCGGCGCAGAGGCCTGTCTCATCTGGCCGGTCGATCAGCCGCTGGTCTCCGCCGGGCTGGTGCGGGACCTCATGGAGTTGTTCCTTACCAGCGGCGCCCTGCTGGCGATGCCGGCGTGGGGGACGCGCAAGGGGCACCCAGCCATCTTTCACCAAGCGCTCTTCGAAGAGCTGCGGCGGGCGCCGTCCGCCGAAGGAGCCAAAAGCGTTGTGGTGCGATATGCGGAAAAAACCGCGCTGCTGCCCACCGAGGAGATCGGTGCCTTCGAAGACATCGACACACCGGAGGATTACTACAGGCTCATGGGGGCGGAGTTGGAGTCTGCACTCCGCAGGGGAGGTATGCGATAAAGGAGCCGTGAGGTCCAGCCCCATTTCATCCGCTGCGCCAGTGAGAAAACGCCCGCGTAAAAGAATCCAAACTGAAAGAGCATCAGAAAGGGCAGGATGCCGTAAACACCCATCTGAACCGAGTAGATGACCATGTAGCTGTAATAAAAGCCGAGCCCGAGCTCAATCCAAGGCACGAAGCCGGTCCGCCCGCGGTACTTCTTGCTCTTCCATTCCCCCTTGTTCCCCTGAACGGAAAACTTCGGCGTTCTGACAAAGGGAGTACGAACGCCGCATGCCCCTTCGAGCACCGCCTTGGCGCCCGCCACGCACATGCCGATTCCGATCGACATCAGCACCGGCAGGTAGATGATCCTCTTTTTCCAATCCTTATGGAGAGCTCTTTGCGACGTGATGTAGAAGGTGGACACGCTGCTGAAGGCCAGGATGAAAAGGGGAAGATCGATCAAAACCAGTTCGAACCAGCCCTGGTTGTACCGCACGATCAGCGCCGGGAACAGGGCCAGCGAGAGGAGCAGCATGAGCGGATAGCTGATGTTTCCGGTCAGATGATAAAAGGCCTCCAGCTTCTGGCCCCTTGACAGACTGCTCCGCAATACCTGCGGCAGCACTTTCTTGCAGGTCTGCATCGCTCCCTTGGCCCATCGGCATTGCTGGGCCTTGAACGCATTGAACTCGACCGGGAGCTCGGCCGGCGCTGTCACATCAGGGAGGAACACAAACTTCCAGCCCTTCAGCTGCGCCCGGTAGCTGAGGTCCAGGTCCTCCGTCAATGTGTCGTGTTCCCATCCCCCGGCATCCTCGATCGTCGCCCGGCGCAGCACTCCGGCCGTTCCGTTGAAATTGAAGAAGCGGCCGCTGGCGAAGCGCACGAAGCTCTCCATCATGAAGTGGCCGTCGAGGAAGATGGCCTGGGCGCGGGTCAATAGCGAATAGCTGCGGTTGAGGTGCTCCCAGCGCGCCTGAACCATGCCTACATCCGGATCGGTGAAGTGATGGATGACCTGGTGCAGGAAGTCGGGGCGGGGTACGAAGTCCGCGTCAAAAACCGCTATGAACTCGCCGCGGGCGGTTCGCAGGCCGTTTTCCAATGCTCCTGCCTTGTACCCGGTGCGCTCGGAGCGGTGGATATATCGAATGTCCATGCCCCGCTCTCTCCATCGGCTCACAGCGGCAGCCGCGATCCGCCGGGTCTCGTCCGTCGAGTCGTCCAGCACCTGTATCTCCAGGCGGTCCCTGGGATAGTCGAGTGCGCAGGCGCCGCCGATCACCCGTTCGATCACATACATCTCGTTATAGGAGGGGATTTGAACGGTCACCCGCGGGAGATCCTCGAACCTGGCCTTCGGGCGCGCGAGATTGCCGCGGTGCTTGTGGAAGAGGTAGGCCATGATATAGCGGTGCAGCCCATAGAAGCTGAGGATGCCCAGAATTCCCAGGTAGATGCCTACCACAAGCCAGTCGAATCCGGCCATCTCGTACAGGTGCGAGAGATTGCCTGTGCGCAGGAATTTCTCGTATGGCGACAGTTCAGGGCCAAAAAAAGGCATATTCAGGATTCCGATCGGGGCCGGATCATACATAACTCGGCCCGGGTACTTGTCACCAGAATGTCCTGGATTGTAATCAAATGTAAGCCGCGGCCAGCCGGCAGCAATAATCGCTGCCACAAAGCAGCCGACAGGATGCGGCCCAGGACGACGGCGGGAGACTTCTCAGCGTTTTCGCAACCGCTGAGGGCATGTCGTCAGATTGCGTCGCGGAGGGATTCGGCGCGCAGGTAGCGCCGGCGCAGGACAGCCTCGCGGCGTGCGCTGTTCGGCGCAGCCGTCGGGCGCGCCGAGCGCCTGAGCCACATCCCGCCGGCGCCGGCACAGGCGGCCGTCGCGAGCCAGGAAGCCCACCAGGGCAGCCACACCAGCAAGTAGAAAAGCGGCAGCGTAAACAGGGAAAGAACAACGGTCGCAACCGACAGAAGGATCGGAATCCGGCTGACGCCGGCCAATGCCCAAACCGTATGGACCGTCCACGCCAGAGACAGAGCCAGCAGGCCGATGCTGACGCCAAACGGCCCTACCACGAGGAACTCCGGCCAAAACCACTGTATGGGCGCCGCCAGCAAGAAAAGCGCACCCCACAAAGGGAGGAGCGCGGATGCATGCCGAAGGTATTCGCTCACCGAGACTGAAAATCCCAAGCCGTCACCGGCGAGCGCATTGGCCAGGCAAACCAATACCGGAAGATAAAGAAGCGCGGCATAGGACAGAAACGGCACCAGGTGGAGTCGGGCCTGCCCGCTCAGCCATTCCCATCCCGGCATGGACAGACGTTCGGTGATGAGATCGGCATACACGGCGTTGCGCACCATTCCATAGGAGAGGAAGCCGGCAGCCAGGAACACCATTCCGATCGCGAGCGCCCTACGCCCGGCCGCCGCCTGGAGAGAAGGAAGGCGAAAGCACAACATCCCTGCAAGGTCACGAATAAGTCTCATGGGCTGAGCTTGTAACCGACGCCGTAGATCGTCAGGATGTGCTTCGGATGCCGATAGTCCGCTTCGATTTTCTTCCGCAGCTTGACGATGAAGTTATCCACCGTCCGGTTCGTGGGAAACCTGTCGGCCCCCCATACCTTGTCGAGGATCTCATCGCGCGTTACCGGCTGGTCGGCCTTGGCGTGCAGGAGCTTGAAGATCTCGACCTCGTGGTGGGAGAGCGAATGCTCCTTCTTCCCGCGCCGGACCTTGAAATGCCGCACATCGACTTCACTCTCGCCGACACGGATCAAGCCGGTTTCCTGGACATACTCGGCGCTCCTGCGGATCAGCGCCTTGATCCGCGCCAGCAGTTCGCCGATGCTGAAGGGTTTGGTGAGATAGTCGTCGGCGCCGACGTCGAATCCGCGGATCTTGTCATGCTCTTGCGCTCTGGCAGTGAGCATGAGGATCGGGACGCGGATGTGCTGCTCCCGCAACTGTCTGCAAACAGCATATCCATTGATGTCCGGCAGCATGAGGTCGAGGATGATGCAATCCGGGCGCCACTGGCCCGCCGCGCGGATTCCCTCGCTGCCCGTCTCGGCTGCGGAGACATCATAGCCTTCAAACTCGAGCACGTCCCGCAACCCGCGGATCATTTCGCGCTCGTCTTCAATGATCAATATTCGATGCATATATGTCAAACCGTAACCGGTTTCTGTGGCGTAACTCTGTTTAAGCCCTCGCAGCAAAGCCGCGGAGGGGCGCGGCGAGAGTAGCCGGGCGCCTGAGTTCCTTGATCCATAAATACGGTGACGTATCTTTTTGACGGGATTACAGGATCAACATGCTTCGGTCCTTGTCGACAGCCAACAGATCCCGCAGGCAAGGCACGGGATGCGCGCACAAGAAATATGCAGTTGAAAATGAGGGCAATTGCCGCTCGGAAAAATTCATTGTAATCCTGTTATCCCGTCGAAAAACACATCAGCGAATTTATGGAATGCTGTACTAAGCCTCCAGATAGGATGTTGCACTCAGGGCGCGCCGGCAGCGGCGAGACTTCTACTTTCGCAAAATTTATTGTCGCGCCCCTCCGGCACTCTGTCTTCCGTCTCCGCTAGTCCCTGGCTCGCGCTTGGGGCTATGGGGCGCCGCCTGGCTCGGTCGCCTGGCGGAGCGGGATGCGCAGTGTGAAGGTGCTTCCCTGCCCCGGTTCGCTCTGAACCCTGACTTCGCCGCCATGCAGTTCGGCTACCCTCTTGGTGATCGAAAGCCCAATGCCGCTGCCCCGGATCCCGGCCGCGGCGGCGTTTTTGCCCCGGTAAAACTTCTCGAATATTTTCTGCTGTTCGTCGGCAGGAATTCCCAGTCCCCGGTCGGCCACCGACAGGTCGACAAAACCGTCCGACCGAGCCACCTTCACCACAATCTCTTTGCTGCCGCCGCTGTACTTCACGGAGTTGTCGAGCAGGTTCAACAGGGCCGTGGTAACGGCGTTGGGATCCGCCAGCGTTTCCGGGATGCCGTCCTCGATGTCTTTGGTTATGTGAAAGCCATCGCGCTGGATGTGGTGGCGATAGGCATCCAGTTCGCTATCCACGAGCCTGGCGATGTTGACGGATTCGCAGTGCAGCGGCTCCCGGTCGCGCTCCAGCCGGGCAAAGTCGAGCAGGTTGTTCACCAGCCGGCTCATCCGGTCGCTTTCCGTGTGGATGATGCCGTAATACTCCTCCCGGGTCCTCTCGTTGCGCGCCCGGCCCGCAAGCAGGATCTCACTGAACATGGAGATCAAGGACAGCGGCGTCTTGAGCTCGTGACTCACATGGCCGATGAAATCCTCTTTCATCTGCGCCAGCTGCCTTTCGCGCACGCTGGCCAGGTAAATGACCGCCAGGCTGCAAAAAATCAGCGACACGCAGAGAATGATCAGAAAAAGGTACATCCGCCGCTGGTTGCGCGCGTCTTCTTCAATCTCCGTATAGTTGCGCGGCACCGCCTGAAGCAGCCACTTGTACAAGGTGGTGGGAAAGCGCGTCTCGTAAAAGTACTTGCTCGAGCGCGAACTGGGCGGATTGTATATGCCGTTGTTTTCGAAGTCCACGACGCTGACATAAAAATTCGGCTGGAGATCCCGCAAATACCTGTCGACCAGAGCCAGGATCCTGTCGAAGTTCATCTGAAAGCAGATAATGTATTTCTCTCCCTTGCGGTTCTGCGTGAGAAGATAGGACGCAAAGAAGTAGTTGTCGGCGCGCTCTTTATGCAGATGATGCACCTGACCGACGGCCAGTTGACCCAGGTTCAGTTCGTTCAGCCGGAAGGACTGGCGGAAGGCTTTCCAGGACTCGCCGATTTCCTGCGTATTCGGCGGGTAAAGCGGGATGTTGCTGTCGGGCCTCAGAAAGTAGACCTGCTCGACATTCATGTCCCCGTGCCGGATCTCCTCCACCAGCTCCGGCCAGAAAGACGGGTCGTCTACCTCGATCATGCCGGCCAGCAGCCGGTCGTTATCGATGATCTTTTGCTCGATCCGGTCCACGTAATGGTTGGCCAGCTTGATGTTGGCCTGAACCAGGGAAGTTTCGATGAGGTTCTCGCGGCCGACCGTATAGTAATAGGCAAAATAACTGAGTATCGCGGTGGATGCGACTATGACGCCGATCGAAACTGCCAATGTGATCCTGCTTCTGAAAGACGGCCGCCTCATGGTGACGCCATTTTATCACCGCAGCCGGCGCACGCTCACACTAATCTCTGGACTCAGCAGAGGCCGCACAGCATAATCGCACCTCCAGCCGGGGCCGAGAGAGATGAAATCCCTATGCCGGACGATCCCCATTCCGCTTTGTCTGATAGCGCTGCTGGGCCTGCCATTGGCGGACTCGGGCAGCCAGGGCCAGGACGAACTGCTGGCCCGCATCCGGCGCGTGGAAACCGGGATAGTCGCTGTGGATTCCCGCACAGATGCGGGCACGACCACGATTACGGACCGGATGGTCCGTACCGGGATTCCTGGCGTCAGCCTGACCGTTATCCACGACGGCAGGATCGAGTGGGCCAAGGCATACGGCGTGAGGGAAGCCGGCAAGACGGAGCCGGTCACTCCGCGCACCTTGTTTCAGGCCGCCTCGATCAGCAAGCCGGTCGCTGCCGCCGGGGCGCTCAGGCTGGCGCAGGACGGCCTGCTGCAGCTCGATGAAGATGTGAACCAGCAGCTGGTCATGTGGAAGGTCCCGGAGAACGAGTTCACCCGATCAAAAAAGGTGACCTTGCGGGGGATTCTCACTCACAGCGCCGGACTGACGGTTCATGGTTTTCCCGGCTATGCCGCAGGCGGGCAGGTGCCCGGCCTGCTGCAGGTGCTCGACGGGATTGAACCGGCCAACAGCGCGCCAATCCGAGTCGACACCGAACCTGGCATGAAGTCGCGATACTCCGGCGGCGGTTTCTGCGTCCTGCAGCAGCTCATAATCGACCTCACCGGCAAGCCCTTCGCGCAGTTCATGCGGGACACGGTCCTCGCCAGGCTGGGGATGAGGGACAGCGCCTACGAGCAACCTCTGCCGCCGGGCTTGCAGGAGCGCGCTGCCGCAGGGCATCGCGCGGATGGAACGGTGATCGAGGGCAAGTTTCACATATATCCGGAAATGGCTGCGGCGGGGCTGTGGACGACACCCTCGGACCTGGCCAGCTTTGCCATCGAGCTCCAGGAAGCGCGTGCCGGAATATCGCACCGGCTGTTGTCACAGGAAACGGCAACCGACATGCTTACGCCTCGGTTCGACGGCCGCGGACTGGGAATCCGGGTTCTGGGCGAAGGGCGTTCAGCCCGGTTCGAGCATGGAGGCAGCAATGCCGGATTTCGCTGCCAGATGGTGGCGATGATGGAGACGGGCGATGGCGCCGTCGTCATGACCAACTCCGATGCCGGGGCAGTTCTGGCGGCGGAGATCATTCGCAGCATTGCGAAGGAATACCGCTGGCCTGAAGTGCAGCAGCGCCCTTAGCACCTTACGGCACGTTTTGTGTGCCGGAAGGCGCTATTT
>Ga0299915_10003009_pt1 | contig 12228 bp, 9 predicted proteins | sample RVTome_13_FD_200263 | JGI IMG/M metagenome (GOLD analysis project Ga0299915, IMG submission 200263) | Soil microbial communities from uranium-contaminated site in the Upper Colorado River Basin, Wyoming, United States - RVT92D227 (version 2) ...
GCCTGTCGCGGAATTGAACGATATCGTCGGGTACTGATTCCCATTGTCCCCTGTGACCGTGTCGAGTCGCACCTCGGTCGCCCAACCGCTCCCGGAATTGTACGTGTACTGAATGTAAGGCTTCGAGTTCTTTGAGGTATCCTCGTTGCCGTCGCCGTAGATCACATGAACGACTCCGCTGCCGTCGACAACCGCGCTGACAGGGGCCGTGTTGATAAAGGTCTCCAAGCTTCCGGATCCAGTGAATATGTTATCCTCGGCCCCCCAAGATCCGCTGGTGCACTTCTTTGAAGAGATCTTCTTGTCGTAGTTGTACAGCACCCAAACGTCGCTCCCGGAACCTGCAGGTAGTATCGATCCCTTGAGGTTCGCGCTCGTGGAATCCGCAGCGAGCATATTGCCGGAATAGAGCCAAGAGCTAATGCTGTCGGTGGACGCGCTCTTGAATGCCGAGAGATCGTACCTGACGGGTTGGTTATTGGATTTATTGCTGGAGAAGACCCAGATATAGTCGCTTGCGTCCTTGCAGATGAATGCGTTCTTGTTCCCGAGAGTGTTCGCTGACGTGGCGAGTGTGGAATCGCTTGCGGCCCAAGTTATCGTAGCGGTCCCGGAGGCGACGCTTCCGCGCTGTAGGTACACATTAACGGACGCGGTGGTCTTGTCTCCCACGACGTATACGATTTGGTCCGTTGAATCGTACCACAGCGAGGTGTTCAGCACGCCCGAGTTCGTGAATACGGCGCCTCTGCTGGTCCATGAAGCCCCGCCGTCCGTGCTGTACCTGCAGACCGTATCAGTGCCGTCGTAGTAGAAGCTCCAGAAGTTCGTGCCGTCATGGAAGACCTTCCTCTGGTTGGACATTGAAGTCGCATACGCCGACGACGTGCCCGATTCAACTATCCAGCTCTCGATGTCGAAGCCCCCGCCAAGATTCGATACCGCGGCGCGTGTCCCCCCCTCTTGGAGGATTGCAAGATCTGACCTGCTCTGCCAGTCTGATGACTCGACCACGAAATCATAGTCCGTCCCGTTCCCGGTTGCCATCAGACCCACACTGACTTCCATCCGTCTTGCATCCTTCCCAACCAGCACGGCGTCGTCCACTTCCACCCATGCGAGGCTCTGATACTCACAGACCCTGGAGCCAGTGACTCGACCGTAGAGGCCTGACACCTCTATCAGCTCCTCGGCACCAATTCTTTTCCCCGAAGCCGACACACTCTCTCCAGTGGAGTTGTTCATGTCACTGTCAACATAGATCCTGAAATAGTCCTCTCCCGTCTTTCTTGGAGGCTGGCTAGGTATGCCTCCTCCTCCGTCAAAGACCGGGATGTACCTGAACGCCGGCACGGATTTTCCGCAGACGATCTCGCCGAGCACGCCGATGTAGAAGTATGAATTCTCCGAGTCATCCATGTTGCCGATGGCCGTGATATCGATGTCTTCGTTCGCAACGGAGACCGCGTCCGAATCGGGGCACGTCCTGTTGTCCCAGTCCGCAAAGGCACCATCAATCTGAATGGTGCTTGGGGGACTCGAAACGTACGCGCGAGCTCCATCGCCAAGAACCAGCACACTGGAAAAGCTTGACTGAATGCCAGAAACAGGAAGCCAAGCTGACGCCAGATCTCCTACGGATGATAGCGTTGTGTCCACTGCAATTTCAATCGTGTGCGACTCGCCAGGGCTGACGACGAACGGAGAGATACTCAAGGAATCCTCCACGCCCAATACGATAGGTGTGACCTGCTGAACTGAACCAGCCGCACCTTGGCAAGTGAACCTGAGCGTGAGCATGCTTGTAGATTCTGAAATCGGCAGGAGACCACTGGCGGCCAGAGCTTCGGGAACGATTTGCTCAACAATCAGCACTCCGCCAGATGCCGGGACTGGGACACTCTCCGCGCACCCATCTGTGTTGTCCTGCGCGACCAGCATCACCTTCGTAGAGATCCCGACGACGCCGAGCCTAGCGACCGCTTCCATCTCAGAACCAGAGACGGCGGAATTCACCGACCCTATGCGCTGCCACGAGTTCCAATCGTACTTATCAGAGTCTGACCCGTATGCGAAGAGATAAGAGGCACCTATCGTGCGGTTCCAACCGCTGAGCTCGATGAGGTAGTCTGCGCCCATTTCGGACACGAGATATCCGGTTTCGTTGCTCGAATCCGTGTCCAGGAACAGATAGAGACTTGACACAACGGATGTGTCGAACGCCGGTCCATCGGTTCTAGCGTATATGTAGACATCAGAATCGCGGATCTCGAAGTCCCACTCGACGACGTCCGCTGCGGGAGGGCCGGTCAGAGACGACAAGGTGATCGTTTCTGCATCCGCCCAATCCCCGAACTCTCCATCGATGTTATATGGGGACGAGGCAGGCTGGAACGATAGGGCCACGAAGATTGAGAGAACAAGCACAACAATCACGAGCAGGGCGGCGAAGCGCATGCCCGCAGGCGACCCGAAAATCCTGACAAACGGAACCGATCGCATGTTCCCGTGAGGCTGCCTCCCAGGTATGCCGGTCCCATTGACGAAATCCTGGCCGTTTGTCCGTCCATTGGTATGACCTTTGATTCTGCCGTTGGTCCTGCCATTTGTTCTTCCGTTAGTGCGGCCATTCGTCTTGCCGTTGGTCCTTCCCTGACCATTGGTCCTCCCCAGACCGTTCGAGAAGCCCCCGTCGATCTCCTGGCTTTTCGGAGAAGCACCGGCGAGTATCCCGCGCTTACATTGCCCGGCGACCGTTGAGAGCGAATCGAGCGATTTCTCGGCTTCGTCGATCTCCTTTGTCAGAAGCTTGACTGGAGGACCAGGCGGCGCTTTGAGCACCCTCCTGACCTTCGCGGGCCGCGGGCTTTCTTCAGGTGCGGGTTTCTGAGGATGATCGCCTGCTGGCGCCTGTTGCGCGCCCTGGCTCGAAGGTTGCGGCGCGGCCTCTGGCGACTTCGGACCACAATCCGGACACGACGCGTCCGGTCCTTCCAAGATCCCTCCACAAGAACCGCAAATGTGGGCGACCATGTCGTCCAAAGAGGAGATAGCACCATCGATTTTGGAGGCACTCTCTTTCGCGTCCGCATGGCTCTCGGATTCGGGGCCGACCTTCAGCTCCTTGAATTCTATCCCGCAGTCAGGACACGCGACTGCATGACGTGGTACTGCGCTCCCGCAGAACGGACATTCGAAACGGGCGTCCTCTGCGAACACGGAGCCGCAGCTGGGGCAGCTAGACTCCAGTCCGGAGACTGCAGTGCCGCAGCTGGGGCATCCTAGTATCTTCTTTGGGGGGGGCGTCATGCTCAAACCATAATCTATGAGTTGTTTGATCGAAGTGGAGAAGGCTGTGGCGTCGACCCATCCCCTTCGACTATTCTGCCAACAACTCTGGTTTGAGTTTATATCCAGCTTGCGTCCTGGCTATCACATTAGATAACATCTGGCCAGCCTCGGGGCAGTCACTGCCCGCAGGACGCGGACGGTGGCTTGGCCAGAATCCTCGGAATCTGCATGACGCCAGGTCGTAAGATTCAGCTGCTGTTCCACATTGGCCACATTAATATTCTCGACCATCAATCATAATAGGGGGGCCTGCAACTCGTAGAAGAATCCTTGGGAGAGTCGAAATTCGGAGACCAGGTGACAACATGCCTGCGTGCCCCATCCGACGAGACAAGTCCGTCATAGCCCGTCGAACCTTCGTTTCCAATCAAGAACTCCACAGGAAGTGATGGTGCTGATGCAATCCGAGGGGAAAGACATTTATGGGATACTGACTTCTCATTGTCCTGCTAGCCCGGGAGAGGAGGAGCATTAGCCCAAGAACCAAGTTAGTCTTAGTAGCCACCATAGCCGTAGTTGGCATGATAGTGGTGGTAGTGGGTCTAGCATCCATGAAGCCGACCACGAAACCGCAGTCCGTGAACAGGCTGCCGGTCCCCGAGTTCGTCTTCAGTGCTGACAACCTGACGGTTGAGTTCGACGCAACAGCGTCGAGCGACCCCGACGGCTCGATCACGAACTACTCCTGGACTTTCGGCGACCAGACTGGTGAAGCATACGGCGTCGTCATCTCGCACGCCTATCCTGCGAACGGGACTTATGAGGCGGTGCTGATGGTGACCGACAACGGAGGAGAGAAGAACTCGACCCAGAAAAGCGTGACCGTCTTGTTGACCGTGCCCCCGGCGAGGATGAAGCCGCTGGCAGTCATCGAGGTGGTCCACGTCGACAATTGGACCGTCGTGCTCAGCGGCGCGAACTCTGCGGCAGCCGCGGATGGCAGCATTGTCGGGTACGAATGGACCTTTGGAGATGGAGCGACAGCGACCGGGGTGTCAGTGACACATACGTATTCCGCGAACGGAACCTATGATGTGACACTGGAAGTCACGGACGACCTCGGGGAGACCAACGAGACGGCGGCGCGCGTCACCGTTACGATGACGACGGAGCCGCCGCCTCCTGAACCACCAGTGCTGTACGGACCCCCTGGACTGCTCCACGCGATAGAGATCCATGAGGACAAAGTGAAGGACAAGCCGCAGCTTCAGAACTCCCTCGACCATCTCCGTGTGAACCTCGAACGGTGGCTGGAGATCCATTCAGAGTCCCCGTGATGGAGACGTTGCTGAAACCCGAAACAGAAGAAGCCCAGTGGCTTCTTCGAAGTCAATTTTTCCAACTAGATCGAGGCGACGAGCATCCATGAGGCTGCTCAGGGCTACCGCTGACGAGCACACGGATGAAGAAGAGACCAGCTTGTCGCAGAGCTGCGTAATGCCCGACGGCTACCTTCTTATCAAGTGAGCGTAGTGGCACTCCGGGCATTCGAGGGTCTTGCCGTCCGTCTCAACCAGCTTAACATGTCTCCGTGCCTTCTCGCACTCGGGGCACATGACGTCTTTGTTTCTCCTGAAGAACTGTAGCAGTCCCATTGTGACTACCTCCGGTTCGAAGATGGCCTGTGGATACTAAAATCCTTTGACGTGCTGATGGCGGCCCTGAAGGGTACGTATCCCGGACGACTACCTGTGCTTGATGTGGATATAGTGGCACTCGGGGCACTCGGGCTGCTTCCCTTCCGTCTCAACGAGGTGTACATGCTTCCGGGCCTTCTCGCACTCCGGGCAGACGATGTCTGTCTCCCTGACATTGAACGAGTCGAGAGCCGTGTGATAGTGCATCTTCTGGTCCCTCACCTTCTGCTCAGGCGAGGGTTCGGCCTTCTTTTTCCTGAACCTGTCGAAGAAACCCATGTGAATCCTCGGTCCGTGGAAAGCAGACCCCGCACTTAAACCCTTCCGATGTCAGATTCACCAGAGCTCAGGATCTGTGAACGGTCTCCACGATCTCCCGAAGCCGCTGTTCGAACCCACCGTTCTCGATGAGCGTGCCCGTCACGATGACATCGCCCCCGGCCGCGGCTGCCCGGCCTGCCTGCTCCGCGGTCACGATGCCTCCTCCGACGACGATCGGGATCTCCACGCTCTCGCGCGCGGCCTGTATCATGTCCGCAGGCACGGGTTCGGGCGCACCTGAGCCCGCCTCGAGGTATAGCAGGTCCATGCCGAAGAACTCCGTCGTCAGTGCGTAGCCGATCAGTGTGCGCACATCGCCACGCTTCACGAGCTCCGCCTCTCCGATCTCGCCGACCTTCATGCCGGGCTCGATGACGACATATCCCATCGATATGGGCTCGATCCCCAGCTTCTTGATGATGGGGGCGCCCTTGGCGTGTTCCCCGGTGATGTTCCTCACATTCCGCGAGTTCAGGAAGCTCATGAAGTATATCGCGTCGCACCCTCGTGATATCGCGTTCGCGCCTGAGGGGAAGTAGATCACGGGCAGCTTGCACTTGCCCTTGATGGCCGCGACCGTCGCGTCGAGGTTCTCCTGAGTAATGCCCGTCGAGCCGCCCACCATGATCGCGTCTGTCCCCGCCCTGCAGGCCTTCTCCGCGATCTCGCCCGAGACCGCCGGATCCTGCTTCGCGGGATCGATGAGCGTCATGTGCATCTTGTGTTTCCGGATAGTCTCGAGGATGTAGTCCCGGACTTTCAAAGAACCCCTCCGAGCAAGAAAGCCAACAACGCGACGAACATTGCCAGCTTGACTATCTTCTGCCCCCGTTCTGGGTTTTTGAACAGAACTAGGGCGGAATATATAAAGATTGCATCGGCGGCCAGTACGACGGGAACGTACCAGATGGAGAGCAGTTCGAGGAGGTACGGCGCGGGGCTGAGCGCCACCGCGGCGACAAGTGAAACCGAGGCTGCGACACCCGCGCTCCTGACACCGATTCTCATCGGGAGTGTGCGGCGAGAGACCTTGTCTCCCTCGACATCCTGAATATCCTTGGCGATCTCCCTGCCAAGGGTCGCCAAGAACGCGAGGGCAGCGAGTATCCACGCAAGATCCATCCTGTCGACCGCGGCTCCCCCGAACAGGAACAGCGCAGCGGTCAGCCAACTGATGGCGAGGTTACCGGCGAATCCCACTGCCTTCAGGAATTTCTCATAGCCGACCATCACGACGAGCGCGACGACGAAGATGGCCACAGACCACAGACTTACGAAAAGGGTCAAGGCGAGGCCTGCAGCGAACATCGACGCTGAGACCGCGAACGCAGTCGAGGGAGTGACTCTTCCGGAAGGAATCGGTCTCTCGGGGTGCGCGACCTTGTCGACTTCTCTGTCGAAGTAGTCGTTGAGCGCATTCCCCGCGGCGGTGAACAGCACGGCCACTAGCATCGAGAGCGCGATCTCCATCGCGAAATCCGACAGCCCCTCCAGCCCGACGCATACAACCGCGGCGAGGAGGGCTCCGAGGGCGGCCATGAGACAGTTGCCGAGTCTGAACAGTCCGATGACTCCGCCCTGACCGGCTGTTCGCATGAGCTGTCATCACATCCTGACCGGATATAAGGATTTTCGCGGGTCCTGGATATCAGCCCAAAGGGTTATGTAGCGGGGCCTGGTTGGTGCTGGCCGAGATGACTCCTCCTATACCGCCAGAGGCCTCGAAGGAGATCGAAAAGGTCAAGAGCCTCGTCGCGAAGCACTTCCCCGTCTACGATGTCAGGGTGAACTACGATGTCGTGGAGTTCTTCGTTAGGATAGACAACGCCACACTGGAGGACACCTTCGAGAGAATGCGCGAGGAAATGGCGGGTCAGGGGTACATCCCCATGATCATCTACGACAAGGGGGAGCACATAGTCACCGTCGCGAGGAAACCGGCGCAGAGGTTCAGGAGCTTCTACGTGAACTTGGCAATGCTCGCCATCACGCTCGTTACGACCATTGTCGCGGGAGCCTTCTACTGGTCGGGCTACGGAACAGATGGTGATGCGCTCCTCACAGCGGAAACACTTGGCATGGGCTTCCTCACGTTCGCCTTGCCCCTGCTGGGGATTCTTGGGGTTCACGAGCTCGGACACTATTTCATGGCGAGACGGCGGAAGGTGGCCGCATCGTTACCATTCTTCATCCCGTTCATCCCGCCGCTCGGAACACTCGGCGCGTTCATTTCTCTGAGGGACCCGATCCCGAACAAGAAGCGGCTCGTGGAGATCGGAGTGGCTGGTCCGATAGCTGGATTTCTGCTCACGATCCCGATCGCGATAATCGGGCTCATACTCACGAACGAGGTCGCGAAACCCGTTCCTGACAACGTAGACCCAAGTGGGATGATCGGCGTCGGCTTCCCTCTGATATACATGTGGATATCCGAGCTCGTCCCGGCAACCGGGGATTACCTGCTCCATCCCACGGCCTTCGCAGCATGGGTCGGGTTCCTCGTGACGGCCATCAACCTCCTACCAGCCGGACAGCTAGACGGCGGACACATCGCGCGGGCGCTCCTTGGCCGTCGGGCGAAGTTTCTCAGCTGGGCTGTGGTCGCCGTCCTGATCGTCCTTTCATACTGGTACACGGGATGGATCCTGTTCGCACTGTTCGTTCTGTTCCTGGGTGTCAAGCATCCCCCGCCCCTTAACGACATTTCCGGCCTAGATTGGAAGAGAAAAGGGCTCGGGATATTCGCAATCGTCATTCTCATAATCGCATTCGTTCCTACGCCACTGTCCCCCATCTCCGCTGACTACTCTTTCGAACTCGAGCCTCAGGTAGACGCCAATGCAACCATCTCGGCAGGAGCCTCGATGGTGTTCCCCGTAACAGTGAACAACACTGGGAACGCCCTGAACGAGATACGCTTCGTCACTGAATCTGGATCTTCTGATTTCCTCGTCAGGTACAAGCAGCAAACGGAAGACGATTCAGCATACGAATCGACCTACAGGATGTTCCTGAACTCTAGCGAGCTAAGGACGCTCGACATCTCAGTGACGGTCGCCAGCGACGCAGTGCCCGGAGAGAACGCGAGCGTCGTCGTGAAAGCCATCTCGGCCAACACGTCGATCGAGAGAAGGCTCGAGCTCAACATAACGACGGGAAACCCGATAGTGACGTTCCAGCACGAAAGCGAGATATTCATACCGATAGGGGACCGGGCCAACAGCACAATCGAAATCGAGAACGCGGGCAGCGCGAGCGTGGACCTGACCATGGAGGTCGTGTCGAGCTACATGTACATCGACGCCATCTTGTACACGACTTCTCCTGAGGACCCTGGCGCGACCACGTGGCTGAATGTAACGGTCCCCGCGCTCAGCAATGCAACGGCTGGGCTGACAATATTCGTTTGGAGCCCTGCCTATTCCGGCGTGTATGACGTCACGGTTCGCGTGTACTACAATGAAGATGGAAACCTTGTGTTCCTGCAGAACATCGCGATCCAGGTGACGGCCAGCTAGCGCCGCTCGAGGACGCAGAAATTCCTGGTCAGCGACCTGTGAACCCAGAGCTCATGGCTCTGGAGCAACCTGAAATCAGATGCGGATTCCAGGAGACTCTTGTCAGGCACGACCACAACGACCCTCGACCCTTTGTCGAGCACTTTTGAGAATGCGCGGAACGCCCTTGAGTAGAGGTCCGGTATGCTCTCACCATCCGTGCTCGTGGACCTGCCATATGGAGGGTCCGTTGCGATTCCGTCGACAGGCCCGACCATCTCTCGGATCTTCCCGACATCGCAGAGCATGAAGTCCGCCTTGGCCTTGACGTGCGCGAGGTTCTTCTCCGCGCCCTGGATCATCTTCTCCGAGAAATCGGTGCCGACCGCTTCGAGCCCCGAGAGGCTCGCCTCAGCCACTATCGCGCCGGTGCCGCAGAACGGGTCCAGCAGCCTCTCCCGAGGTCTGGTCATCGTCAGGTTGACCATCGCTCTAGCGAACTTCGGATGAAGCGACGCCGGATACGTGAAGGGGAGATATCTGTTCTTCCTGCGCTCGTATGCAGGTCTGTCGATGGAGGCTATGAGCCTCGAGATGTGGGCCTTCCTGGAGAATACTATCCTGATGTCCGTCACAGGAGATCTGAGGTCGACACCCTTGCCCTTTCCCATCACAGATCCCACCCTTCTGGAAACGCCCGCGAGGTCTACGGAGACCTCGCCGACCTTAGTGGATCTGACGCGTATCGGCCCGGGAACGTCGATGCGCGCAGCAGACACCTCGACCTCCCCGAAGGCGCAAGTAGAGAGCCACTCGCTCACATGGTGACACAGCCCGAGCCGCGACGCGAGAATCCGCGGATCGGCACCCGTATCGAGCACCAGCACCCCGGGCTCGGCATGCACAACCTCAGGTCTATGGTCCAGGGACTCGGCGGTCGCGGCTGCCTCCGCCCTGGCGAGCGACTCGCACTCCATGGACAACTCTAGGAACAGCCTCACGAAGGGCCTGACATCCCGACGAGCGCTTTAAGGTTGCCCTCAGTCGGATATTCCCGCTTCTGAAACCTGGAAGACTGCCTCTGCCTCTGGCAGGTTGGGAGAGTCGATGAGCCGAGCGATCCTCTTCCCGCCCTTGCTCTTTCTAAGGTATATCCTGAACGTGGCAGTGTGCCCCACGATGTGGCCGCCGATCGGCCTCGTCGGATCCCCGAAGAACGCGTCCGGCTTCGCGGCCACCTGGTTCGTGACTGCAATGACAGAGTTGTGGACGTCCCCGAATCTCAGCAGGTCGTGCATGTGCTTGTTGAGCATCTGCTGCCTCTCTGCAAGCGCTCCCCTGCCTATGTACTCGGCCCTGAAGTGCGCCGTGAGGGAGTCCACCACGAGCATCCTGACAGGGAACTCCTTGGCCATCTCGAACGCCTTGGCGACGAGCAGCATCTGGTGATGGCTATTGAACGCGCGCGCGACATGTATCTTCTTGAGGATCTCGCCAGCGTCCAGCTCCTTGGCCTCCGACATCTGCGTGATTCTCTCGGGTCTGAAGGTCTGCTCAGTATCAATCATTATCGTGTGACCGTCGAGGCCACCGTCCTCGATCGGCGTAGTGACATTGACCGCGAGCTGATGGCAGAGCTGTGTCTTCCCCGAGCCGAACTCCCCGAAGAACTCCACGATCGCGCGGGTCTCGAACCCTCCGCCCATAAGTTCGTCCAAAGCCTTCGAGCCCGAGGTGAGTTTCGCCACGCTCTTCCTCCTCTCAAGGATGACATCGCCCGTCTCGAAGCCACCGACGTCCGCCGCCTTCTTGGCCGCAGCTATTATCTTCGCCGCAGTCGGCTCGCCGATCTCCGCCAGCTCGGCTAGGTTCCTCGGTGAATCAACAGCGAGCATCATAATGTCGTTGTAGCCCGCCTCGCGCAGCTTGTCGAATATTGCGGGCCCTACTCCCGGGAGCTTCTCGATTTCCTCCTCGGACATCTAAGATCAACACCTGTACCGTCTAAACCTGTAGGTCGAGATATAAGCGTATTGATTGGAGGTATCCGAAAGTGTTCATTCAGACGATATCATCCTGGGCCTGCCGACAGGAATAGGCCAGAAACCATAGCATCTGGTGCGCTGGGTGTCCTTTCGGCCTCTGCAAAAGATATTAAATAGTCCTGACCGTTCGAGGGGCGTAATGGCGAAGAAGAGAAAGAAGGACAAGGAGCCCCAGGAGGATTATCAGTTCATCCCTCCCGACTTCGACGAGAAGGAGTTCCTCAGGAAGGAGATGCGTGACATCCGGTCGGCCCTCCTCACGATAGCCTTCGCAGTATTGTTCGGGGCGGTCGCCGGCGGGATTGCTTCTGCGAGTCCGAACTTCGCATTGGTGGGGCTCATCATCGTCATAGCTGGCATCGTCGCCCTGCCCACACTGTACAGAATCGTCGGGGTGGACACATCGGCCTTCCAGAAGAAGCACTGGGCAGGAAACCTCGGGACATTCTTCTTCACATTCCTGGCAATCTGGGTGATGTTGATGAACCCACCGTTCGCAGACCTCGCCAAGCCCATGGTGGATGACGTCATCGTATGGGTCGAGAGCGACGGCGTCCTCACCGGCCTCGAGTACGTCTACCTGGAACCTCTGGGCGGATATTATTGGATCGTCACGAACACTTCCTCGCCTGCTGGCACCATACACGTGGACTCAGGCGACACGATCAACATAACGGCGAAGATCGCGGACAACGGGAAGCTCGTGACAGCGGAGATAGCGATAGGTTCCTCGTCTGCGACGTACTCTGCGATGACCGAAGAGGAGAACAACCGGTTCGGCTTCAAGGTGCCCGGGGACTTCACGACCTCATGGTTCCTGTACATCAGGGCGGTCGACGACGCGGGCAATGAGCGATTGCTCCATCCGACGCCTCCGTTGCCGCTCGCACCTTAGGCAGCTTCTCAGGAGACGACTACCTCTGCCAGGGCATCCTCTCGTCGAAGTGTTTGGTAAGCGCGGCCAGATGCTCCTTCGCGAGGACTTCTGAGCCACTGAGGACATTGAACTTGCCAACCTTCTTGACGTCCTTCCCGAGCGGTATGTCGTCCAACTTTGCCCTCACGAGCTCGTCCGCTCGCTCGTACTTCCTCTCTATCATGACGTACCACCGCCCGTCCTCGACGTAAGGCGCCGACTTACCGGCGGAGTTCCACTTGGCGAGGAACTCGTTCACGTTCTCCGAGTTGGCCGGCGGTCCCCTGTGCTTCTTCGACTTCGGCAGGGTCATCGAGTTCACCTCGACGACGAGATGCGTGAGGTCGTCCACTTGTATCGAGGTCTTCTCGATCTCGAACTCCTCCCTCTCCAGGAGCGACGTCACAGACGTCAGAGACTTGCGCAGCTGAGGGTATACGACGTCGTCGATGAGGTCCATC
>Ga0299915_10003010_pt1 | contig 12227 bp, 8 predicted proteins | sample RVTome_13_FD_200263 | JGI IMG/M metagenome (GOLD analysis project Ga0299915, IMG submission 200263) | Soil microbial communities from uranium-contaminated site in the Upper Colorado River Basin, Wyoming, United States - RVT92D227 (version 2) ...
CGGACCTGATGTTCACCACGCTTTCTCTGATTGTGATCGCCGGCGCCTCCCTTGTCTGTCTTTGGGTTCGCCTGCAGATGGTCGAGATCGGGTACCAGATGCAGGCGCTCCAGGAGAGCGAAGAGCGGCTGTCGCGGGCGCGCTCCGCTCTCATCCTCGAAGAGGAAACGCTGAAGCACCCGGAGCAGATCGACCGAATCGCACGCATCCAGCTCGGAATGAACCGCGTACGTTTAAACCAGCTGCTCCCCGTCGGAGCGCGGGCGGATGACCTCGCCAGCGCGACCTCGCTGGCGATGGCCAAGACCGCTGCGCCGGAGGGGAGCGCTCGAAGGCTTACGCCTGTTAACTGATGATGTCGGAACACGAGAATCCTGCACACGCCGGTCGGATTGCACTGGTAATCGCATTTATTTGCCTCTGGTGCTTCCTCATCTTAGGGCGACTGTGTCAGCTGCAGATTGTCAGACACGATGAACTACTGCAGCAGGCGCAGGAAAGACAGCAGGTCGTACGCCTGGTGCGGGCGCCGCGTGGAGTAATTTACGACAGCCGCATGGACGAGCTTGCCACCAGCATGTCCGTCAACACGGTGATCGTCGTGCCCCGCAGAATAAAAGACATCCCGGCCGCCGCTGCCAGCCTGGCCGCCATCCTCGACCTCGACGCCGGCAAGCTGCGCGAAAGAATGATGGATCCAAAGCGGCGCGGCTATCTGGTGGTCAAGCGGCGCATCGACCCGCAGGACGAGGCGCGCATTGCGGCTCTGGGGACCGAGGGTATCGAACTCGAAGAGGAGAGCCTGCGGGTCTACCCCAACCGCGACCTCGCCTGCCATGTCCTGGGTTTCGTCAACATGGAGGGCGCCGGAGGCGGCGGGATTGAAATGCAGTACGACCGCGAGCTGCGCGGTGAGGACGGCCGGTTTGCCTCCGATGTCGATGCGCGGCGCCGCTCCTTCCGTGCGACCGTGCTCAAGCCTCCGGTCCAAGGGCGATCGCTCATCCTCAGTCTCGATAAGACGCTGCAATACATCGCCGAGCGTGAGCTGGCGCTGGGCGTCCAAGACGCCCGGGCAGCTTCCGGTAACGTGATCATCATGGAGCCCGACACCGGCCGGATCCTTGCGCTGGCCAACTATCCCAGTTTCAACTCGAACCGGTACAACGATGCGGAGCCCGATCTGTGGCGCAACAGGGCGGTGACGGACCTCTTCGAGCCCGGCTCGACCTTCAAGGTGGTGGTTGCCGCCGCGGCTCTCGATCGCGGCTTGACCCGGCCCGGCGAGGTGATCGACTGCCAGATGGGTTCCATTATCATCGGGCGGCACGTCTTTCACGACCACAAGCCCTACGGGCTGTTGACCTTCAGCCAGGTCCTGGAGTATTCGTCGAACATCGGGGCCGCCAAACTGGGCCTGCGCCTCGGCCAGGAGCTTCTGCACCGGGCCCTGCTGGACTTCGGCTTCGGCGCCAGGACCGGCATCGACTTGCCGGGTGAAATCATCGGCTTGGTGCGCAGTTGGCAGAATTGGTCCGCGCTCTCCATCGGCGCCATTTCCTTCGGGCAGGAGGTGGGCGTCACTTCCCTGCAGATCCTGCGCGCCATCAACGCCATTGCCAACGGCGGCTATCTGGTCCGGCCCACCGTTGTGGACCGGGTGATCGACGAACAGGGCGACCTCGTGCACGTCACTGCGCCGGGAAAAAACCGGATCATGAGCCCGGCGACTGCTCAGGTGGTGCGCGATGCCTTCGCGGGGGTGGTACTGCGGGGCACCGGACGCCGAGCGGCCGTCGAGGGCTATCGCTGTGCCGGAAAGACCGGCACGGCCCAGAAGATCGTCGACGGCCACTACTCCGATTCCAAGTACCTGGCGTCATTCGTCGGATTCGCCCCGCTGCCCGCGCCGCGCCTCTCCATCCTGGTACAGATTGACGAACCGAAGGGCAAGATCTATGGAGGCGATGTCGCAGCGCCGATCTTCGCGAAGATCGCCCAGGAGGCGCTCTTGCATCTGCGGGTGCCGCCGGACTCATCGCTGCCTCTGCCGGCCTTGAAGCCCACGCTGGCATCGGCGGCGGTCGATTATGCGCCGAATGCCACACCGGCTGCTCCAATCACCGCCGCGCAGGACGTCAGGACGCAAGCCGGCGTTGCGCCGGAGATCATCGTCGCCGCAGGACCCGACAGCGCCGCGCTTCCCGATTTCAACGGCATGGATAAACGCCGGGTGATTGAGCGCTGCCTCGATCTGGGTCTTAAGCTGCAGATCCGCGGCTCCGGCACGGCGGTCCACCAGGAGCCGCCCCCGGGCACCCTCATGGCATCTGGCGATACTTGCAGCGTCACGTTCGCACGGGCGCCGCAGGGTCCGCGCAGCCGTGCCGGGGATCCGGCCGGCGCCGGGGCCACAGCCGCTCCGAACCAAACGGCGGGCGGCCCGCCTCGATTTCGCTGAACTGAGGACGGCCATGCTCCTGAAGAGCCTGATCAAAGACATTCCCGAGGTCGCCTGCAAAGGCGATCCTGGGATCAATATCCGCGGCCTGTCCCACGATTCCAGGACCGTGCTCCCGGGCAATCTGTTCGTGGCCCTCCGCGGCGCCAGGACAGACGGCAACCGCTACCTGTCCCAGGCCATCGAGCGCGGCGCCGTGGCCCTGGCCTCGGAAGAGAACCTCGAGCCGAAAGAAGCAGTCGCCGTCCTGACTGTCAGGGATGCCCGCCGCTTCCTCGCCGAAGCGGCACTGATTTTTTACGGCGATCCTGCGGCGCATTTCAAGCTGGTGGCGATTACGGGCACCAACGGCAAGACCACGACGGCATACCTCCTGCACTCCATCTTTCGCCAAGCCGGCTTGCGCAGCTGCCTGGCCGGCACCCTGGGCTTGTATATCGGCGAGCAGCGTTCGTCCAGCGCTTATACCACTCCGGAAGCGCCGGAACTGTTCGGCTTTTTGCGCCAGGCGCTCGACGGCGGCTGTACACACGGCGCGCTCGAGGCTTCCTCCCACGCCCTCGCCGGCAAGCGCGTGTACGGAGCGAAGTTTGCGGCCGGCGTCTTTTCGAACCTCTCTCCGGAGCACCTCGATTTCCATGGAGACATGGAGTCCTACTACCGCGCCAAGCGCCTGCTTTTCGACGGCGGCGGGCGCAACCAGATCGATTGCGCCGTCATCAACACGGACGACGCCTACGGCCGCAGGCTGGCCGCGGAGACGCGAGGCCCGATGCTCTGCTACGGAGCAGGGCCGGCGGCCCATGTGCGGCTGATGGTGAGCCGTAAACATATCGACGGCACGGACCTCCATATCGGCACGCCGCTGGGCGATGTCCGGCTGCGCATGCGACTGATCGGCACTCCCAACATATACAACGTGCTGGCGGCCGTGAGTGCGGCCGTCAGCCTGGACATCCCGCTGGACAGCATTCGCGGCGGCATCGAATCGGTGGCCGGAGTGCCGGGCCGGATGGAACTGGTGCGCGCAGACCAGCCGTTCACCCTCGTGGTCGACTATGCTCACACGCCGGATGCACTCGAAAAACTGCTGCAGACCATACACGAGCTCCCGCACCGCCGCATCATCACCGTCTTCGGCTGTGGCGGAGACCGCGATCCGTTTAAGCGCCCGGTCATGGGCGAGATAGCCGGCCGCCTGAGCGCTATGGTGATCATCACCTCCGACAACCCGAGGACCGAGGACCCGCAGAAAATCCTGGCGGAGATCGAACCGGGAACCCGAAAAACCGGCGCCGACTGCCGGATCGTGGCCGATCGCCGCCGGGCCATCGGCATCGCGGTCTCGGCGGCGGAGGCCGGGGATGTGGTCGTGATCGCCGGAAAGGGGCACGAGGACTATCAAATTCTGGGCACGCAGTCGGTTTCTTTCGACGACCGGGCAGTCGCGCGGGAACTGATAGCGCAGATGCAGACGCTGAAAGGAGCCCGAAACTGAGGTGAGCTACATCAACAATCTTACCTTGCACGACCTGAGGTACAACGGCACGAGGCCGGCATCGGCAGCCTTGACGGACATCATCATGGAACAGATTACTGCAGGCCAGGTTGAATCATGCACCGGCGGAATTCTGGCTTATGGATCAAGATCGGCGGTCTTCTCCGGCATCTCAATCGACAGCCGCACCATTCAGAACGGCGACCTGTTCTTTGCCATCCGCGGGGCGCGCCAGGACGGCCACCGGTACGTCGCCGAAGCGCTCCAGAAGGGGGCGGCGGGAATCGTGGTGGACGCAGGGTACGTCCTCCCGGATGTCTTTCCCGCGAATCGTATCCTGCTCCGTGTCGAGGACTCCCACCGGGCGCTGAAGGATCTGGCGGCACAAGTCCGGGAGCAATGGATGGGAAGCCTGGTCGCGATCACCGGGAGCATGGGTAAGACCATCACCAAGGAATTCATCTATCGGGTATTGAGTACGGAATTCAGCGTTTACCGCTCCCCCGGCAACTTCAACAACCTCTTCGGCCTGCCTTTGGCGATCTTCGGCCTCAGCCGGGATGACCACATCGGAGTATTCGAATTGGGCATGAGCGCCCCGGGCGAAATAGCCGAAATGTGCCGCATTGCAAGCCCTGACGCCGGCGTTATCACCAACGTGGCGCCGGTGCACCTCGAATTCTTCCACAGCCTGGAAGAAATCGCGCACGCCAAAGGGGAACTGGCCGATGGGCTTCGGCCGGACGGCCTGCTGGTTTATAACGCCGACGATCCGCTGGTCGACGAGATTGCCCGCCGCTTCGGCGGTCCAAAACTCTCTTACGGGTCCTCGGACCGCGCTGACCTGCACATCGAGGGTATCGAGGTGCTCGACCTGGAGGAAACCCGGCTGCAGTTCACCTACGAGGGCATCACTCAAAAAGTCATGATCCCCCTGGGCGGCGTTCACTACGCGCTCAATGCCCTGCCCGCGGTCGTCCTCGGCCGCCACTACCGGATCGACATGGAACAGATCCTTGAGGGGCTGAGGAACCTGGAGCAGGCTTCGATGCGCGGCCGGATCGTCCGCTTCAAAGAAGGCTTCACTCTCATCGATGATTCCTACAACTCCAATCCCCGCGCCCTGGCGCGGATGCTCGAGGCGCTGGCAGCCGGAAAGCCCTGCAGCCGGCGCATGCTCGTCGCCGGAGAGATGCTGGAACTGGGGCCCGAATCCGCGGCACTCCACTACCAGTGCGGCGTGCGCGCCGCCCAGATCGGAGTAGACATGATTGTCGGCGTCCAGGGCGCAGCCAGGGAGATCGTCCGCGGCGCAGTCGAATCCGGCATCCCGGAATCGCGCGCCCTGTTCTTTACCCAGTTGGAGCCGGCGATCGACTTTGTCGCCCGGGAGGTGCGCGCAGGGGACCTGCTCCTGGTCAAGGGCTCACGCGGCGTGCACCTGGAGCGGATGGTGCAGGCTTTGCAGTCACAATACCAGGAGTGGCATAACCACAACCCATAAGAACCTCACCCCAAAGGCGCTCAGCACGCAGAGGCTGGGATATGGAAAAGAAAAACCGAAGCCACGGATTTCACGGAGCGCACCGAGGAAATCAGGACGCGCAAGAACGCCGGCGAACGCGGATTCGGCTGGAGCAGCAAGGTCGGCGGGTGGATGGCACGAGCTTTTGCTGCCCCGAAGGGCAGCAAAAGCTCGTGCCATCCACTCGCGTTTTTCCGTGTCCCAAATCTCTGTGTTTTCCCTGCGCGCTCTGCGCCTCTGCGGTTTGCTTTTTCTTTGGTTGCGGCTATGCCGCTCCATGAAATTCGTGGCTTGTTCTTCTATTTTCGAAACAGCAGTACGGAACAGGTGATGTGATGCTTTGGTACGCACTCTACTCATTGCACGATTACATCCCCGCCTTCCGGGTGTTCCAGTACGTCACCTTCCGGACGGCGGCAGCCGGCATCACGGCGCTCCTGCTCTGCCTGCTGATCGGCCCGTGGCTGATCCAGCGGCTGCACCGGTTCCAGATAGGCCAGCAGATCCGCGAGGACGGACCGGCGTCCCACCAGAAGAAAGCGGGCACACCCACGATGGGCGGCATTCTGATCCTGGTCGGAATCCTGGTTCCGACCCTGTTATGGGCAAACCTGGCCAACTGGTTCGTCTGGGTGGCGGTCATCACAACCGCGCTTTTCGGGCTGGTCGGCTTTGCGGACGACTACGCGAAGATCGCGCGCAAAAAGTCCCTGGGCATGAAGGGCCGCAGAAAGATGCTCTACCAGGCGTTGATCAGCCTGGGGGTCTGCGTCGCGCTCTATTATCTGGCCGCCTACGGCTTCTACAGCACCCGGCTGAGCGTCCCCTTCTTCAAGAATTTCACGCCGGATACGGCGGCCTGGCAGGTCCCGCTCATACCGATCGCCTTCCCGCTGGCACTGCTGGTGCTGTTTTTCATGCTCGGATCGTCCAACGCGGTCAACCTCACCGACGGGTTGGACGGGCTGGCCTCCGGCTGCGTCGTCATCGCGGCATCGGCGCTCACCGTGCTGTGCTACGTCAGCGGGCACGCCCGCTTCGCCGACTATCTGGACTTGATCAAGAACAACTATGCCGCGGAGCTGACCATCTTTTGCGGATCCATGGTCGGCGCCACGCTGGGATTTCTCTGGTACAACGCCCATCCGGCTCAAATATTCATGGGCGACGTGGGTTCCCTCTCGCTCGGAGGGGCGATCGGGTCGGTGGCGGTAATGATCAAACAGGAGTTTCTCCTCCCCATGATTGGGGGGGTTTTCGTGCTGGAGGCCCTCTCGGTCATCCTGCAGGTCGCCTCGTTCAAGTTCACCGGGAAGCGCATCTTCCGCATGGCGCCGCTTCACCACCATTTCGAGCTGGCCGGATGGACCGAAAGCCAGGTAGTGATCCGATTTTGGATAGCGGCCATCGTCTTCGCCCTGTTCAGTCTGACGACCCTGAAGCTGAGATGAGCCGACACGAGCATGCCGAGGACACAGGGCGGATGGGCAGCCCGGCTGCCGGGGCCGCCGGCACAAGGACAATGAGGATGAGACCGGACCTGGAAACATCCTATCGGGGAATGACGGCGCTCGTCGTGGGCGCCGCCCGCAGTGGAATCGCCTCGGCGGAGTTCCTGCTCTCCAGCGGCGCTCGGGTCATCCTGACCGATTCGAGGGATGATGAAAGCCTGCGTTCATCCCTGGCTGCGCTGCGGAAAACGGCGGCGGGCCCCGGAGAACTGATCCTGGAGCTCGGCGGACATCAATCCGAGAGCTTCACCCGGTGCGATTTTGTCGTCGTCAGTCCCGGAGTCCCCGCTTCCCTGCCTCACCTCGAGGAGAGCCGCCGTCTCGGCATCCCGATCATCCCGGAAGTCGAACTGGCCTACCGGCACTTGAAAGGCACCATCATCGGAATTACGGGGTCGAACGGCAAGACCACTACCACGGTGCTGGTCGCCGAAATCCTCCAGGCGTCGGGCAAAAAGGCGCGCGTCGCCGGAAACATCGGCCTGCCGCTGATCGGCTTTGTGGCTTCGTCCCAGCCCGGCGACATCTTCGCAACCGAACTGTCGAGCTTTCAGCTGGAGTGCCTCCGGGACTTCCGGCCCCACATGGCGGCGATCCTGAACCTGAGCCCCGACCACATGGACCGCCATCGCAGCTTCGAGGACTACATGGAGACCAAGCGCCGTATTTTCCTGAACCAGGGTTACGGCGACGTCGCTGTTCTCAACCGGGACGACGCGCGCACCTCGGCCATGGCCGGCGCGCTCCGGTCCATCCCGCTGTTCTTCAGCCGGCGCACCGAGGTTGACCTCGGGGCATTCGTGAAGGGCGGGCGCGTCGTTTATCGGGGCGGGCGGGACGAGACCGACCTGTTCGACACCCAGGCAATCCAGATGAAGGGGGCGCACAACCTGGAAAACGTGCTCGCCGCCTGCACCATGGCGCTGACCCTCGGCGCGCCCGCAGAGCGCGCCGCGGCAGCCGTTTTATCTTTCAAGGGCCTCGAACACCGGCTGGAGTGGGTGGCGGAAATCGACGGCGTCCAGTACTTCAACGACTCGAAGGCCACTAACGTCGACGCCGCCCTAAAATCGCTCGAGGCTTTCCCAGGCAATGTTCTCATGATCGCCGGCGGACGGGACAAGGGAGGAGACTTTTCTCCGCTCAGGCTGCCCGTCGCCCAGAGGGTCAAGCACCTGGTGCTCATTGGAGAAGCCGCGGGAAAGATCGGTGACGCGTTGGGCGAGGACACCGCCATCACCCGCGCGCGCACCTTGCCGGAAGCTGTGGCGCTCTGCCGCCGCCTGGCCCGGCCGGGGGATGTCGTCCTGCTGGCGCCGGCATGCGCGAGCTTCGACATGTTTCGGGACTTCGAGGAGCGCGGCCGGGTCTTTAAGAATGCCGTGCATGAAATCGGGGGGCAGTCACCCCAAATCAGAAGCCGGGAGTGAGTGAACAGGTTATGGCCTATCGGGCGAGCGGCGATAAAGTGTTGTTCATCGACGTCATGCTGCTGACCATATTCGGGTTGATCATGCTTTACAGCGCCTCCTCCGTCAAGGCATCGACTGAACACGGCATGTCGTCCTACTACTTCGTGCGCCAGCTGGCTGTTGGGGCCGCCGGCGTGCTGCTTATGATCGCCTTTATGAACGTGGACTATCACGTGTGGCAGAACGAAAAAGCGGTGCGCATCCTGATCCTGGTCAGCCTGCTGGGCCTGGTCCTCGTGCTCTCGCAGCCGCCCATCAACGGCGCGCGCCGCTGGCTGCGCTTCGGCGGTCTGCCGTCGTTTCAGCCGTCCGAGCTCGCCAAGCTGGTGATGCTGTTCTTCATGGCCGCCTTCCTGCACAAATACGAACACGAAATCAACCGGCCGGCCCAGCGCCTGATCCCTTGCGCAACCGTGGTCGGACTCTGCACCGGTCTGATCGCCATCGAACCCGACCTGGGACAGGCGCTGTGCGTGGCCGCCATCGCGTTTATCCTCTTGTTCACCGCCGGTCTGAGCTGGAAGTACATCGGGCTGGCGGCGTCCCTGGCGGCGCCTGCCTTCTATTTCGGGGTGATGCGGGTCCCTTTCCGCTGGGAGCGGGTGCAGACATTCCTCGATCCGCTGCAGGATCCGCTGGGCGCCGGGTGGCAGATCTCCCAGTCGCTGGCCGCCGTCGGGAGCGGCGGCCTGTTCGGCCTGGGACTGGGCGCAGGAAAGCAGAAGCTGTTTTTCCTGCCCGAGGCGCACAGCGACTTCATCTTCGCCGTCATCGGCGAGGAGAGCGGGCTGATCGGGACCGGCCTGATCTGCCTGGCATTCCTGTTGTTCTTCCAGCGGGGCATGAAAATCGCCTTGCGGGCGCCGGACCGGTTCGGGTTCTACCTGGCGCTGGGCATCACCACGATGGTGGTGGTGCAGGCACTGATCAATTTCTCGACTGTCCTGGCGCTGATGCCGGCCAAAGGGACGGCCCTGCCGTTCATCAGCCAGGGCGGTTCATCGCTGCTGGTCAACCTGACGGCGGCGGGTATATTGCTGAACATTTCCAATTTCGGCGAGCGGGCCTGACCGGCCCGGGGGCCGGCAAGACACGGCATTATGAAACTAATCATCGCGGGCGGAGGCACTGGCGGCCATCTTTACATCGGGATCGCCGTTGCGCGCGAGCTGCAGCGCCGGGATCCCCGGCATGACGTGCTGTTCGTCGGCACGCGGCGCGGGCTGGAAGCCCGGATCGTGCCCAACGAGGGGTTCCGCCTGGAGTTCATCACGTCGGCCGGTCTGAAAGGTATGGGCGCCTGGAGATGGATGAAAAACTTCCTGATCATTCCCAGAAGCCTGCTGCAGTCCCGCCGCCTCGTGCGCAGCTTCTCGCCCGGCCTGGTCATGGGCGTGGGCGGCTACTCCTCCGGCCCGGTGGTGCTGGCTGCCTGGTGGCTGCGCAAGCCGACGTTGATCGTGGAGCCCAACGCCTACCCCGGCCTTGCCAACCGCTGGCTGTCGCGCGTCGTAGACCAAGTGGCGCTCGCTCTGCCCGACGCCGCCGGCTATTTCGGCAACAGGGCCGTGGTTACGGGAATCCCGGTGCGCAGCGAGTTTGCCGCAGCGCGCCCGGTCACGCATGAACCCGGCAGGCTGACCTTGCTGGTCTATGGCGGCAGTCAGGGCAGCCAGGCGCTAAACTCGACCATGTGCGGCGCCCTTCCACAATTGAAGCAGATCGGGAGCGCGCTGCGGATCATCCACCAGACCGGGGATAAGGACCTGGAGCAGGTCCGGTCCGCTTATCGAGAAGCCGGTAGCGCCGCGGATGTGCGCGCATTTCTGCCGCGCATCTACGAGGAGTTCGGGCAGGCAGACCTGATCATCTGCCGGGCGGGCGCATCCACCGTGGCCGAGATCACGGCGGCCGGAAAGGCGGCCATCCTCGTCCCGTTCCCGGCGGCGGCCGATGACCACCAGACCAAAAATGCCCGGGCGCTGGAAAAGGCCGGCGCCGCCGTGATGATACGCCAGTCGGAATTTGCACCGGAACGCCTGGTCCGGGAAATCAGGCATTACATGGAAAATACCGAAGCGCTGCGGCATATGGAAGAGGCGGCGCGGCGCTTGGGCCGGCCGGACGCCACCCGCACCATCGCAGACATGGTTGAGGTGCTGGCGGGCGGGCAGAATCGCAGCGCTCCCAGCCGCCGCCAGGCCTGATTCGGACGGCGGGCGGAACAGGATAACCGGGCACCTGGACGCACGAGACAGACATGTTACGCAAGATTCAAAAGATACACTTGGTCGGGATCGGGGGCATCGGGATGAGCGGTATCGCCGAGCTGTTACTGAACCTCGGATACCAGGTCTCCGGCTCCGACTTAAAGCCGAGCCCCATTACCGAGCGGCTCGCCGGCCTGGGGGGAATCATATCTGAAGGACATGCGGCGGAGAACGTGCGCGGCGCCAACGTCGTCGTCACCTCTTCGGCGGTCAGGCCCGACAACATTGAAGTGGTGGAAGCCAAAAAGCGGCAAATCCCGGTGATACCGCGAGCGGAGATGCTGGCCGAGCTGATGCGCCTCAAGTACAGCGTAGCGGTTGCGGGCGCTCACGGCAAGACAAGCACGACGTCCATGATCGCTACCATGATGGCATATGCCGGCCTGGATCCAACGGTGGTGATCGGAGGAAGGCTGAACGCCATCGGCAGCAACGCCAGGCTCGGGACCGGAGAGTATATCGTCGCAGAGGCCGACGAAAGCGACGGCTCATTCCTGAAATTGAGCCCGACGGTGGCTGTGGTCACCAACATCGACCGCGAGCATCTGGAGCATTATGCGGATCTGGCGGAGATCCAGGATGCCTTTGTAGCCTTCGTCAACAAGGTGCCGTTCTATGGGGCGGCGGTCCTCTGCATGGATGACCCGAACGTACAGGCCGTCATTCCGAGGATTACGCGGCGAATCGTGTCTTACGGGACCAGCAGCCAGGCGGACCTTGTGGCCTCCCACGTGGCCTTCGAAGGTTTCAGCAGTTCATACCGCCTGCGGTGCGGCGGAAAGGATCTGGGCGGGATCTGCATCAACGTCCCCGGACGCCACGGAGTGCTGAACTCGCTGGCCGCCGTGGCCGTCGGACTGGAGCTGGAGATTCCGCTGAACAAAATCGCAGCCGGCCTGGCCGGCTTCCAGAACGCGGACCGGCGTTTTCAGATCAAAGGGGAGCGCAACGGCGTGCTCGTGGTGGATGATTATGGACACCACCCGACCGAGATTGTCGCCACCCTCAGCGCCATCCGGTCCGCCGGCGATCGACGCGTGGTGGCGGTCTTTCAACCGCACCGGTACACGCGCACCGAGGCGCTCGAAGAGGAGTTCGCCCGCGCTTTCTATCACGCCGATGTCGTCATCGTGCTCCCGATCTATGCGGCGGGCGAGGACCCGATACCGGGCGTCGATGCGGAGAAGCTCGCGGGACTGATCAAGAAGTTCGGCCACCGCGAGGTGGCATATGTTTCCGGCTTTGCGCAGGCCATGGAGCTGCTGCGCGAAAAGGTCCGGCGGGGTGACCTCCTCATCACCCTCGGCGCGGGCGATGTCTGGAAAATCGGCGAGGAGTTCTTCGCCGGATGAGAGTCTGTTCGGGAATAACATGCGCATTTTGCTGCAGGTCCCCAGGCACGCCGGCAAGGAGCGCGCAACGCCGCCAGCGTGCCTGCGGACTGCAGCCCGGAGGGGCGCGACGCCGGGCGGACTGAATGCTGACAGCTG
>Ga0299915_10003011_pt1 | contig 12226 bp, 12 predicted proteins | sample RVTome_13_FD_200263 | JGI IMG/M metagenome (GOLD analysis project Ga0299915, IMG submission 200263) | Soil microbial communities from uranium-contaminated site in the Upper Colorado River Basin, Wyoming, United States - RVT92D227 (version 2) ...
GCAACAGTAGCTACCAGTGCCAACCCTAAAACTAAACTTAAACCGATAATGGTGGCCTTCTTCATGAATATCACCTCCTTTCTTTGGAGTTTCAGCATCCTCAGTATGAATTTCTTGACCTCTGAGGAGAAAATGGTCGATAGAATTTTTTAGTTAGAAATTTTGCGAACGAGATGAATTAAATAGATGAGTTACTTTGGGTGGAGATTAACAGCGAAGAGGAACAGAATTGAAGGTTACGTTGGAATGAATGGAGTCAGGATCCAAAACCTGGATATCCAATGTAGGCGTTAATTCCTGATTCAGTGGAGTTAAATTTAAGGTTACAATAGTGGGATCACCATGAGAGGTGACGGAATGGAAAGGACAGTGGTTGTTCAGGCAGATTTGTTTCCCATGAGTGAAGGGCCCCCCACTGGCTAATTTGTGAGCCATGTTTAAGGGCGTCATCCCAAGAAAAATGGGGATGAGAATGATTGCTGGGATAAGTATTAATAACTTATGTCTGCCTAACATCGGACCCTCTATGATTTAAACCTGACTTTGTGCACAGCAACTTTGATGCCAGAATCTGAAACATCTTCGAAAGAAGACTGAATGTTCGGAAATCACAGGGAGTTGGTAGATTTTTGGAAGGTTCGAAATCTATTCGAAGAATTGAGTTCTCTCGACAATGATGTCGAAGATAGTTTCTGCAAAATCACCAACTTCCCTTTTAATATCAAGTATTCAAATCTTTCGACAAAGCTTTCCACGATCTTGACAAAACTGTCGGAGATCAAAGGAATCCGACAATGTTTATTTCCATTGGCTGAAGCATTAGCGTTTGCACTGTGCCCCAACTACTTCCTACAGGTGTGTCTTGAACGTTGAGAATCCCCCTTGTTGACAATTCTCTACCAATCTTTTTAATATGAACCTATGCGCTTTTGGATCCCTCTCCTCATTCTCTTCTCCTCGGTCCCATCTTTCGCAGGAACCCTGAAAGAATCATCTCTCCAAATATGGAAAGTGGGGAATCATCGATGGACTATTCAGGAAGAGTCCCGATTCGCTAAATGGGTGGAGAAAAATATCACGGAAGATTTCTTCATCCGTTATAAAATCCCTGTTGACTGTGCAGACGTCCCTTATGCGGTGCGTTGGATCTATGCACGGATCGCCCACCTCCCTGCTGCAGCCACAACCAAAGAAGGTAAATTAACCGGCCACTGGTCTACAGAATGGGGGAAACTACCCACTCATCCGGAGTGGCATAAAGATCTCCGGTTCCGTAAAGCCTTTCTTCACATGCTTTCTGAGACAACCACCCGAACCCTTCCCCTGGATACCTACCCCGTTCGAATTGACCCGGGTTCAATCACCCCTGGAACGGGTTTTTTCATTACGGAGTCACATTCCGGTGTCATTGCCCGTGTCATTTTAGACGGGAGTACCGCTCACCCCCTTCAGACCTGGGAGGCGACGTCTCCTGTAAAACTGCAGAAGATGAGCGGAAGGGATTTTCTGACCACCCGGCCGGAATCTACAATCTACTCCGGTTTGGTAAAGTTCCGCTGGCCAATTTTTGAAAATGGGCATTGGAAATATCTTCCTGCTGAAAAACATCCCTTTTACTCTCTGGAACAGTACTCTCCAACTTTCTCGGAGGGCTACACCGATTTCGTCGAAGCGGTAGCGAAAAGAATTGACCCAACAGATTACGATCCCAGGGATAAAATGGAAAAGGTGTTGGACAAAACGGTTCAGTATATTAAAGAGAGGGTGCCGATTGTCTTAGAAGGATTCCAACGATGTCACAAGGGAGGTTGCCCGGAAGGTTCGGACCTATGGGAGATTCATAGCACGCCCGGTCGTGATGGATGGATAATCTTACTGATAGACCACCTTCATCATCTCATCGAATTGAACCATCTCGACCATGATGCAACAAAAGAAATGATGGAAGGGATTTCGATTCCGATCCAAAAAGATCAATCTATCACTTTTTACCATCTCTATCAGAACTACCTCTGGCTCTCCCCTAATCCGGAAGATTCCATTGAAGCCCGATGGGGATTGAAGAAATGTGACATCATTCTGTCCCAACTCCGAAGCGCCCATCACTCCATGGACTTTATTGAGAGGACTTATCGAAAAAAAGACCCAAAATATGCAGACTTCTCCATTCAACAGCAACGGAAGATCACTCGAAGACTCATTGAAGAATGGGTTAAATCAAACTGCAAAATATTAACCTCCTCAACTCCAGAAACAAGATAGGGAGATGGAGAGATGGGGAGATAGGAAGTCCGGAAAACGAATGATGGGGAGATCAAAAAAAGAATGACGCGGAGATAGGGTGATGGAGGGATGAGGAAACAAACCAAATTCGGAGTGGGATTTTCAATTTTTAGATCTTAAATCTGAAATGTCTTTATAAAAAATACTTGGCGATGTCGATGTGGTATTTATAAGGATCCAATGTCTTGACGATGCTTCTTTTGTAACTTCCATCCCCATCCGTTTCAGTAAGATCAACCACCTCTTTCTTGGCATACCCTTCTTCATCTCGATCGACCACGAGGACAGTGGGGCGATCTAACCATCTGGCATCGCTGTTGGGTTTATAAACAATTCCGATTTCACGCGTATTGAGCAGGACCAGGGATCCTAAAGGATAAATTCCCACAAGGCCAATGAATATCTTAAGGAGAAGGGAATCAAAATGGACTGCCTTCTCCAGCAGCATGAGGGCGAGCGCTTGCTCCGGCGTATAGGGAACTTTCTTATAAATCCGGGGGGTCGTCATCGCATCATAAGCATCCGCAATCTGAATGATCCTTCCGAAGAGGCTCACCTCTTTTTTCCGATAGAGTTTCGGGTATCCTGAAAGATCACTTGTCAGGTGGTGGTCAAAGATACCGACCACCATCCTGGGGTTAATTTCCCCCAATTGCTTCAGATTGAGGACTATTTCCACTCCTGCCAACGGATGCTTTCTCATCAACTCCCATTCCTCATCATCGAGGGCGGCAGGTTTATTTAAAATCTCTCTTGGAATCTTCGACTTTCCGATATCATGGAGCAGAGCCGTAATCCCTAACTCCGCCAAGGTCTTTTTGGAAAATCCCAATCGCTTTCCTATGGCCAGGGCATAGATCGAAACATTGACAGAATGGTTGAAAGTATATTCATCGTAATTTTTGATCATCGTCATTCCCAGGAGGATGGATTCATCCTCGATGACGAGATGGATCGCTTTTTGGGCCAACCTCTTCAACTTCCTGACATCGGCATACTGATTTCCTTTGATATTGGTAATCACTTCTTTGATCGTCCCGATGGTCTCAAAAAATATTTTCTTGCCCACCTCCCGTTGATCTTCCTTCTGGATGGTATAGGCCTCCTCCTCACCCTCAACAATCTCCAAAGGAGTCGCCTCGATCGAAGTGATATGGTGGCCTTCCAACTGTTTTTTGAGGAGATCCGCATTCTCTTCGCAACCCTCTTCCAAGTTGATGAAGGCGTAGATGAAATACCTCAACATCTCTTCTGCCACCAGCGTTTTGAAAGTCACTTCACCGATCAACCGCTTCTTCCATTGAGTCAGAAGATATTTGAAACTGGTAAACCCTTCTACCGAATAACGTAATGGTTGGTCGTTGAGGAAGAAGTCATTCTTGACGATTTTGAGGGAGAGGACCCCTTCCCTGTTGATCAGTGTGTTAATGGTATCGAGGAATTCCGTGACAAACTGATTGAGGGCGACATTTTTAGAATCATAAATCTGGGTGATCCTCATCAGCACATGAAATTTGGTGACGAGGTTGTTCCCCAATTTCGATAGTTCGGAGTCGATGCCACCGGAGGGCTTTGGACTCACTTTTTTGGGTTGGTTCGTGGATTCCGTAATATCCATCTTGTCTCCTTTATGACCAATCATTGTTTCAGCTTTCAGCTTCTAGCTTTCTGCCATCTGCTGTCTGCCTCCTGCCTTCTGCATCTTTTCTTAAGCCCCCATCATTTTCAATGTATTGGCGGCGCATTGTCTCATCTCATTCCATTTTTCCCTTTGGAACCATCTTCTTTTCTTGGCAATCCTCTTTAAGATCGGGATCACCTCTTCCGACTTCGTTTCCCCCAGCGCTCTGAAAAAAGAGGCCTTTTCTCTATAATCCCGTTTATAAAAATCCTCAGAGAGGATGATCTCTGTAAGCGGCTTTATCGCTTTCTCTTTGGTATGCCTCGCCAAAAGGAGTGCCGCCTTTGCTCTGATTCCGGATACAGGATCCATTAAATATTTTTGAATCGGGTCCTTTCCTTTTTCCCCAAATTTATCGAGAACCTGAAGAGTCTCCTCTCTCACTTTCAAATCCCTGTGGGTCACTAAATTTCCCAAATATTTCACCGTAGAGGGATCACCGATCCTCCCTAGGATGTTGAGAATTTGGCAGACCAGGATGGGATTGCCGTCCGATAAGAATTTGCTCAGCGGTTGTATCTCTTCTCGGGATAGTTCGGTCAATTCGTCACAGATCGCCTTTCGCCACTTCCCGGACTCTAACTCGCCCAACAAAAGACAGAGAGGTTCAACGGCCTGCTTCGTGAGGAATTGAAAATATTGGAGGATGGGCTCTGATTTGACCTCTCCGTTCCCTTTCATTGCCTTTCCCAAAAGTTCAACGGAATGGGGGCTGGAGCACTCCTCGAGAATGCGTTGAATGGCAAAAATCTGCTTATCCTTCATCATGATGGATTCCATGGTCTCGTTAAGGCTCTTCAATAGCGCCACCGCCTTTCCTACTTCTTTTTGCTCAAGGAGGTATTCGATGACCCGATCGAAGTAGGAAATCATATTTTCATAGGCGTCTACATCCTCACCGAGATGGAGCAAGATTTCGATTAGGTTGTCAATCAAGACATAGATATAGTCTGCCTGTTCCTCTTGTCGTGCATCACGATGGATTACCTCACTCTCCTCAGGAGTGAGTTGACAGGCTTGAACCAAGGATTGACCTGGAGCGGGGTTGATCACCTGTTGCAACCCTTCTCTCATGGGGACCTGAGAGCTTTCGTCCCGTTCTTCATCCGCCTCCTCTTGAGGCCCTTCCTCCAGGGTGCCTGTGTACTCGGATCCTTTTATCAAATCTTCCTCTGTGGCAGGAACAAAGGTGCTACTTCCATCTAAGAACTCATCCACGGTGGTAAAGGTGATGTGAGAAAAATCCTTTTCCCAGAGCAGGGTGACGAGATCATCCTCCATGCGATTAAGGAAGTCACTTTTTCTCACAATATTGAGAAAATCCATCATCTCCTTGAATTCCAAACCTTTTGAAAATTGGAGTTCCCGAATCCCGTCTTTGAAAAAGACAAAGGCTAAGCTTTCCTTCACGTCCTCATTTTCATAGACAACATTTCCCCGGTAATGGAGCCGGTGCTCCCCGATCTGCAAGGAGAAAGAATCAAATTCACCAAAATATTGATCAAAATCCTTCCTCAGCTTCTCTACAAATTTGGATAGAATAGGATGATTGGCCTCATAGAGTCGAAAGGCTTTCAGGGTCTGAAGAAAAGTTTGAATCAACACCTTGGTTGACTTAACTTTCTCCTCAATGATCTTCTCTTCTGACATATCCGTTTTTTCTTCTAAACTTTTCACCCGATTTCTCCCCTTATCTGTTTTCCACTCTGGCAGATTCATGCTGCCTGCGGATGCTCATTCTCTCCTTTTAGAAATCGATCCAACTCTGATTTGAGAACTTTCCAGCCCTTTCCCGCCTTCGCTCCTTTAATTCTCCCTAAGTAGAGGTACTTCAGATAAGTAGGTCTTGAGATCCGAAGGAAGTGGCAGGCTTCCCGAGTCGTTAGAACAGTATCCTCGCTATCTCTTATCATCGCTTTCCACCTTTTCTATTGGACTTTACACTCATTGATAGCATTTTCTATACCAAAATAGCCGTTTTTATTTAACTCATCGTAATTAAAAAGATTTTTTTAAAGACCCCCGAAGATTTAGGAAGAGAGTTGACATTTTTTGTCTTCTTTACGCTGAACTTGTCCCATCCTGAAGCAAACTACTGGGAGATTGGGAAATAGGGGCATAGGGTGGTGGGGAAATTGAGTTCTATTTTCTTATTGTGTATTTCAAAAGATTCCGGTTAGAATTTTTGTATGGTGAAGCAGGTTTTAGATAACAAAAAGGTAAGCGCCGTTCTGCAAGAGGTGGCTTTGCTCTTGGAGTTGAAAGGGGAAAACCCTTTCAAGGTGAAGGCTTATTCGAACGCAGCAAGAACGATTGAGATTTTGGAAGAAGACCTGGGGGGCATGGTCCGAGAAGGCCGTCTCAAAGAAATGAAAGGAATCGGCGAGGCGTTATCCCAACACATCGCCGAGCTGGTCACCACGGGTCGGCTCCAACTTTATGAAGATCTAAAGGACTCGATCCCAACAGGCCATCTGGAGATGCTTAAAATCCCAGGCCTTGGGCCCAAGAAGATCAAAACCCTTTATGACAAGCTCGATGTGAAAACCGTTGGTGAATTGGAATATGCCTGTCTCGAAAATCGATTGCTTGATCTTCAAGGTTTTGGACAAAAATCCCAGGAGAAGATTCTTCAGGGCATTCAACAGGTCAAGAAATATCAAGGTCAATATCTTTATGGAGAAGTGATCAAACCCGCCCAGGAAATCCTTAAAAAGATCCTTTCCCATTCCAAAGTGATCCGGGGAAATCTCGCCGGTTCCTTGAGAAGAAAGATGGAAGTCGTCAAAAATATCAACCTCGTGTTGAGCACACAACGTCCTCAAGAGATCTTGACCGCCTTTTCCAAGCTTCCTGAAGTGGAAGTGATCCGATTTAAAGACAAAGCCAGCGGTCGCTACCTCCTCCTCTCGGGAGTGGAGGTCGATCTCCGAACCGCTCCGGACCAGACCTTTCCTAATTCTCTCTTCTGCTTCACCGGAAGCCTCGCCCATTGGAAAGCCATGCTTGAAAGGGCACAGGTCATGGGTTTGAAACTCAATGAAGAAGGTCTTCATCAGAACGGCAAGCTCATCTCTTCTAAGGAAGAAGGGGAAATCTTTAATGCGTTGGGCCTTGATTTCATCCCACCGGAGTTGAGGGAGAATCGAGGAGAGATCGAAGCCTCTGAGATGCATCAACTCCCGCGACTGATCGAGGAGCACGATATCAAAGGAATCTTTCATGTCCATTCTTTTCACAGCGACGGGACAAACTCTATTCGGAGCATGGCCCAGGCATCGAAAAAAATGGGATTCTCCTATATCGGTCTTTCCGACCATAGCCAATCTGCCCGTTATGCAGGGGGACTCACACTTGAAAAACTCAAGAAACAATGGAAAGAGATAGATCTGCTTAATCAGGAAATGGAGGGTCTCCATATTTTTAAAGGGATTGAATCTGACATTCTTCCTGATGGATCATTGGATTACGAAGAAGCGATTCTCGGAAAGCTCGACTTTGTCATCGCCTCGGTTCATTCCCACTTCCAAATGTCCCGGGAAGAAATGACTCAAAGAGTGATCAAAGCCATCAGGAACCCCTATACGACGATACTGGCCCATCCAACCGGCCGGCTTCTCTTAGCCAGAGAACCTTACGCCATTGATATGATGCGCATCATTGACGAGGCAAGCCGATCAGGAGTGGCCATTGAACTCAATACCCATCCCTATCGATTGGACATGGATTGGAGATGGTGCAAGTATGCTAAAGAGAAAGGGGCCAAAATTGCCATGAATCCCGATGCCCATGATGAAGAGGGACTGAAGGATACTTATTATGGAGTGGGAATTGGAAGAAAGGGATGGCTGGAGCCCGGTGATATCCTTAATGCCATGGATTTTGGAGAGATGAAGGCTTTCCTAAAGCGGAGAAAACCTTCTTAAGTTTATTGTTTATTGTCCATCGTTCATAGTTCAAGGTCCATCGTTAAACAGGAGGAGGTTATGAAGAAGCAAGAGGATTTAAAAAATAGAGTAAAAGAGATCATTAAAATTTTATCCAAGGAGATACCCGATTCGAGAATCGCTCTGAAATTCTCCAATCCCCTCGAGCTTCTCATCGCTACGATTCTTTCCGCCCAATGCACGGATGTCAAGGTGAATCAAGTTACGGTGGATCTCTTTAAAAAGTATCTTTCAGCAAAAGATTATGCTGAGTCAAATTTGGCGAAATTGGAGGAGGAGATTCGACCAACCGGATTCTATCGAAATAAAAGCAAGTCGATTCAGAAATGCTGCCAGGAATTAGTGAAACGATTCGGAGGAGATGTTCCAAGAACTCTGGAGGAACTGGTTACCCTTCCTGGAGTGGGAAGGAAGACAGCGAACGTCATTTTAGGAAATACCTTTGGAATTCCTGGCATTGTGGTGGATACCCATGTGAGCAGGGTGAGCCAAAGAATTGGTCTGACAAAGAACGATGATCCCGTTAAGATTGAGTTCGATCTGATGGAAATCGTCCCCAAAGAAGAGTGGACCCATTTCTCAAACCTTCTCGTCTGGCATGGCAGGAAAACCTGCGTGGCAAGAAAACCACTCTGCGAAATATGTCCCGTCCGAAAATGGTGCAACTATGGGTCCAGAGTCAAGGGGGAAATGTAAATCTGCGATAAGGGGTGAGTGAAGTTACCTGCCCACAGAGTGGGGCTACATGGATCGCCTCGGCTTTCGTTCGACTGAGCTCACGACAAAGTCCCGCCGAAGTTTGCGCCCTTGCCCTTTCCAAAGAGTCAATCCCAAATACCAAGATTTAGAATTCAATCGTCCTTAAATGCTTGTTGACTTGGTGATTCAGGGTCGATTAAAATAGTCCAAAGAATTCGGAGAGAACCCCTTTCGTGGTAGAAAATCAAAGAATAAAATCTGCCAAATACACCATTCTTGTGGTTGATGATGAAGAATTAATGAGATACTTAGTCGTCTCCTATTTATCCAAACTGGGACACTCGTGTTTAACAGCAGTGGATGGAGTGGATGCTCTGGATAAGATCAAAGGAAATAAAATTGATGCTGTCATCACAGATATAAAATTACCCAACATGGATGGAATGACTCTGATCGGTGAGATCTCAAGACAATACCCTGGACTTCCTGTAATGGTCATGACGGCGTTTGACGAGGAATATTCCGAAGGGACGGTGATTTCTGTCGGGGCCCGAGAATTTTTAAAAAAGCCGTTCACCCTCGATGAGTTTGCCATTAGATTAAGCAAAATGATCAATGACTCTGAAATCATGAAGCGAATGAAAAGTGAAAAGGCAGCAGACGAGAATTTTGGAGATCTGATGGATGAATTAGAGAAAATCCTAAAAAATAGTTAGAAACCCGTAAAAACAAATCATTTTTTCACATCAGAAAATTGGCCATTTCAGTGGGAGCCTCAAAACTTGGCTCCGTCACGGTCCAGCCCTTGATGGGATCACCTGCAAATAAGATCACTCCGTGGATGAAATTGAGTCTAACGATGATATGAGGATAATTGGAAGGATCAAGAGACATGCATCTGGAGAAAAAATTAGTCTATGCTCCTATCAGAAGCCATTCGAGAAAAGATTTTTCTCATTGAAGAGGTGATCAACTTCCCCACCTCCCTCCTCTCTCATAAAAATTACCGCTGGGAAAATCTTCCTATGGTCCCCTATACCGATTTAACCGGAGCGGTCCTATCATTGGTCGAAAGGGGGCGCAAGGTAGTGATCATCACCGGATTTTATATTCCTGGCGGGGAGCCACCGGCCACAGAGACCGATGGTCCTCCTGGAGCTCTCATTCTGGCAGAAGGGTTGAAATATCTGGGCATGGAGGTTCATCTCCTCACAGATGAATACACCCTTTCAACCCTCAGGGCAGGATTAAAGATTCTCAACCTGACAGAAAAAGAGATCCCTCTGATCTGCTTTCCAGTGGAGCATTCGGACGAGGACCACATCAACCGAATGAATAACGAGGAAATCAGCAGCCCTGTTTCTGTCAGTTTTGTAAAAGATTTTTATAACGGCCCTTTGGGCAGAGATCTCACCCACCTTATCTATATCGAAAGGGTCGGACCCAACCATACGCTCGATTCCTTCCTTGCCCAAGAACGCCGAGGCCCTCCTCCCATAAAAGATTTTGAGACCCTTCTCCCTCCTCTGATTCGAAACCGATGTTTTAATTCCCGTCTGGAGGACATCACTCGATTGACCGGGAAAACCCATTTTCTTCTCGAATTTGCGAAACGCCTGGGTCTCCCGGTTCAAAGCATCGGTATCGGAGATCGGGGCAATGAGATCGGAGCAGGAAGAATTCCCTGGGAGGTTTTTAAAGAGAACGCCACAACCCACCGTGAAGCTATCTTCTGCTGCCGGATGAAGACCGATCATTTCATCTCTTGCGGGATTTCAAACTGGGGGGGGTATACATTGATGGCAGGAGTGGCCTTAGCCAAAGGGAAATTGGATATTCTTGAAAAGGTTACTCCAGAACAGGAAGGAATGGTTCTCGACTATCTCATTCGCCATGGTCCTGCCGTTGATGGAATGACTCGCAAACAGGACCACTCTGTCGATGGAATCGAATTTGATGACTACATGAAGGTGATCGACCGTGTGAAAGAGATTGCCTTTGAATAGGGTCTGCCAAATTTTTCTGTTTAAGCGAAGTCAATATGTCCCCTTAACTGCAACGTGAAAATGTCCCCTCCAAGGGTTTTGATCTTGACCCTTGAGTGAGTGGATGAACTTCAAGCTGAGCTTCTTTTTTTAAGTGAACTCTCATAAGAGATCCCTATTCGTGGGCAACAAGCGAAATGTGAATCGTCAGGTTGCGCTACAATCAACGATCTTCGATGAGCAAGGGGTAAGGGTCACCTTCCCTGGAGGGTGCTGAAGCGAGATAGACCCAGTTGTAATCTTTAACGCCTTTTGCATGGTGTTTCTTTCGGGGAAGAGCTCTGAGCGGTTCCCGGAGGGAAGTAGGAGAGTGTTTTGCAATCAGCTGATCTTGAGCGTAGATTCTCCAAGATCCGTTGAGAAGCTGCCGAGCTTCCACCTTGAGCTTTGCATAGGATCTTCTTTGAGGGCCTGGGGGAATATCGAGAACCAATCCTCCCAGCCGAGCCGTATTATCGTTGCCGACCGTAGCCATATAGCGAAAGCTGATGATTCGATCCAGGTCCAGATGGTTTGGGACTTCTCTCCAGGCTTTTTGAGATTCTCTGGGCCTGACGGCAAAGCGACGGTTAAAGTCTTTTAAAAAGGTTGATTGTAAAAAGCGATTGGCCTCTTCCATTGTTACAATTTCTTTTAAACGGAGTTCTGCTCCCAAACGATCCTGCAGGGTGGCAAAGAGTTTTTCTACCCTTCCTTTGGCCTGGGGAGAAAGAGCCGAGATCGATTGAATCCCCAAGGCTTCGAGAGATGATCCAACTTGAGTCGGCTCCTGTCGGCCAGCGAGTTGTTCTTCCAGACTCCAGTAAGCGTCATTGCGATGCAACGCCCCATGACGATCCTGATAAATGATCATCGGAATCCCATACTTTTTGACCATCTCTTTGAGAAGCCACAAATAGCCTGAGGAACCTTCAAAGGGAAAGAAACGGGCGGCCAGCAGTTTCCCGGTTGCATCATCGATGGCAGCCATCAAACAACACGGGGGATGGTCTGGACCAAACCAAGGATGAGGACTCCCATCCCAAAGCACCATCCACCCCTCCTGGGCCTTCCGCTCCCGTCGCTTTCGATGTTTGGGACCCCGACGCCTGCGCTTGGGCACCATCCCCGCCTCCCGCCGTAACCTCCTCACCGTCTCTCGATTCAAATCGATCCCTTCGCACTCCCGAAGTTTCTCCGTAAAATGGGTATCGTTAAAGTCCCAGTAAACCTCTTCCGACAGCTTTAATACCCTTTCTCGTAAAGACTCCTTGAGCCGGTGGTTGGAAGGTCGTCCCCTGTTACCATGCACCAAGCCCTTGATCCCTCTCTCCCGGATCGCTTGCCCAATCCGCTTCGCCTGACGGTAGGACACACCTATCCTCTCTCCAGCCTCCCTCAAGGTGATCTTCCCTACCTTTACCATCTCCATCAGATGCCACCTCTTTAACTCCCTCTGCCCCATGAGTATCTTCTCCTGTTCCATGGGGACATTTTAACTTAAGCAGTTAATGGGGACATTTCTACTTTGCTAACACACCCACTAAACTTTCTTTTGACAATCGATCCAAAATAAGGTAATAAATGATACC
>Ga0299915_10003014_pt1 | contig 12222 bp, 8 predicted proteins | sample RVTome_13_FD_200263 | JGI IMG/M metagenome (GOLD analysis project Ga0299915, IMG submission 200263) | Soil microbial communities from uranium-contaminated site in the Upper Colorado River Basin, Wyoming, United States - RVT92D227 (version 2) ...
CTCTACGAGGTGCGCTGGAGGGAGGAGGGGTGATGGAGCCGCACATCCAGTACGCCAAGACCGCCGACGGGGTGAGCATCGCCTTCTGGACGCTGGGGGAAGGCATGCCCTACGTGTTGATGCCAGGTCTTCCGTGGAGCCATACCCAATTGGAGTGGCAGATACCCGCGATGCGCCGCGGTTACGAGCGGCTGGCTGAGAAGAAAAAGCTGGTGCACTACGACGCGAGAGGGATGGGCCTTTCGGACCGCAACGTGGCCGGCTACTCCTTCGACGCCCATCTGCTGGACCTGCAGGCGGTGGTCGAACGCCTGGGCGTGCAGAGATTCGTTTTGGTCGGCTCCGTCACCTCATGCCCGATCGCCATCGCCTATGCGACCCGCTACCCGGAGGCCGTATCCCATCTTGTGCTTTGGTGCCCATGGTGGTGGTCACGGGAACCCCGCTCCCAAGCACTTTGGGCGCTGAGCAAGGTGGACTGGGAGCTATACACGGAGGCAATAGCGCATGCCATGTTGGGATGGTCGACGGGTGAGGAAGCGCACCGCTTCGCTGCCTTCTGCAGGGAATGCACCACACTAGAGGCGGCACGCGCCACCTTTCGCGCGCTTGCGGAGTTCGATGTCACCCCCGTGCTTTCGCAAGTGAGGTCGCCCACCTTGATACTTCAGCGTCGCCAGGTCGCGGCGCTTCCCGGCCTGGAGATCGCCAAGGGTCTTGCCTCCGGAATCCGGGATGCCCGCCTCGCTCTCCTGGAGGGAGAGGCGCTCCTCTGGTGGGTAGGCGACATGGAGGCGGTGTTGGCGGCCATCGACGAGTTCCTGGGCGAGGGCGAGCCCGCCCCAGCCGGAGCCGAGCAGCACGCGGCAGGCGGCCTTGTCACCATCCTGTTCACGGACGTGGAGGGCTCGACGGCGCTGACCGAGCGGCTGGGGGACGCCAAGGCGCGGGAGGTGCTGCGAAACCACGAGCGCATCGTGCGGGAGGCGCTGCGGGCCCACGGCGGCGCGGAGGTGAAGGCGATGGGCGACGGGTTCATGGCCTCGTTCTCATCGGCGACGCGGGCGCTGGAGTGCGCCGTTGCTATGCAGAAAGCCTTCGCCGCCCACGATGATGAGCACCCAGAGACGCCGATACGCGTCCGTGTCGGGCTGAACGCGGGCGAGCCGGTGGCGGAGGACCAGGACCTATTCGGCACAGCGGTTCAGGTGGCAGCCCGCGTGTGTGCACACGCCCAGCCCTGCCAGATACTAGCCTCTAACGTTGTGCAGGAGCTTGCCGCTGGAAAAGGCTTTGCGTTCTCCGATCAAGGGGAAGCTGCCCTGAAGGGACTCGACAAGCCGGTCCGGCTGTACGAGCTGCACTGGCAGACCTAGCGCTCACCGCTGCGCCCTTCAACAGACACGATCCTGTGGGGTGGCAAAGCCTCATCCGTATCTGGAGCGCTGACTGGCTGAACTGCCGCTCGGGTTCTCCTTGGCCAGGCGCCGGATCAGATCTTGGACCTCTCTCGGGACGCGCGCTCGCCCCAGGGCTCGAGCACCCGTTGCCCCTCCAGGCTCAGTAGCGCCACCATGACGTGCGCTGCCAGCGAATCACCATATCCGGCTGCGCCACGACGAGAGCGGAGCGCCAGCCAGACCAGATGCGTGACAGCCATGACCGAGCTAGGCGATCAGCCGGCTCGGCTGGCCAAGGCGGCTCAGCGTGTCAACGCTCCAGATACGGATGGAGTTTTGCCGCCCCACACCCTGAACGGCGGGTGTTATCGAGGCGCCGCAGGGTGGCGGGGCAGCAAGCAGCGGAGCTGGACATCACGTTTCCTGCAGCTGCTCCAAGACAGCCTCGAGGTACAGATTCACGGGGCCTCTAGTCAAATAGGGGTGGGCGAATTGGTTTCTGTACGTTCGCAGACAACCGTAGCAGCTCGTCTCGTCGGCGCAACCGCATTTCCCGCCGACGCGCTGCAAGGCGACCCGGAGGCACTCTCTCAGAACGACGCCGTCTTCGAGACGTGCCACCAACCCTGCTCCGCCGGGTACATTGTCATACATGATGATGGGGGCAACCGCAGCATCGTCCTGGAGTGACACGACGGTGGCATCGAGGTCGCCAGGTGGAGCCTCCAGGACTTCCGATGCCGCATACAGCAATGCGTAGGCCAAGCCGTATGAGAACCATAGAGGGTTGAGAATCGCCGCACTCGATGGCAGCATGAACTGTATCTGGACTACATCAGTGGTGAACTCATGCCCCAGCGATAGACGTTCCAGCCTTCCTGAACATGGGGTGCCATATGGAGTGGTGTGCTTTGGAGTCGACCGGCCGCTGAAGCCGGCTCCACAGGTTGAGCAAATGAAGAACCCGGCTCCACGCCTGCCTTCACACAGCAGGACCATAGTGCCTGGAGAGGCCTTGGCAATGTTGAGGGCTCCGAAATTCAGCTTGTCCGGGGAGCCGCCTCTCAAGCCCGCAAAGTAGGGCCTCGTAGTGAATACTCTTGAGGGACGACCGGTGGGGGATTTCGGCTTTTGTCGGCCCGCCAAGAACCCGAATTGCGGGACAACGTAACGACCCTGCAATGCTCGATCACAGCACTTCTCTCGCGACGGGTCTTCGCCTTCCCAACATTCGAACTTGTTGTGCTGGCTGCAGCGCCAGTAGGTCTTCTTGGGCCATTCGCGCTCCGGCACGCGTTTCAACGCGCATGATGTCCATTCCTTTTTGTTGGCGACCAATTTGCAGGTCGGAGCATACTCGGCAATGGCAACGCTGAGATCGCGTTGGAGAGATACTGCTGTAGAATCCACGTTGTTTTGGGTTCTTTGAACGTCCAGCTCGACTACATCCACCGGGAAGCCGTATTTTGGGATTACCGCTTTGCGTGAAAGGAGAGAGAGGGCGTCTTCCCTCGCTATCGTGTTGGCGCGCGCGCGCGCCCACTGGGCGGTAGAGTAGTCCCCTCGGTTCGCGCTGTCCTGCTGAAGGGTGGAGACTGCCCGGTAGTCACTGGACACCTCGATTTCCGCAAGGGCGAGCCGGCTTCCTGGTCCCGAAACATCTTGGATCCACCCGCCCATTCCGAGCCCAAGCTCGTCCCTCAACTCTTCTGGCACTATGTTCGCCAGCGAGACCTCCAATTCCCCCTGGTGCTCGATGGCGTACCTCTCCACGTCTCGGCTTGCCGAAGGCGCTTCAAGGACGTTGCAGAGACTTTCCGTGTTCGAAAAGCGTTCGGGGTTACTCCTGAAGAACCATGATAGGACAGTGGCAGTGACGTGCCGACCAACTATCCTTGGATTCCTAAGCGCCAATGTGGGAGGCCGTACGATGCCGTTGATGATGTTCTCCGGCTCGATGAAGTAGTACAAATCGTGAGGCCGGCGGCGGCAATAGGTGATAGCAAGCCCGGGCTGACCTGCTCTCCGACCTGCTCTGCCAACCCTCTGGACGTAGTTGAACGCTTCAGGAGGAACGTTTCTCAAGAAGACGACATCGAGATCACCGAGGTCGACGCCAAGTTCAAACGTCGTCGAGCAACTGAGGACGTTTATCTCACCCTGGCGGAAGCTTCTTTGATACTCACGTGCCTTTTCGTACGAGAGCTGCGCGGTATGTTCTTCGACTCTCAGAATGCCCGGGAGCTCACCTTGGTAGAGGACTCGGTAGTGGTTATCTGCTAGTGCACTGGGAGTCTGGGGCTTTACTTGACCCGGGCAACTAGGGCGCAAACATCTCCCAAGAACCGAAGCCGGGGCCAACCGGCCGCATGTGTCGCATTGATGAAGCGCATCGCTCTCTCGAATGGGAGATGCTCTCCACCAGAGTGGATTGAGGCGCCGCCCACCTTCGACTGAAACTAGTAGTCGATCTTCGGGGGAGTGCCGAGCATCACGGTCGACAATCGTCTGCCAGATCTCTCGGAGGGTTCGTATCGCTAAATCCTGCGTCTCCGAGTGCTGGACGCCTCTAGTCTCAAGCAGCCTAACCAGGTACTTTGCGCGCTTGCCAGCAGCACCATCCCAACTCCGAAAGCCCTGCTGACCTCTTGGCAAGCCAATTCCGGCATTTTGCTGTCCGCCCTGCAGCTCCAGCTCGTTCCAGGGAACGGAGACCCCGTCTGGCAGTTGGAGCTCTACCGCCTTGTCTTTTCGCAGCGTGTCCAATAGGAGGAAGATCAGGGTGTGTGTTTCCTCTTGAGACAAGGACCATGGCGGGTCGGTCAGGATCTGCGGGATTCCGAAATCCTCCGGCCACAACATCGACCACTGCAGTAAGCCAACCCCTTCCAGGGAAATCCTCGTCTCTTCTGCCAGCAACTCGCGGTATACTCTGAGCCAAGACTCCCGCAAGATCTCCACGTCCCCCGCTGTGACGCCGAGCAGCCTTCTCGCGCGGTACAAGCCGCCGAGAGCCTGCACTAGTTCAGGCAGTGTATAGCCCTGCAAACCGTGTTGAGCGAGCATCCGGAGGGCCATAAGGATAAGGTTGCGGTTCATGACGTTGCGATATGTGTCTCCCAGATACCAGGCGAAATAGGCGGCTTCCTGACGACTGTCCGCAAACGCCAGCACCTTTCTGCGGGACGGAGATAGATCTTGGAACAGGGTAGTGGCGATTACGGAATGGGGTGCATCAGCTCCGTGGATGACTTCTCGGACAGGGTCGGAGGCGCGATAGCCGCATGCTGAGCAGCGTGGAATCTGCTCCTCTCTCTCGGCAGCGCTCCTTTGCCGCTCGACAAGTACACTCGCCTGATGACCACAAGGCAGCGAACCAAGGCGTTCGCTGGCGGTGCCTATGGCACCGCATACTGTGCAAAGCATGTAGCGCTGCGTCTCCGTCGGACTCTCCACGTCATCCTCGGGAGACTCTGCGTCGCCCTCCAGTGGGCGAAAGAACGTGGCGCCGAAGTCTGCGTCACTTGGATCGCGAACAGCTTCCACGAGGCGGCCTTCCTGGATACGTCCAACAAAGTAATGCTGGCCACATTCTCGACACAGCGCAACTTCGAACGCAATTTGCCCGGGATCCTCGCCTCGGCGTTCGAGCCAGACACGCTTCTCCGGCGAGTATGAGACAAAGGCGCCCTCGAGGGAACGAAGGAAGAAATGATAACGTGCTGAGAGAAGGGGAGCACCACTGTCAGGGTCTTTCGACTGCACAAGCAGATCGACTAGATCACTGAGAGTGGACACACGCTCCATGCCGGGAAGGTCAGGGAAGAGTGAATCTGCTAATTCCCCAACCTGTCGGCAGCGGCCCATTACTTCTCTCCTCAGTTGCGATGCCCGTCGGTCGCGGCAAAGGACGCTCCCCAATGACATCGCTTCGTCGTTCCGAATAGCAGTAGCTTCCTGATCCGGTTCCGCTTGGCGCGCATCTATGACGGACTCCAGCGCCTGCGTCTGATTTCGCAGCCTGCTGTAGTCCTCTGGATGGATCTTTTCCTCGCCGCCAACCGGTACTGGCCGAGTGTCTGGCAGTATGATGGCCTCTGGCGCAAAGGGCTCCCCGAACAGGCTGGACGCAAAAGAGGCTATCGCCGGCCTGTCGCTTGGTCCGCCTGCGAGTGTTGCGCTCGTTGCAATGCAGCGGAACGGTCCTTCCTGGCCGCCCTCTCGTAGTCTCTGCTTTAGTCGGCGGAGCAGCATCGCCATCTCGATGCCTCTTGACCCTCGATACTGGTGAGCCTCGTCCAACACCAAGAACCTCCACCACCTGGCCCGACCGTTGTCGAAGAGAGGACTGTCTTTCGGACGCAAGAGGAGATATTCGAGCATGGAGTAGTTCGTCAAAAGGATGTGCGGAGGTGTAGCCCGCATCTCGCTCCTGAGAACCAACTCACCCGGCAGTCGATCCTGCAGATGCTGACGTGCATCACGCCTGGTATCATCCACATCGTCCGGGGTCTCGCCCACGTACTGGCCAAAAGTGAACTGGAAACGGGCCCCAGACCGCTGAAGGCGAACGCATATCTTACCGAGGCGCTCGCGCTGGTCGTTCGAAAGTGCGTTCATGGGGTAAAGGATTAAGGCCCTTACACCTGGCCCCAGGTTGCCGGCTTGAAACTCGTTGTATAGGTGCAGCAGAATCGGATAGAGGAAAGCCTCCGTCTTGCCACTCGCAGTGCCCGTCGCCACGACGACGTTGAGCTGCCCAGCAACCGCACGTATTGCCTCTTCTTGATGTCGATATAGAGGCCTGTCGCGATGCAGAGCATCCAGAAAGCCTCGCTCCAGCTGCTGGACCCCTAGATCTGCGAGGAGCGTGGCCGGTCTTTCACCTGGTTCGAAAACCGGAGTTGCTTCGAGGTACGGGCCTTTGGCAAGGTTACCTGCATCTAGAGCCGCTTCGAAGGACGCCCGCAATTCCGGATCCCTAAAGTAGAAGGACGTTCTTAGGTATCTCTTGTACCTGGAATGGACGTCTTCGGTGATGCCAAGAACATCCATGTCAGACCGTGAAGGGTTGTCTCCCTTCCCGAAGCGGGATCGGTAACCGAATTTCGACTATTCGCGTCGATATAGGTCCCGTTTATGTCGGTCGAGCAGGTGTCCGATGATTTCCTTCTCGCCTGGATTCACGAGGACACAGCCTCGGTAGCACTTGTACACCTCCGGCAAGCTCTGGAAGACCTCCCGTCTCACCTCCGCTGCGTCCCACAACGCCTTGAAACTAATCTGGGTCTTTCCCGCCGATCGGTCGGCGTGCTCGCACTCGTCCTCGATATGATGAACGATCCGATCTACATCGCTGTGCCAGAATGGGCAATAGCAGCACTTGTAGATGTGGCTTGGCAGGTGATTCAATTCGGGCAGCAGAGAAAGCAACTCGCGGTAGCCCTTGACAGCTTGCACAAGCGACGTGTGGGCAGCCGCCACGTGACTCTGCATCTGCTTCTCATCCGTCGTCACGAAAGAGCACCCCAGCCTGCAGACAAACCTGGGGAGTATCCGTACGACCACTGTCCCGGTGCCCCTGGCTTGTGTACCTAGCCAAATCCTCAGTTGCTGTTCCTTGCTCAGCTCTTCAACCTCAGAGCAATCGCCGAATTCGCGAAGCGGAATGGCAACTCGCTCCTGTGACACGGGAATGGAATACAGCCTGGCGGTCTCTCGCCGAAAGCCCACCTGCACCTTGTCAACTAGTCTCGCTACCGGGAGGCGCAGCCACAACGATGTGTTGGAGGTGGCTGCAAACCAGACGGGCCTTCCGTCGATCGCTTCAGCTCCCCACGCTGAGGGCTCCGTATCTTCATCACTGGCGGCCCACCAAACTCTGCGCGTGGCGACGGTCATCTCGACAGATGCTCTTTTCGCTTCAACTCGCCATCGGGTTCGATCCCAGGCCGGATCGGCGGGCAATTGTACGATCGTGCTCTCTGGCGGCTTCTCTAGATGAAGGTAGCTAGATGGAGGTCCGGTTGAGGTGACGGAACAGCCTGGGTCATGGACGAACTCTAGCCGCACTGGTTCATGCTTACCGGAGTTGGGCAGGGAGGGGTGCTCGGATAGCACAACGGCCTTGAGCGCCGACATGAATCTGAAGTCAAGGCTCTCAAGAAGGTGATCGCCGGTATCGTAGATTCGGATGAAGTACCAGCCACCCATCCTTCTCCGCACCTGTTCTGGCAGTTCTTGGTGCTGCGCCGCCGGTTGGGGCCTGAACTCAGTCCTCCATCGACCGCTGCCGGGGCCCTCTCTCCCTATCACCAGAGTGATCACGTCGCTCCAGGATTCAGCGCTGTCATCCACCACTTTGGGAGGAGCACTGCCGAACAGCGGTCCGACACGTTCGGTGAAGTCAGGGATCAAGTTCCCTTCGAGGCGAAACCGCTCTTTCTCCGAAGGTACTACCTGGCGTTCTCCCGATTGAGTCAGGAATATGATTGTGGAGCCGCGGTGTGTTCCGACCTCAAAGAGATACGCCTGGAACCCTTCGATGGATGTTGGCTCCGGTGCCACCACAAGTTGAACCGCCGGTTCCTCATCCCAGGTCCAGCTGTCGGGAACAACAACCAAGTATAAACCTCGACGGGTGTGGCGCACCTGACGACCTTCCTGACCGCCTTTGACGAGCTTGAAGATAAGATAGGAGTGGTCGCAAACAAGTTCTCGCGCGCCATCGGCATGGCTCTCCGTGTTCCGAATCAGTACGTTGCCCTGCAGGTTATGAAGCTGATATCGAGAGACTGCGTGCTCGTCAAGGAGGAACCCGTTTTGCATTACTTCGAAGCTGTCTACCCCATCAGACGCGACCTCGACGCCCACGAACCAGCGACGGGATTCCTCCCAGCAAATGATGTCGGCCCTGTACGGCGATTCTGCCGCGGATTGCTGCTCACTTGCCACTGCAGCTAGCGTCTGAGAGCGCGAGCGGCCTCCCCGCTTGATCGGCCGTGGTGACTGCCTGTCACCTGCGCGCGGCCCGAGTCGCTGCGTGACTCCTTGCGGTGGCTGTGACTTCCTGCGACGAGTTCCTCCCGCGCGCCCCTCCGCTTCGAGCGGGGGCTCCATTTGCGCTTGTTCGTACACACTAGGGTACTCCGAAGGAACTTCGGGGGCTGGCTCTGTGGAAGCATCCCCTGCAAAGCGGCCTTCCTCGGCCGAAGACGTTTCTCCCTCCTGCTCCATAATTGCGCCGACGCTTTCCGGGATGCCGTCTGATCCGCCGACGAATTCCGGCCGCCGGAGTGAAGGTTCTTCCTCAGCGTTTGAAGTCGTCCGTGTCTCCGTCGCTCCTACACTCGCCGTGCCCTGAACGCCGCCAGCTTCGATCGCGCGTACCTGGTCCTCCGTGTCTGGAAATCCGCGACTATAGACGGAGGCCTCCTGTCCTTCTGGCGCCACTTTGGCAAAGGCGCCGTCCCTGACATCCCCAGCTTCGCGCGCAGCAACACGATCTTCCCCGGGCGCAAGCGCTTGGCGGCTCTGTTCGGGCTGCTCTCGTACCTCAGGCACTGTCACAATGGCCTCCGAGGCGCCGGCCGCGGAGGATCCAGCTCGGGGGCCTAGGCGGATGGGTGGGGAGGTCATCGATTCGGTTGATGCCCGTGCTGCCGGTTCTGCGGGGCGCGGCTTCGCCAGCTTCGCTTGCCCGCCTCTTGCTCTCCCGCTTTCTCCGGCAATCTCCGCCCTTTGTCGTTTGGGCCGAGCCCTAAGCAAGCGTTGGCCTTCAGTGACGAGTGGTGCGAACCGCGACACGAAGGATCTCAGTTGCGCGAGCCAACGACGGACAGCTGGTGGCATCACGGTTATCGATTCCGACGAGCAGAAATGAGAGCCAGTATCGTCCAACCTCCCTATCGGCGGATCCGTGCACGCGGGGGATATTGGGGATGGACCAGTGGAGCAAGTATAGCTTTCATTATTGGTCTGTCAATGCAAAAGACTAGACGCGGAGTGACCTGCCCCCCGAAAACGAGTCCAGATCCAATGTTACTCTTCAGCGAGAGAATAGAGGATACTGGGCCGAAGAATGGGGGTGTGGGGAGGCAAAATGTCATCCGCCTCCTTTCCCAGATAAGGACGGAATGTTGCCACCCCACAGGGCCAATTGCAGAGGCCTTAGATTCGAAAACCGGGGTGAAAACAGGGTGGGAACGGGCCCTTGGGAAACGGCCCTGCCAGTGCGACCGTGCTCTCACCGCCCCTTGTGAACCAGTCCAAAGGCCGGGAACCAGCCGGGATTGCTCTCCCTACTGCGCCGTAAAGGTCAGCGTCCTCTTGTTGACGTGGAGCGTGTACTCGGTGCCCGACTGGAAGTCGGTGCCCAGCTTGATGACCTCCTCGTGCTGCCCGTAGACTTGAATGCAAGCAATGGTCGGGTCAGTCGGGACACGGTTCGTGACGCGAATGGAGATGTTCGTACCGTCCCGGGTCAGCTCGTGACCGTTGAACTCGTGGCAGCCGTTCGGGAGGCCGGAGACGACGCGGAGCGCGTACTGTGGCGGGAAGGACTCGCGGATGACCAGCTCAAGGTCGTCGAACGGTGCCGCGACGACCGTAGACGCCCGGGAGTCGGCAGCCTTTTCATTCCCGTCGTCACCACACGCGATACCTAGAGGCCACGCGAAAGCACCAATAGCGAGCAGCAGCCCGAGTCTTTGGATCGTTGTCATCCCACACTGCCTTCTGCTCTTTGTATCATATGACGCTGCGCCGCGTGCCTTGGTTCCGTCCCCAGGTCGGTATCCCTGGGTGTGCGCGGGTTCCGGAAACGGAACGCGAACCCTTAGAGCATCTGCCTATCACGCACAGGGTCGGAGGTCTCCGCTCGGGGATCGATGGACTGTGTTACTGACGCTTCAGGAGGAGCGGCTCAGACCGTCAGCCCTGCAGACACGGATGGCATTTTGCGGCCCACAGGGTCGTGAAGACCAAAAGGCGGTTCGAAGAAGCGGTGGAACGGGCGTGGCAACTTCCGATAATCATCAGGCTGTGGCTTGGGTAGAGGCAAAGGGAGGGCATTGAAGGTGTGCCAGTAGAGGATCGCTTCGTCGGGAGCGACGCTCCCGGCCACTCTCAGGCATGCTGCCGCGGCCTTCGCCGTATAGGTGGGTTCTAGATCGATGCCGTCCTTTTCCCTGAACAGCTCGATCGCCCGGTCCCCATCTACCGTGGAATACCCGTAGCCTTCGCCGACGCAATCGGTGATTACGTCGATGTCCGCGGATTCGATCTTGACGTCGCCGAGTTCGGCGCCGCGCTCGCGGAGAAGCTCTGCCGCGTCGTTAGCCAGTTTGGCGACAGGATCGGCGACACTCAATCTGCCAATCTGCACGGCCACCAGCCTGCTCTTCAGCCCTCCCAGCCTCAACCCCAGCGTGAGGCCTGCAGCCGTTCCCGACGATCCAAGAGCGACGACGACGCGCGACGGCTCCGGCAATTCGCCGGCAGCCACCTGGTCCGCCAGCTCGAGACCGGCGTTCACGAACCCCACCGTCCCAAGCACGCTCGACCCTCCTGGGGGAAGAATATACGGCCTCTTGCGCCCCAGCCAGTCGGCGTACCGCCACCTGCAGAATCGGAGTTCCCGCCTCATCCGATCATTGTCGTTGCCCACGTAGCGCAGGGGCGCGCCGGAGGCGTGGAGCCAACACAACTTGCGCCGGATCCCCTCTGTCACGGGCTGGTCGACCAACAGGAGCACCGTACGCAGTCCTTGCTCGCGGGCGTACAGCGAGGTCGCGAGTCCGTGGTTGGTCCCCAGCGCGCCGAAGGTTATCAGCGTTCGCCGGCCCTGGGCCAGCACATCTGGGAGTACTAGCTCCAACTTGCGAGGCTTGTTTCCGCCGTAAAGCGTCCCGTATAGGCCGTCGTTTTTCACCCAGAGGCACTTCCCGTCGACGCACGTCAGCTCCCTGACGGGGCTGGGCAGCAGCGACAAGGGGATTCGCGGCAGAGAGACTTCGAGCTGGGGGTATCGAGCGTACAGCGGGTACTGCCGTCCTGTCGTTCCGCTTTCGGTCTGCATCAACTCCTCCTAGCACCCCTCGTCCCAGCGAGCGCGATTAGCCTTCATGTACTCTTCCATGAGCCCCCCTGATGCATTAGTCAAACAACGAAGGAGCCTGTCCTCTGTACCGCGCCCCACGCGTCCTAGGGGCTACCACCCCAGTGGAGCGTCGGGAGTCCACATCATGGCCAGAAGGGCATCGCCGCGGTCCCGGTTGACTGGCCTGAACACGTCCCACTCGTGCGGCTCCACCTGCACCTCGATACGCGGGTAGCCAATCGGCTCGCCCGCTCCGATGCAGACGAAGGTCTCCGGGTCGAAGGCGTGCACGCCGTAGGCCTGGGCGATGGCCTGACCTACCTCCTGCTGCCATGCCGTCGGGCCCACTCCTGGCATGGGAACTAGCGCCGCTCCGAGCGTCATGACGCGCATGGCAGCAGGGTGGGCGAAGCGCCCACAGGACAGCCGGCGTGAGCTGTCCTCCACTCCGGCGGCAGCGAAGGCAAGGACCTCCATGTATGCGAAGAGGCCCCGCCGCCGGAATTGGGGGGCGATACAGCAGATGCCGGCGAGGTTGACTGCCTGCGCTGGCAGTCGCGGCAGGTCCATCACCCGGCACTCGCCGATAGCGAAGCCGGCCGGGACGCCCCGGTGCTCCGCCAGGGCCAGGTAGCGCAGCACCCGCAGGGACTTATCGAGGTGGGCGCGGTTGGCCTGACGGTAGTTCATCTCGAAGAGCGCGAAGATGGTCTCGAGATCCTG